>Ga0307479_10000416_pt1 | contig 38280 bp, 33 predicted proteins | sample atmos_gasesECM4C_FD_203743 | JGI IMG/M metagenome (GOLD analysis project Ga0307479, IMG submission 203743) | Hardwood forest soil microbial communities from Morgan-Monroe State Forest, Indiana, United States - atmos_gasesECM4C_515 | ecosystem: Environmental > Terrestrial > Soil > Temperate...
CGGACTGGAAATGCTTTACGCCGGGGTTGTGGAAAAAGCTTCGCACCTGACTTACGGAGTCGAGAGCGACGAAACGTACGCCTGGCTCGAGAGCGCGCCGGAAACCGTTTTCAAAGAATTTCCACGGGTGAAGATCGTGGCCGAGACCGCGCGGCCTGCCTACATCGTGTCGATTCCGCGCTATCAGGAATTCACCGATGTGGCCGTCCAGTTGGCGAAGCGCGACGTTCATTTTGCGCAAATCGCCGGGAACGACGAAATCATGCTGACGGTGGTCGCTCCGAAAAACTGGAGCTACGACTTGCCGCGAGGCGAGAGCAGTTTGCTGTTCACGGAAAACTTCCTGACGCAGCCCGGCGTGAAGCGCGTTGCGCTCGAATGTCCCGTGGGCTCGCTGCATTCCGTTCTCAATAATTTTGCCAACCGAAGTATCAAGATCGAGCACATCTACGACTACTGATTTGGGCAGAATGAATTCCTCAGGCCTGAGCTAAGCCTCTCGACATCCAGAAAGAGGCGATGGCTCGCTTCGCTCGGAATGACAATTTTGTGGTTGGTTTTGTGCTGGGTTCATTTTGCTGAGCCAGACACGAAAATGGATTTGGGGAGCATCATGTGGACGCCTTTGTTGCCGTCGACGACCTCGGTGATGTGGAGGTCGGCAGCGACGCTGGAGAGCATGTAAGCGTCGTCGCGCGAGAGATGCTTTTCGGTGACGAGGAAATCGATCATCTCGCGGACGGCTAGCGTGGCGCAGGCGTTCAAGTCGTCGTTGAGGCCCATGGTGATGTAGTGCGTGGGCGTTTCGGCCCGCGGCCACTTCAGATGCATGTCCTTGCGCACGATGAATTGAAAAGTGCCGAGGAGCGAAGTTTCCATCGCGGTGATGTCCACTTCGCCGTCGCCTTGTCCGGCGTGCCCGTCGCCTACTTCAAAGAGCGCGCCGGGCGCGTGCACGGGAATGTACAGCGTAGAGCCGGCGACGAGGTCCTTGTTATCGAGATTGCCGGCCATAATCCACGGCGGAGCGCTGTTGAAGCGGCCCGCGCTTTCCGGCGGCGCGTTGCCCATGCTGCCGAAAAAGGGATGCAGCGGAATCTCGATGCCCGGCGCGAATTTCGCCACCATGCGCTTTTCATCCAGCGGAATAATTTTCATTTTCGCGTAAGGATAATCGTCCGGAAGAAAACCGCGGCCGGGGCCGAAGGCATTGTACGCGTAAGGAATGGCGAGTTTTATGCTGAGAATTCTTACTTCAAGCACGTCGCCTATTTCCGCGCCTTCAATGTATATCGGCCCCGTCAAAATGTGCCCGCCGGGGCCCTTGTCCTTGACCTGATCGGTGATATCGCGCAGCGATTGCTCGACCTGCTCCGGCGGCAAGCCCGCATCCTCCAGCCGTTTAGGACTATTGGTGATGAGCGTCTGAATCTCCACCGTATCGCCTGACTTAACGCGCAGGACCGGCGTAGCCTTGGCGTCGTAGTACCCCCAAGCCACCGTCTTCGGCGTCGGCTTCAGCGTGTAGGCTATCTGCGCATTCGCCTGCTGGGCGGAAACCGGAAGCCAGGAAAGTAGAAACGCAAAGCTCAGGAGCATGGCGCGGCGAATCATAGGGCCTCGCAGTGTTGGAATGTCGGTTGCGGCGCGGAATGGTGCACTGCGCTGCCAGAAAAAACACGCCCGGTGTGCGACCTGCGCCAATAAACGTCGAAGACGCGAGAACAAAATGACGCTACATTATTTGGATAGGGTGCAACCAAAAATTCAGGCGGTTCATCTGACTGGCGATGCAATGGAGATAAGGAGGATCGCGGAACTAGACTCGCTGCAAGGGGAAAGAGGTAAGTAGCGCTGATGGAGTTGGCGAGCTGCTGGCGGGGGATATGAAAAAAATGTTCAATACGGGCAGGTTTTCTCTGGCCTACAGAGGCCAATTCTTGCGCGTGTTGGGCTTGGGTCTCGCGTTGCCGGCGGTTTGCGCGCACGCACTGGAGAACGGTTCTCAGGTAGCCCCCGCCGGGTTGGATACCGCCGAAATCGGGGACCTCGAGAAGCAGAGCCAGCAATATCCGCCACCAGCGCAGACTGGCACGGAGGGCTTGCCGAGCCAGCCGGTTGCGAAGCCGGCGGAGCAAACCGTTGACCCCGCGAAGGAGCAGCCCAAAAGAATTCTCGGCGTCATGCCTAATTTCCGGGCCGTCAGCGCCGGGGCCCTTCCGCCGCCACCGACTCCAAAAGAAGCCTTTGTGATCGCCACGAAGAACTCTTTCGATTACTCCTCGTTTATCTTCGTTGGACTCACTTCCATGATCGCGGAGGGATCCGACGCCCATCGACAGCTGGGGAAGGGCGTGGCCGGGTTTGGAAGATACTACTGGCGCGGGTTTGTCGATAAAACGAATGGCAACTATCTGGTGATTTTCGCTTTGCCGACGGTGTTTCACGAGGACGAGCGTTATTTTGCCAGAGGCAAGGGCGGTTTCGTGAAGCGCTTCATTTACTCGACCACGCGCATCTTCATCACGCCGAATTACGAAGGGAACAATACCATCAACGCGTCGGAGTTGTTGGGTCGCGGGATGGCCCAGGGCATCTCGCTGGCATACTACCCGAGCAAAACGCGGACGCTCGGGGCAATCAGCGCGAAATATGGATATGCCCTGCTGCGTGACGCGGCGACCAATGCCTTTCGCGAATTCTGGCCGGACATCGCAACACACGTTCTGCATCGCCATCCGTAAACCAGGGCATCCATCCGGTGATTTACTGTGCATTGCAGTAGTCCGCTGCCACCGTTTTCGGCGCCGCCTGCGCATCGTGGTAACCCCAAGCCACCGTCTTCGGCGTCGGCTTGAGCGTATGCGATTGGGAAGTCCCGCTCTCCTGACCGATCGCGACTGAAACGAAACACAACACCAGCATTCCGCCCAAGGCGTGGCGCGAATTCAGGAGAAGGTCTGCAATCTTAAACGTTGGTTTCATAGATTAGACGAGGCCGGCCGCAGGGGTTCCAGAAGCGGCACTGGCCATCGGACAATTTCGCCCCTGGTGGAGCACCTTGCCGAGTCGTGAAGACGGCATCTGCAGTGCTTTGAGCAAGACCAGATGGGACTTGCATGAGCACTCCGAAAAAAAGAAGGAGAAGCGCCCACTTGCTCGGCGTAAAGAATGTGAATTGTACTTTGCGCCTGCTCATGGGTGGGTCATGTCCTCGGGCTTGACCAGGGCGTCGAATTCTTCGGCGGTGACGTAGCCGAACTTTAGGGCGGCTTCGCGGAGGCTGATGTGGGAGTGGTGGGCGGCTTTGGCGACCTGGGCGGCCTGGTCGTAGCCGATTTTGGGTGCCAGGGCGGTGACGAGCATAAGGGAGTTGTGGACGTAGTGTTCGATCTGCGTAAGATTGGCGGCGATCCCCTGGACGCAATGAGATACGAAGCTGTTGCAAGAGTCGGCGAGGAGTTCGACGGAGTGGAGATAATTGAAAATCATCACGGGCTTGAAAACGTTTAGTTCAAAGTTGCCCTGAGAACCGGCGAAGCCGATGGCCGCGTCGTTGCCCATGACTTGCACGGAGACCATGGTGAGGGCTTCGGCCTGTGTGGGATTCACTTTGCCGGGCATGATGGAGGAGCCGGGCTCGTTTTCCGGGAGGATGAGTTCGCCGAGGCCGCAGCGCGGGCCGGAGGCGAGCCAGCGAATGTCGTTGGCGATTTTCATGAGCGAGGCGGCAAGAGTTTTTAACGCGCCGGAGGCGAAGACGATTTCGTCGTGCGCGGAGAGCGCGGCGAATTTATTGGGATGCGAGCGGAAGGGGAGGCCGGTGAGTTCGGCGATTTTGCGGGCGGCGCGTTCGGCAAATTCGGGATGCGCGTTGAGGCCGGTGCCCACGGCGGTGCCACCGATGGCGAGATCGTAGAGGCCGTCGAGAGCGACGGCGACGCGTCCGCCATCGCGGTCCAGAAGATTGACGTAGCCGGAAAATTCCTGGCCGAGAGTGAGCGGAGTGGCGTCTTGCAAATGCGTGCGGCCGATTTTCACGATGTCGGCGAATTCCTTGGCTTTAGCGTCGAGGGCGTCTCGAAGATTTTTCAGAGCCGGGAGCAAGCGGCGCGCGGTTTCCGCGGCCGCGGCGATGTGCATGGCAGCGGGGAACGTGTCGTTGGAGGACTGCGACATGTTTACGTCGTCGTTCGGGTGGATGGGCTTCTTGCTGCCCATTTCGCCGCCGCCGATTTCAATGGCGCGGTTGGAGACGACTTCGTTGACGTTCATGTTGGTTTGCGTGCCGCTGCCGGTTTGCCAGACGCGCAGCGGGAAGTGCTCGTTGAGTTTTCCTTCGATGACTTCGTCTGCGGCTTGGGTGATCAGCCGGGCTTTTTCCGGCGGGAGTTTGCCGAGATCCTGATTCACGAGCGCGGCGGCTTTCTTAAGGATGCCGAAAGCGCGAATCAGCTCGGGCGGCATGGTGTCCTTGCCGATGGCAAAGTGAATGAGCGAGCGGGCGGTTTGCGCGCCGTAGTAGCGGTCGGCGGGGACGTCGATCTTGCCCATGGAGTCGGACTCGGTGCGAGTCGGCGCGGTCAGCGCGGATTGCGTGGCTTTAAACATTTGGAACTCCTTGCCTGGCTGGTGCCTCGATTCTACCAGCAAGTGGCCCCGACAAAGCCTTCCTCGAAGAACACGCGCGAGAGGGCCCGCCTCTATATATCTGGCGCGATGGCAAAGTGGTGGCGGTTCCTGCCGAAGAGTTTCGCAAGAAGTCCTGAAGTAAGTCCCCCAAGCCTAGAAATGGTTGGAAGCCGCGGAAGAGCGCGGAACAGGTGCGCGTGGGCGTTCCAGGGAAAACCGACAAGCGAGACTGCTTCTCAATCAAATTGATGCTTTGCCGGACGTGGGCGGTGCTAGAATCCGATTGCGAGTCGGCCTCCCTAGAGCAGCAAGGAGAATCCCTTAACAACCATAGTGCCATCGGTCGAAGGAACAACCCGAAGGCCGGACTGAGTGCGAAAGGAGAAGTTCAATGAGGAAACATGCGGCAGCATGGGCATCTTTTCTTATTCTCCTGGTGGCGGCGGTCATTGGTTCCTGTGCGAGACCTTACCACGAGGAAACGGAGCGCTACATCTTCGTCGCAACCAACATCAATCTGCCGTATTGGCAGGAAGCGCAAGCAGGCTTTCTGGACGCGGCGCGAAATCTCGGCGTCAAGGCGGAACTGATCGGTCCGGTGACTTATGACCCCGGCGCGGAGGCCACCATGTTCCGGGACATCATAGAAAAGCAGCCTTCGGGAATCTGCCTTTCCGCGGCCCGGCCTGATTTTTTCCAAGCGGACATCAACAAAGCGGTGGACGCAGGCATACCAGTGATTTGCGTGGATGCGGATGTGCCGGACTCGAAGAGAGTGCTCTACATCGGAACCGATAACGTGAAAGCCGGGAGGGAAAGCGTAAAGCAGATGGCGGCGCTGGCGGGCAAAGGAAACATCGTGGTGATTACGATACCGGGACAGCGGAACCTCGACGACAGGTTGGCAGGGATGGCGGATGCGCTGAAAAATTTTCCGGCGCTGAAGTTGACGAAGATATTGGATGACAAGGGAGACTGGCGCAGCGCGTTTGACCAGATTTCCGACATGATCCTGAAGAAAGAAAAGATAGACGGCATTATCTGCCTGGAGGCGACCGGTGGTCCGGGCGCGGCGGATGCGCTGAACCGCTTCGATATGGCGGGCAAGGTGCCGATCGTGGCGTTCGACAAAGATCCCAAGACCTTGGATCTAATCGAAGGAGGATCCATTGCCGCAACCATTGCTCAGAAGCCTTACGTGATGAGTTACTACGGACTGAAATTCCTGGACGACTTGCACCACAACGCGGTGAAGGAGTTTAAGGATTGGCGCACGGCGCCGGCGCCGCCGCTGCCGAGCTGGGTGGACACGGGCACGGCGGTGGTGAACAAGAGTAATCTGACGGCGTTTCGCGAAGCCATGGCGGCGCATCCCAAACCATTGTGAAGAAGCGGGACCCTTAGAACAGGCCGGTGTCGGTTTGTGGACCGCAGGTAGACACCGATACTTCCTGCTCAACTGTGGACGGGGCATACCCGCCAGCAAGGGAACCGCTTATTTCTGACAGAATCATCAATACGAGCTTGCCGTACTGAACGCCAGCTATTCCCTTTACTTTCAACGGACATGTTGCGGCTATTTTTCATGGTTCGTTGTGGTTCGAAGAACCATGATTTATTCGTAGCGTAGCGCTTCCATGGGATCGACGGAGGCGGCGCGGCGAGCGGGAACGAAACAGGCCAGCGCGGCGGCCACAATAAGCAACAGCGTAACACTAGCGAGCATGAGCGGGTCGCGCGAGCTTTCCATCACCCATTTTGTAGCGAGCTTATCGAACGCCACACTAAGCAAAAGGCCAACCGCCAGCCCACCGCCTACATTCACTGCCGTCGAAGACAGGACGATCCGAATCACGTCTGCGGCTTTCGCGCCGAGGGCCATGCGGATACCGAATTCGTTGGTGCGAGTAGCAACGCCGTAGGATACGACGCTGTAGAGTCCAACGGCGGCGAGAACCAGCGCCAAAATCGAGAAAATTCCAAATAGGGTGGCAACGAGCCGCTGCTGCGCATACTCCTGCTCGCCGGTAATCCACTGATCGAGATCCCGCACGCGCATGGTTTGTTGTTCCGGATCGATTTGCACAATTTGCGCGCGAATATCGTGCAACAGAGAAAGCGGTGGAACGCGTGCGCGCACGAGAATCTGGGTGAACATCCACATCTGCGTTGTAAAGGGAACATAGACGCCAGGCTTGATGGGATTGCGCAAGCCATCGTCCCGCGCGTCGGCAACAATGCCGATAATTTGCAGCCAGCCATCGCTTCCGGGAACCGCGCGCTGATAGGGCGGCTGGTCCTTGAGGGAAGGTATGCGCAGCTGATGGCCAATGGCGTCGCCGTTGGGCCAAAACTGGCGGGCCATGGTTTGATTGATGACGGCGAGCTGGGCGCCGCGCATGGTCTCGGCATGGTCCCAGAGGCGGCCTTGCGCGAGCGGAATCTTCAAAAGCGGGAAATACTCCGGGCTGACGAAATTCACGCGCACTTCAGGCTTTTCCGAGGCCGGGCTGCCCATAATTTCAATGTTCTGGCGCCAGCCGCTGGAGGGCGGTGTCGCATTGGTGGAGATGCCCGCGACCAAGACCTGCGGCATCGCAGCGATTTTGGCGCGGAGCTGTTCGAAATATTCGGCGCGGTCTCTCCAGGTCACGTGCGTGTTTTCGTGCACGGGAATGGGGACGGACATGGCATTGTGCGGGTCGTAGCCGAGATCGGTGTCTACCAGACGGAGAAAGCCTTTGCCCGCGGCGCCCGCGGCGGTGAGCATGAGAAGCGTCAGCGCCACTTGAGCGCCCACCATCGCGGCGTGGCTGCGTCTCGCCCCCACGCTTCCGGCCAAGCGGCGCGAGCTGCCCTGCATCAGCCGCGCGATCTCCGGCCGCGAGAGTTGCAGTGCTGGCCAGAGTCCAAAAATAATGGCGGTGGCAAAAGCCAAGCCGACGCTGAAGAGCAGTACCGGAATATTCATCTTGATGACGGATTCGGCGGGAAACGAATTTTCCGGCAGGCGGGATACCAGGAACGACAGCCCTCGCCAAGCCAGGAGAATGCCCAGTACCGCGCCGGTCGTCGCGATGCCGAGCGACTCGGTAAGCAACTGGCGGATGATGCGAAGGCGGTCGGCTCCGATGGCGGCACGCACGGCAAGTTCGTGCTGCCGCTCGGTGCCTCGCGCTAGAAGCAAAATGGAGACGTTGGCGCAGCCAATCAACAATAGTGACGCGACCGCGCCTAGCAGCAAATAAAGCGTGGGCCCCAGCGGCCGCGCGTACACCTCCACGATGCTGCGCAGCTTGACTTTGAACTTCTCCGGATATTGCGTGGGTACCTGCTTCGCGAACTCCTCTACCAGGGGCTGGAGTTCGGCGCTGGCTTGGTCCGGGTTCACGCCTGGCCGGAGCTTGATGGAAGCCCCGTAGCGGATGTTCGGGTCCTGAGTGACCTTTAGGGGCACGTACATGTCTGGATTGCCCCACTTGAAGCGCGGTGGCATCACGCCAACGATCTGGTACGGCTTGTGGACCAACTGAATGGTGCGCCCGATCACGTTGGGATCGCCCATATAATAGCGCTGCCAGAAATGATAGGTCAGCACCACGACGGGCTGGGCGGTTTGTCCCGGAGGCGCGTCCGAGGGAATCAGCCAGCGCCCCATCAAAGCGCGGATGCCCCAGTGATTCGGGGCGTTGGGGTCGATGTACATGGCCTGCACGTCTTCGGGGAGGTCGCCGTCCGTGGTGGTCAGGTTCCACCAATCCATCAGGGTGACGTCTTCGACCGATTTCGCCTGGCGAAGCAGGTCTGCTTGCTGGCCGCTGGTGCCGGCGAAGCGGTCGCTGCCGGACTTGTCCACCAGCCGCAGTTCCACAATCCTATCGGATCCGGGGTAGGGGAAGGGATCAATCAGGACGGCGTAAATGACGCTGAACACGGCACTTGTGGCCCCAATCCCGAGGGCCAGAGAAAGAATAGCGGTTAGAGTGAAGCCGGGCCGCTTGCGGAGCTCGCGGGCGGCAAAGAGCAGATCGCACGCCAAGGATTGCATAGACACCTCGCATGGCCGGCATTTTGTCTACGAAGACCTTCGGAGCATTGGACGACGGAGGTGCGGGTATGGTTAGTCTGCGGCTGACACCAAAAGGAGTTTATTTGGATGCACTAGTTTTTCAGGAGGGCGCGGACGCGGGGGGCATCCGACATGGGGAGAGAATCGCCATGCCCCAGGCAAGTATATACATACACTTGGCGGCCTCCCACTTTCTCCGAGGAGATGCCGGAAGCCTGCTCCCTATTCAGGCAGAAGATGCCCTGCTGATTCTTCTCAAACTTGGGCGAGTGCACCCAAGCTACGTCGTTGCGCCCCGGAAAGCGGACGACGACCTTGTTTCCTTTGACTTGCCCGCCCTTGAGGACAGACTGGACCTCAACGACGGCTTCGTGCCAGTCCGGATCGTGTTCCGAGACGCGGGGAGGAGTGGTTGACTTGGGCACATTCCACCGGCGAACTTCTCTAACGCGCCCGATAACCACGAAGTCCGCCGAGTTCAGCCGATTTTGCAGATCTTGATCGCTGATTTGCCCTTCCATCTGGCTGGGTGCGGCTTCGCTCGCAGGGGCTCTGCCGCCTACGTTGAAATCATGCCCCAGTTCCTTGACTGCGACTCCGGAGCCAAAGATCCAACCGTCGGTGTAGAAGGTTGCTTGAGTGCCTTGCTCGAAACCGGCAGGGTCCTTCAGTTCGACGGTGACATTGTCGCCCTTTTTGAGTGAAATGGCCGGGGGCTTTTTCAGGACAGAGTCCACGTGAACGACAACGGTATTCGTCGATTGCGGAACGCCGGCAAAAGAAGCCGCGCCGAGCTGGCTGACCGTGCCCGAAAAGACGATGCTCGATTGCTTAGCTAGGCTGGCCTGCGTGCTCTGCCCTTGCGGGTGGGCGGCGATGAGCGACGCAAGCAGGGCATTCCCGAGGATGCCGGCAAGGTAACTCGAGGAGATTTTCATTGGCGCCTCTCTTTGCTCCGTACAATAGCGGGAACGCGCTTCAAGGTACGACCGGAACGCTGAAATACAATGGATCGATGGAAATAGCCACGGGGTTGCCTGAGCCATCCGTAAGGGTCTTGGTGCTGAAATTGGCTGAGCGCTGATAGGTTACGCCCTGCGGAAAATTGGCGAGGTCCGGGGAGTTGCTGGCGGAAAAGACGCCGCGGAACTCATTTCCAACGGAAAGCAGATAGTCGTAGTCCCCTAGATAGGGCAAGAACTGCTCGACAGGAGTGTTCGCTGGGACGCTGGCGAGAATCAGGTCTTGAACGGTTGCGAAGCCATCGCGCGATTGCAAGATATGTGTAACCCAGCGGCCAGCGGCAAGTTGCTGGTAGAGAAGGCCGGCGACGCCATTGTTGGCCACGGCCAAAGCGATGTTGGTAGCGTTGCTGATGGTGGTATGCGGCAGGTCGGTTTTGGACCAGGTCAGGCCGCGGTCGGTCGAGCGGCGCACGTGGAGAGTGTAGATGTTTCCTTTGCTGCCGCGGTCGGCCCAGCCGACGTACACAGTGGAACTCTGGTTCGGGTCGACGGCGATCGAAAGGGTGGAACCGATGCGTTCCTGACCAAGAGTGGGAGAATTGGACCACGGGATGGGGGTGCGTTTGACGACTATGCGGCCGGGAAGTTTGTCGGAGGGGTCTCGGAGCGCCTGGAAAGAATTGGGACCGGCGGCTCCGGCATCGTCCCGGACGACCACGATGTCGCTGGTAGCGGTTTTGCCGTCAAATTTGCGCCAACCAAAGAAAGCGGCGTATACGGTATTGTCGGCGGCGACGGCCGGGCGAACGGAAGGCCCATCTTGACCAGAGGTAACACGGGCTTCGATGGGAAAAGATTTGTAGGTTGCGCCACCATCCAGCGAGACGTCTACCGTGGCGGTGCGGCCGTTGGGTTGATTGAAATCGTTGAGGCCAACATAGATATGGTCAGCACTAGAAAAGCCCAGAGCCCGGACGAAGGGCTGGTCCACGTTGGTGCGAGTGGATTGCACGTTCATAACGGAACTGGAAGAAACGTCGTTTGATTCGGACTCGTCGAGAGTGATGGATGCGGCGCAGGCCAGCGTGCCGGCGTGGAGGTCGCCGCGAGGATGGTTCTCGGCCGTGGGCATGGCATGCGTGATGTCGCAAGTCATGCGGGGAACGGGAGTGATAGCGTTTAGAACCCAGCTATTGCCGCCATCCTGGGAAACGTAAACGGGAGCGTTGCCGCTGCTCGAAACGGGGTTGGGCGTGAATGCGGAAGCGACCATAACCTGCGGGTTGGCTGTTTGAATGGCCAGGAAAGGCTCGCTGTCTTGGTTGCTTTCGCCACTGAGGCTGGCGGGAATGATATCCACAAGTTTGACCGAGTTTGGTGCCGCATACACGGGGGTCCACGGGGTTGCGGACCGCAGGCGATCGAGACCTCTGCGAGTTTTGGGGGAACAATGCTTCCCAAGAAAAAAGGTCATAGCAATCAAGGCGCAAAGAGTCAATGCCAGCAAGCGCATCGAAATTCCGGCCAGAGCTTTCATGGCTCGTGATCTCTCCAGTCAGGCGGCTACGCGCCACAACAAGCCAGGCCAGCGAGCAGGCAGCGCTCTCGATGGCTCTGATAGAGCGTTAGAGAAATAGCTGGGCGGGAAACCAAGATACACCGGAGGGAGGCTTGGAGACAATGGCCTAGCTTTCCAGACTTTCCAGAGACTCATCCTCGTTACCGGTTGAGGCGGTTGAGGCGCAATGGGGAGTAGGAAACTGGGCCTTGTGTATAATAAAGGGCTAGGAAAGCCAAAGGATTCATGAGCAGGGGATACGGGAAATCGCATGCTTCGCTAAAGGTGTGGTTTTGGCGCGCGGAGCGCTTCTTCCACACGCGCGTTCGAGAGCTGCGCGCCATCGCGAAAGCCCTGCTTTTCACCAAGCATCCTTTCCTGGTGCATATCATCCCCACGCGGCGATGCAATCTGGCGTGCACGTACTGCAACGAGTTCGATGATTTTTCCCCGCCGGTGGCTTTGGAAGAGATGCACAAGCGCCTGGATATCCTGGCGGACATGGGGACATCGATCATCACCATCAGCGGAGGCGAACCGCTCCTGCACCCGGAAATGGATGAGATTATTCGCCATATCCGGCGGCGGGGAATGATTGCGGGCATGATCACCAACGGCTTCTTGCTGACGAAAGACCGCATCGACCGATTGAACCGCGCCGGCCTGGAGCACCTGCAGATCAGCATCGACAATACGAAGCCGGATGACGTTTCCCTGAAGAGCTTGAAGACACTGGACCAAAAGCTCGAGCTGCTGGCGAATTACGCGTATTTTCAGGTGAATATCAATTCGGTATTGGGGAGCGGGGTGAAGGATCCGGAAGATGCGCTGCGAATTGCGCACCGCGCCGTGGACTTGGGCTTGACGAGCACGGTGGGGATCATTCACGACCACAATGGGCAATTGAAGCCGTTGGGGCCGCGAGAGATTGAGATTTTTGAAGAGATCATGTCTCTGAGCAAGCGCTCGTTTTCGCGATTCAACGATTTTCAGCATAACGTAGCTCGCGGGAAGGAACACAACTGGCGGTGCCGTTCGGGCTCGCGGTATCTCTATATTTGCGAGGATGGATTGGTGCACTGGTGCTCGCAGCAGCGCGGGTATCCTGGGATTCCGCTTTTCCTGTACACCCCGGAGATGCGCCGCCGGGAGTACTCGACGAAGAAATTTTGCGCGCCACGGTGTACGGTTTCCTGCGTGCAACAAGTGGGGATCCTGGATAACTGGCGCGATCCGCAAAACCTGAAGCCCAAGCCCACGCCGCCGGCAGCCTCGCCGGCGGAACTGGTGCAGATTGGCCAGGCCCGCGGCGACTCCTGATTTCACTTAAAAGTTTCGTCCCGGCGACCTTCTTTCTAGTTTCTCTCCGTGCACATCCTTCGGTTGCGCGATTGACCGCCGGGCCCTTCATGCCAACAATGAATACATGGCAGATTTAGCGATTGAAATTGAGAATTTGACCAAGGAATACCCCTTCGGCTTTCTTCACCTCAAGAAAAAGACCTCTCTCGAAGGGTTGCACATGCAGGTGGAGACCGGCGAGGTGTTTGGTTTTATCGGGCCGAACGGCGCCGGTAAATCGACGACCATCAAACTTCTGATGGGCCTGATTTTTCCGACGGCGGGGAGCGCGCGCATCCTCGGCAAGCCCATCAGCGACGTGGAAATGCACCGGGAGATCGGGTACTTGCCCGAGCAGCCGTACTTCTACGATTATCTGACGGCCGCGGAAGTGCTGGACTATTTCGCGCGGTTTCACGACCTGACGGCTGCTGACCGTAAAGAGCGCGTGAAGCGCATGCTGAAAAAGGTCGGCCTGGAAACCGCGCACAAAATACAGCTTCGCAAGTACTCGAAGGGAATGCTGCAGCGCGTGGGGCTGGCGCAAGCGATTCTCCACGATCCGAGAGTCGTGATTTTGGATGAGCCGATGTCGGGGCTGGACCCCGTCGGCAGGCGCGAAGTGCGCGATATTATTCTGGAGCTGAAGAAGGACGGAAAGACGGTGATGTTTTCCACCCACATTCTCTCGGATGCAGAGATGTTGTGCGACCGCGTGGGTGTGATTGTGGGTGGAAAGCTGCGCGGGGTCGGCGCTCCTGGCACTCTGGTGGACATGAAAACGCAGGGGATGGAGATTCTCTTTGAGCTGGCGGGCTTGAGCAATGCGCCGCTGGTGTCCAAGGCGACGCGCACGGGCGACCGTTACCGCCTGCAAGTGCCGGAGGGAGAGCTTTACGCGGCCATCGAACAACTGCGAGGGGCCGGGGCGCGCCTCCTTTCCGTCTCGCAAGTGAAAGCGACGCTGGAAGAATTTTTCATGGACCTGGTGCAAGCGGACCGCGCGCAGGCTTCGGCGGTGGAAGTGAGCGGGAAATGAGGCGCGCCAGCATAGTGGCATTAAACACGTTTCGCGAAGCCGTGCGCGACCGCGTGCTGTACAACCTGGTGTTTTTCGCGCTGCTGATGATGGCGGCGGCCATCGCCGTGGGACAGATTTCGATCGGCATCGAGCAGACCGTGATCGTTAGCCTGGGCTTGAGCGCCATTTCGGTGATCGGGTTGCTGATTTCGGTTTTCATCGGCGTCGCGCTGGTTTCCAAGGAAATGGACAAGCGCACGCTTTATGCGCTTCTTGCGAAGCCGGTGCGGCGATGGGAATTTCTGCTGGGAAAATTCGCGGGTCTGGTGCTGACTCTGGTGGTGAACACGGCGGCGATGGCGCTGGGACTGTTGCTCGTGATGATCTATGTGAAGCACTCAGTGGAAAGAAGCGATGCCGCGGTGCTCGTGGCGGTTTATTTCATACTGCTGAAACTGGCGCTGGTCGTCGCGTTGGCGCTGCTGTTTTCCTGTTTCACGACGCCGCTGCTGGCGATTTTGTTCACCGTGGGCTTGTATATCGTGGGTTTGTACGTTCAGGAGCTGCGGAATTTGCCGGTCGAGGTGCTGAGCCCGGCGATGGCGGCTTTCACAAAATGGCTTTCCTACCTGCTTCCCAACTTTGAGAATTTCAACGTGATGGCCATGGCGGCGCACGGGCGGGCAGTACCCGGGACTTTGATCCTGCAAAACACGCTATATACCGCGGCCTATTGCGCCATCGTTTTAACGGCGGCAGCAGCGGTATTTTCTCGAAAGAATTTGAAATGAAACCGCGGAATCCCATCGCGTGGCTGTTGTTACTGGTCCTGCCGCTTGGATACGCAGGCATTTGGCGGTTGCAGCATGGCATTGACGCTCAGCGCGAGTCGATAAGCCAGGAGCGCGACGACGTCCTGCTGCGCTCCAGCAAACTCATGAAGGTGATGAGCCTGGAATATGCGCCTCTGCTGGCGGACGTTTACTGGACGCGAGTGGTGCAATATTACGGAAACAAACACGCGCGAGGCCAGGCCAATCTCGAGTTGCTTTGGCCGCTTCTGGATATCACGACGACGCTTGATCCGGATCTACTAATTTCCTACCGGTTCGGCGCGATGTTTCTGAGCCAAGCGCCGCCGTCCGGCGCCGGAAGGCCGGACCTGGCGGTGCAACTGATCCGGCGTGGCATCCAAGCGAATCCTGATTATTGGCGTCTCTATGAAGATTTGGGATTTGTTTACTACTTCGATCTAAAAGATTACCGGAAATCCTCGGAAGCCTTTCTGGAGGGAAGCACGAAGCCCAACGCGCAACTGTGGATGAAAGTGATGGCCGCCAAGGTTGCGGCGGAGGGGGAGTCCTTCGAGACCTCGATGTTCTTGTGGAAGGATATTTACAACTCGACGGCCGATCCTGCGGTCAAGAAGAATGCGCTGCTGCGCATGCGGTTGCTCAAGGTGAAAGAAGACTGCAAACAGCTCGATGTGCTGGCCGGCGAATACGCGAAGCGCTCTGGGAAGCGCCCGACGCGCATGAGCGAACTGGTCGAAGCCGGACTGCTGCGCGGAATTCCGGGCGATCCGCTGGGTTTCGCTTATGTCTTCGGGGAGCACGGAAAAGCGGAGCTCAATGTGGAGAGCCCCCTGCTGGAACAACAGTTGTTGCTGGAGCGGCTTAAGTAAGACCTGCCTGGAACTCTGAGAACTCTGATGGATTCCCACTTGCATTCAGCAGGAATTCTAGATGGCAGCTGCGAGTGTAGGAGAAAGCGGCAGCTGCGCTGCCACACTCGAGGGCTGCCTTATTCGGAGGTGCACAGCAAGGTCATCTGTGGATCAACGACAATTTTGTGCGTGAGAATGGGAGTGTCGAAATGAAATGATGTTTCTGGCCCGGCCGCCACAACCGTGCCGAGCAGTGTTCCACGTCCCGCGCCACCGGAATAAAGCGGAACTCGGGCGATGAACGAGCGCGGCACAGCGGTCTGATAGAGTTTCCCGCGAATTTGATAGCCCTTTTCCGAATGGTGAACCGTAAACTCCACGCGGTAATGCGGAATGCCCGTCCCGCGCACCCACTCTTCGAAGAACCATTCCATGGAGCGCCCGCCCTCGAGGTCCATGCCCGGCGTCATCACGGCTTCCACTTCGTGCCGCAAGTCATCGGTGGAGAGGGCGCGGTACGCATATTTGGTCACCAACGCTTGTAGGAGAGCGATGAACCGCGCATCGGGATTCCTGACTCCCGGCTGGCCCGCGGCGGCGGGCTGGCGCAGCATTTCGCGAAGCATGTGAATGATCCAAGAGCCCTTGCTGTAAACAATGTCCTCGTAGGCGGAGGGGGATTTCGAGGAATTGAGGCGCGTGCCGAGGCTGAGCGCGCCGATATCTCCCGCTGCTTCATTGGCACCCGGCAATTTTTCCGCGAGTTGCGTGCGGTAGCGCTTAAGCCAAACGCGTAAGTTGTGGTCCGGGCTCTTTTTGGTATCGGCAAAGAGCAAGGCGAGATAATTCGCGATGCCTTCGTCAATCCACTGGTCGCGGTAGCTCGACCAGGCGACGACGTTGCCCCACCATTGATGAGCGACTTCGTGATAAGGGACCAGTTCGGTGAAGTGCTCCTGGGTCGCAACGCTCAGCCCGGCGCGCTGCTGGGCTTCCGGACGCAAGAAGGAATAAGTGGAAACGTAGAGCAGGCCGGGCCAGCCCTGGCCAAAGGTTCCGGGAATCTGCGAAACGCTCAGGTTTTGGAAAGGGAAAGGGCCGCTGAAAGTCTCGTAAAAACGGATCGAGGAATCGATCTCTTTGCCAAGCTGCTTGAGGGCATCGGCCGGACTGGGAGGAGGAGGTTGAAAAAGGATGCGATGACCCGTCGTGACAGATCCGAATTGCGCGGAAGGGTCGGAGAGGGCCGCCGCGTCTTGCGAGGCCAGGCGCCGCTGCAAATCCTCTTCGAGCTCGCGATTGGCGTAGACATCAATGGAGTGCGCACCGGAGGCCACGGAGACCAAGGCGTATTCGCTGAGATTGAATCCCGCGACGGAGATGGGTTTTTCTGTCTTCCAATGCCCGACGCGGAAATCTCCTTCCTCGTGCTCTTCCAGCTTGGAGCCGGTGGCGATCAAACGAAGTTTGCGCGGCCAGCGGATGACGAAATCATAGTCAGAGAATTCCGCGCTGTCACCAAAGTGCGGGTACCAACTCTCGCGCGCGCCGACAAAGAGCACGCCGTTGCCCGCGTCGAGGATGACGTTGCCCCGGTAATGAAAACGCAGCGTGACTTGCTGCTTTGGCCCGGGTGCTTGCGGCAAGACGACTTGCAAGGAGTCGTTGCCACGCAAGTTGCGTTCCTGGAGATTCAAGCCCTCATTTTGAAAAAAAGAGAGGGGCGCGCCGTGCTCGCCGGTGACGCTGTCGATGGTCAGGGCCCGGGAAAGCTGGAAATCGAGAATGCGCGAAGTCCCTGTTTCGGCACGCAAAAGGACGTCAGCGCTGGCATCCAGGGAGTTGTTGGAGGAGATCGTCGTTTCAATGGAGTAGTGCAAGGCGCGGAAAGCCGGCGGAAGAACGGGAGAATCCGGCAAGCGGTGGGAGGTCCAGACATCGTAAAGAGATTTGTCGTCGGCTTTGTGGAACTGGCCAAGGAGGAATTGCTCGTCGCGCTGTCGATCGAGCACGACATCGAAAGGGCCGGTAGCTACGCCATCAAGCCGGGCATAAAAACAAGGCTTAGGACGGGGTGACAGGCGATCAAAAAGAATGCGAAGAGTGTAACCAGGATTCAATTCCGCTACCGCGGACTCCCATTGTGCGGCAGCGGAAGCATCTGTTTGAGCCGCAAGATGGGCGGCGTGGAATTGGCTAAGAAGTTCGTCCGCGCTGTCGTCGGTGAAACGAAGATAGCCGCTGAAGAACTCTTGGTCGAGGACGGGTGTGCCAAGAAAGCGCCCCATCTGCTGTTTTTCGACCGGATCGCGCGGAGCCGCCAGAATGTGACCTCGCCCGGAGAAAACCGCGCCGGTGATTTGCCCCTCCAACGGAGAAAAAAAGGTGAGCTTACCCTCTTCAAAGGAGAGAACCGCATCGCCGCGGCGCAGTTGAATGCGGTTGGCGGGAACGACGTCATAAACATTGCCGGGATCGACGGTTAGCGCTCGGATGGCATCGTACAATTCATGCGGCGATGCCTCCGTGGCCGGAAAGGCGGCCGGCGCCAAGAAAAACCCCAGCGCGAAAAAGGTGGCGCAAACCCTCATGGAAGAAGTGTAGACACTTTCGGCATGGAGGAACAAGCAGGAGCAGGCAGATTGGAGCTGGCGGATTAAGATGGGAAAATACCCTCTATGATCGTGGCGAGCCAAATTCGCGCTGTTTTGCTGTGCGCCGCGCTCCTGTACATGAGCGAACGAGCAGCAGCGGATACCATTGTCCTGAAAAACGGGCGGCGTATCAGCGCTCTCAGCGCTTTCGAAGAAGGGGACAAGGTTAGGTATCTGACCTCCGCGGGCGAATTGAGCTTGCCAAAATCCATCGTTGATCATATTGAGAAGGGCGGCGGCGCGCTCCTGGCGGGTTCGCCAGGAGCGGATGCGGCGAACCTCGCGATTGCGCCCCCGGCAGCACAATCCATCAGCGGCGCGGACAGTGATGCGATCGAGCGCGGCGCGGTGCACGACGGATCGATCGACCGTCCCTTTATTGCCCAGCTCGAGGGCGAAGCGCGCGGGGGAAGCAAGCAAGCCAACTTCAATGCGGCGATGGGGCATCACGCGGCGGCAACGTTTGAAATATCGCACGGCGATATGGAACACGCGCTCGCCGATGAACGCACCGCGCTGATCTACGATCCCGATGAACCGGTGCTCCTGATGAACGTCGCGTACACCCATCTTCGCCGGAGCGAATACAAACAGTCGCTAGAATATTTGGAACGCGCGCGGCGGGTGGCTCCCGATAATCCGGACGTGGCAAAACTGGCGGGCTGGGCTTACTACGGTTTGAATAAGCTGGACCAGGCCGTCGCGGAATGGAAGAAGGCGCTGGTCTTGCGGCCGGATGCGGAAGTGAGAGCAGCGCTGGATAAGGCGCAGCGCGACAAAAAGGAGGAAGAGAACTACAAGGAAAACGAGAGCAGCCATTTTACATTGCGCTATAGCGGAGCAGCCGCCCCGGCTTTGGCGCGCGACGTCTTGCGCACGCTGGAGATGCACTTTTCCGCCATCGAATCGGAGCTGAACTACTCACCCCCGGATTCCATCGGCGTGATTTTGTACACCCAAGAAGCGTTTGCGGACATCACCAAAGCTCCTGGATGGGCGGGCGCGCTGAATGACGGGCGCATTCGCGTGCCGGTACAAGGATTAAGCGGAGTGGACCAGGAATTGTCGCGGGTGTTGAAGCACGAATTAACGCACAGCTTTGTTGGGCAGAAGACCCATGGACATGCGCCGACTTGGGTGCAAGAGGGATTGGCGCAGTGGATGGAAGGTCAGCGCAGCGGCGAAAATGGCGCCGTCCTGGCGCAAATTTACAGCGACGGGCATGCGGCATCCCTTGTGAGCCTGGAAGGTTCCTGGATGGGCAGGAGCGGAGACGGAGCGCGCTATGCCTATGCGTGGGCGTTGGCGAACATGGAATACATCGTCGAAGCCGATGGGATGGGCGACGTCGAACGGATACTTGACCGCATCGGGGCCGGCATGGCTACCGAAGCAGCGATCAAGGAAGTGCTGCACAGCGATTACAATGACTTGATGCAAGCGACGGCGGAATATTTGCGGAAAACTTACGGGCGCTGAGAGCAGTCCTGTTCCTTGCGCCGTTTATCACTGCTCCTCTCCAGTCTCCCACCGGTGATCGGAAGTCTTACGAAGCTAGTTCGTGGCCAGAAGAGCAGCGAGGAGAGCGGCGCGGGTGGGCATCGTGTTGATTAGAACGTGCTCGCGGGAAGAATGAGCGCCGTCGCCGACGGCGCCGAGGCCGTCAAGAGTGGGGATGCCCAGCGCGGCGGTGAAATTTCCGTCGGAACCGCCGCCCACCGCGCATTCCTCCAGCGTGAGGTTCATATGCTTTGCCAGGAATCGGGCGCGTTCGAAAAGCGCTGCGCTCATTTTGCTTTCGAGCGGAGGGCGGTTGAAGCCCCCGGTGACCTCCAGCCGGGCGCCGGCCTGCATGGGGCGCAGTTCGCGCAAGCGGTCTTCGAGGTTGCGCATGTCGGAAACGCGAAGCGCGCGCAGATCGAGAACGGCGCGAGCGTACTCGGGGATGACGTTGGCGCGCGTGCCGCCGGCAATGATGCCGGCGTTGATGGTGACGCCCCGGCGAAGGTCAGTCCATTTCTCGATGCGCGTCAGTTGCCGCGCCAGTTCGTGGATGGCATTGATGCCTTCTTGCGGCGCCAAGCCTGCATGCGAGGCGCGGCCATGCACGAGCAATTCGGCTTCGCCGACACCCTTGCGGGCCGTCTTCAGCAGGCCGCGCGGGCCGAAGGAAGGCTCAGCGACGAAGACCGCATCGCTGCGGCGCGCTTCCGCTTCGAAAAATTTACGCGAAGCTTCGCTGCCAATTTCCTCATCGGAGGTCCAAAGGAAAACCAGGTGTTTCTGAAGCGGTGTTTGCGCTGAGCGAAGCGCTTCGAGCGCGAAAAGCGCTTGAACGATCCCGGCCTTCATGTCGAAGGTTCCCGGACCGTAAGCTTTGCCGCCTTTCACCCGGAAAGGCATTTTGGTGAGAGTGCCGGACGAATAGACTGTATCGTAGTGACCAAGAATCAAGAGTTGGCCAGAGGAGCCAGATGCCCGAGGAGGGTGGGTGAACCGGAGAAGATCGCCGCGATGTTTTTGCTTGATTCGCTCGACACGCACGCCTTGCTTACGCCATTGTTCGGCGATAACGCTACCGCAGTGGTCAACGGCAGCTTTTTCCAGGCTCGGCGATTCAGCCGTCACAAATCGGCGCAGCGTATCAAGCATTTGCGGCAGGCGTGGTTTCAGCAGACGTAAGAATTCTTTGGCGAGTTCGGAATCAGGCATGGCCCGGACATCCTAGCAACATTGAGTGTTCTGTGAAAGGCGGCCGTTCGCATATAATCAAGGGTTTCTAAGGGAAGGCCAGGCGCCGCCGAAGGGGTGGGCGGCGACGGAGAGCGCGAATGACATTGGATATCGTGGAAATTCAGAAGCTGCTGCCGCATCGCTATCCATTTCTGATGGTGGATGCGATTGTCGAGGTAGAGCGGCTGAAGCGCATCGTGGGCATCAAGAACGTTACGATGAACGAGTTTTACTTTCAAGGACACTTTCCCGGGAAACCGGTGATGCCAGGAGTGTTGATTCTTGAGGCCGTGGCGCAGACGGGCGGGCTTTTACTGTTGCTGGATATTCCAGACCGCGACAATAAGCTCCTGTATTTTGTGGCCGTCGATGGCGCACGATTCCGGCGCCCCGTGGTGCCGGGCGATCAACTGCGCATCGAAGTCCAGGTGCTCCACTGGCGCGGCGACTTCTGCAAACTAGAAGGCAAAGCCACGGTGAACGGCGAACTGGCCGCCGAAGGCACAGTGATGTGCAAAATGATCGATCGCGAGCCGCCCGCGAAGGCTAAAGAACCGGCGAAATGACGAAACGCGAAATTCATCCACCAGCCTTGGTAGCGGCCAGCGCAAAGCTTGGGGAAGGCGTAAAGATCGGCGCATACGCAGTTGTCGGTGAGAATGTCGAATTGGGCGACGGCTGCGTTCTCTACCCTCATGCGACGGTGAGTGGGCCATCGAAATTCGGCAAAAACAACGTGTTTTATTCGTTCAGCGCCATCGGCGGCGACCCGCAGGATTACACGTTCCGCGGTGAACGCACGGAGCTGGTTGTGGGCGATAACAACATTTTCCGCGAATACGTCACCATAAGTCGCGGCACACAAAAAGGCGGCGCTAAAACGACCGTGGGTGATGCAAATTTTTTTCTGGCGTACTCGCACGTGGGACACGACTGCGTGATCGGCAGCAACACCTTGTTTGTTAACGGAGCGACCCTCGCCGGCCACGTGATCGTGGAAGATTTTGTGACCATTGGCGCGTTTTGCCCGGTGCATCAATTCTGCCGCATCGGCCGCTATGCTTATATCGGCGCTTCGACAGTGATTACCCAGGATGTGCCGCCGTTTAGCAAGATCGTCACCGAGCGCGAGACCAAAAGCTTTGGCATTAATACGATTGGCCTGGAGCGCAAAGGGTTTTCGCCGGAACGTTTGCAGGCATTAAAGCGCGCTTACCGCTTGCTCGTGCGCTCGAAAATGAATACTTCGCAAGCGCTTGCCGAAATGCGGAAATCGCTGGGCGCTTCCGCCGACGTGCAGGAATTGATCAAATTCATCGAGAGCGCCGAGCGCGGCATCGTGAAGTGACTCCGGACTGTTGATCTCATGCCCGACGCCATCGCCAACACGACAGGCTGGGGACTCATCGCCGGAAACGGACGCTTTCCGTTTCTGGTCCTGGAAAGCGCGCGCAGCCAGGGAATCGACATGGCGGTGATCGCGCTGAAAGAGGAAGCGTCTCCGGAGCTGGAAAAAATTGCCCAGCGGTTGCACTGGGTGAGCCTCGGCGAATTGAGCAAGACCATCGACTTGATGCATCAAGAGGGCGTAAAGCAGGCGGTGATGGCCGGGCAGGTGAAACACAACAAGATTTTCAGTGCCATTCGGCCGGATTGGAAACTCGCGAAGCTGTTGTTTTCGCTGCCGCGGAAGAATACCGATACGCTGATCGGCGCAGTCGCACGCGTGCTGGAAGACGAAGGCATTCGCCTGGTGGATTCGACTCTGTTCCTGAAACCCTTGGTGCCTGATCCCGGCGTGCTCACGAAGCGCGCACCGAGTGAGCACGAAGCGGAAGACCTGTCTTATGGCCTCGGCGTGGCTAGGCAGATTGCCGCCTTGGACATTGGACAGACCGTGGTCATCAGCGATCGCGCTTGCGTGGCCGTGGAGGCGATGGAAGGCACTGATGAAACCATTGCGCGCGCAGCCCGCATTACCGGCGGTAAGCCGCTAGTGGTCGTGAAAGTCAGCAAACCCGGTCAGGACATGCGCTTTGATGTACCTGTGGTTGGTTTGCCCACCGTCGAACAAATGAGGGGTGTGGGCGCGACGGCTCTTGCGGTCGATGCCGGTCGGACGCTTCTTTTCGACCGGGCCAGGCTGATTGCATTGGCCGATGCGGCGGGAATCGCCATTCAGGCCTTCTCTCCGCTCGACCGAGCGGAACCAAATGACTTGGCGAGAGGAATAAAGAAAGAATGAGCGCGGCGGCGGGAGAGTCGAAGAGGATTCGTGTCGCCGTCGTCGGTACGGGCGAGTTTGGAAAAAACCACGCGCGAGTCTACCGGGAGCTCGAGGGCGCGGAACTGGTGGGAGTCTTCGACGAAAACCCCGAGCGCGCCGCCGCTGTAGCCTCAGAATTTCAGACGCAAGTCTTCGAGAGCCTCGATGAATTGCGCGGACGCGCGGATGCCGCGAGCGTGGCTGTTCCCACGGTTGCTCACGCAACGGTGGGTTGCCGGATTCTGGAGATAGGGCTCGACGTGCTTGTCGAGAAGCCCATGGCCGTGAATCTCGCGGAGGCTGATGCACTGCTTCAAGCGGCCCGGAAAAATGGGCGGATTCTGCAGGTGGGCCATGTCGAGCGCTTCAATCCTGCCGTGATCGCCGTTGAGCCGATCCTCCATCGGCCGTTGTTTTTCGAAGTGCACCGGCTGGGAGTCTTTACTCCTCGCAGCCTCGACGTGGACGTGATCTACGATTTGATGATTCACGACTTGGACATTTTGCTGGCGATGGTCAATGAACCAGTGGCCGAAGTCAAAGCCGTCGGCATTCCCGTGCTGACGGAAAAAGTCGACATCGCGCATGCACGCTTGGAATTCGAGGGAGGAGCTGTAGCCAATATCACCGCCAGCCGGGTTTCCACCGAACGTGTGCGCAAGATGCGCTTCTTCCAGCAGCACGAATACATTTCGCTGGATTATGCGCGGCGCGACGCATTGCGTATCGGCGTGAAGAAACACGGTCCGCAGCCGGAGTTTGGATTTGAGAAACTGAAGGCGCCCGCAGTCGAGCCATTACATGCCGAACTGGCGGCGTTTGTCGATGCCGTGCGCTCGCGCAAAGAACCGCGCACCAACGGGGCAGCGGGGCGCGCGGCGCTGGAATTGGCCGGCCGCGTCATGGCGAGCATCCAAGAGCACGCCGCGCGCGTCCAAATAAGCTCATTCGCCACACCAGACAAAACAAGATGATTCCGCGCATTCTAGTTCCGGCCGATGCTCGTCCAACCGCTGCCTTGGATACGCCAACGCAGCGGCGTCGTCCTACCACGATGGACGACCGCACGCTGGTGCCAGCCATGCTTCCCATCGTGCCGTTGGACGGACATTCCACCATTCCCCTGAACCTGCCGCTGGAGTCCATTGCCACGCGCGTGGTGGTCCCGCGCGATGTAAATCGGGAAGCCTACGGCGTCAAGGAAGACTTTTCGACGCCCGTGCAGCCCACGGACATGGACTCGCGCATCGTCTTGCCGGTGGATGCCGCGCCACCGGAGATGAGTTCCAACCCGGTCCATGTTCCGGAAGACCTGGTCGAACCAGATGTTTTCATTACCGGCGAAGTGAATCTGACTGTTCCCGAAAATAAGGAGGCGCGGGCAGAAGCCAGAAAGCAGGTCATCACGCGGCTCTTAGTAGTTTACTCTCTGCTGATTTCCTCGATCTTGCTGGAACCGAGGTTGTTTCCGTCGCATGAGCCAACTCCAGCCGAAATGGAACTCGCGCGCAGGCAGATGACCGTGCTGCTTCCTCCTGGTGCCCTAGAAGCACTAAAGCCGCCGACTCGGCCGGTTCAGCCCCCTCCTGTCGTCCATGTCGATCCGCGCGTTTTGCGGGAAGTTGCCCCGCCCGTCATTGCAACGCCAGCACCTGCTCCGCAGCCGGAACGCCCGGTGAAAGAGCTGCCGAGCGCGCCAGTGCCAAAGCAGAACGCTGTCCAGCCAGAGCCCCAGCTATCCGCCAAGGTCGAAGCTCCAAAGCCGGTGCCCACGCTCGAAACGCCGGACACTCCGCGGCCCAAAAGCGCATTGCAATTGCCTAAAGACCTTTCGCCCGGCAAGAGTATGGAAGACTACTTGAAAGGATCACGGCCTTCCGGTCCCCGCGCGATTGGTGGTGGCGGGCCAGTCCAGGGCAGCGCGGGGCACGGCGGTGGTGGTGGCCGCGGGACGGCGTACGGCGGCATCGAGATGCTCACGGATCCTCAAGGATTGGACTGGAACAGCTATCTCGAGCGCGTTTACTATACGGTGAAACGCAATTGGTTCGCAGTCATGCCGGGTTCTGTCGAGCTCGGTGAGAAAGGCATCGTGTATCTCACTTTCAGGATCAACCGCGACGGTAGCGTGCCGGGCAACGAACCCCTCATCGAGCGCAACTCCGGAAAAGAACCGCTGGACCGTGCCGCGTATTCCTCCGTGCGCGCGTCAAGTCCTTTTGAGCCTTTGCCTCCGCAATTCAAGGGTCCCTATATCGAACTGCGTTACAGGTACTATTACAACATTCAGCCCAACGACTTCAATTAACAGCGATGAAACTCACGCGCCAACAGGTTCTCGGCCGCCTTCTCCTAGCGATCTTCGTGTTCATATTTATTCTTGTTCGTGCGCGGCATCTCCTTTTTCGATGAGTGCGGAAAAATCCCTTTTGCCTCTCGTTGCCATCGTTGGTCCGACAGCATCGGGAAAGTCGGCGCTCGGCGTGCGGCTCGCGGAGCGCTTCGGCGGGGAAGTTGTGGCTTGCGATTCGACGCAGCTCTATCGCGGATTTGATATCGGCACAGCCAAGCCCACCCGAGCCGAGCGCCGTGAAATTCCGCATCACTTGATCGACGTTCTGGGGCCAATGGAGCGGGCCACTGCCGGAGGCTACCGCCAGCTGGCTTTGCAAACTCTAGAGGACTTGGGCCGGCGTGAGCGCTTGCCGGTATTCACGGTCGGTACGGGATTGTATTTGCGAGCGCTGCTTGAAGGCCTGGCGGACGTTCCGCAGCGCTCGGAAGAATTGCGCGAGCGGCTCCGCGCTAGCGCTGCAGAGCATCCGCCCGGCCATTTGCGTGGTGTCCTGAAGAGGCTGGACCCGGAGACGGCCCAGAAAATCTCGTCCGCGGACGAACAAAAACTCATCCGCGCGGTCGAAGTTTGTATTTTGGCGCGCAAGCCGATATCAGAAGTGCACCGGACAGGCCGAACTCCGCTCGAGGGCTGGCGCATTCTAAAGATCGGATTGCTGCCGTCGCGCGAAACGCTCAACCAACGCATCCAGGCCAGAACCGAGGCCATGCTGCAGCAAGGATGGCTGCACGAAGTGCAAGCCCTGCTGGAGGATGGCCTGACTCAGGACGCCAAGCCATTTGATTTTATCGGTTACCGCGACTTACGCGCCGTACTGAGGGGCGAAACTACATTAGAACAAGCGCGCGGAGCGATTCAGCAAGCCACCCGGCGCTACGCCAAGCGCCAAATCACTTGGTTTCAGAAAGAACCGAGCGTGCGCTGGTTTCTCGGTTTTGGAGATGATCCCGCCGCGCAAACCAGCGTAATGGAATGGCTTCGCGCGGAAGGCTTGTAAGCGCCCGAGCTTTTCAGGTTAGCAGGCTTCTTCTAGCCCAGCTTGACCACCAGACTCTTCCGGGGCGCTATTTTGTCGGGGCTTCTGCCGGCTTATCCTTGCTCTGTATGGAGAGCAGTTCCACTTCGAAAATGAGGGTCGCGCCGGGGCCGATGCCCGACCGCGGATCCGCGCCACGATCGCCATATCCGAGGTCCGGGGGAATAAAGAGTTGCCACTTCGATCCCACGGGCATGAGTTGCAAAGCTTCCGTCCAGCCTTTGATAACGCCGGCCACTGGGAATGATGCCGGCTGGCCGCGTTTGTACGAGCTGTCAAATTCCGTTCCGTTTATGAGTGTGCCTTTATAGTTGCAAGTTACAGTATCGGTCGCCGCGGGTTTTGGTCCCTTACCCGCGGCCAGAATCTTGTATTGCAATCCGCTGGGTAGCGTTACCACGCCATCCTTCGCCTTGTTCGCTGCCAAAAAGTCATCGCCTTCCTTTTTATTCTCTACCGCGACCGCCTTCTGCTTTTCATCCTGTCTCGTGCGCACTTCCGTCTGGACTTGCGTGAGGATGGCCTTGACTTCGTCGTCCGTCAGCAGCAATTTGCCGCCCGCGAGACCGTCTTTCAATCCCCTAAGAAGGATTGCTTGGTCAACGTCCACGGCCTGCTGCTTCATGCTCGCCGCCAGACCCTTACCCATATTCATTCCTATCGCATAGCTGAGTTTGTCCTTCTGGGTCTTGAGCGCAAGCGGAACGGCAGTCGTCCTGGGCTTGGCCGCCACTGCGCCTGTTTTCGCCACGGGCGTCTTCTGGGCGCCAGCCGCGGGAGCCTGCGCCGAAGTCGCTGCCGGAGCTTGTTGAGGAGTGGCCGCCGGGGTCTGCTGCGCCCGGGCACTACCGGTCAGGAGCATTCCGGTAGTCAAGATTGCAAGATAAATGTTGAGTTTTCGCATGAGACCATTCTTACATGAGTCCGCCGGCTTCGCAAAGCCCTTAATCCCGGACGGTTTCTTAAGTGAGTCGCGGGGCCGTGTCGAGAAGCGTATAATGACTTGCAGGGGAGACCCCCTCCCAGAAATGCACACCTGGCGCACCATGACTCCCGGCCGATCTCAGTGACCAAGACGCAACATCAAGTTTCGACGGCAGAGCGCGCCTTGCTCGTGGGCGTCGGTTGGAAGCGTGCGCCTCGTTTTCCCGGCATGCCGGCCGGCGAACAGGGCCGCGAGTCCCTTTCGGAATTGGTGGAACTGGCGCGCAGCGCGGGAGCGGAAATTGCTGGAACCGTTTTCCAACTGCGCGATTCCGCGGATCCCGCAACACTGGTGGGCCGCGGCAAGCTGGACGAAATCCGCGCCGAAGCGACGGCGCACCAAGCGCCGCTGATCATCTTCGACAGTAACCTTTCTCCCGTGCAGCAGCGAAACATCGAGGAAGCCACGGAACGCCGTGTGATTGACCGTACTCAACTGATTCTCGATATTTTCGCGCGTCATGCGCGCAGCCGCGAAGGCCAGTTGCAAGTTGAACTGGCCCAATTGAACTACATGCTGCCGCGCCTGACCGGAAAAGGAACGTCCATGTCGCGCTTGGGTGGCAAAAGCGGCGGCGGTGGCGCCGGCGGAGCCGGTGGCGGCGCAGGACGCATTGGCGTGCGCGGTCCCGGCGAAAAAAAATTGGAAACCGACCGGCGGCGGATTCGCGACCGGGTCGGCAAGATCCAGACCAGCATTGACGATGTCCGCAAGCAACGGGCGCTGCGGCGCGAAGCGCGCAATGCCGTTCCTCTCGGCACCATCGCACTCGTGGGTTACACCAACGCCGGCAAGTCCACATTGTTCAATGCGCTGAGCCGCGCCCAAGTGCTGGTTTCTTCGAAGATGTTTGCGACACTCGATCCCACCATTCGCGCGCTACGCCTTCCATCGAACCGCCGGGTACTTATTTCCGATACCGTGGGGTTTATCCGCGATTTGCCGAAAGGATTGTTGACGGCTTTTCGCGCCACCCTCGAAGAAGTGCAGGAAGCCGCTTTGATTCTTCACATCAGCGATGTCTCCAATCCGCACCACGAGGAACTCGACGAGGAAGTCGACAAGATTTTGCGGGAACTTGGTGTTGACGGCCGTCCCAGGCTGCGCGTCCTGAACAAGGTGGACCGCCTCACTCCAGAAGAACGAAATGCCGTAACCCGCTGCTCACCGGTAAGTTCTGGCGCAAGCGGCCTGCCTGTGCCGGTGTCTGCTCTGACGGGCGAAGGCATCGAGGATTTGCTGCGACGCATGGATGCCGAGATGCCTATCGATCCCGTTGTAGCGGTTTCCATTCGACTGCCGCTTGCGGAAGGTCGCACCCTAGCTATGATTCATGCGCTCGGACGTGTACTTTATTCGGAGATTGACGATTCGCACATGCGGCTCGACGCCGAAGTGCCCGCATCCATCGCCAAGCGCCTGCGGCTCGCTGAGTTTGCCGTCGAGGAAACCTTTCCGCGCCTTGTCTCGTAATATAGAATAGAGGGCGGAGCTGGTGTTGTCGCCATTCGCCGGGAATGCTCCTTAGCCCCCACAAACGAGGTTGCCATGACTGCTTTCTTTTTGTGGATCATTCTCTTCATCTTGTGCTGGCCGCTCGCGCTGCTCGCGCTGGTGCTCTACCCCATCGTATGGCTGCTGACACTCCCGTTTCGCCTTGTGGGAATCGCCGTTCACGGAGTGCTTGGACTAATTAGCGCCATTTTCTTCCTCCCCATTAGGCTCTTGCGGGGTCCGCGGGCCATTTGAGTCAGGTAACCAGGTAACTGTGAAGTAAAGCTGTGCAAAACCTCTGTTTTTACTGACTTGCGGCTCTTCCTGGGCTATTTCCGCTTTATACGAGAGACCCTATCTTCTGTGGAAAACTTTGTGGAAAGTGTATTACACTCGCCCAGAGCTGGGCGCCACTGTTGCCGGGATGGCGGAGAACTTGCCATTTCTATTCTTGTAACATGCTGAAAATAACTATCTTATGTGTGGTTCCGGGTATTCCCAATCCCCGTCCCAAGAGCCGCGGCGTAAAAGTGCACATTTCACATTTGCACAGATTTGCAGCAGGCGCATTACGGAAGAGTACAGCCTCTTGGCTCTCGCCTGTAGGGAAGCCTTTATCCCGGAGTAACTACCAAAGACGCAAAGATCAATAGATTGCGCTTCCTCACCGTCCTCCGGGGGCCGCCTCTGACGTGTTGACGCCTCCTTACACCGAGTCTATAGTGAAACTGCGGTCGCTGAAGCCACGAGGCGGCGCCCCGCCGTCATGCGCTCATGAATCTTCCTAACTCACTGACGCTACTGCGGATTTTTTTCGTTCCTGTCCTCATCGTGATCCTCCTCACCCGCAGCCCCAACGTCGAGCTGTGGGGCTATACCATGCACTTCGAGGTTTGGGGCGTATTGATCCTGCTTTTGGCAGCCGCCACCGATTGGGCGGACGGATATTTGGCGCGGCGGCGCCTGCAAGTGACCACCCTGGGGATCCTCTTAGACCCCATTGCCGATAAGCTTTTGATTTCCGCGGCATTCATTGCCTTGGTGGACATGCACCTGGTGAAAGCCTGGATGGTGGTGATCATCATCGGCCGGGAATTCACCGTTCTCGGCTTGCGGAATATTGCCTCTGCGGAAGGATTCACCATCGAGGCATCCACTCTTGGAAAAACGAAGATGGTCTTGCAGGTGTGCGCCGTGGCCGTCCTGATTGCCGGCGCGGGCCATCGTAGCGGACTACCTTGGCTGTATCGGCTGGCGCAAGTGCTTCTCTGGCTCGTGGTCATCAGCGCCCTGGTCTCCGCCGCTCAGTATTTCCGGCGCTTCTGGAGCCACGTCGATGACAGCATCAAGCAACGCCGACGTCTCCGCATGCTCGAAGCCCGCAAGAAGTCCGAGGATGCTGTCTCTCTCTGAAGCCGACCGGTGTGCCGCTCTGCAACTTGCCCGCTCGGCTGTTGCGCAAGCTGTCGCCCACCGCAAGCTGCCGGATGTGTTCCCGCAGGAAGGCGTCTTCGCGGAGCGCCGTGGCGTCTTCGTGACCCTTCACGTCCGCAACCGCCTGCAGGGTTGCATCGGCGTCATCGAAGCGAAAGAGCCGTTGGGAGAAGCCATCGTCCGCTGCGCCGCCAGCGCTGCTCTGGAAGATCCGCGATTCGCCCCCGTGACCACGGAACAACTCAGCGAACTCAGCATCGAAATCTCATTGCTTTCACCCATCGAACCCATCGCTCCGGAATCCATCGAACTCGGGCGGCACGGGCTGTTCGTTCGTCTCCACGCCCAACGCGGCCTTCTTCTCCCGCAGGTGGCGATTGAACATCGGCTCACGCGCGAACAGTTCCTCGAGGAAACCTGCCGCAAAGCTGGGTTGCCTCGCGAAGCTTGGCGCGACCCGGAAGCGCTCCTGTTCGGATTTACTTGTGAAATTCTCTCCGAAAATTCACATTCTGAAAAGGCTTGAAGTCCTCGTATGGATATGGAAGGAGAGAAAAACCAGTGGGGCGACAAAAAGAAAAGGCCCGCGCGGAATAGCCGCAGCGGGCCCGAAGTATTCAATGGGGTGCCGGGCTGCTACTCGATTTCGACGTAATCTCCCGCGTACACTTCGATGTTCGTGGAGGTAATCATCATCGTCGAGGAATTGCGGCTGACGCTGATAACTATGCCTTCCCCCAGCACTTCGCGCGGCAGGTCATTCCATTCGTAGCGCGCGGGAGCGCTCCCGAAGCCGTACAACATGTATTGGTAGCCTTTGTCCATTGATACGGTCTCCGAGTGCGAGCCTTCGTACCGGAAGATTCGGTAATAATCGCCTACTTTGACTCCTTGATTGGTCCCAAGGTTTACGAACACGGAATTGAGTTTGCCATAGGCCTGCGCGTAGTCTTTTCCAGCCACCACCATCGCCACTGGTTTGCCGCTCACCGGCGCAAAGTGATCGAAGGCCGCGGCATCCTTAAACGGCGGCGCGGGACGATCCTGGTAGGGCAAGACGATATCCCCGCGCTGCGTGTAATCGCACGAGAAACTGATCTGCGCGATGGAAACCTTTGGCTGGACGTTGACCACCCGCAACTGTCCCGTGTCCCTATAGAGCATGCCCATGGCTTTCAGGAGCTTTTCCTGCCACTTGAACCATGGAATATCTACGGGATCCTTGTCCGGCCGCACCACCGAAAAGCGGTCGCCGACGCGAACACCCTTGTCCATGCCGCGATTGATGTACACATAATCGCCGCGCATAAAAGTGATCTTGTAGTTGGACTGCTCCCCGGAAATGACCCGAATCTCGTCCGGTACTTTCTGGTCCGTCACAAAACCGGAACAATTCACCGTGCTGTAGTCCGGTTGCTGAACGGATGGAGCTGGGGCCGTGTTCTGTGCCGAACTTGCGGCAGGACCCAGGAAGACCGACAGGCACAAGATAGCTATTCTAGCGCGCATTCCGTAGCTCCTTCGAAAACACGCCCCTAAGGGTCGTGCCAGGACTTTTCCTAGCGAAAGTATCAGGGCCCGCTCTACCCGTCAACCCATTGACTGCGGTTGCTTTACACTTTTGATACGGGCGTAAGCGCCAGATACGGCATACTACTAGCCTGTATTTTCAATGGCTTGGCGGCAAAGGGAAGGGTATGAGCCTATTTGGCAATGGGTTACGGCGCATTTGCGCCGTGGTGGCGGCTTCCACGGCTAGCGAAATGGCCAAGCTGGTACGCTCGGCCTTGCAGCAATCCCCCACCGTCGAGTTGCGTCTCGACTGGCTAAGCAGCGATGCCGAACGGGCAGGGCTCCTCCGGTGGCTGGCAAAAAGCCGCCCGCGCCACGCCACCTTTCTCGCCACTTGTCGCCGCCGCGAAGGCGGAGGCAAATTTTCCGGCGGCATCGACCGCGAACTTTACTGGCTGATGCAAGCTCGCGAAGCGGGCTGCCAATGGTGCGATCTCGAACTCGAAACTCTGCAAAAGCTCCCAGGACGATCCGTTCAGGGATACCCCGTGCCGTCCCGCGTCATGCTTTCGCTGCACGACTTTGACCGCTTGCCGGACTTACCTCGAAGGATGAACCCGCCAGCCCACCGAGGGATTGCTGCTGTGAAACTTGCCGCCCAAGTCGACAGCTTTCAGGACAGCGTTCGGCTCCTGCGTCTGGCGGCCAATTCCAAGAATTTCGTCGCCGTTCCAATGGGCGAAGTCGGTCTGCCCGCGCGAATCCTGGCGCTGCGCGAGGGAAGCGCGCTGGCGTACGCGCCCGTTGCCGCGGCTACCGCCCCTGGCCAAGTGTCTCTCGACGAAATGAAAAATCTTTACCGCGCCGACGCCCTCACGCGCCGTACACAGGTCTACGGGGTGGTCGGCGAACCCGTTATGCATTCCCTCTCACCGGTACTGCACAATACCGGCTTTGTCGCGCGTCGTATCGACGCCGTCTACCTCCCATTCCTTGTGCATGATCTTGGCGATTTTCTGGCTGCCGTTCCCGAATTTGGCGTCCGAGGCTTCAGCGTCACTCATCCTTACAAGCGGACCATTCTCAAATATCTACACGAGTGTGATCCTCTCGCCGCCGAAATTGGCGCGGTTAACACCGTGGTCGTTCGTCGCGACGGCTCTCTCGCTGGCTCCAACACCGATTACCTCGGCGTGCTTCGAGCCCTCGAGAAAAAACTCCGCATCAAAGGCAGCCGCGTCTTGATCTTTGGGGCGGGTGGCGCGGCTCGAGCAGCCGCTCTGGCTTTAATACATTCCGGCGCCGCCGTCGCTATCTGTGCAAGGCAGGAAAGAGCCGCAAGAGAACTCGCCCGCGCCTTCGGTGCGGAGGTCGTGCCGCGCGCCGCTTTGCGCTCGCAGTCTTTCGACGCTATCCTAAACGCTACCCCCGTCGGCATGCATCCCCACGCTGGCGTTTCGCCGCTCTTCCACAACGAGCTAAATTGCCGCCTGGTTATGGACTTAATCAATCGCCCGTCGGTGACCCAACTCTTGAAGCTCGCTGCTAGGAAAGGCATCGCAGCGGTCCGCGGCGTCGAAATGCTTCTCGCACAAGGTTTTGCTCAATGGGAACTCTGGACCGGGAAGCGCGCGCCTGAGGGGGCCATACGCCGCGCCGTGCTGGCCGCCCTTCGTGCCCAAGAGTACTCCGGGGCCCGCCAGCGGCCAGAGTCAGTTGTGCAGTGATTTTGCTAACGGCCAGGGAGCCCTGAGGCTGGTCCGCTTCGCCAGTAACGCCAATCTCTCCTCGTGATTCATAGGTTCCCAAGGCACAAGTTTCTCGGCCAGCACATCCATTCTTTGCAGCAAGGTCAACTCCACGAAAAGTCCCATAAAATCCAAGTCCCGGAACACCAGCGAGCCGGCCTCTTTCATTTTGTCGCGAATCCGCTCGAAATGCGCTGGCATCTCAGTCCAGTGCAAGCTGGCGCGGTGGTGATGGCAGAGATGGTATCCTTCGTTCATGAAGTTCACTTCATCCACGACCGTCACGGAATTAGCGAAATAATCCTCAGCATGTTCCGGGTCGCAGAAAGCGTGCTGCACCCAGGCGGTAATGGCGTTGATGAAATTCATGCAGAGAATGGGAACCAGCACGAACAGCGTCCCGATTCTCCAGTCGTAAATAAACACAGCTCCGAAGTATGCATAGTAGCGCGTCATCCCCCCTAACATGCGTCTGCGGTTCTTTTCATCGCCGCGGGCTTTGAAGTATGCGTAAGGAGCCAACCCCAGGACCGTCCAAGTGTTGTCCGAGAGATACCACAGGAAATCGAGGCGGCTGGTTCGATCGTAGCCCATCGTGTTGCGCGTATCGTCGGGACCGCTGTTCTCTCTATGATGGAGACACACATGCGCCGTCCGGCCCAGTTCCGGAATATTCCCATACAAGTACCCCAGGAAAAATTCCAGGTAGCGGCCGAAGGCTTTATCGCATTTCCCGGAAAAATAGCCTTGGCGCCGGTGAGCCTCGATGTGGCTGGCGCTGAACATCCTCACAAAGCGGTGGAACTTCGGGCCGTAAAGAGCAAGGTAGAAAGCGATTACCAACAGCAGCCGCGGTTTCCCTAAAACGAGTTGCATCGCAAAAATGGGCACGGCCGTAAGGCTAACAGAGACCATCAGTCGCAAGGCAGGCGTGTCTCGGGAATCCCGCAGAACTTTTTGGCCCAGCCGCTCGAGGACCCGGTCGTACGCCCGCGAGAGAAATTCATACACCTCGCCTAACGGACGAAACTTCCCGAGCAACATGGCCGCGCCCTGGCATGCAAAGGAAAGCGCGGCCACGGGCAATGCGGCCACCATGCTGGCCAGACCCATAAAGATTGCGAACCCCTGATAGCAGCGCAGCAGCTTGGGTTTTGCTCCCAAACTGATCGTCATGGAGGAGGCGCCTAACTCGGGGTTAAGAATTTCCATTTCAGCACCGCGCGCCCAGGTTTGGCTCGTGCACCCTGCGCGGCCATATTAGGCCGCGCTACGCAACCGCGTCAACAGCGCGGATAAACACATAAACACCGCGCGGATAAACACCCTAATCGTCGCAGCGGAATGAAGCGGGAAAGCGGCCCGGCACTCGTCCGCGTAATAACTTACCCACGGCGGTACCTCAAAGAACCTTTTCTAAGACTGTTCAAAATGGTACAGACACGAAAAGCTCTGGTTATTACGGTTCTAAGTTTTACGTCAAAGTCAGCCGGGGGATTGTATGGTGGCAAGATCATTGCTACCCGGTATCTTGCGCTATGTCGAAGGAGCTGCGGACAGGTTAGGTTTTCGCAGAGGGAGGGGAACATGCAAGTCACTCCATCCGATGACGGAAATCGTGAAGCGGTTTCCCGCAGTACCTCTCGGCGCGATTTAGATGAGACCCGCGCAATCGATTTGATGGCAGAACTTATTGCTCTTCTGGACGAATATGGTCCCTCTTGGTATTCAGAAGATTACTATGAGAGAGCCCACGCCGCCTTGCGCTTATTGAGAGATCGCTGATCTCTATTACCGAGCTCTCCTGTCGTTTGACGCGATTCTCTCCCGCAAGCGGCCCCCTGCGGGGTGGCGGCAACGCCTGGCCAACACACGAGCCGGAAACTGGCCAACTACCCCGATCTTCAGTTAAAATACCTGTCAATAATAGAATACATTATCTCAGTGAAGTACTCCGTTTCGTCGACTCCCGCGCCACCCAGCGTTGCCATCGCCTCTCTGGTGCTACAACGCCAGTTGCAGGTTCCCCTCAACGCGGCCGCGTGGTAAGCCCCGCTTGTTTCCAGAGCTTTTCCCATTGCCAGATGCCGGGAGTTTTCTAGAGGACGCGGTAGCCGAGCTTATCGGCAGCACTTGCAAAAATGGCCAAGAATGGCGCCCCTAACCACCTTTAGAACCAGCACTTAGGAGGTCTTTTGTAGGTGTGGATAGCAAAGAACTTACGAGGATGTTAACTCCTTTAGATGCCACAGTTATGGCAGAATCCGGGCCGCTTGTAGGCTCGCTTGACGTCTGCCCGACTTTTTTCGGGGAGGCGGGCCGTTCTTGTTACCTTCGCACACTCTGTCCCTTGCGGGGTCTGGTGCTGAAGTAATGTAATAATAGGTCGCTCTTTACCGTGAACTATAAACTGTCGATCGAAGATTCCGACTCGGTCGGAACTGTGAACCCACTCCCATGATCCAACCAGACTTCCCCGAATTTCAGCGCTTCGCGAAACAAGGCAACCTCATCCCTGTCTACGACGTCTTTTCCGCCGATTTGCTGACTCCCGTCAGCGCTTATCTGCGCATCGCCCAGAGCGCGCGGTACTCCTTCCTTCTTGAAAGCGTGGAGGGCGGCGAAAAAATCGCGCGCTACACTTTCGCGGGTGCCCATCCAGAGGAAGTTTTCCGCTACGCCAACGGCGCCTGCGTCCTGGAGAGCCGCGATCGGGTTGTCTGGGAAGAGCGCGACCCCATTTCCTTCCTGCGTGAGCGCGTCGAGCGTTTTCGGCCCGTGCGGCTTCCCGGCTTACCGCCCCTGGTCGCCGGCGCCATCGGCTATTTCAGCTATGACATGGTGCGGCTCATCGAGCGCATCCCCAAGCGCCTCCGCGATGAAATCGGCCTTTACGACGCGATGCTCATGTTCTATCACGGCCTCGTGGCTTTCGATCATGTGCAGCACCGCTTGTGGATCGTTCGCAATGTTTTCACCGAGGGCCATGCCAACCTGCGCGCGAAATACAACGCTGCTGTGCGCGAAATCAAAGAGACGCGGCGGCTGCTCAATGAGCCGGTGGCCGCCGAACGGCCCACGACGCCGTCGAAAGCAAGAAAACGCGCGCCCCTAAAAGTAATTTCGAACTTTCGCCGCCCCGAATACCTGGCTGCCGTGCGGAAAGCGAAGCAGTACATTCGCGCCGGGGACATTTTTCAAGTCGTCGTCAGCCAGCGCTTCTCGGCAAGAACGCAGGCCGAACCATTTGAAGTCTATCGCGAGCTTCGCGCGCTGAATCCCTCCCCCTATCTTTTTTACTTGCAACTCAATGACGTCTCTGTCGTCGGCAGCTCGCCGGAAATGCTCGTCAAAGTGCAGGGCCGCGATGTTTTCTATCGCCCCATCGCGGGCACGCGTTGGCGCGGCCAGGACGAAGCCGAGGACCAGCGTCTCGAGCACGAAATGCTGGCCAGCGAAAAGGAGCGCGCCGAGCACATCATGCTCGTCGATCTGGGCCGCAACGATCTGGGCCGCGTCTGCGATTACGGCACCGTGAAGCCCGAAAAGCTGCTCACTGTCGAGCGCTACTCGCACGTCATGCATCTGGTCTCGAGCCTCCGGGGCCGCTTGCGCGAAGATGTGGATTGTTTCGACGCCTTGATGGCTTGCTTCCCGGCTGGCACAGTCTCCGGCGCTCCCAAAGTGCGTGCCATGGAAATCATCGAAGAACTCGAACGCACGCGCCGTGGCATTTATGCCGGCGGCATTCTGTACTTGGATTTCGCCGGCAACCTCGATTCCTGCATTGCGCTTCGCACCATGGTGATGAAAAACGGCATGGCTTACGTGCAAGCCGGAGGCGGCATAGTTGCGGATTCCACGCCAGAAGGGGAATATGAAGAGAGCGTGAACAAGTCCAAGGCCTTGCTCACCGCGCTGGAAAAGGCGCATCGCGGAAATCGATCGGGAAAGCCGTCATGATTCTGTTGTTGGATAACTACGATTCGTTCACCTACAACCTGGCCCAGTATCTCGGCGAGTTAGGTTGTCAGGTTGAAGTGCATCGCAACGACAAAATTACGGTCGATGAAATTATCCGTCGCAAGCCCGAGCGCATCGTCATTTCTCCCGGCCCTTGCACTCCAGAAGAAGCGGGCATTTCGGTGGAACTGGTGGAGCGCCTCGCTGGAAAATTTCCCATTCTCGGTGTGTGCCTCGGCCACCAAGCCATCGGCGCCGCCTTCGGCGGCAAAATCATCCGCGCCCCAAAACTTTTTCACGGCAAAACGAGCCAGATTCATCACGACCGCAAAAATATTTTTCGCCAGTTGCCCGATCCCTTCACCGCCACGCGTTACCATTCCCTGATCGTCGAGAAAAAATCTTTCCCTCGCGAACTCACCATCACCGCTGAGACCGACGACGGCATCATTATGGGCCTTCGCCACCGCCGCCACAAAATCGAAGGCGTCCAGTTCCACCCCGAATCCGTGCTAACTGATTCCGGCAAACGGCTCCTGAAGAATTTCCTCTCTTTGTAAGGGCGCGGCAAGCCGCGCAGTGGGCTGTTTTGTTTTGAGTATGCCTGCTACCTACGCTTTGGTCGGTCTGGTCGTGGAAACCCTGCGGCAGCGACTGCATCAGGCCAAATAGTAAGCCCCGCCTCCAGCTTGAGAAGATCATCACCTCTCGCCGAAATCTGCGGCTACCAATTCAAATCCGCCAGGATCGCCCCGTAAATCTCTATCCCTCTCCAAAAATGGCCTAGCTGCAAATTTTCATCCGCGCTGTGCTGATGGTTGTCGTAATTCACAATCGGCACGCCGAT
>Ga0307479_10000417_pt1 | contig 38192 bp, 53 predicted proteins | sample atmos_gasesECM4C_FD_203743 | JGI IMG/M metagenome (GOLD analysis project Ga0307479, IMG submission 203743) | Hardwood forest soil microbial communities from Morgan-Monroe State Forest, Indiana, United States - atmos_gasesECM4C_515 | ecosystem: Environmental > Terrestrial > Soil > Temperate...
TTTGTATTCCCTACTGCTATTTACTGGGCATTACGGTGCGATCGGTGCCTTGTAATTACAACGTGATCCAGTCTGTCAGCGCCCTTTCACGCGCAAACGCGGGTTCAAATCCCGCCGGGGACGCCAACAAGACCCGCTTCTTCGAGAACATCGTTAAGTAGTTGCAACAGCGAGGGGTTAGACGGACAAAAGTAGAACAATTCTGGGTCGTACGCTAGACCGTCGGGAAACAGCGCAGTTTGAATCTCCCTCCTGCGTGTCGGCACTGCCGCATCCCACGACTTCCCGAAGTTGATAATCTCCGCATCGGTCTGCCGCATCAACTGCTGCATCGACGAAGTCTCAGCGTCGAGTGCTGCGATCTGCGCCTGAATCTGCTGCGTCTCTCTGTCAATCGACGCCTTCATCACCTTGAAGTCATCCTCAGCGAGTTCGCCCAGCAACTTCGCCTTGATTGTCTTCTCATTCAACGTTGTCTGGTCTTGAAGTCTCCGCGCCAGTTGTCTCGCATCAGTGGCGATCCGTTCCTTCCGCTGCTCCCAACTTCGCGCAGCAAGGGTCGGTAGAGACGCCAACAGATGCGCCTCGGGCTGGATGATACCGAGCAGCGTGCGGAATGAGCCTTCGAGTTTTTCAGCGCGGAGAGTCACCGCACGACAGCCCTTCGTCCAGCACCAGTACCGAGGATACTTCTGAGTCCTGCCTGTCACCCAGCCCGCCGTCAGGTTCTTGCCGCACCGCGCACAGTGGACAAACCCTCGCAGCGGGAATGGGTCGTGCTCAATGTCGTGTGGGGCGTGCCCTTTGAGTCTCGCCTGAACCTCCTCAAACATCTCATCGCTGACAAGTGCGTCGTGTGCTCCGCGCACTCGCGTGTCGCCATTCTGAATCCACCCAGCATAGAACGGATTCCTCACAAGACGGCTGAAGGTCTGTTTGGGGATGACTCGACCTTTGCGCGTCCGCAACCCGAGTGCCGTGATCTGGCGCATCACGTCTCCGATGGATGTGCCTTCGCGCAACAGTTCAAATGCCTTCGTCACCAGCGGAGCACGTTCGGGGTCGAGAACGACCCGCTTTGTCGCTGTGTCGTTGAGATATCCGAGCGGCGCAACCCAAAGCCATCGTCCCGCTTCGCGCCCTGCTTGCATCCTGAATCGTGTCTTCTCAGACAGGCTGTCGCTGAAGAACTGGTTGAATGCTCCCAAAATATTCGTCGCCAGTTTGCCCGCTGCTGTGTTGTCGATATTCGGTTCGTCCACGCTGACAAGCCTGATGCCTATCTTGGTGAGTTCAGCGATTGTCTGTCCTTGATCGACGACGTTACGGGCGAGACGTGAGAGATCAGCGACAACGACGCAGCGCACGCGGCTTTTGTTCTTGCGGCAGTACGCCAGCATCCGCTGAAACGCGGGGCGCTCTGCATTACGCGCAGACTGCTTATCAACGAAAGAATCAAGTGGAGCCAGCGTGTTCCGAGCGCAGTGATCCTCGAATTTCTTCTGCTGCACGGGCAGGGAATTGTTGACGGATGCTTGCTCCAACGTGCTGACCCGGAGATAGCCGACTGCGCCCACGTGATCTCCTACTTTCCCACCCCAGCAGCAACAGCCGACGCCTGTGACGTGATCGCAGCCGCGAACGCGCTGCACGCCTCTTCTTCATCAGCCTGAAGATAGATCATCGTGTTGCCGCCGTTCACATGTCCGAGATACGCTTGTAACTCTGCGATCCCCATGCCACCTTTGTACCCCAACCGCCCCGTTGTGTGCTTAAGGCAATGGGGCGTTCGCTTGAACTGCGGGATGTTCGCTTCGGCTCCATATTCCTGCATGCGCCGCCAGAACGTGATGCGCGACATCGGGAAGAACCGTCCGGTCAACTTCTCCAGAAACTCACGCTCATCCTTGAGCAACTTCTGCGTCGTCTTCTTTGAACCCTTCAGACGCTGGACGACGAGATGCCCATCAACGAGATTGTTGGGCGTCAAAGCCAATGTCTCACTGGCGCGCAGCCCGTGGTTGAATGTCACGAGCAGCATCAGATAGTCCTGCTCAGAATGTTGCCGAGCAACAGCCAGCAGCGCGTCAAGTTCAGTACGATTGAGTGATTTCACCGTGTGCTCCTCGGTTTGTTCCAGTAAGGACTCTTGCACTTTCCGCAGCGCGTCGGTGGTTCCTTCCCGATTGACTCCCACTCCCCACCGCAGCGTTCGCAACGACAGGTGAACTTCCACAGTGCGACTTTCATCTTCTTCAGTACCATGCACCAAGAGTACACCCAGTGTTCATGCGGTGTCAAGAGGGGTATTGACATGACGTGAGCACTTGGTGTGCACTCGGTGTTATGTCAAAGCAACCCGCAGGAGGGCATTATGAGTAGCGAACGCGGCCTTAAAGACGAACTGGTAAAAGCCGTACGGAAGGGCAGCATCACCCGCATGGATGCTTTGACAATCCTTCACCTTGGCGAGAAGGACGAGCGTGTGGAGGATGGTTTTGCTTACTTCTGCGTCGGGATGCTGATCGTGATGGTCATCGCAGTCATGTATTTCATGAGGTGAAATGTCGCGCCCAGCAAGGGGGTAGTGGTGCCGTTTGGTGTCCACAGTTCTATAGACGCGGGAAGGGGTTCGGTTTCAAGGGTTGGCATGGGCCGGAAAACTGTGCTACTCGTTGTTCTCTTATTTGTGCTCCATGTTTTTGCCGTGCTTTGTACACCATTGCCTGTTTCGGCGTGAGTTGTGCAAAGAATTTCTTTTCGGCCTCTGCTTCCAGTGGTTCGATTGCCGCTAAAAGTTTTTTGTTCTCCTTTTCAAACTCCTCATATGCCTTAGAGAATTCTTTTGCGCCTGATGGACTAATGTATACCACTGGAGGATATAGGCCGATCTTAATACGCAAGCTATTTGGCGGGAAAATCTTCGGATCACGGATAACCTCACCCTTTTCGTTAATCGGCCAGCCTATGCGCGCTTGCCAGTTGTACGAGTGCAAGAACTCAACTACGGCCTCAGCGGCATTCCAAGAATCAAGCTCTTCCTCCCACATTGTTGTGGACGATACTTCCCAAGAGGGCATAAACGGTTCAACTTCTACCCCATCATCCGGGAGTTCATCGATAGGTGTAAACGCACTGACTGTCCAGCCTACGATTTCGAGGGCGAGGCGTAGGCTCAATGCCGCTCTTTTTGCTTCTGGTTCACGGACATATTCAATGGATACTTGTCGCGCAAATCGCCTTACTGGGTCGGCGGTAGCAGTCAGCTTTCCCGTTGGCATAAATATTACTTCGGCTGGAACGACTCTAGGTGCGTTACAGATAGCCAAATTTTCCAATGATTTTTCGAGCTCGGCTCGCTTGGATTCGACAGCCTCTAATTGTTCTGCTGTGTTGGCTAATCGTTTATTTAACGAGGCTGCATCAGTCTTCACCTTATCGAGTTCTTCGTGCGCAGCTTTGGCAGATGTTGCAGCATCGCCAGATTGTTGGGTTACAAGCGCAAGTAACTGGTCACTTTTGCTTCGCAAATCAGCGTTCTTGCTCCGTAATTCAGCACTCTTGCCTCGTAGCTGGCTATTGATGGATGCGATTTTTATGCCAACCACGAGTTCGCCTGCGACACCCAGCGTGATGAGCAATACGCTGGCAATCTCTACTCGTAGTTTCAGTAGTGACGGCCTTCCCGGAAGGCGAATTACGCCGAAATGCCCCAATGCCCACGCTTCCATCTGGTCACGCCAGTCGTCCCGAATCACCCACAATTCCAGAGCAACGCCAACTACGACTAAGAACGTAAACACCCATACCGAGTACTCCCAAGGAGCCGAACGGCTTTCTAAGGCTTTCACGTCGCTTTCTATGGCCGAGATTGCTCTTTCAAGAGCAGAGATGGAACTTTCCAAGGCCGAAGCATCGGTCGGAGAATTCGAGGCGGCTTGGACTAAATGTGCAAAGTTCACAATCGTGTTGCTTCTTCTGCTGTCGCTCTATGGGATATGGATCGTAATCGTAGCAGAGTTGCGAAAGCACTTTATGGGAACCAGAGGAATTATGGCGAAAACTCAGCAAGTTGATATCCCGTATCTCGACCCGACCGTACAACATGTGGGGATCAGCCGCTTACGTGCGTTAAACGTCACTCAATTGAGGGAACTGGATAAGACGCTAGTGATTCAGGACAACGATAAGCCGCTTGCTGTGCTCCTAAAGTATGAGCACTTTTTGGCGATGCAAGAAAAGATATTGAAGGCTGAGGGACAATGAAACAGCTACTTGCTTTCCGTGGCTTCCTGTACGATCCGCAGATCCATCGGTTTGCATTTGTGGGCATTGAACTGCCCTTGAATGTCCGACTGGGCATTTCCACGGTCAGGGTCTCCGGCAAACTGTGCGTTGCAACGCTCGCAGATTCCGAGCGCCGGAATGTTCCTGATTCGCTTTACGATCCGAAGATTGCGCTTGGGCATAATTGGAGTCTAGCGCATTTAGTGGGGAGAGCATAACGCCTGTGGAAATCAAACGGCACCACTACCAGCAAGGGTGTCCGCTTGACATGAGTAGCAACAATCGGCATCTAAGCCGACACCTGACTTATTACTGCCCGGTTCGGCATACCCCGCGTTAGAATCCCAGCAATTTCTTCAGCCCATCGGATCGCATCCGCTATCGCGCTCACGGTTGCGGGCACTCGCTTGCCGCCGTCCCACTGCGCCAGCTTTCGTGCTGCGAGAATCGAAGCCATCACGCCGATGACACGTTTGCGGGCCTTCGTCCACGCCTAGAGTTTATCATCTTCGCTTTACATTCGCCTCTCGGTCTGCCACACTCGAATAGGCACCTGATTTCCTGCTGAACAGACAGAACGCTGTGCCAATCAACCGCCACTTGATCGTCTGGCCAATAGGGTCGCATGAGTTGATGGTCGGAGACGTGCTCATTGGCACCGCTAGGGTAGTGACGCTGAAGGGTCGGCTATCCATCGAACCTGTCGAATCACTTTAACGACTGGCGGGCGATGCTTTTGACAATCTCCCAAAGAATCTTGGCATCGTCGGGGTCCACGAACATCTTCTCGGAATATTGCTTGTGAGGATGGACAAGATTGCGATAGTCACGGACTTCGTGACTAATGCTGTGAACTATTTCCGTGATCCACTTGAGTTCCTTTGCGACATCGAGATAGTTGTTTAGCATCCAGTCTGGCAGCGGTTTCGTCTTGCCTGTTCCATCCTTGGGCGCAGCGGCGGCACTGAAGACAGGCTTCTTATCAGGAAGTTTCTCGATCTTCGCATAGAGAACGCTTTCCAGCAGTCCGCCCATCATCACCGTCGCAGACAGCGGAGCCTTCGCAGTAACACAGGCGGCAATCTCATTCCAGCGATCCTCAAGAATCTGCTTCATCAGATCGTTCGTGATGACCGTGGAGAAATCCGGCGGTGCGTCGGTTGTCGGTGGAGCAAATGATGCTTCGCTGAGTCGAATGACATTCGTTGTCCTGAACTCAGTCAGCGTGTCCGTGATCTGCTTTAGAACGTCGAGGTAGATTGATCGAAGAACGACCCTTCCACTGGCGTCGAGAAGTCGTTGATAAAGTTTGTCGATTTCGACCAGATCAGCGGGCGTAAACACCGCAGTCAATAACTTCCGATGACTGAACCAAGCCAGCGCAGTTGCTTTGATGATGTCACGCTCATCCACACTTTTGACTTGAGGCGTCTTCGGCTTCTTCGTTCGAGCACGAAGGGTCGTCGCCTCAGCCAAAGCCGCATCAATCGGCGTATTGGTGTGGTCGGCCATAACTGACCGTCAGCCCCGTTTAGTTCTCTTTTTCTTTTTGTTCTTCGCTCTAGGAATGCCCGTGCTATCGCCGGGAAGCGAGACATCGACAAGATTCTCGCCGACTGAGTTGATTGCGAAGGAACCAGATTCGCTGCCCCGGTTCAACAGGCCGAGCGTATGTGCGTTGCGAAGCGTCTGGCCGGGAACACTGAATCGCTCACGGCCCACCAGCCTGCACGCCTCCTGAAGATCATTCGAGGTAATCTCGACTTTCCGGTGTTCGGTGGGAGCCACGAAGCGATAGTAGTAAGCGACAGTGGCTGCGAACTGGACATCGTTCTTCGGCTTCTTTTCTCCAACAAACGTCTTCAGGTCTTTGACCGCAGCATTCGAGGCCAACGATATGATCGCTGGCGCTCCGGTAGGCGCTCCGGTAGGCGCTATAGAAGTTTCGGCTAAGCCCATCTTCTCCCGCACCCAGCGAACGATGCGCTCCTGCTCTTTGGCGTCGAACTTTGACAGGATGTCAACAATCGAGCGCACTGCTGCGATGTCATCTTTCGGATCAGCCATAGTCTCTCCAAGTACTGCGGGGGGAAGAAGAATCCTATACGCAGAAAGAGCCACAATCAACTCACCTTGGAAGTATGTCGGCACGCAGTGAGCTAGAATGTGAGCCAGAATGATGTTGCTACGAACAACAGTGCTGTTAGCCCTCTGTTTCGCTTCAGGATGCCAGAACGCATCTGTGACAGCGCCCGAGTCGAAGCCAGATTCGAGTCCTGTTTTGTTGCCCGTGAAAGTCTCAGGCAAGTGGGGCTACGTGAATGCCAGTGGACAGCTTGTCATTACGCCGCAGTTCGACTCAGCAGATGACTTTCATGAGGGTAGAGCACTCATCTGCTTAGGCAAGCCCTGTGATCCGTATGATGCCTATTCTACTTCGCCCACAATCCCAAACAATTCTTTGTGGGGATTCATCGACGCATCTGGGAAGGTGGTCATCACTCCGCAATATCCAGAGGCGTCCGCATTCAGCGAAGGATTGGCGGCGATATGTACGGGAGACTGCGGATCAAAAGCAACAAAGCCACACGCCCGAGGTTACATCGACCGTGACGGCAAGGCGGTCATACCGACGCAGTTCGGAGCCGCATCAAACTTCAGCGAAGGGCTAGCACAGGTCTGTGTTGGCTCGTGCGAATACGTGGAAGGCTCGGGCTACAACGGGAAGTTCGGCTTTATAGACCATTCGGGTCGCTTTGTCATCAACCCGCAATACGACAACGTGTTGGACTTCAAGAACGGCTATGCGAAAGTCTTCGTTGGAAGTGGAACAGAAGCCAAGTCCGGGTACATCGACAAGACTGGGGAAACAATCTGGCAACCGTCAAACTAAATGCGTACTAGCCAGCGACTAATCCTGCCCGACTATTCTACTGCACGATTCACTGTGATGATTCGTTAACGGGCGGGATCAAATGCGGTCAACGCGACCCACGTCCGACGGATTACGTGCGATGCGCCGATGATGTCGAAGAAGTTTGACGTGTACACGGAGACGATACGAAAATCGGGCACCTGATGAACACGTAGCCCAGAGACGGGCGAGAACAACCAGTGACCGCTGCTGCCCACGAAGCGCAAAGCCGCAGCGCCGAGAGCGCGTGATCGTCATTCAGTGCAATTCCAGCCGCAGTCATCACCTTCGATCACAGCACGTTATGCGCAGCGCACAGCGCACAGAAGGACAGGATCGGGATGGCACAGGTAGAACGACGCGTCGTGTAATGATCTGTCGTTGAACGCCACATGAGCGCTCTGTGATGGCCATATGATCCGAGCCAAGAGCCAGCCTCGCGCCCGCGCCGCATCGTCCTGCAAGACAACGAAGAGAGCCACGCTCTGGTTGAACATCAGGGCAGATCATGCGGGCGCACAGGGCAAAGCAGGCCAGATCGGGTGAATTGGCAATCCCGTGCAAGGCGGGCCAAAGAAAGGACAATCCGGGCACCAGTCAACGGAGACGCTATAACACAGACTGAAGCCCGAGAGCGCAGGGATCAGACGCTCCAGTACGCAGCATCCGTATACGAAATAACGACGTCACACAATCCAGATCGCAACAGGCGAGGTTCCACTGGACTACCCCTTCGCGCTCTACGTGCGTGACGCTTCGTTCAGTTATTTCTGTCAAGACTGAAACATATGAAGGGTCACTTCATGCCGTGCGCGGCGTCCCACTTCTGCGATCTGCGCCTCGCGCCCTGCGCCCAGTCATGAGCGCGTGTCTGCACCAATATGCTGTTTTGGTGCAGGAGAATCGCGGTCGTCATTCGCATTCCTCGTAACCTGTTGATGAGTATAACCTTAGCCCTGCGTGAAACAATATAGCGTTTTGTTTCATCCCGCGATCCGCGCTCAGCCAGCCGCCGACCGTGCGCGGCGTCCCACTTTCGCATCGCCATGATGCTCACTACGTGCAACGACCTCCCTATGCTGCCTTTGGCGCTGCGCACGAGAGCATCACGTGGAACATGGGGAGCGTAGGATCAGGAGGACGGACTCTCGGGCGCGGAATAGGAGGAGAAGTCTTTTGTTTTCAAGTACCTAAAAGGAGTCTCTAAGAATTACTCCCGAGGGGTGGCGTATGGGGAGCCGCCGCATTCCCACCCTCGCACCGCCGCTTGGCGACCTCAAACGTCTGACCCTGTGACCTGTGACCTGCGTCTCTCGACCTGCGTCCGTACGATTCGGATTTCTCCCAATTCCACAGTTTGCATCTCTGGTTTAGGTACCATCCAACGTCCCTTTTCTCAGAAGGGGGCCGGGGGGCATGGAAAAGGCGTACCTCCCCTATGACCTCCCTTATCCGGGCGGGGAGGGGGGCGTGCAGCGCCTTGGGACTCCGGTCGGTCGGGATCGAGCGTGGCGGGTTGGTAGGGCAAAATCTGTGTATCTTGTATAGCGTGCGAAGCACAGGCGAACAGAGGGCGAAGAAAGCTCTGGACATTCGCCCAGCGATCTGTCATCATAATAGAAGGAGCACTTCTCTCGCCGCCAACACGGGGCACTGCGCGTCCACGTCGAGACTTCGTCGCAAGACAAACCTCGACATGAATGGGCCGCTCAGCAGGTCGCTTGGGTGTCGATCCTTCCGTTCCACCTTCACTTGTAAACGTTTCACTCCCTGAGTTCCCCGGCTACACGATCACGAACGATGGCGTCGTCCGTAATGCTGCGGGCAGAGTCCTGCACCTCTATGACGGGAAGGTCGTCATCCGGGTGAACAGACGCGCCCACACTCGTTCGGTGAACGTCCTTCTCCACACAGTCGGGTTTCTGCCATCGAACGACATCCTTCCGGGCACTGTCTTCACGCGACTGACTGTCATCAGCGTTGATGCAGAGACAGACTCACACGGCGACCGATGGGCGACTTGTGCATGCTCGTGCGGCTACTCGAAGCGGGTTCGCCTCACCCATCTCCGCACGGGGCGAATCTCCAGTTGTGGATGCCGACAGCGAGAAGTTCAAGGAGAAAATGCCACGCGGGACAAACCGTGGCTGCATGTGCCTATGACGCATGGGCACACGAGTCGCAAACTGCTCGGCACTCCTTCGAGAGCAGGACACGCGACTCCGACTTACCGCAGTTGGGTGTCGATGAAGAACCGTTGTCTCAACCCGAACTCCAGCGTGTGGGGCTGGTATGGCGGCGCGATTCCGCCTGTCCGAGTCTGTGATCGATGGCTTGTGTTCGAAAACTTCCTTGCTGATATGGGTGAACGTCCCGCTGGAACGACGCTATCACGCTTCGCTGACGCTGGGGATTACGAGCCGGGGAACGTCGCGTGGCACACAAAGAGACAGCAGGGTGCGGAACGTCGAAAGGCAATAGCGGCGAAGCGAAAGCCGCCCGTCCGTGTGACCCGCGATGAACGTCGCGCTTTGAAGGATGTGAAGAGTGCCGCAGTGATCGCGTCACTGAGTTGGAACCAACCAGCACAGCCGAGCGCGGCAGTATAGGAGGAATCATGGCAAGACCAAGAAGTGAGAAATATTTAGGAGAGACACCGCAGGAGAGGGCGCGGGAGCGCAAAGCAGCCCATCGCGCCAGAGTTCGCGCCGAACAAGGCAAGCCGCCTGTCATCACTCCAGACGAGCAACGCGCTCTCGACCGCAAGGCGGACAACGCTGTGATCGCCACGATCCGCGCCGCGCTCTTCAGACGTGGCGCCGTCGCGCTGGCTGACAGGCTGTATCCCGTTCGCGAGGGTGTCATTCATCGTCTTGCGACGGAGTCTGCGCCCGAGATATCGTCTCCCGTGCAAATGTAGATGGATCACAACGTCAGGTTCATCGACGAAAGCGGACGGGTGTACGGCGAGATCACTGTGATCGAGCCTGTCGTGGGTGACGATCCCCTTGATGCTCACGGACGATTTCGATGCCGCTGCTCCTGCGGCACGGAGATCGTTGTGCTTGGACGTTATCTGCGCGAAGGCAGAACCCGACGCTGTGAATCTTGTCGTCGCGCCCGATGCGCCGCGATCTGTATCCCTGCGATGCAGCGGGCGAGGAGAAGACATGCTCAAGGTTGAACTCGAAGTCCTGCATGATGAGATCGTACGGAGCGAGGGCGGGGCGCAAAGTCCCGTGCCGTGTGCGGGCTGAGTCTTTCCAACTCTTTCCCAAAATCAAGGCGTGAAAAGAGGGTAGAGTCTTTCCCGCGAGGGTGCGCGGCGACTCGGGACGCGATTTTCCGAGGCGTCGTCTTCCCATGACTGTAAGCGTCACAAATCGACTGAGATAAGGGGCTGTCACGTGTGATGGAAAGAGTCATTACGGGAAAGAGTATCCTTGCAAAGAGTATATGTTTCTTCTTGTTAAGAGTACTGAGACTCTTTCCCAAACAGACACTTTCCCTCTTTCTGTGAGGGGGTGGAAAGAGTCTGGAAGGAAAGAGGCGGGAATGAGTCGCCTCAGATTTCGTCGCCCAGCCCAAACCGCTTGCCCAGCAAGGCTTTTGGTGGACTTGGGCGGCTCAAATCATTTATAATTAGAGATAGGAGGAGGAACTAACCCAGTTTCTCCACATCGTGGTCAGCAGTCCACGACGCGCTCCCGACGCCTCACCCGAGGCGACTCGTAGACGCGAAAAAAGCGACAACCAGAGCAAGTCCACGGGGGTCGCATGAAATCCAACCGCGTTGTCACATGTCCGTGTTCCGAGTGTGCCGCCGAACGCCCAGCCATCGCTGAGGCGTTGTCCAAGGGTCTGCTTTCAACGACCGCCATCAGAAACTCCCTGCGATACCTGCGCCCATCAGCACAACAGCAGTTAGCATTCGCTGCCGCAAGCAGCCAGTGACGACCGTCGCTTCATCGACGACCGTCAATGTACCAGCACGACCATAGGAGAATCCACATGAGTGCAACACCAGAGCAGCATCCGAAGTTCGTACCCACCTTTCACAAGCCCTTCGAGACGTTCGTCGATGGGCGACCCGCACATATCCCGTATGTCATCGGTGGACTGTGCGCCGAGGCAGCGTTCAGCGTCCTTGCTGGCAAAGGTAAGCACGGCAAAAGTTCGATGAGCCGCTGCGAAGCTGTCGCTATTTCCAAAGGCATTCCATTTCTCAATCGCCAGACGAAACAGGGCGAAGTCATTCTCTGTAGTCTTGAAGACCCGAAGGAACACGTTGACAACCACCTCGCGTTGCTCGGATATGAGCAGGGCAAAGACGCCCAGATTCACATCACCCACAAGTTGAGTCGCAATTTCAAAGAGACTGTCGATTTTCTGATCGACTCCCTCGCGAAGATGAAGGATGTCAACTTTGTCGTCCTTGACACGCTCGCGAAGGTCATCCGTGCGAAACAGACAGGCGATTACGACGAGATGCTTCAGTTGTGTGAGGCGTTGCACGACATCGCTCGGGAGACAGGGGTTCACGTGCAAGCCCTCGGTCACTGCAAGAAGGTTCTGCAAGAAGACCCGTTCGACAACTTCATGGGTTCTGCCGAAGTCCGCAATGCAACGGACACGAACGTCATCATCTTCGACCGTATGGGCAAGCGACTTCTCCAGAGCGAGACTCGTATGGGCGTGCCGTGGGAGGCGACCGAACTTCAGGCTGAGGTTGTCACTGTCGGTGATCCGCCAGACCAGTCGATGATGGTCAAGAGGTTCTATCTCGCGGACACGTTGGATAAGACAGAGAAGGAACGCAAAGCCTTCGAGGAAAAATTGGCGAAGGAATCGAATCACTCGCGCCTCGTCCGCTATCTGCGGGAGCGCGGCGGTCAGGCGAAGTACGTCGATTATCTCAAGGATGTCAGCGGCAGGACAGAGACAAAGAACCAAACGGTTTCCGAACTGGTACACGCGAAGATCGTAAGGCTTTCAGGTGTTCAGAGATCGCCAATTCATCCGCAGATCATCCACTTGCTTGACCCAGTCTTTACGCCTCCAGCGGACACGACGGAGACTGCGGCACCGCAGGAGAAGGTGGGCGACTTCTTCTGCCGTAATAGTCGCAAGGGTTGCTTGAACCGCGTCTTTATGAAAGGCGAGTTGTGCAAGACGTGTCTCGATCAGGAGGTGACCAATGCCTAATGACTCCAGAATCAAGTTGCAGGAGTTGTGGCGCAGCACGCTCGGTAATCCGCCGATGGTGGAACAGTTCGGTCTATGGGCTGCGCTGCACACTGAGGATGTCATCAAAAAGGGCATCCTGCGGACTGCCCGCAAGAACATCGAACTCGGTGGGACGATGAGCCAAGAGTATCGCGTGCGGTTTGCCAGCCGCGTGATGTTGGTGCAGAGCCAACGGGACGCAGAACATGCTCTTAATCGTGAGAAGTTGCAAGCGGAGATGTCAGAGGGAAGTGTTGCATGAATAATCGTTTGGAAGTCTTGCGTGCGCGAATGCACGCCGAGGAAGCGAAGGCTGCGAAACCCGCGAGAGTCGCGAAGCCTCGCGCACCAAAGGCGAAGCCCGTCGCTCCTGCGCCCGTCGAGGTGGCGGTCGTGTTCGACCCGAAACCGACGTTGCTCGACGCGGTGGGCATGCTGACGAAGGACGAACTCGCAGACCCTGCGAACGTCGTCCGAGCGTTGAACATGCTCGTCTTTGATGAAATCTTGAAGTACCAGAAGCACGATTTCTTCAGGCACATCACTGACAACACTCTGAGGAACATGGTCGCCCTCCAGAATGCGAAGGATGTTCGCGTGGCGAGGGAGTTGTGCTACCGCATCATCGACGCGTGCGAGATGTCGTCTCTGAATGACCAAGACGCGGACGGTTCTGCTGGGCGACGGTTGATCGCGTTGGAGCGGGCAATCGAGGAAGGACAGGCTATATGACGATCACGAATCTTAGCACCCCCGCAATCCCTTTCGGTCTGTGCCATTGTGGTTGCGGAAAGCCCGCTCCGATAGCGAAGAGAACTAACACGTGCCTCGGACATATCAAGGGTCAACCAACACGATATCTTGTTGGACATCATCTAAAGTTTGTTAAAGGGGCAAAAAAACCTGCGAACAGAACGATTCACTTCGATGATGGCGTCACCGTCATCGCATTGGAGCGTAGGAACGGAGACGTGCTGTCCTGCTATATCGACACGACGGACTATGACACGGTGAAGGGCTATCGTTGGCATGTCTTTGAGAGTAAGCGTAAGAGAACATTCTATGCTGCCACGTCAGTCTCGAACCATAAGAATCTGTTCATGCACAATCTACTCTTACCCCCCGATAGGGGACGAACCCCAGACCATATCAACGGTCAAGGCTTCGATAATCGACGTCAGAATCTTCGCCTCGCGACTTCACAGCAACAGATGATGAATCAAGGTCTGATGACGAACAATCGGTCGGGCTTTAAGGGTGTAAGCCTTCAGGCTGCGACGGGGAAGTACACAGCCCACATTCGCATCAAAGGCAAGAGTACTTATCTAGGGTCATTCACTCGTGCGGAAGATGCGGCGGTTGCGTACGACCAGAGAGCGCGAGGGCTTTACGGCGAGTTCGCAGCACTGAACTTTTCGGCGACGAGGGCGGCATGAACCCACGGCAACGAACTATCTGGCTCGATGAAGCCCTTGCTCTTATCCCACCCCAGTATGGGCGCGACGAGTGGCGGGAGTACTTCGCTCCGCTGCTCAAGAGGGCGCACTGCAACTCGAAAAGAACATTCTGGCAGTTTTTACGGATAAATCTGGCGAAGTCCAACGACACGGCGTGGCTCTTGGAATATATGCAGGAGAGCCGCGTGCCGCTCGAAGCCGTGCCGAAACCCCCAGACGACTTTGAGCACACAGTGAGCGCAGACGGCACGACCGCGCTCATTCCACTTGGAGACGGCGAGCATCAGGGGATATGGAAAATCCCTTTGAAGAACTTGCAATGGGCACGCAACCAGTTTCCAGTATGGCTGCGACTGCTACCTGCTCTTGAAGCGCCCGAGTTGAAACGCCAGCGCGAGATCACCCATCAGTTGCGCTATCTGCGACGGTACATGACGAAAACTCAGTTGGCTTCTCTGCGACAGGAAGTCGATTATCTCGACGCTCGGGTCAAGCGACTGTACCCACCTGTGCCGCGCTACTGCGTGACGAAGTCCGAGGGCGGGCGTGACATCGCTGTGCATCGTTTGTTCGTCGGTGCAACAGAGGATGACGAGATCGAGGCGATCAACGGCGACTTCCTCGACTTTACGACAACGAAGGTAAAGGTCACCTTGGAACCTGTCCCCGACAAGGACGGCATAGCGGGCGGCAGAGGCCAGTCCGAGACTCGCATTGTCGAGGTGAGCAATCTTCAGATCGTGCCGATGTCAACAGAACAGCAGATCAAGTTCGAGGGGAAGTTCCTGCCTTTCAAACTGACACCACAGGGCGACATCTCGGAGAAGCCGCTGAGGGTAATGGTCAACGCTGATCTGGGTAAGCGCACATGGAACGGCGATACAGGGATGATCGAGGATTGTGGGACATTCGAACCGTTGACGGCGAGGGAGAAATACTCTCCCGAGCGGTTCAAAGGCATGCCTCGAAAAGCCCTAAGCGCGGACGTGCCCCGGAGGGTGCTCGACGCGGACGCCATCCGGCGCAAATGGCGTGGGTTCTGAAGACTTCGGGATGGTTGACCAACTTTATTTCATCTCAAACCTGCACAGGTATCCTTCACGAGTCCTTATAAGGTGAGAAATAGGCTGTTGGGACGCGGGTATTTCGTCGCGCCCCACAATGTACACGAGTTCAGAGATTCAAGGCTTCCACGAGTAAGTCGGGCGAACCTGCCCTCAGATTCTGGAGTTTTGGAACGGCGCGGCGTCCCGCGCCACAACATTTGAAAGACGGTCGTCCCAATCCGTGGACGGTCGAGAGTTGAAGATGCGCGGCGAATAGACCCAGTTCGTAACATGCGGGTCAGCAGGACGGGGACGCTAGTCTCCGAGACAGCGAGTCTGAACCATTTCAACGCAGGAGGAGCGTATGGGGAGAAGGTGTGTTCAGACAAAAGGCGGGGTGTGGCAAAGGCAAAAGACTTTCGGGGTCGAACAAGTTCGCATCGACTGGGATTCCATCAAGGATTTGAACCGTCTTGGGGAGACAATACGACGCCGTCTCATAGAACTGACTCCGAGTTTTGCAAGCCAGCAGGAATCCCAGAATCAGCGTTCACGCCGTATCTTCGATGCGTGTGACGCTATCTGGAACACGGATACGAGTTCGCACTATGCTGCGTTGGGTTTGGACTCGGAGAAAAAATATTACGTCTATGCCCATCTCGATCCTACGCGAAAGGTCGTGGTGAACGGAGATGCAAAGACATCCTTCGGGGCTACGCTCGGCATGACGCATCGTCCGTTTTACATCGGTAAAGGCACAGGAGACAGATTCCTCGACTTTAATCGAAATGGGAATCACCGAAAGGTACGCCAGAGAATCGGTGAACCTATCGCGATGATCCTCAAGGACGGACTATCTGAGGCAGGAGCATTAGCGTTCGAGGATAAGTTGATCGACATCTTCGGACTGCAAGTGTTCGGTGGGTATTTGACCAATCTAGATGAAGGCTATCATCCCGTCGAGCGTAGAACGTTGTACGCGGAATCGTACGCGGTGACATTAGAGTCCGAGAGGAAGCCTGTGCAAGTGGCGACGAAGTTTGGGCTTAAGAAAGCGTACGTCGCAGTCGCATCGTAGTTTGCAAAGATTCGCCACCTAGAAAAGCGCGGTTGCTCACTGCGTGTGGCGAAGGTCGAACGTCGAGCGTAAGCGATGATGACGTCGGGCTGCTGACGGCCTTCTGCTCTGAACGAGCATGGTTCACCGGACAGCAGCACATTTCCTGACATGGCTGGATGAGCCGAGCACTGTCCACTACGGACGGTCGCATCGAGCGACGATACCCAGCAGCAGGTGGCTTAGTCACCACCGACAGGGCGGCTTAAAAACCGCCCTTGATTTTTCTGGAGGCAAACGGAGGAGGAGGAGCGCATGACACAGCAGAGTACAGCACGTAGCGAGTTGCAGCGAATCCTCGCGTCGATCAGCAGGACACAAATTCTCCGCACGCGACTGAAGCTCTTTTGCGGGACCTGCCAGCGAATGGAGAAAGTTGTCGATGTCTTCGGTACAGTGGCGAAGCTGCAATGCTCGCACCGCAGAGAACTCGAAGAAGGAATTAAGGCGCGGATCGCAAAGTTAGAACACGAGGTAGAGCGCGAAGCTGAACGCGCACGAGGTCAGGAGGAGTGATGACCATTCTTGACGCAGTGGCGGCAGAAGCTGAACGCGCCCAGCAGGAGGACAGCATGAAAGATTTACATGAAATCGATGCGAGCGGACGCGTGATGCCCTCGATTGATTGCCAGAAGATTCTCGCTCAGCTAAACGCGGCGGCGAGCATAGGAACTCTCTCACAAGAGATTGCCAGATTAGAGATCGAGCGCGGAATCAAAATGGGTCGCGCATGAACGACAGCTACCAATCCGATGATCTCGAATTTTGCGCCGCGTTGTTGTACCTCTACGGTTCTGAGTCGTTGCTGTCGATAGACGCAACCCAGTTTCGAGCAGTAGTGACTGTGGATATTGCGAGCGAAGACGCAAAAATTATGCGCGAACAATTTGACAACGATGAACTCGCGATCTCGTCTCTCAAAGCATACGTCAAAGTCTATTTCGAACTGACGAATCGAGTTCGCGTGACGCGGAAGTCGGAGTTCCGGCAGTGGAATTCGCCGTCGTGGATAGCAGGTAAGGGTCGCTAACAGTTTCGGGGAGGAGACGATGGCAAGTAAAACGAAGCGCGTCTTAATTCGTCTGCTCAGATTGTTTATCCAGCAAGGACACGAGCCTGTCGTCCGCAAGCGGCTGAGGGGTGTGATGTATCACCGTTCGCGCTGCATGGCAAAGGCTCAAGAGTATTTGAACATGTTGCGCCTAGCGGGAGACGCCCGACAATGGACTGGGCGCAGTGTTCAGGACTCTCTGACTCACGAACTTCGCCAGACCGCAAGTTCACTTCGCGTCGATTGCCAAGCGCGGTTGAAAGCAATTGAGCATCTGATGATGCTCGCGGGCTACACAGTCACAGTCGAGCCTGACGCGACGACAAAATTGATTCAATCTCTCGTTGCTCCTGCGCCCGAAACGAAGCCCGTTGAATCGAAGCCGCTGGTGAGCGGCGCACTGCCCGCCGACGTGTTTGACTTTAGCCATATTGGGAGGAGTTGATGAGTGAACCAAAAGCAGTGAAGACGTTGGAACAAATATTTCAGAGCAGTGATGACGCGGACACCGCTGCCCAGATCGCAGAGCAACTGAATCATTCCGCCACTGGGAATTTTCCCAGTGATGAGACAGCAGCAGCCGCGAAAGTGATTCGCGAAGAATTGCTGAAGAGGCTGGAAACAACGACAGACCCGAACGCGCAGTTGGCGATTGCCCGCGCAGCGCGGAGTCATTTCCGCCAGATCGTCGCGGAGAATACGGCAAAACATTGCGCTGAGGCACGGAAGGGCTGGGCACCGTGGCGTATCGAATTTGATGACTGGGTGAAGGCGGGCAAACCCGCCGACAAGATGCCATCCGCCCGATGCTTCTCAGCCACACAGTCCGCGACGAGCGCAGCGCCAGAAGCAGACGAGGATGGCGAGATATGATTCGCATCGACGTGTTTAGTGAGCCGCTTCGAGTGGTGATTCGCAATCGAGGATATAGGAGGAACTGGAGAGTAAGAAACTCCGAGTGGAGAAATAGCGAATCCAACAAAAGTAAGGACAGAGCTTACTACCTTCTGCATCCTGAGAAGTGGGCTAAAAGGTCGCCCAAGAAGGTTCGAGATAAAGCACGCGTTCGTTTTGAATCGACGCCAATCTTCCCGACATACAGGTCGTGGGGGATGATGATTCAACGTTGCACGAACCCTAACTACCTTCCGTCTTATCTTCGCTACGGCGGCGCGAATCCGCCTATCAGAGTCTGTGAACGATGGCTCTCGTTCGAGAACTTCCTTGCTGACATGGGCGAACGTCCCGAAGGCACGACGTTGTCGAGGTTCGGAGATGTTGGAAACTACTGCAAAGAGAACTGTGCGTGGCACACGAGAGCACAGCAATCTGTCGAAGCCCGCAAGAAAAGGATGGCGGCACACGCCGCATAACGGAGGAGATTTGAAATGCCGAGTCGCGCAGAGATATTGCAAGGTTTGAACGCTGTCAAGAAGATCACGTTGCCGCCGACCGAAGATTCTCGACCGAGCACTTCAGGGCTTGTCGGGCAAGCAGGAGGCGTGCTTCGAGTTCGGGATCGCGTCACAATTCAAGCGAACGCTCCCGCCGCACCGCCCGCTCCGATTGAGACAACCGAACAACGCATGGCGCGTCTCTTCGCGGAAGGTCAGCGAAATCGTGAAGCGCGGGAAGCGGCAGAGGCGAAGAGACGACAAGAGCAACGCGCAGCACGAGAGCGTGAGCGTATCCGAAAAATCGAGGATGAGAAATGCTTGAAGGAAATGGCCGACAGGCGCGACAAGCAGATTGCGGACAACTTCATTCGCGCAGAGATCAAGGGCATCGTTCAGGCGAATGATCTGAACGACGCGGAACTCACACAGGTCGTCGCACTGCTCAAGGAATGGCGAACGGAAAAACTGCTCTTCGCGTGGCAGACCGCGATTGACACTGTGCGGGCAAACCAGTCGAAATAGGGGAGGATTATGAAACGTACCAAGAGAAAAATTTCCGCAGTAGAGGCGTTGAGCAAAATCCGCACCGCGCCGAAGGTCACGCTGGAGGCGGGAGATACGCACAGCCGCTACTCGACCTCAGGCTTGACCGCGTTCCGACATCGCTATGAAGAAGAACAGTTCGAGCCTGTCCGCAAAGCTACGCAGGAACTATCCGCGACTTTGAGCAAACTGATTGAAGACGACTCTTCGACGCTCTATTCAGCCGAGTCGCAGTTCCTAGCGGCGACCGCGCCGAGCATCGGCGAAGGCACGCAGTTCGACGGCGTTTCGTCCGAGAGCATTCGGGCAACGATTAGGAAATCCTTCAGTACATGGGAGGATTCCAACGTCAAGGGCAAGCTGACCCAATCCGGCAGGGAAAAGATGCAACGCTGTGCCCGTGCAAATCTGAACATAGATTCAACTCAGGTCGCGGCATGGCAGCAAATCTTCACGCTGCTCCGTCAGTCGGGTGAACTCCAAGATCAGGGAGACAGTGACCAGCCCGATCTGATCGTCACCGAAATTCCGGATGAGACAGCCCAGCGCGCTGGACTCGAATCACTGGAATCACTCGACCTGTCATCACGCTCTGGACAGCGTATCGCTCGTGAAATTGCGAACAGCGACTATTTCGGTCGCGAAGGCGCAGCGATGTTCGCGCAATGGGAAGCCCACATCTATCGGGATTACGGCGTAACGTTGACCGACGAACAGAAGAAAGCAGTCGTGACGTGGCTGATGAAATGGAACAAGAATCCGTTGAGCCACACGAGTTGGAATGAAGCACGTCGGGCGCTGGGTAAGGCTCAAATAATTCCGCTGATGGTGACCGATGACGAGGTTTTGGCGGAAAGGATCGAGCATTCCAATTTGAACGACCGTGACGCCCGCATGGAGTTCGCAGCAGAATCACGCCGCATCCTCGGACGATAACAAGTTTTCACGGATTCCTCTCCGTGAGGGTGACAGCGCCAGACCTGTCGTCCAGTTTTCAGAAGCAACATCGCTCCGTAGAGCGGTGTCCGTTCACTACGGAGCAGTCCCACTCCTCCCCGGCACCGCAAAGATTTTGATTCACTCGCCCCGACGTGGGCACGCAGTAATTTCGCCCACATGGGCACGAAGGATAAACACATGTCAGAACCCAACACTCAGGATTACGCAAACCGCGACGACAGCGGCTCGAACACGGGCGCACCTACGATCAACCCGCAGCCCGCGACTCCGGTTCCGCCCGCGCCAGCAGGGCCGACATCCGCACAGCCGACTCCCGCCACCCCAGTGACGCCGACTTCCCCGGCGCAACCCGTCGCGCAGCCCCCTGATCCTCATCAACTCCGTCGCTCGATTTTTGACGGCGTGCTTCGCACTTTGAGCGGCGCACCACAGTACGTCAATCGCACCGACCCCCAGACGGGCGAAGTCACCCGTGTGCCTGTGCAACAGACTCGCGGTCAACTGGGTAAGAGCATTCTCGCGGGCGCACTCGCTGGAATGTTCAGCGGGATGGGCGCACGTGATCCTGAGGGCCGTCCTGATCCTATGAAGGCTGCTAGTGAGGGATTCAAGGCGGGCACTGAACTGCATGAACGGCAACAGCAGCAAGCCCAGCAGATAGAAGACGAGAACTTCGCCCGTCGGCAAATGACGATGAAGTCGAACCTCGATCTCGCGCACCAGACGCTTGCTCTCAATCAGAGCAAGCAGAACATGTTTGAAAAGATTGCTGGAAACAACCAGAACGGAATTCTGAAAGACGCAAAGAGTTACGACGACAGTCTGACAGACCCTTCACAGCTGAAGGCAATACTGAAGACAGGTCTGTCTCATGACGAGGCGCTTGCCGCACTGAAGGGTCACTGGAGCGATCAACTTGCCCAGATCGACGGCTATCAGCAGACCGAGAACGGTGACATCGTCCCGACGTTTACGATTCTCAATCCATCTGTCAGGGTAAAACTAAACGAGAGCCAAGCGAAAGAATTCGCCCGATTCAACCCTCAATTCGCAACCGCATGGGATCAGACAGGGGGGAACATCCCCCTCGGTCTGCATCAGTACGCGGACGCGACCCACAAGTTGAACACGCTTGACCACATGGAGTCTGTGTTCAAAGACGAAGCCACGCAACTCGGTTTGAAGCCTGACTTCGACTTCGCGGCTACCGTCCGTCAAAAACCGCAAGTCTTCAGTGCGATCCTTCAGTCAGAAAATGCGCTTGCTGGCGGGGGTTCGCCTGTCGATGCTTTGCGCCGCATAGCGACAGACCCGAACGGCAGTGTCGTGCTCCATGCAATGGGCGTGACGAGTCAGCAGGTTGAGGATTTGTACCAGAAGCAGATTCGAGAACAGAAAGAAGCACAGGCGGTCGGTGACAAGGCTCCTGCTGATCCAGAAACTCTCGCCCAGATTCCGACGCTCGCAAAGAACCTCGGGTTGTCACCCGCAGAGGTTGCAGCCGCATCAGCCGAACTCCCTAAGACGGGAGCGACTCGCGCAGATGTTGCGAAGGTTCTAGAGAATATCCGTCATCAGCACGACACGAATCTGGAGCATCCGCCGACCCCAGTCGGAGGTATCACTGTCCCAAAAGGATTCACGCCGAATCCGAACGCACCGCAGATGGACTCTGTCGATCTCCAGAAAGATTTGCAGGGCAAGGGCGTCAAACTTCCGAGTAACTTTGAAGCACTCTACGCAGTCGCTCACAATGCAGCGGATTTGAAGACTCTACCCAGTCGCCCGACGAAAGGAACAGGGCAGATGTCAGAGCAGGAAGGGCTGTCATTCATCCGGCAGTACATCAACCCGCAGTATCAGGAAGGCGATTACGCGGCTGCGTCAAGCCTGAGCAAGGAATTGGCTTCGACCCGACAGGGGACAGCGGGCGGATCGCTGCTCTCTGCTGGTGTTGCATCCAATCACCTCGACCTGTTGGAGCAAGCAGCGACGGCACTCGACAATCACGACACACAGGCGTTGAACCACGTTGCTAACGCTCTCGGTGTTCAGTTCGGCAAGTCTCCCGCTGTGACATTCCAAGCCATCGCGGATCAGGTGAATCAGGAAGTCGGCAAGGTCGTCGCTGGTGGTACGCCGCACGAGGCTGAATTGGACGCTCTGCGAAAGAACCTGAACACGGATCAGTCCCCCGAACAGACTCGGAACGTCATCAAGAGTTACATCGGCCTGATGTCGGGACGTGTCGGTGAGATCAACGAGCGCAGTCAACAATACTTCGGTCGGGATGTCAAAGGCGTAAGCCCCTCTGTTGCACGTGTCTTTGCCAAGTACGGCTTTGACGTTCCGGGCTATGTCCGAGTGCAAGTGAACGGAGTGACAGGTGCCATTCCGAAGAATCAACTCAACGCGTTCAAGAAGAAGTATCCGAACGCTGCGATTGGAGGTCAATAGTGTCTACACCAAATACCACACCACAGCAGAGCGATCCGTTCGCGGAGTTCGGCGGTCAATCGACGGGCGCACCACCGACTGTCGCACAGCCCGCGACAGCACAACCCACGGCGCAGAGCGATCCGTTCGCAGAGTTCGGCGGGGTTGCAGTCAAACCCGAGCAAACTGAAAACGATCCGCGAAAGACAGGCGAGATCATTAATGATGTCGGCAACAAGGTCATCGTTCCGAAGGATGGCGAGAGTTTCGCGGACACGATGAAGCGTGCCGTTCAGTATCACAAGTCACTGACGCCCGCACAACAGCAAGCAGCGATTGACAAAGAGACGGCGACGATGCCGAAGAAGACCGCGCAGACGCTCGGTGCTGCCGCGACCATTGGCGCAGTCGGCCCAGCAGTCTTAGCGATACCCGGAGAACTTGCTGAGGCTGTTCCCTCAGTCCTGACTCATACGATTGAAGGCGTGAAGGCAATCGGGACGTGGGCTGCGAAGAATCCTGTTCAGGCTTACTTGCTCTTTCGGGTGATGAAGGAACTCGTTCCGGGCGCAAAGAAAGCGATGGGCGTCATCAAGGGCGTCCCTGAAACGGAGTAGCTACCGGACTAGCGCGAATACAGCGGTGATGAGAAGCCGCACAGACCAATCGTAGACCAAGATAAGGCACGGACATAATCCTCTAACCGACCACTGGGCGTCCGTTGCCTTGCTGGTGCTCCCTTGAGTGTGGAACCAGCAGTTAGAACCGCCCAGTGGCCTTTTCATCTCAGAGCCTGATGTCTGGTCGGGGAACTTCTCCTCGACCGCTGATCTTCCCCGACTGTCCCCATCACGGTTAGCGGTTCGACTTCTCAAGAGTTTGACGCCCGCAGATCGAGCAGAGGTGATCGCAAGAGTCGGGCCGAGGATTCCAGAGCAACAGTAAGAAAATTCCTACATGGAGAAAGGGGGAGATGTGGAAATAACAGAAGCAGTCAAGCGCGTGAACACCCGCATATCTGAAATCGAGAAAGAGAATCCCACGGGAGTTCTCCAGCCTTGGGACGCCGAGGCGTGCCCAGCGGCACGAGAGCATTGGGGTTTGGTGCAACAGAGGATCGCGTTGAGTCACCCGCATCCTGAAAATCGGGCGTGCTGTGACGATCTGAATCTCGATCCACCGGAGCGTTCAGAAGCACAGGTGAGAGCCGCCGCTGAGAACGGGGCACGACTGGCAGCATCGCAGGAGGAAGCGTGAGTGAACTAGACGATCTACAAAAGCGAGTTGAAAGTATGGCTCGGACGGACAAAGCCGCTGAGAAAATATCCGTTATTTTGAAGACGTACGGGAAGAACACGTTCTCGATTGGTTTCCTGCGGGACTTTCTCGGGGAAACACTTGCTCACGACATTCGTCGGTATGAAAACCTACAGGAGCGTCCGAGCACAGAAGGTGCCCCCGAATCATGGAAACCGAAGCCGACGCCTGTGGTTGTCATCCCACGTCCCGTCGCACCCAAACCCGAGATTGTGCGTCAAGCTCCAGCGTCAAACAACGATGCACTGGAGGAGCACACGGCACCGCACGATCCCGAGTATGCGGCAATGATGCATCGAGCGATGGAGTACGTCCAGAGGGTCTTTCAAAGGACGCCCGAGGGTCTGTTGGTGCCCAAAAGCGAATCTGTGCCGTGTGCGGAGCCGCCCTCAAAGGACGAAAGGGTGCCCTTTATTGCTCAGGAAAGTGCCAACGCAGGGCTTCCCGAGCCAAAAGTCGAAATCAGGCTTCCGGAGCCTGTCACGGTTGATCCGCCTAATGCTCTGGAACCCACAGAAGCCGCCACGGAAACCGATCTAATAAGTCAGACAGACCCCTCAGTCGAGGAATTAGTCCAGAAAGTACCAGAACTTGTAAGCCAGATATCAGAACCCACAACCCAGACAACCTCGAATGTACCGCGTACACGACCGAGACGAAACCCTTGGGCATCATACGAGCGACCCGAGTCACAAACTAGACTGCCGCGACCTAAGCTATCGGAACCCAGCGTTCTGATGCCGCCACGCGCCGAGCGTCAAACGCCGCTCCACAGAACGGCGAGTGTGCCTGACTACGTGCGCGATGCCAAGATCACGGAACAGGGCGGACGATGCACGTGGTGCCAGAGAGCTTTCGGCTCCCCGATCCTGCATCACGGCGAAGTCGAGATTCTGACGCCTCAGGTGGAGCACTTCATCCCACGTGCGGCTGGCGGTCGAACAGCGGATAAGAATTGCAACTACTCGTGCCAGATTTGCAATCGCCTGAAACACGATTACGTTTTTGACACAGTCGCAGAGTTGATCGATTTTCTCGACAGGGAATGGATGCGACACGGATACACCGAGTGTCCGCCGCTCATCCCGTTCCGGCGCGACCCGTCATTCGGGTATCTCAACAACCAGAACTGAAACTCTCGGAGGAGGACATGTCACAGAAGTTTGAGCTAGCCGTTCCAACGCCACAACTCCCGCCAACTGCGGAAGAGGCTCGGGCAGTCGAAGAGGTTCGACAGCGATACTCCGCGCCGCTAAGTTCTCAGCGGTTGGCGTACCTCGAATCTCTCGGTAAGAAGCCCGATATCGACTGCGGGACATTCTGATGCGCTCGAATTACGATTGCACGGGTCGTCAACCTTTCCCACAGGAGGGCGAGTGGATTCCCGTATGTCCGCCCGTTGAGCGCCCGTGGGTCACAATGCGTGAGATCGTGGCGCTCCAGAATCCCGAGTACACGGGCAAGGTCACGGAACGTTTTGACGCAGTGAGCGGGGAAGTCACATTCATTGTCGGGCGCAATCCGCTGCCCTCAGAGAGTGAACTGAAGTACTGTCTCGCAGGTTATCGAGCTAAGGATAAGAACGCGGTCAAATCCCTGACGTTCCTGCTGAGCAACAACCGAGATGAGAACGACTGGGTCTGGCTGCTGAAGAAAGGGTTTGCGAGATATGAGGGTCATCCGCAAGAAGCACTCGGGATGACAGCGTGGCGGAAATCGTACGTGAAGACCCCGAAGCCGCCCGCCGCAACCCCGGTCGAGAAATCAGAGAGTCAGCCCGACGATCCGCTCACGCAGAGAATTAAGAGCGATCTGGCACAGGCGATCCGCGAGTTAGAGGCGCTAGGAAAGAAATCATGACTTCGATTTACATCCTCGCTGCGTATATCGCGGCGATTCTGATCGCGGGCTTCCGGAAGCGGAGGCGATAATGCGAATCATGGAACTAATCAGGACGATAGCTGCGGTTGTGTCATCCCTTGCCGCAGTGATCTGTGCACTGCACGTCCTGCACCTCACCCGATAGCCGCAGAAGATAGGAGAAATCATGACACAAGAAATTCACATTACAATCCCAGTCTATCTCACCCCCGAGGGTCTGATCGATGAATCGAGAACACCAGTCGAGAACTCGACACATACAGTTCAAGCGGGCGAGATCACGGAGGAGTAATCGTGCCATTACAGACAATCGCTATCACGTTTCAAGACCCATCCGGCGCTCCAATCGCGGGAGGGCGCGTAGAGATAAAACTTCAGCAGGACGCGGTTTCAAGTGACAACTCGCAGGTGGGCACAAAAACTGTCATTGCGGCGCTCGATGACACAGGGACAGCCACCCTCGATCTCTGGTTGAACACCGACCTCGCGCCAAGCACGTTCTATTTCGTGCGGGCATATACAGCGCGGGGGCAAATTGCATTTGATGACCAGATGACGTTCTAAACAAATTCTCCCCGGCGTCACAGGGCACCAGTACGTTCCGCTCTATGCGAGTCTGGCGTACAAACCGGGGACGAAGGGGTACATCGACCCCGCGTTCTCACCCACGTACACATTGACGAGCGTCGATAGCGCCGTCACTGTGAGTGACAGTCTGACGGATACGACCCCGCTTGTCGAACATCTCGTAGCGGGCGAGGAGGAATCTGATGAGCACGGTCGTACCACGCACAACTCAACTCGCTGAAGTGATCGATTCGCCGTCTCCGTTCACGATCAATTTCTCGCGTACTGGAAGAGGCCAGACAATCTGGGTTTCAGTCGATTGCGGCGGTTTCGCTTTGTGTTCGCTGGCACGAAAGTGGTATGGGGGAGGAGTCGTTCGTTTACTTGCGCTCTGCGCCCTTGTGAGGGTACATTTACGAGGCGTGTTCCATGGCTCAAACGGTCTACGCCAACGTTGTGAATGTTAAGCTCTCAGGACAGGAAATGATCCTTGAGTTTGGAGCACTATTCCCCGAGGCTCCCTCGGTGCCCGGTGCACCCATCAGATTTGACCCAGAAGTGCGCATTGTGTGGACTCTTGCTGGACTGAAGCCGTTGGCGGAGGCTCTGCAAAATGCTCTGAAGGCGCTGGAGCATGCACAGACGGCTATCCCCCAATCGAACTCGGGCCAAGCAGCATCCAAATAAGCGAGTAAGATGAGGTGAAGTATGGTTGTGTTTTGCAGTCCGCCGCCAAAGCCGATCTCCGCCGATGTTGTTTATCAGCATCGCGTGTCGGGTGTGTGCGGTCCGGCCAATTTGCAGGGGGTCGTGAACGTCTCCGAGGGGTCACTGACCTATTCGGTGCAGGTTGCCGCCACGGGTACTCAAGCAATCACTTTGCGATTGAACACAGGCAAGGTCATCCCCATGCGAGCCAGCGATCCTTCATTCAAGAGGAAGTCCAGAACAGAGAGAATGAGCAGATTGGAACGTGAGTACCGCTGGTAATCCCCCATCTGAGAAGGATTTCTATGATGCGGCTCCTTTGGAGCCGCTTTTAATTTATCAGGGTGAGATTTTAGTTGACGTTCCTTTGCTTCTCACACAGAAAGAAAAGCGGTGGTTGTTGTTGCGAACCAACAGCGGCAGGACCATTCATGAAGCAGTCAAGGACGGTGGCGTCGGCGGCACTGTAAAGGTACTGGATTCCAATCAAACTGAAGTGAAGTGGCGCGATGCAATCGATGGGGATTCAGCCGTTGCTTATTTAACAAAAAGGTCTGTCCTCGTTCTGAGCCAAACCTGTGATTGTGAAAACAAAGACTTTATTCAAGTGGCTCCGATCTATGCCGCTGACCCCGAGGACGTTGAGAAGCTGAAGGCAGGGAATGACGTGTACTCAGCCTTTTATCTTCAGTCCCACCCTCCGCAAGTCTCAACCCCCAGCTTCGCAGACCTCGAACGGATGCAGGCGATTCACAAGAGCTACATCAAACGTCTCGATCCTGTCCAACATTTCCGGCTCAATGATGAGCATGTCCGCAACTTGCAGAGTCATATCACGCGCTACTTTGGGCGTCCTAACTCCTTCGATTCAAGAGCCGATGTTGTTCCGCGCACAGACACGTACCTTTGTATTGATTGCTTCTACTTCAATGGCGTAGCAACCGCTGTCACGTTCGAAGAGGGAGAGCCGTTTCGGGAATGTGAAAAATGCGGTGGCGTCAAGTGGGTACGAAAAGGGCCGTGAGGAAGGTCAACGGTCTCTCTGGTGAATGGGTATAAGCCGCGAACGGTCCCGCGTCACCCCGGTCAAATCCCCAACTGGTCGGCCAATGTGTGAGCCTTCCACCTGTTGGTTTCAGGGTTACAGAACACCAACCCGCTGCGAACCTCACTCGGTTCAAAAGTGAATGCTTCTTTGCAGTGTACACACGTGAGTTTCAATTCCTCGGGTGGTTGCGGAATGCGACCCGCAACAGCGTCACCGCACTTCGGGCATGGCACGTAGGACATGTGCCCACCTCGGCTCACGGGGTCAGGCCGCCCTACGACAGGCTGTCTTACATATCGCCGCATTCTCATTCCTTAACCAACTTCCCGCTCGAATCCGTACTGCTGATGCTTATTTGGTCTGCTAGGTAAGCACCACCACGGATGAGAGCTTGTTTGAAACTTCGGGCACGTTCCAACCCATCAGCATCGAAGATTGTTGTTAGACTTCGGTGTGGGGCATTGATGGTGAAATAGATGGCCCTTCCTCCGTAACCCCGAAACGCTGCGAGTGCTTCCCGCACTGTCTGGTAATTTCCATCCAACTCTTCAATCTTGCCATCGCGCAGGAATGAGCGTTCCCACTTCACATCAGGGTGCTGACGTGCTCGGTCGGTGTTGATAAAGCCAATGGTGGTTCCGCGTTCGTCGCGCACCTCGTAGCGGAATGCGTGTTGTTCATCTTGTGGCACTAGCTGGGGGCCTTCACCAACCCACATGATCGCCTCGCAGGTAAGGCCGTGTTCATTTGAAAAATGTTCCATAGCGAGTCCTCTGTAACTTTGATGCACCAACCCCATCATTCAGATGCCAAGGCCGGACGAAAGGCAACGGCTACAAAGGTAACCCTTGTTCAATGGGTGGGACAGGGGAACGCGGCCTTCGTCGCACGTCCGTACAGCGTTGCAGTCGGCAAATGAGCCTGAGCCGGGTTGTCCTGCACGTACTTGATGAGTACAAGGTACTCCTGAATCTGCTTAGCGTCTGGTGGAACACAGTATGGAAGCAACAATGGGGTGCCTGATTGATTTGAAAGCGTGATCTCCAAACTTACTCCGTCACGAAGGCCGTTGAGGTAGGCCATGCAAATGTTGCCGTGGAACATTTGTAGTGAACTAAGTTCTTCGGCGGGCCTGCCGAGGTCATGACACATGTAGAGAAAGTCATTGCCCGAATCCCACACCTGTTGATCAGGAACAGGCTCGCCCTTGCGAGCACCCAACGACACCACGCAGGTACCAACAACCAGTTCGAGGAAGGCGGAATCGTCCAAGGTTCATGGGTACGGATGGACTAGAACCCGCTGTTCCCAAATCACACGGCCCGAGACAGTCTTTCCGTCCTTGCGCTTGACTCTCATCTTGCCGTCTCTGACCTCAGCACCGACGTGGTCGCCCTCAATTAAGCTCTCGCGCTTCAGCGCGTGCCGCAAAAACTCAGCGGTGTAAATGATGTCCCCCATCTGGATCGCGAGAGTGACATCGTGATTGCTCTGCACGTCAATGACGGTCGCGGACTGAAGGGCGAGTAGAAGCGCGACGAGACAGTGCATAACGTCCGTGTCCTGCAATCTCAGATTGCTATATACATCGTAGATTCAACTTCAGGCTTTCGTCTTTATGATGGCACCGGAGGTTCCATGCCCCGCAAAGCGTCAATCGCATCGCCCACAAAACCATCTCAGACCGCCCTACAGTCACCGATTACGCCCCGGCTATTGACAATCAAGCAAGCCGCCGCCTACTGCTCGTGTTCAGTGTGGGCGATTCGACAGGTCATTTGGTCGAAGGAGTTGCGTGCCTGCAAGATTGGCAATCACTTTCTGATTGATCGTGGCGACCTCGACAGGTTCATTGACGCTCGTCTGCGTGAGCGGGCGTGAGTTACCATCCCGTCGAGGAGAACTATGAAGCCCACGACCGGAATCATGCTACCAGCATCCTTTGTAGTCACGGTGTCGCACGCAGGAGCGGAGATTGTGCCGACAGTCCCGCCAGACCAACACATCTTGACCGTCGCTGAAGTCGCAGAACTGCTCAAATGCAAGCCGTCGTCGATTTACAACATGACGAGGAATCGCGGTCAACGATATGACCATCCCATCCCGGTTCTGCGGCTACCTTGTGGTCTTCGATTCAGGAAGTCGTCAGTGTTCGCGTGGCTGAAGTCGCAAGAGACGACGAATGCAGCCTGACGTTTATCAGGACGAATCGAGCAGGCGGGCTGATTCTCTTTCGCTATTGTCGATCTGCGATAATGCAGCGATGTGTGGGCGCTATCGACTATCGCGCAGAAAGCAGATCGTTGAGGAGCACTTCGACAGTGTCTCCGGCGAAGAGGACTGGGCACCTCGCTACAACATCGCGCCTACCCAGCCTGTCCCCGTCATCCGGCAGAATCCGAAGGTGCCGCGCCGGGAATTGTCCCTGATGCGTTGGGGGCTGATCCCTGCATGGGCGAAAGATGCGTCAATCTCTGCCCAGATGATTAACGCCAGATCGGAAACGGCTGCGACGAAGCCAGCGTTCCGCGATCCGCTAACGAGTCGCAGATGTCTTGTCCCAGCGGACGGGTTTTACGAGTGGGTGCGGACGGGCAAAGCGAAGCAGCCGTACTGCTTTGAAGTCGACGACGGTGAATTGTTCGCGTTCGCGGGACTGTGGGATCGCTGGAAAGACCCGAGCGGTCAGTGGATCAGATCGTGTTCGATTCTGACCACGACGCCGAACGCAGTGACCTCGGTTGTTCACGACCGGATGCCAGTCATCCTCGACCGAACTGATTACGATCTGTGGCTCGACCCGGGGATGACCGATGTCGCGGCGGTCTCGGAGTTGTTGAAGCCTTATGATGCCCGGATGATGCGATGCTATCCCGTCAGTACTCGGGTCAACCATGTCACCAACGATGATGCGGAGTGCTCGACGCCCGTCGAAATTGCTCCAGCCCAAACGCAGCCGACGCTATTCTGATATACCCAAACGCTCACGAAAGAAAGCCGTGCCCGAGACGCTGAAAGGTTGCAGCAGATCGCTGACTTTCTCGGTGCATCGAATGGCCCCTGAATTCGTTCAGTTGACGTACAAACTCTTGTTTTGCTCCTGATATGAATCGAAGACGTGCTGGTAGACCGACTGGCACTTTTGCTCGTAGAGTTCCGGCGTGTAAACCCGTGGGAGTTCATCGAGTACGGTTTCAATCGCGACAAGAACCGCTGCCCGAGTCGTCTGTCTTTTCTTCCAGTCCAGTACCAACCGCTCCCGCTTCAAAGTCCCTAACAAGTCCTTGGCGACTTTCTTGACCTGTGCTTCCTCTGCTTTCGTGAGTTTGATCTCAGGTTTTGTCAGCAGGTCAAAGATGACCAACTCCTCCTCGCTCAATTGCTCCGAAATTCCCCGCTTCTCTTCCGCAGATAACTTCTGAGCGAAGGCAGTCAATTTGGCGAACCACTCCTCGATGTTGGACGCTCCCGAGTTGTAGTCGTCTATCATCTTTTGGAACTCTTGCAGAAAGTCAACCCGTGTCCGATTGAGGCGAACCATCCTCGTCAATTTCCGGGCGAGTTGACCACGGAGCCTCTGTGCCTCGGTCGCTTTCCTGCCTTTGTCAAATCTCGCACGGAGGGTGTCGAAATCAATCTGGCTCAGATCGATGTAGTTCGTCGTCTCTGATGCTTTGATGACGTACCCTTGTGTCGCAATCGAGTAGTCGAGCAGAGAAGCGACATCGTCCATCACGTCAGAAATGTCTGCGGATGGGATGTCAACCCGAATCTTCGCAGCAATGACCGAGAAGACTTTGCAGACGGAGGCGTACTCATTAGCAGCAACGTCAGGCAGGAGGGATTTGAAAAGCCGATCCACATTCCCGGCCAACTGCAAATACCGCCGTCTTGTGTCGTCGTTGACGACAAATGCGGCGACGGCGTCGTCCTTCAACTTCTCACGATCAAAGCCCGTCGAATCCCGAATCGCAGCGGGATTGACACCTCGTTCCTCGCTGAAGGTTGTCACCTGAGCGATTGCGTCGGCAAGTTCGTCAACGAGGTCAGATTTGTCCTTGATTGGGGATTCGTCAACAGCCCCGCCGCGAGCCATCCCGTAAATGGCGAGTGCCTTCTGAAGATTGCGGAAAATCCCGACGTAATCGACGATCAACCCGTTCTGCTTGTCCCGCCAGACCCGATTCGCTCTCGCAATCGTCTGCATCAGAGTGTGGTTCTTCAACGGCTTGTCGAGATAGATCGTTGAACACGACGGCACATCAAAGCCCGTGATCCACATTGCACAAACGAAGACAATTCTGAGCGGATCGTCCGGTTTCTTGAACTTCGTCTCCAAGTCTTCCTTGACCATCCGTTTCCTGTGCTTCGTGATGTCCAGACCCTTTTTCTTGAACTCTTCAATCTCGTTCTGGGATGACGAGACAACGACCGCCATGTCAGTCTCTCGGAAGAATCGAAGCCGCCTGTCTAATTCTTCTTTGTCAGCGGAACTGGCTTGAGCAGCCGTTGTCTCCAGCTTCGTCAACGCTGCCTTCCAGTGCTTCTGGACTTTGTCGTACATGCGGACTGCGGTCGCCTTGTCAATCGAGATGACCATCGCTTTCGCTAGAACACCCCGACCCGTGTAATGGGCGACGATGTCTTCAGCGATCCGTTCGAGACGTTCTTCTCTCGTTATGAGGTGATACTCTCGTGCGAACTCCCGCTCTAGTTTCGCCTGCTGATCTTCGTCGAGGTCTGCGTCGTCAACGATTGCCGCAATGTCGTCCCTCAAGTTGTCATTTGTGAGTTGAAGCTCGGGGATGCGGTTCTCGTAATACAGTGGTACGGTATTCCCGTCGTCGATTGACTGCTTGAAGTTGTAGATCGAGACGTAATCCCCGAAGACTTCCTTCGTCCGTTCTTCCCCGGCAATCAACGGCGTTCCCGTAAAGCCGATAAACGCAGCGTTCGGGAGAGCGTTCCTCATGTTCAATGCGAACACGTCATACTGGCTCCGGTGGGCTTCGTCCGTGATGACGACGATGTCGTCCCTCTCTGACAGCTTCGGGTACTTCTCACCCTCCTCCGTCCGAAATTTTTGGATAAGAGTGAAGACGTAGCGGTGATCTTCGACATTGAGAAGTTGCTTTAGATGGTCGGCACTCTGCGCTCGGACGCTTGCCTCATCTTCGATCACCGCTCCCGTCGAGGCGAAGTTCCGATAAATCTGACCGTCCAAATCCTCTCTGTCTGTGACAATGACAAACGTCCAGTTGCCGGGAAGAGTTCGCAAGACCTTCTGCGAGAAGAAGACCATCGAGTAGCTTTTGCCCGAACCTTGCGTGTGCCAGAAGACCCCGAGCTTCCCTTGGTTCTCTTTGATCTGCTGGGCGGCTGAAATCGCCTTGTTCACTCCGAGGAACTGGTGATTCTTCGCAACGAGCTTTGCAGTCTCGCCCTTCGCTTCGCTGAACAAGGTGAAGTTCTCGACGATATCGAGAAAACGTGAAGGCTCACAAACGCCTCGGATCATCGTCTCCAGACTAACCCGGCCTTCCTCACCCTCGTCATTGATCTTTTTCCATTCGGCGAAGTGCTCCCAACCCGCCGTCATGCTCCCGATACGACTCTTCGATCCATTCGACAGGATGATAACTGCGTTGTACCAGAAGACCTGCGGGATCGTGTCTCGATAGTCGGAGAGGTTGTACTTGAAGGCATTCTCAAGCGACTTGTGCGATGTCTTTAGTTCAATGAATAGGAGCGGCATGCCATTGACGAATCCGACGAGATCGGCCCGCTTCCTGCCATACTCCCCAGAAATCCAAAACTGCGAAGCGAGAAAGAAATCGTTCTCGCCGGGGTGCTCCCAATCAATGATCTTCACCGTCTCGACAGCTTCGTTATCGTCAGCGGCTCGGTAGGTCACTTTAACGCCGTCTTTCAGGAGCTTGTAGATTTCCTGATTCGCACGGACGGGACTTAAGACGCTTCTGTCCTTCGTCACTTCATCGACAGCAATGTCCAAAGCCAGAAGCGGCACGCTGGGGTTGAGATGTTCGAGTGCCGCTTTGATCCGGGATTCAGGGACGACTTGCTCCGTCGTCTCCCGGCCCAACGTGGAGTTGGCTCCGCAGACTTCGTGATAGCAGTTGGCCGACTTCCATCCGAGTTCTTCAAAGAGTCGGACAGCGTTCCGTTCGAGGGAGTCTTCGGAATCGGGATTGAAGATCATACGCTTTGACGAACAGCATCGGCTTCAGAGTGCTCCACGCTGATCTCCCCCGAGATCAGCTTGGGAAGCAACATGTCACGAGTCTTTCGGAGATTTTCGTTCTTCGCACTGAGAGCGTAAACCAGTCGAAACATGGGCATGACAACATTCTGAAAACTTTGCAACAGGTCAGCAGGAGGGTGGGCAATAAGAAATTTTCCAAAGCAGGCTTCCTGCACTCTCTGTCGCCCACTCGCCCCCGTCATGCTCTTAATAGCATTTTCTCGGAACTCATCCGACCTTGCCATGAGATAAACGTACTCGGGGGTGACTGTCTGAGACCGCAAAACGATGAATTCAGTTGAGCCAAAGCCAACGGCCTCGGAATCTGGCAGAAATTGAACGAACCCGGTCTTCCCATTTTCGAGGGATGGAGTGATACGAGCGAATAACGTGTCGCCATTTCGGAATTTGGAGCCGCTGTTGCCTTCACGCCGTTCTATGTCCGAGATCAGCATCGAGGTATGCGAGAGACCGCCCATCGCTACAAAGGGCTTCATTCCCTGCTTCGGGACCTTCGTCATGGGATCAACCTCTATTGCTTCGGTGACCCTCTGAACGCCCCATCCCTTCGGAACGTGGCCCATCTCGGATTGGATCATTTTGACTTTCACGTAACCGGGAAATCGGAAGTTGACAAACCACTCCCGGTAAATCATCTTCGCCATCCCTTCCAGCACCTTGATTCGGCGAGTGTTGTTTTCGACCAGATCGTCGTAAGCGGAGAGGATTGCGGCTATCTTGCATTGAACTGGTTTTGGCGGCAGAGGTACCTCTAGTCTTCCGAGGATATCCTGATTGAGGTTAGAGATATTCGTTCCCCCACCATGTAACGATAGAGCCTGTCGGATTAACCTTGATCTAAATAGGTAGCCATAGAACCGGGGCATACAAGCTTCCGACAAAAATCGAAGCCTAATCGAAAAGGCAGAATGTGTCACATTCTCACGCAGGCCCTCGACGAACATGCTGCGGCCAATGAGTTCCCTGTTCCCATTCGAACGAACGAAAATGATGTCCCCGTTCTTGAGAAGGTGCTCCTTACGCACAATGCCTTGAGGATTGATCTGTTCGAGATCATCGAAAGCCGCTCTTACGTTGCTTTGAAAGTCACCAACACCGATGACTTTAATCCCGCTACCAAAATTGGTCTTTGAGAAATTGATGCCATTCCGAAACTCCGCTAGGGTACCGAGGGGAACAAGCGGCCATCGAGTTGTGGAGCGATTGGCTCTCATCTATTCAGCAAGACGACAGAGATATTCTCGGCGATCTGTTCTTCCAGTTCCCGTGCCTCACGGTTCAGCGTTTCAAGTTCCTCACCCAGTTCCTCCAACCGCACCGTGAACTCAAAATCGTCAGCCGCCCGTTCCGCAACACCGATGTAACGACCCGGATTGAGACTCCATCCTTGTGCTTCAACTTCGGCAAGTGTGGCGACCTTGCACAGCCCAGCAACATCAACGTACCTGCCTTTCGGGAAGTTTTGCTTCATCAAGGCGGTACTTCCTGCTTCGGACTCGCTATCCTCTCCCCGATAAAGTCGGGCAATATTGGCGATGAATTCCAATTGCTCGGGTGTGAACTCCCGATGTGCTCGGTCGATCTGGTAGAAGATGTGGCGTGCGTCGATGAAGAGTATGGTGTCTTTACGCTTCGTCTTCGACTTGCCACGATCTAAGAACCACAGTGTGCAAGGCAAAGCCACGGTATAAAAAAAGTTCGGCCCGATTGAGATCATCACGTCAACAGCCCGAGTTTCGAGCAACTTTCGCCGGACCTCTAGCTCCGATCCTCTTGCATCTCCTGCTGAGTTTGCCATTACAAATCCAGAACGCCCGGTCTGGTTCAACGCACTGTAAAAGACCTGCATCCAGAGATAGTTCGCATTGTCAGCTTTCGGAAGGCCAAACGGATACCGGGGGTCGTCCTTGATCCGCTCCTTATCGACTTTATCGACATTGAACGGCGGATTCGCCATGACAAAATCGAACTTGCCAACGCTCTTGAAAATGTCTTCGTAGTATGTGACCGCCTGCCTGATGTCGCCGGATAAACCGTGTACGGCAAGATTCATCTTGCAGAGCCGGATGGTCTCAGCGACCTTCTCTTGTCCGTAGACCGAGATTTCGTTGACCGTCTTCTTGTGGTGTTCGACGAATGCCGCAGACTGGACAAACATGCCGCCCGATCCGCACGCCGGGTCGAGAATTTTTCCGTGAAATGGCTCGATGATTTCGACAATCAACTTGACGATGCTCGTCGGCGTGAAGAACTCGCCGCCCTTTTGTCCCTCAGCCATTGCGAACTTACCGAGGAAGTATTCGTAAATTTTGCCGAAGGTGTCTCCCTCAATCGTCATGGGGATCGCCGCAAAATTCTTCAGAAGTGAGACGAGAAGAGTCTTATCAATGCTGTTGTACGTCTTAGGGAGTACGTCCTTGAGGTCTTCGTTGTCGGTCTCAATCGCCTTCATCGCCTCGTTGATCGCCTTGCCAATGTTCGTGCCTTCGGGGAGATTGAGCAGGTAGCTGAACCGGGACTCTTCGGGGAGATAGAGAACCCCTCGTGCTTGGTAATCGGCTTTGCCGATCTTCCGGCGTCCGCTGGACTGTGGCATCTTCTTTTCAGCCTCAGTGAACTTGTGGTCTGCGTAGCGAAGGAAGATCAGGCCGAGAACCGGGACGGAGTATTCGGAGGATTTCAGCTTGGAGTTCGCACGCAGTTCGTCAGCGGCGTCCCAAAGGCGTTTCTCAAGATCAGTGTGGTTTGCTGGCATGATGGTGTTTTGTTAGCAAGGTCGGAAGGGGAAGGAGTCCTGCTAAACGGGCGATTATACACTCGTCAAAGGACACATCAGCACGGGAAAACGATTTGCTCCTGAGGTTCACGTGACGATGGTCATAGGCCGAACGTGATCGTTCACAAGTACGATGCGTCAGTCCGGGGTGCGGATCACAACATCGAGGTCAACGGCAAAATCAAACATTCGGTAAGCCTCTTTCCAACTCGTAACGGCTTGCCAAATGAAAATCCCTATGCCGGAGATAATCGTAAGCAGCCACTTCCGAGTTGGTTGGATGTGGAGGGCATGACCGAGAAAGTATGAGAGAAACAAGGCCATCGCACACTGACTGCAAATGTTGAATGTGCCCCATCTGCGAAACAACCACTCATGCATGGAAGGTTGGAGTACGGCGTGGTCAAACACTGCCGCCGCACACAGAGCCGACTTTTCTGAATCCTCAGAAACTCCGAGTCTCTGCCGTATCTTCGCCAGTGATCGTTTGGAAATCGGAACCTCATAAGTCCCTTGCGGGAATAACGGAAAGAGCGAGATCACTCTCAGGAGACACATCGTCAATACACCTATTGCATAGCCAACAGGTAAGGTTGCAACGCCGACTACCGCCAAAACTGAAAGAACCGTTTTCAGGTAAGCAACGTCCGCAGTGGCCGTAGTCGTGTGCAGGTACTGCCACAAATCACCACTGAGATAAGCCTCCCACACAACGGATGCTAGCAGGAAGAACGGGGGGATGAGCATGCGGATTTGTCTGTCCTTATCCAACCTCTTCTCCCCGGAGCATAGTATCACTGGGGCACCAAACGGACAGCGGTCGGAATCTTAGGGGGAGTCCAAGGAAGGTTACGGTTCTGCTCCCCGCCCGAAAAGCCTATGTTGCCGCACTTTCAAAGACTGTGCAGACTTCATAGAGCCTCGCTCGATTTTCTGCCAACTGGGGGAAGCGGTTCAAACCAGTCCCGTCGGGGACGCCAATTCAAAAACTTAGGGGAGAAATGTCTACTCTCTGTTTAACAAGATGGTCGAAAATCGCGAGTGCCATCTCAGCCTCAGGGGTCACATCAAAAGCGGCCAACGGTGGTCACTTCAAAACCGGCCAACGGAGAGTGGCCTAGGACTAGGTTGTTTTACTCCGCCGCCTCCTGTGGAGGCAAGTCTGTTTTCGTGCGCCA
>Ga0307479_10000418_pt1 | contig 38143 bp, 33 predicted proteins | sample atmos_gasesECM4C_FD_203743 | JGI IMG/M metagenome (GOLD analysis project Ga0307479, IMG submission 203743) | Hardwood forest soil microbial communities from Morgan-Monroe State Forest, Indiana, United States - atmos_gasesECM4C_515 | ecosystem: Environmental > Terrestrial > Soil > Temperate...
AAAACACCAGCGTGTTTGCCGTGCCCAGATCAATTGCCAGGTCGGAGGAAAACAAACTGAACACCGACCTCAGGTTGTAACCGTTCTTATTCATTCCTACTTCCCTTCGCGGAGGAATCTCCTCCGTCGTCCGCCGGGCATGGGGAGCGCCTCGCAATCACCCCTGCTATTGTCCACGGACTGTGCGGCCAGCGCAAAGTGCGGCGCGGCTTTTCCTTCGGAAACGTTTCCTACGGCACTCTTACCTGGGCACTACGATGGACACCTGCTGCTTCGCCGTGCCTCCCCGGCGATTCTGTCCGATAACCACGATCGTATGCGGGCCGGGCTCGAGTGGCTCCGTGAAATGCCGGAAGCTTCCGTCCGGCGCAATGTTGGGCACGGACTGTCCGTTCACGATAAGCGCGGCGCCAGGTTCCGTGCGCCCGATTATTTCCACCACGCGTCCGTGAATCTGCGTGCTGACGATCTCGAGGACCATGTCCTGGGTCTTGCCTTGGGTCGCCAGCGTGAATTTGAACGTTTCGCTGACTTCGCTGTTCTGCTTCTTCGCGTCGGTCGCGAAGACATTCCAGAAATAATCGCCGCCGTCAAGCCCGGTAATCTCCGCGCCGGTACCCGTGACCTTTGCATCCGTGACCATCTTCGTGAACATCTTCGTTGTGCTGATACGGAGAGTATACGAGACAGCGTCCGGAACCGCTTTCCACTCGAACTGCACGGACGAAGTTTTCGGGTTCTCCACGACGATAGGCGCAAGATTGAGCGGCGCGATAAGCTCCGGCGGGGCAAGCACGTTGGACTTTTGGATGGGCACGCCCGATGAAATGGCCGCCTTCTGCCATTGCGCAAGTTCGACCGTCTCCTGGCCGCGCTTGACTTCCGCGCTTCCGCCGGAAACCACGATCTCATTTTCCTTCTTCTGCGGGTCTGCCTTGACTGCCGCGCGGCTGTTGGAGTGCAGTTGCGCGGTGGCGTCTTCCATGCTGACCGCCGCCTTCGAATCCGGCGACGACCAATTGGGGGTTGCCAGGTCCACTGCGCCCGTGTTGATACGCATGGCCACGCTGGTCGGCTTGTCATTACTCATCGAATTCTCTTCGACGGTAACGAGCGTGTCGGACTTCACCGTGTACTCCGTGCCGTCGGCGAACGTGATTCTTGCGGCGCCGTCCGAACCCGTCTGGATGAGATCGCCCTTATCGAGCGGCGTATGAAAGTCTGCCTCGACCCATTGTACGGAGTTGACCTTCTTCACCTGGACTTTGCCGTCGAGGTTGACGAATTTCGCTTGCCGTTGTTCTACGCTGATGCTGTCCGCTTCTGGGTTGCCGACTGCGCTGGAAAGCTTGCCGTACGCGGCGGAATACCAGTTGGGTCGAGCAATGGAGATCGCGCCAAGAATAACCGCCGCTACCAATAGGACGTAGACGGCCACGGTCTTGTACGTAACCGTAGTCCAGTAAACCTGGACCCTGTGAATCTTCGGCTGCGCCGCAGGGCTGGGTGAGTGCTTGGGTTCCGTGGGTGTCTGTATGGTCACGTGTGTTTGCGTATTGGCTGCGTCAAATTTTGAATTTAGCACAGCGTTTTGTGGGCGTCCAAACTGTGCGCGGCGACGTAGTCAAATTGCAAATAGCCGCTACCTGTACTTACGTACAAGTACCTGATGGGTCCAGCTTACAGTGCCCGGTATCTTCAGCTAGCCCGGCCCCCGATTATCGGACTTGGATTAGGAAGCAATCGACGCGCTTGCAGGTCTTCCAGACTGGTGCGTCTTGAGGAATGCCAGTGTGAGCGGCCATGCTTGGGCCGCCGCGGCTGGATTGTAGGAGGTCTGCGCATCGCAGAAAAAACCATGGTCTGCATCGGAAATTTCCACGTTCACGAAACTCTTTCCGGCCGCTCGTAGCGCGTCCGTCGCGGTGCGAATTTGATCCGGGGTGATGTGTTTGTCGCGTCCTCCCCAGAAAAATAGCATTGGAGCTTGCAATTCCCTGACGCGCCCGAGCAAACCGGGATTGTTCGCGTTCGGCGCGATGCCTCCTCCGTAGTAAGAAATCGCGCACGCCAGCGGCAGAGTGAGCGCGGCGAGAAACGCGGAACGTCCGCCCATGCAGTATCCCACTGCTGATATCCGGGAATCTGCCGCGCCGTTTGCGCGCAGCCAGTCGTGCGCCGCGCGCTGATCCGCTTCCATGCCGTCGTCTGTCAAACTGCGCATGTGCGGCACGACGCTGGGAAAATCGTCATAGCGGCCTTCAAAGCCGGGGCCGGTGCGATGGAACAGCTCGGGCGCGATCGCCAGGTAGCCTTCGCTCGCAAGCCGCGTCGCAATGTCCCGGATATGTGCGTTCACGCCGAATGCTTCCTGGAATACGAGAATGCCGGGGTGCTCAGCGCCTGCCGAAGATCGCGCTACCCACGCCCGCATCGTCGTTCCGTCGCTCACTTTCAAAGTCACGTGTTCGTTTTTGATTTCCATGTCAGCTCCTGGCTCTTGTACGCAAAGCAGTCAACACGCATTCAGTGTCTGAGAAAATAGTGCTGCTTGTCGAGGGATGCTGGGACCGCAACATCAAAAAAGCCGACCATCATCTCCTCATACGTTTGATCCCCCCAGCGAACAGCCGCTTCCGGATCCGGATTGTGCGGATTGTCGCGGGAATTGTCGTACCACGCGACACCCTGCAATTCGGTCCCGGCCTTAAGGATGCGCGGTTCCGCGAGCCGATAACTCATCTGCCAGTGAAAATGATAATTCACTCGGAGCAGTGGCTCGATATTCTGTCCCGGCGTACGTTCCGGATGAACGATGTTGTATTCAAATCGTTTTCCGCGAAGGTGCATGTGCGGAAAAAAACTGAGCAGAGTCGCGCCCTGGGGAAGTGTGCCGCGGGCCTCGACTCGGTAGTCCGGTGCTCCGGGAGGAATGACGAAGTGGTCGTTCGTGAGCTGCAACGTAAGCACCCGCTGTTGCGGTGGCTGTTTCGAGAAAATCAGGCCGACGCTGGTTTGATCCATTCCAGCTTTGCCGTTCGTCGTGTAGTGCATCTGGAGGACGAGGTCCGAACCTCTTGGAACGAACTTCGCCATCGTGGCCGGCCACTCGTCGGGCGAACTTCCCGGTGCGTAGACCAGCAGGATATCGCTGTCAGTCCAATGGGTGCCACGGCGGTCGTCCTCTCCTGAGAGGCTGGACGCTGTGAACGGCCTGCCGATGGGTGCGTGACGCAGCCAATTCGAATCGGACGGGCGTATGTACACGACGGCGTGATGCACGTTGGGACGAAGCGAGGGGAGGATTTCCGCCATCTGCACCCAGCGATCTATCGGGAAATGTGTCGGTACGATCTCGTAGGTGTATTCAATCTCACCTTGCGCGGGGAGTGGGGCTTCCTGTGCCATCTTCAAAATAATGTCGGGTCGCGGGATGCTCCAGCTCGCGTTCCACTTGAGCGGCGGCGGACCTTGCCGAGGCTCTCCACCCGGAGCGTTTGCGTCTGCCCATGCCTTAAGTATTGCTGTCTGTTCGGCCGTTAGGGAGGGGTCGTTCGAAAACTTGCCTATTTCCGGATCTGCGAACCACGGTGGCATAGTTTTTTCCTGCGTCGTGTTCTTGATCGCCTCGGCGTACGGCCGGGTCTGCTCGTAAGTTTCGAAAGACATCGGAGCGATTCCATCCGTTCGGTGACACCCCTGACAACGCTGCTGCAAGATCGGCAAGACGTCGCGATAGAAAGTCGGAGGCGCTGCCTTTTGCTCCTCTTGCGTACGCTTGGGATAGAGCAATCCCACCTCCGTAAACAGGGATAGTGCCAGCAGCATAATTGTCGTTCCGATTCGATCCGTCCGCGCGCACATACTCTAGGGGGATGAGATGAAGAACGTCCCCTCCCGGTTTCCCGGCCCAAAGCCGAACTCCGATTCTATTTGAGGCGCAAGCCGTATATCTCCTATAATGTGAAGTTTGTCCACTGACTACGGAGAGTTGCCGGATGGCTGGAAGCAGTAAGACAGGGTATCGAATTATCCTTGGCGGCGTGATCGGGCTGATCGCCTTGAGCATGTTGCTGTACCTCGTACCGCAGGGGCCTTCCACGGCTGAGGTTTCCACGGATAGCGTCGCACTGGTCGGTGATTTGACCGTGACCGTTGCGGACGTGCGCAAGCAGCTCAACGAAGTCGAGCAGCGGAACCAGCTACCCAAGCAGATGGAAGGCTTCTATGCCCAGCAGCTCCTCAAACAGCTCGTTTTTCAGAAAGAGATTGAGTACGAAGCCAAGCGTCTCGGCATCCACGTCTCTCCGGATGAGATTGCGGATCGTATCCGTCAATTTCTGCCAACTGCCTTCAACGGCGACACCCCCGTGGGCATGGATCAATACGCGGCACAGGTGCAGTCACGCTTTCAGATGACGGTCCCCGTATTCGAGGAATTGATCCGGCAGGAATTGTTGGAAGAAAAATTCCGTAAGCTGGTCACGGACGGGATCGGTGCGAGCCCCGCTGAATTGCAGGATGAATTCCGCTATCGGAATGAAAAAGTAAAGCTGGACTACGCCGTGATCAAGCCGGAAGAGCTGGAAGCAAAAATTACGCCGGATGAAGCGGAAATCAAGTCGTGGTACGAGAAGAACAAGTCAAAATATCAGGTTCCCGAGCGCCGAGTCGTCCGCTACGGGCTCGTGGATGTGAACCAAATCCGGCTGACCGTCCAGGTTTCCGATGACGAACTGAAGGCGCAATACCAGCAGAATATTCAGCAATATCAAGTGCCCAATCGCGTGCACGTCGAACACATCCTGTTAATGACCGTCGGCAAAACGGACGCCGAGGTCGAAGAGATTCGAAACAAAGCCGAAGAACTTCTGAAACAAGCAAAGAAAGGCGGGAATTTCGAAGACCTCGCGAAAAAGAACTCCGAGGATCCCGGCACCAAGGACAAGGGCGGCGACCTGGGGTGGATAGTGCAAGGTCAAACGGTCGCGGAGTTCGAAAAAGCGGCTTTCAGCCTGCCCAAAGGCAGCATCTCCGATCTCGTCAAAACTCAGTACGGTTTCCACATTATCAAAGTGCTGGATAAAGAGACGGCCCACACCAAGACTTTCGACGAAGTTAAGGATTCCATCCGCGCCCCGCTGATGCTGACGAAGGCCGACAAATTGGCGACGAATACAGCCGATCAGCTCTCCGCCGCGATTCGCAAATCACCCAAGTCCTCACTCGACGATTTGGCGAAACAGTTCCATCTGACGGTCGCGGAAACCCGCCCAGTGAGCGCAACAGATCCTCTGCTGGAACTCGGCAATTCTCCGGATATCAAGGATGCGATCTTTCGGCTGCGGTCCGGTGAATTGAGTGTTCCGGTGCGCACGGACCGCGGCTACGTTGTTCTGTCGCTGAAGGAAGTCCAGCCGGCCCACCAGGGCTCACTCGAAGAAGTCCACGACCGCGTCGTCACGGAGTTGAAGCAGCAGAAATCCGCCGAGCTCGCACGCACAAAGGCGGCCGATTTGCTCAAGCGCGTGAAGGCGGGTGAAAAATTTGACACCGCAGCCAAGGCTCTCGGTTTGGATTCCAAGACCAGCGATGCCATCGCCAGGAACGGGAGCATCTCCGGTGTCGCCAGCGGCAAGCAGCTCAATGCGGCCTTCCAGATGAAACAGGGGGACGTCGGCGGCCCGCTGAATCTGGGCGCCAACTGGCTCGTCTACCGGATCGCGGAAAAACAAGAGCCCAATCCGGCTGACTTTGAAAAACAGCGCAAGGATCTCCTCGCACAAGTCTTGCAAAGCAAGCGCGGATTGGCCTTCGATGCCTTTCGAACGGCCCTCGAAGCCCGCCTGAAGCAGGAAGGGAAGCTGAAGCTGATGCCGGAGAAACTCCGGAGCTTCACAGACCTGGGTTAGTCTAAATCACTAATAATAAAGGGCTTACGGTCGTGTCAAGCGTGGCTTGTCTTTCCCCGCACATCCCGCTACCCTATGGGAGTCTTCCAAAGGCTCGAATTTAGTCCGGAAAGCTGATTTTCGCGTTCCAGTCCCTCGGGTCAAGGGCCAAATTATAATCACCATTCTCCATGCCCGGATTTCAATGGCGGGAGTTCGAAGGACGATAGGCAGGGATCCGTGAGAAAAGCGGCCACACGTGCAACTTCGGTGCGCAACGACTACCGTTGCAGCATCGAGCGCAACCAGGGTGGGAAGTATTGTGTCCGCATCCAGGCGCATTATCCCCGCCACGCCTGGAAACTCGGAGTATTTTTCCTGGCGTCCTCCTTTGATCGCTCGATGAAGAAACTTGAGGAATCGCTGGACTTCCTGCAGCGGCAAGAAGAGAAGCTGTGGTTTTGGGGTGTGGACCGCGCGGAGGACATGGGCTTTTCCGCGGAATTCCTCCGCGAAGCAGGATTGAAGCTGGATCGGCGCACAGAATTCCCGCCAAAAGCGGCCAATGTCTCGCTTACGCCCGAGCGCGCCGTCCCCGCCTTCGTGCTCGGACCTGTGCGCCGCGGGCTGGCCGAGTCCGTCGAGAGCGGACGCAGCGCTGCTGCCAGCGACTGACGCGGCTGTTGCCTACGACCCAATTGCCAGGTACTGCCGCCGCTGTTTCAATTGAGTGAGCGGCCTGTTCTTATTTTTCTCCCATCCTGAGTTCCCTTATCGGGCAATTTTGTCTTCGCGGGCTATTTTTCGCGCAGAATAACTTCACCCTGGCCGACCATCTGGTCGTTGAGCCAGAGCCTATACTTGTAGGTGGCGGCTTTGGTCCCGGGGCGCGGAGGCCCGCTGAGCAGGCGCATGCCGGCGGGGGCCTGGAAGACGTTGGAAGAGAAAGGGCAGCGGTTGACGTCGAATTCCACGCGAAGATTGCCGGCGTCGGAGATCCAGGAGACCTGGTCGCCGTCGTCGAGGACGACAGTTTGCGGGATAAGTCCGACGAGTACGGGGCGTTCGGCCATTGTGATGTGCGACCCAGACGCTGTGCTGAGTCAAAACTCCTGATTCAGTTTATGCAAAGGGACGATAGCACATTCGCGAGAAGAGTTCTTCCGGCCACGTGATAACCAAGCGCGAGCAGAAAGCACCCAAGTTAGTGCCTACCTGTACTTCAGTACGTCTTGCTGTACTTCAGTACGTCTTGACCGCAACGTTTCAACCCCGTAGACTGATTGTGTTGAGCCGTTTCGCCAAGCTCCGGCTGGGTTTCGCGCTCGCAGAAACAACTGTATGAGCGTCCCCAGGACGCAGAGAGAAGTTGCTGTATGGCGTCACGCGCTTTATCGATCCCCCTGCCGAATGGCTCACGAATATCGGTTCTGCTTTCCTTGCCGTTTGTGCTGATTCACGTTTTTGCCTTCGGGATATTTTTCGTTCATTTTCACTGGTCGTATCTCTTCGCCTGCCTGGGTATTTTTCTGGTGCGCATGTTTTTCGTGACCGCGGGCTACCACCGCTATTTTTCGCACCGCGCGTTCAAGACCAGCCGGGTATTCCAATTTGTGATCGCGTTTATCGCCACGACTTCCTCGCAGAAGGGCGTGCTGTGGTGGGCGGCGCATCACCGGCACCATCACCGGTATTCGGACCAGGAACTGGATTTGCACTCGCCGACGCTGTTCGGATTTTTCTGGTCGCACGTCGGCTGGATCATTTCGGACAAGTACAACGATACGCGCATCGACTACATCGGCGATTTTGCCAAATATCCCGAGCTGCGCTGGCTGAACAAATATCATCTGGTGCCGCCGGTCGCCTTGGGCGCCGCGCTGGTGCTCATTGGCGGGTGGCCGCTGTTCGTATGGGGCTTCTGCCTCAGCACCGTGATGCTCTGGCACGATACGTTTACGATCAATTCGCTCTCGCACCTCTTCGGTTCGCGGCGCTATGAAACATCCGACACCAGCAAGAACAACTGGCTGCTGGCGCTGCTGACGCTCGGCGAAGGCTGGCACAACAACCATCATCACTTCATGGCCTCGGCACGTCAGGGCTTCTACTGGTGGGAGATCGACATCACCTACTACACGCTGAAGATGCTCTCCTGGCTCGGCATTGTGTGGGACCTCCGCAAAGTTCCTCCGCATTTGCTCTCCGAACAAAGAGTCGCCGCTTAGCCTGAGATCTTCTGAGACTTGTGGGACAGGCCTTCGCGTCTGTCCCATTTCTTTTTTCCAGCCGGAACGTAGAGTTGCGCCGCCCTTAGAGTAGTTGTTCCGCGTTGCGCAAAATCCCCTCCCCCTATGGTTCTTGTAACGATATGATCCGACAGAACTTAGTGGGTGGGGGTCAGCAAACGATGTGATTGCAAAAGACTTAGCGATGGAGAGCGGCGTGGGAATGCGGGTCTGGAAGGTAGAGAAGGGGGTACACCCCCCATGAAAATAGATCGTTGTCAAAACAAAGGAGTTGCGGGAGGAGCATTTTGTAAGCGGTTGAAGAGAAATGGGATGGGCGGCGGGAAATCGAGCAGATTGGAGGAGCGGCGGACGATGAAGATGGCCCTTCGCGGAGAACGCTCTGGGTAAAGGAGGGGGGTACCCTATCCCGGGTATTTTGCAAAGTGTGCGGAAGCGCTTGATTGCAAAAGAGTTGGAAGAAACAGTTACTTTCAAGTGTGAGGCAAGTGTGCGGAAGGAATAGGAAGCAAAAGAGTTAGAGAAAGAACAGTTAAGAGTCGAAAGTTGAAAGTCGAGAGGAACAGAGGTTTCGAGCGAGGCCAAGCGAGGATGAGCTTCGATATACACGGGAGAGGATAGCAGAAAAGTACACGGCGTGTCAATTACTTTATTGGTACCGTTCGAACGATCTGTGGAAAAATCGCCGAAATTCCCGCGCCCCGATTTCATCAGGGCATGGGCTCAGCAAATCTCTTTGTAGCTTTACGTTAGCGCGGCCACCTTTTCCTTGTCAGCGTGAAATCTTCAGGGTCAAGATCCTCAAGATTAGGAGGATCTTCTTCATCGACCAGATCTCTTAGCTCAAACCACAGGAGGGTCAGAACTGCATCGTAGTAAGACAGTCGCACCGAATGCTCTAGAACTCGCAGAACCTTTGGACTATCTCGTTGGTCCAACCACGACTCCGGAGGAACCTGGGCGAAATCATTTGGCGCATCTCGACCCTCAAATAACCTATGAGCAAATGAGCCCTCGCACGGAAGGATCTCCTTGGACAAATAAAAGGGACAAGCGTCGCTGCGTCTGTACCACTTCGCCTTCTTCCCCTGGCTCCAAACCGCCGCGCAAGGCAGATCAGTTAGGCCCACAAATCGAAGTGTTGTAGCAGTTAGGCTGGTCTCAAACTGACTTGCAACCTGACTTATTGTGTGGAGAGAGGGGTCATTCAACTTCAGAGGCTCACGTACGTATTGAACGGGTAGGAGGAGTTCAACGGCAAATTCATTGGCTTCCAACTCAGGCTCGTTCAGCCCCTTTTTCCACGATTCAACCATATTACTCGTGCAGACATTTTCTAGGTTTCGATGGCTCGGGATCAGATAATGACCAATTTCGTGCGCTATGGTGAATCGCTTGCGGCTTGCTTCTCGAATAGATTGATTGATGGCGACGATCCCCTTTGGGCCTTCCAAGGCTCGCACGAGAGAGCCATCGAATGCATCTGCGTCCACTTCTTGAATGCGGAGGCCAATTCGACCCGCAATTTGGGGCAGGTCAGGTTTGCCTTTTATTTCTAGACGATTCAACAAATGGGAAGCGAGTTCGGATGCCGACGTCACTTGTTCTTGTCCTCAGACCAATCCCTCTTCACTTCACCTGAGAGCTTCTCAAGCAGAGTGCTATCTTTCTCCGTGCGTTCCTTTCGATTGCGGAACGCGTACGATACGTCTTGCACTGGACCGAGAAGTGGGCTGAGCGCCGCGTCGATGATACTGGCCGGACTAACCGAATGCTCGCTTTCGCCGGATAGTACCCTCTTGGTGGAGTGCAATGCTTCTGTAACATGAGCAGGCACGCTCTGTCCCTCCAAACGGTATTTCTGAGCTGCGCTGAAGGCTAAGTCAAACACCGATTGAGCGGGATTCCTCCCTTCACCAAATTCAGTAAAGAGAGTCTCCACTTCCCGGGCATCTGCTTGAAGCGGATCACCCAGCAATCGGTCGATCGCTTTTATTAGAGCTCTTATTTCTTTCTCGTCCATCTCGAAATTCCTCACGGAGTTCTTTCGAACCGACAATACGCAGCACCCGATTACGGCGACTGACAACCTCTTTCTCATCCTTTCCCAGGAGATCAGCCATCTGTTGATTTACCTTTCCATCGCTCGTAGTCAAGGACCCTGCCAAGATGAAGTCCGCCAGTTCTTGCTCATCCTTGCGGCCTCTGACTAAAGCGAGGAGCCGATCCTGGAATTCTTTGAGGACTAGATCGTCGGTTAGAGTTGGTTGGTTGGCAGTCGGTTGCGTGGATTCATCCTCGCTGGTATCCGGTCTGACGATTTTCTTCTCGCGGCGAATATGGTCAATGAAGCAGTTTTCCAACACCCTACCGAGAAATACTGGCAAAGACCCCTTGCTCTCTCTCCACCCCAAGCCATTAGGTGACTGAAGGAACTTCAGCATCGTCTCCTGGACCAAGTCGTCTGCAGACACCCCGCGGTCTATGACGGCATTAATGCCGCGCGTGAGCTTTACCGCGTGCAAATAAAGTCTGCGCCACAGGTCCGGCCAATCGATCGACTCGTAGCGGCTCTTCGAGATTGCAGTCCTCCAGGATGCTGGCGGATTGTCGCCATCACACATTTATACGTTCGGGCGGTGGTTTTTTGCTTACGAAATTCACAAGACGGCTCGGATATCCATAATTCTTCCGTTCGTTCGTACTAATTGTGAAAGCGCACGATCGACACCGCCTGTTCCGGTGTGGGGCAGTGCGATGTGGCTTATCTAAACAAAACAAGGAGCTTATCTATGGACGAGCTGAATCCAATGGCGGAACAGGGCAAAGAGGGGCATCCTCACCCGCGTCCCGGTCACGATGTGGCGGTCACCGTTGACGGCGTCAAACATGAGGTGCGCAGGGGAGACTACGTCGTGTCTCAATTCAAGAAACTCGTAAGCGTTGACGCCGCCCGTGAGTTGGACGAGGTCGTACACGGAGAATTCAAGCCGCTGGACGACAACGCCCATATAGACATCAAAGGAGGCGAAATCTTCGTCAGCCACGTTCGAACTGGAGGCTCTTCGTGACGGTGGCCGCCGAGCATCTTCAAGAGCTCGCTGAGCTTTGCGGAGAGGTTCGGGAGATAACCGAAGGCGGAAAAATCTACATCTACCTTCCCCGGCTCCGGCTGCCGGCCGGGTGCGTCCCCAGCGAGGTTGAGGGCTTGCTTTGCGTTCAGGAGCACAGCGGGTACGCGACTCGCCTTTTCCTCTCTCAGCTGGTGAATGGACGGGGAGCCAATTGGTCTGTCCACCGAGTTGTCGATCGAACTTGGCATACATGGTCTTGGAACAATGTCAGTGCACAAATGCGCCCCGCAGCGATCCTGGCCGAGCACCTGAGAGCGCTTCGATGAAAATACTATTCAAAGTCACCGCGAGACTATTGGCCGAGGTCAAGGATCAGTTGAGCCGACCTCATCCATTCGCCGCCGAGCGTGTCGGCTTCTTGCTATGCCGGGTCGGTCTGCTTGAAGGCGGAGGGGTGGCCATTTTGTCGCACAGTCTGCATGAGGTGGCGGACGAGTATTATCTCGATGACCCAAGTGTAGGGGCGATGATGGGACCTGATGCAATTCGCAAGGCCCTTCAAGCTTCCTACAACCAACAAGCGTCCATGTTTCATGTCCATATGCATTCTCATGACGGCAGGCCACGCTTCAGCCATATCGACGAAAGGGAGACTGCAAAATTCGTTCCCGATTTTTGGAACGTGCAGCCCGACCTCCCACATGGTGCGATTGTTCTTAGCGAAGACTCCGCGTGTGGAAAGTGTTGGATTCCCGGTTTGGAAGCTCCGGTGGACATCTCCCAATTCTCGGTTGTGGGTATTCCAACGAGGAAATTATGAAAGAAGTGGATCGCGCGGGATTGAATCTTGACCGTCAAAGCTTTCTTGGGAAAACCAGTGCCCCAATCTTGGATAACACCCAGGTGGCGATAGTGGGGCTCGGGGGAGGGGGTTCGCACATTGCGCAGCAACTCGGTCATCTTGGTGTTGGTGAATTTGTTCTCATTGACCCGGACATCGTGGAGGATACCAATCTCAACCGTCTGGTCGGTGCGACCCAGCAAGATGTCACGAAGGGATCGGCGAAAACCTCTGTCGCGGCGCGCGTTATTGTCAGCGTAAACCCCCGCGCGCGAATCTGCGTTGAAACTACTCAATGGCAGAAATGCGGGATTGCACTACGCTCATGCGATGTGATCTTCGGATGCGTCGACTCCATTGGCGAGCGAGAGCAATTAGAAACGGTCGCGAGGCGGTACCTTATCCCGTATATTGACATCGGAATGGACGTGCATCGGATGAACGGAGAATTCTTCATCGGTGGCCAGGTTGCGCTTTCCGTACCTGAAGGCCCGTGCCTTCGCTGTATGGGAATTATTGATGATCGCGCTCTTGAACTTGAGGCTCAACAGTACGGTGCAGCTGGTAGTCGGCCCCAGGTCGTTTGGCCGAACGGCCTTTTGGCCTCGCTTGCCGTTGGCTCTTTCGTGCAACTCATGACACCTTGGCACACGAGGCTGGACTTGCCAGTACTCGTTGAATTTGACGGAAACGCTCAGACTGTTTCTCGGAGCAATAAACTCCTCTATCTAGAGGGGCGCCCGTGTCCGCATTTCGCGAGCTTGTCGAGCTTGGGAGATCCTTTTTGGTCAGCGCGAGCGGTGCGAAAGCATGTGGCTACAACAATTTCTTGATTTGGTAGGAATGAGGATTTCGCTTGGGAAGATTGCAGGAGCGAAGATGGCAAGATAAACTCGCCGCCACAAGGTTGCTCAGATCCATTCAGCCCGGCACTCACCACTCCAAGAGCGGACTGGCGAGAGTTTGGCCGAACGAATCTTCCTCCACCACGGCGGGCAGGCGAAGCGGAAGACGTGCGGGACTTTTTTCAGGCTCGCTCGCCGCGAGACCAAAGCGTGTTTCGCCGCACGCCGGGGAGAGTGCCGTTACAAGGATGCTCAGATCCATTCAGCCGGTCTTACAGCACGATCCTTCGAGGCTCAGGATAAACTGAAGTCGTGCCCTGACGAATGCTAAAGCGGACTGGCGAGTGCTTGATGGCGAGATGAACTCGCCGCTACAAAGGCGCCCGCGACGGTCCGCGGCCTCTACACAGGCAAGATCGGCGTGACCGCTGGTCGGCGTGCGAGTGACGGGCGGTGAGGGTTGCAAGTGAAAGAGCGAAAAGCGGAGCCCTCCACTTATTGAGCGGCCTCGACGGTAAGTCTCAGCCCAATTGCCTTGGTGACGGCAACTAAGGTGGACAAGCGAGGATTGCCGTGAAGCGACAAGGCGCGGTACAGACTCTCGCGCTCGATGCCGGCGGCCTTGGCGACTCTGGCGATGCCTTGAGCTTGGGCGAGGTGGCGCAAGGTAATGAGTAGAACGCGGGGCTCGTCTTCAGCTTCCAATGCAGCTTTGAGGTACTCGGCGGCAAAATCCGGGTCCTTCCGGAGCCGCCGAACGATGGCCTCATCGTGGGAGATGCTGGCTTTACGTTTCATCGGGTTTGGGTCCTTTCTTTGTAATCTTTGAGGTATTCCAACGCCCGGTCGATATCTGAGGACTGCTTGCGTTTGTCGCCGCCGCAGAGAAGCAATACGCATTCCCTGCCGATCAGCGCGTAATAGACGCGGTAGCCCGGTCCCCAATCGATCCGTAGTTCGCTCAAACCTTGACGCAAAGGCCTGCAGTCGCCAAAATTTCCGGCGGCGAGCCTGTTAATTCGGCTGGCAATCTTCGCCTGCGCCCGGGCATCGGCCAGTTGCGTCAACCAATCATCGAAGACATCTTTTCCGGCGCGGCTGACGTAGTGGCGAACCTCGATCACGTTTTTCATTGTAACCTATAAATCACACAATGGCAAATCGGCTTGCTTGGTTCGGTCCCGCAGGCCCATCCGGGATGCACACAACGCAAATGACGAGCGGGGGGCGGGCCACAGGCCTCCGGACTTCTGTTGGTCGGTCGTGTGAAGGTTGAGGTCCTTCACCCATCCTCGTCGGATGGCTTCAGGATGACAGGCAAGGGGAGGGGGGCGGCTATGTCGGACCTAAAGGTCCGACCCCCAAACTTGACGCGCGTTCCAGCCAAATTGTCGGTTGCGCCACCCTGAGGATTGCGGGAAAATTGCTCCTCCCGCAAGAAAGTGCAGGGCAAACGTCATGACGCAACACGTCGGCGAACTCAATCCTCCCCACCGTTTGATGCTTACGCCCGGTCCATCGTCGGTGGACCCGCGCGTGTACCGGGCGCTGGCGGCGCCGCTCGTGGGGCACCTCGATCCCTGGTTCAGGGGCTGCATGGACGAGACGCAACTGCTGCTGCGGCAGATTTTCCAGACGGAAAACCGGCTGACGATGCCGCTCTCGGCGTCAGGCTCAGGCGGGATTGAAGCGTCGGTCGTCAACGCACTCGAAGAGGGCGACGAAGCCATCGTGGCGGTCAACGGCACTTTCTCCGAGCGCATGTTTGAGATTGCCTCGCGCGCCACGACAAAAGTAACGAAGGTCGAAGCGCCCTACGGGAAACCGGTGGACGCGGAGGACGTGAGGAGAGCGGGAAAAGGCAGAAAGATCAAGATGATCGGGCTGGCGCAGGGCGAAACGTCTTCGGGCGTGCTGACGAAGCTCGATGCTTACCGCAGAGTTGCGGATGAGTTGGGAGCGCTGCTGGTGGTGGACACCGTGGCGTCGCTGGCGGCGGTGCCCGTCCACGTCGATCGCGAACGGATTGATATTTGCTTCAGCGGATCGCAGAAGGCCCTTAGCGCGCCGCCGGGGATGTCGCCGATTACGGTTAGCCCCACTGCTGAAGAAGCCTTCCGCAACCGGAAAACCAAGGTGCAGAGCTGGTACTTCGATCTTTCGACGGCGATGAATTATTGGGGGAAGGAACGGCTGTACCATCACACGCCGCCGATTTCTCTTATTTATGCTTTGCGCGAGGCGATGCGCATCGTTCTGGAAGAAGGGCTGGAGGCGCGATGGGAACGCCACCGCATGAACCAGCAAGCGCTGATCGCGGGTGTGGAGGCGATGGGGCTGGGACTGCTCGTGAAAAATCCAGCGGACCGTCTGCCGACCGTCACAGCGGTCATGATTCCGGATGGCGTTGACGACGCGAAGGTGCGGAATCAGTTGCTCGACGAATTTAATATCGAGATCGCCGGCGGATTCGGCCCAGTAAAGGGCAAGATCTGGCGCGTGGGTTTGATGGGATATTGCAGCCAGAAACCGTTTGTGCTGCTGTTCCTTTCGGCGTTTGAAAAAGTGTTGCAAGATCACGGCTACCGCTTGCCGGCCGGCGCGGGAGTAGCGGCCGCGATTCGCAGCTACGCGCATTCGGAATCAGCGGCAGCAGTCAGCCGCTAGAGAAGCGAAGAAGTAGCAAAGGAACGAAGCAAGGAAAAAGAAGGAGATTGCGTGCCTACACTCCCGGTTTTGGCGAACTCCGGCGCGATGAGCCAGTTCATCGGCGCGTTTGAAGTGACTTCGAAGCTGAGCGGGCATGTCTACCAATGCCGCTTCTCGCACATGTGGAACGGCATCGCCACGCGCCACAGCGATACGATTGACGTGAAGTTTTTTGTCGATGGCGGAGCAGTCGTTGTGGGGCTGGCGCATACTGCTTTCGTGAAATTTCGCGATCGCAGCGGACGAGATTTGACGGACCGCGAAGCCAGCTTCGTGGCCGCGGAATACCTGCGCGAGCGGCTCGAGGAAGAAGACGAGCGGCCGCTCTATGACGTGGCGCACGACGATGTGGTGCGGCTGATTACGCAGGCCGGCATCAAGTAAGTTTCAACGAGTTAGTCATAGGATGAATCTGAGTGGAACGTCGCAAGCCGAGGATGATGCAAGCCGTCGCGGCGTATGAAATAGATCACCAGAAACATCAAGAGCGAACCACCCACCATCACGGCTACGGCGACCTGGAGGCCAAGCTGAAGGTCGCTTACGTCGGAGATTTTGCCGATGAGCTGAGGCCCGAGGGCTCCCAGGAGCTGCGTGGCGAACATATAGACGCCGATGGCCGTGGCGTGCGCGCGCTGCGGCGTCAAATCGTGCAAGACCGCCGTCACCGGGCCGTGATACCAGGACATGAAATATCCCGCGATAAAGAGCGCCGCGAGTACCACCCATTTTTCGTCCGATTGAATGGCGAGCAAAACAAAGGGGGCGGCACATAAGAAGGCAGCGGCAATCACGATGATGCGGCCATAAGCGAATCTCTTCTGGAGACGGTCGGCGACGAATCCTCCTGTCAGAACACCGAGCACCAGCGAGAGCAGGGCGACAATTGAAAGCGACACGGCGGCCTCTCGGATGCTGAAGGCCTTATAGTTCACCGCGAAATCGACGCCCCAGGTCAGTAGCGACACGCTCGCGAAAGTGATGAACGTGCCGGCGATGATCATCGCTACATACGCAGGCACGCGCAGAAGGGTGGTTAAGGGCACCACTTCCGAACGGGGCCGCCGCGGGGGTTCCTGTAATTTGAGAACGAACAGCCCGGGAAGCATGCAAACAAGCCCGACGATGATGAACGTAGATTTCCACCCGTGCACCTCACCCATCACGCCGCCGAAGGCCTGCCCCGCGGCTCCGCCCAGCAGCATTCCGGAAGCAAAAATGGATTGGGCCAGGGCGCGGCGTTCGTGCGGGAACGAATCCGAAATCATGGACTGCGCTGCCGGAGCGTACGACGCTTCCCCCACTCCAATCAGGGCGCGCGAGACGATCAGCAACAGGAAAGTAGGAGCGAAGCCGCACGCGATGGTAGCGAGACTCCAGAAAAGGACGCCACCCGCGATGATGCGCGTTCGGCTGAAGCGGTCGGCAAGGAATCCGGAAGGAAAGCTGACGACCGCCAGGACCACCAGGAGCCAGGTCTGCAGTGAACCAAGCTGCGCGTCCGTAACTCCCATTTGTTGCCGGAGAAGCGGCAGAAGCGGCACCACGACCTGCCGGTCCGCGAAGTTGACAAAATTGATTAAAGCAAGTACAGCAAGAAGGCGAAACTGGTAGGCCGTAAGCGGAATGTTTTTTGACTCCATGCTCAGTTCGCTCTATTTTTCCTGGACGACCTGGAATTGCGGGACCCCGGCAGGGCCAGGGTCAATGATCCCTCGACACTTTGCAATTATATACTTCGCATGAATACACACTCGCCGTCCAGCCAGACAACCAGTGACCGGTTAACCACCGTGCTCTCCTACGGGGCGTTGCTGCTCCTCGGATACCTGGTGTTTCGAATCGCCGAGCCGTTCCTGGTACCTTTGGCATGGTCGGCGGTGCTGGCGATTTTCTTTTATCCGCTGCATGAGCGGATCGCGCGGCGGCTCCGTCCGACGCCCGCGGCACTTGTGAGCACCCTGGGCGTCACGCTTCTGCTGATCGTGCCGGCTTTGATCGTGCTGTTGTATACCGCACGCGAAGCGATCGACGCGACGGCGGGTTTGCAGAATGCACTGCGGAATCCGGAGCTCACGATGCCTACCCACGTCTTGGCCCGGATTCGCGGCCATCTTCCGGCCGCCTGGCGCTCGATGGATTTTTCAGAACCTTTGCGCCAAGGCGGAGAAAAAATTGCCGCGTTTCTGGCGGAAAAACTGGCAGCGCTTCTTAAGAACACCTTCATTTTTTTTGTTGATCTCTTCATTTTGATCTTCGCGCTGTTTTTCATGTTCCGCGACGGAGATAGCATCGTGCATGCCGTGCGGCATCTTTTGCCGTTTGACGAAGCGATTCAGAAGGACATGCTCGAGGAATCGAAGGACCTGATTTTTGCTAGCGTTGCGGTTGGCTTGCTGGTCGCGGCGCTCCAGGGATGTCTCGGGGGGTCGGCCTATGCATTGGCGGGCATTGCGACGCCGGTGTTCTGGGGAGTGCTGATCGCATTTTTCTCTTTGGTGCCGGTGGTGGGTTCGGCGTTGATCTGGGTTCCGGGCGCGCTGTGGCTGGGGTTCAGCGGCCACTGGGGCCGGGGCCTCCTGGTGGTGGCCATCTGCGGCGGCGTCTCCACCGTGGCCGACAATATCCTGCGGCCGATGCTGCTGCGGAATCGCACGCACCTCAATGAATTGTTGCTTTTCATCAGCGTACTCGGCGGAATCGAAGTATTTGGACTGCTGGGACTCGTTGCGGGGCCGACTATCGTGGCGGCGGCCATGGGAATTTTCCGCGTCTACATGGGCTACCGCGACGCCGTAACAGCGCCTAGTGCCGTTCCAACTTCTTGAGCCAAATTGTCGGGAGCTTCCATGAAATACTCCTACGTTTTGCTAAGCGACAGGGATGGAAAGTTCTACATCGGCAGTACGGGCGATTTGCGGGAACGCTTGCAGCAGCATAACAAGGGACAAGTGCGTTCCACCGCCTATCGACGCCCTCTGCGATTGATCTACTACGAGAGTTGTTTGTGCGCCGCCGACGCGCGCCTGCGTGAGCGTTACTTGAAGACGGGGCGAGGAGGGCGCTACCTCAAACAGCGGCTTGCCTCGTGGCTCACCGGAATTCGGAACAATAAGTTGGAACGGCACTAGTTCGTAACACGCGGCGCGAATATCCGTGCGGCACGGCGCGCTTGTGCTAGAGTACCCGCCTCGGATGGCTCCTTCGATTACAAAACCCGCTTCGGCGCACATCGAACTGCCGCCGGCAAAGCTGCGCTGGCGGTGTGAGCCCTCGCGCATCCCGTTCGAAACAACGGCACAGGCCGAGCTGCGCGAAGGGTTCATCGGGCAAGAGCGCGCACTGCGTGCCCTGAAAATGGGCGTGGAACTCTCCGCGCCGGGTTACAACGTTTTCGTCTGCGGCCTTGCGGGGACGAGCCGAGGCGGCACGATCGCCCGGATGATCGAGGAAGTGCACCCGCAGACCAAGCCATCGCTCGACCGCTGCTACGTCAATAACTTTAAAATCCCCGACCGGCCGCGGCTGCTTTCTCTGCCGCGCGGACAGGCCAATTCCTTCAAGAAAGACATGCAGGCAGGCATCGATTTTCTACGGCGGCGAATTCCCCAGGTATTCGAAGGCGAGCCGTTCCAGAGGCAGAAAGGCCGGATTGTCGAACGCTTCACCGTGCGCGAAAAAGAGTTGATGGACGATTTCACGCGCCGGATTGCGCGGGAACAGTTTGCGCTGGGGCATATGCAGGTGGGAGCGGTGGCGCTGCCGGAAATCTTCCCCGTGCTTGAGGGACAGATGGTGCCCATCGAGGATATTTCCAAAATGGTGCACGAGGGGAAGCTGGACACACCGGTCGCAGAGGACATCGAGCGCAAGTACGAACAGTTCCGACAGGAGTTTACGGTTGTTTACCGCAAAACGCTGACACTCTCCCGCGAGCTGGCGAGCGAACTGAGCTACCTCGAGCAGGAGGCCGCTTCGGTATTGGTGGACGGTGTCATCGAAGAGCTGAAGGAAAAGTATCCGGGAACGAACCTCTCCGAGTACCTCGAAGAAGTGCGCCATCACGTGCTCGACAACCTCGATCCGTTCAAGGAGCACGAAGGAGAAACAGAGCAGGAAGGCGAAAACCCCGACGGTCTGCCCAAGCCGACCAGCGCTCCCGAGCGCGATCCGTTCCGCATGTACGGTGTGAACGTGATTCTCGCGCACATCGACGAGGACGCCTCGCCGGTCATTTTCGAGACCACGCCTACCTATGCGAATTTGTTCGGGACCATCCAGCGCGCTTACGATGCGCGCGGCGGATGGACCAGCGACTTCATGGACCTGCGCGGTGGCTCGCTGCTGCGCGCGGACGGCGGCTTTCTGATCATGTACTCGATGGAAGCGCTCTCGGAGGTGGGTGTGTGGCGCGCGCTCAAGCGCACGCTGAACCACAGCCGGCTCGAGATTCAGCCGCTAGAAATGTTTTATCCCTTCGGCGGGAGCGCGCTCAAACCCGAAGCGGTTGAGATCAACGTGAAGGTGATTTTAATCGGCGACCGCGAGATGTACGAACTCCTGTATGAGTACGAAGAGGATTTCCGCAAGATTTTCAAGGTGCGCGTGGAGTTCGACGAAGAGATGCCTATGAGTGACGGCGTGATCGCCGAATATGCGGGGCGCCTGCGCGCTTTGTCCGAGAAGGAAGGACTGGCGCCGTTTGACCGGGGAGCGTTTGCGGCGACCCTGGAATACGGTGTGCGTAAAGCGGGGCGGCGTAACAAGGTGACGGCGCGATTTGTGGATATCGCGGACCTTGCCCGGGAGGCGCATTATGCCGCCGCGGCTGCAGGCGAAAACGTGGTTCGGGCGGCCCACGTCCGGAGCGCATTGAATTCCAAGATGGAACGCCACAACCTGATCGAGACGCGCCTTCGCGAAATGATCGAGGAGGGGACGCTTCTGGTCGATCTTTCGGGCGCGCACGTCGGCCAGGTGAATGGCTTGAGCGTGCTGGAAATCGGCGGATATTCCTTCGGCAAACCGGTGCGCATCACGGCGACCGCGGCTATGGGCAAGGCGGGATTGATCAATATCGAACGCGAAGCGAACTTGAGCGGGCGCTTTCACGACAAGGGCGTGCACATCATTGCGGGATTCCTCCGCAGCCGTTTTGCGCAGGATAAACCACTTTCGCTTGCGGCGAGCATTTGCTTTGAACAATCGTATTCCGGTGTCGACGGGGATAGCGCCAGCTCGACGGAAGTTTATGCGCTCTTGTCGGCACTTTCCGGTTTGCCGCTGCGGCAGGATATCGCCGTTACCGGGTCAATGAATCAGCAGGGCGACATCCAGGCGATCGGAGGCATCAACGAAAAAATCGAAGGATTTTTCGATGTGTGCCGGATCAAGGGACTCACGGGAACGCAAGGCATCTTGATGCCGGCCTCAAACGTAGAGGATTTAATGCTCCGGGATGACGTGCTGGAAGCCGTCACCGCAGGAAAATTTCACGTCTGGGCGGTGGCGAAAGTGGAAGAGGGCATCGAAATTTTGATGGGCTTGGCTGCGGGCGGGAAGAACGGAGATGGCACTTTCGAGCCAGCGACCGTTTTTGCGCTTGTGGATGAGAGATTGCGCGACATGGCCAAGACTCTGAAAGAATTTGAGTAAATTGCCGAGATAACGCAGTTATCGGCTTGGTTCTCTACCGCCTTTCGTATTTCCCATCGCCACCCTGGCGTACTCAAATATACATACACTCGCGAATGAAAAAGGTTCCGAGCGAAATCACTGCTTCGGCTCGGGCACCTCTGGTTTTGGATAGGCTTTCTGAAGGGCGCTCTGGTATTCGCCGAAAAGCGCTTGAATACGCGTGAATTCGGTTTTTACCGATTCGCGCAATTCCGGATGCGTTGCGAAATCATAAAGGATTGCCGCCATCGTTTCCGCGTCGATCAGAAATCCTTGATGGCCGACCTCCGTTAGTGCATCGGCTTCCATTCCGTACGTATGATTCGTGAAATTGGAGGACTTCGCGCTCACCCCGATGCCGGCGATTTGACTGGAAACGCTGCCCGTCTCCTCGAACCCTTTTGGTTTTGCGGGATCCGGCTCCACGCCCGTGGCCCCGAATTGTTTCATGTACGCGAAGGCCAGCTCCTCGAGTGACGACAGGGAAATGCCGTCGCGATCGCTTCCGTAATGCTCGATTTTGACTTTCGTTCCCGTCGCCAGCGCGGCGGCGCGCGCCGCGTCATCCACCCACTGCGTAACCTGAGCCAGATAAACTCCGTCCGGATAGCGAATATAAAAATCGGCGGACGTCTTATCCGGCACAACGTTGGGCGCCGCTCCTCCCTCGGTGATTACTCCCTGGATCCGCGCTTCCGGACGCATATTGCTGCGCACGCTGTCAATATTGTTGAAGAGCTTGATTACGGCTTCGAGCGCGTTGCGCCCATTCCACGCCGTGAGCTGATGCGCGGGCGCACCGTAAAATGTGTATTTCACCCCGTCGATGTTCATGCAGCAGGTGCCGAAGCCCGGCGCGGACCGCGAGGTCGTGGCGAAGGAGTGGCTGCGCACGATGATGTCCGCGCCCTTGAAAATACCCGCCTCCATCATCACGGTCTTGGCCTCGGGCGGCATCATCTCTTCGCCGGGCGTTCCATACACGGTGACAGTGCCCGCCGTATGCGTCTTGGTCAGGAATTCGGCGAGCGCCACGGCCACCGCCATGCCCACGGGCCCTTGTGCGCTGTGTTGATCGCCGTGAAATGCGCCCTTCGTGCCGCGCAGCGCGTCGTATTCCAGGATGACGCCCAAATTCGGCCCGGGTGTGCCGTGCTTATATTTCGCGACAAAGGCGGTGGACAATCCGGCCACCGGCATAGTGACTTCGAAATCATGCGCCGCCAGATAGCCCGTGAGTTTCGCGACCGCCTGGGTTTCCTGGAAGCCGATCTCGGGATGCTGCGTGATCCAGTCGCTCATCGGAAGCAATTCGGTCTGCATCAGTTGCTTGACGCGAGCGAGCACGTCGTCGCGCCCTTTGTCCGCCGCCGTGAGTTTCGCCACCATCGCCGGCACGCCAAGCGATGGGCCGAGCGCGTTGATTTGCTTCACCACATCGGGCGCAGCCTCGCGTTCGGTCGGAGTTTCCTGCGCCGCGCTCCAGCTTGCCACCAGCAGCAGCGCCATTCCGGTGAAACAGCTCTTGCGCATAAGCTATCTTCCTCCGATAACGGCTGAAATCGTTCGAAGCTACTATTCCACAACTTGAGATAGGATGGCCAGAAAAGAGGAAGCGAAGAATTTAGTCAGGAATGATTCAGCTTCGCTCACCACGAGCGTCCGTCCCGCCTTGCTTACTGTGAATCGGGCGTCGGAGCAAGATACGCCTGGCGATGATCCACGCGATAGTTGGATGCCGATACATTCGCCGTAGCGGCGGGGCTAACGTGCACGTCAATCGAATGAATCTTTCCGTCACGCAGCACAGGCGCGAACGCCAAGCTATATTCGTGACGAACGAGCTGAGCAATTTCCGCGTACGCTGCGGAGAACTCTTTCGCATTCCTCGGAAAATAGGCACGACCCCCGGCGGCCTCTGCAATTCCATTCAATAGCTGATCCGCCTCATCAAATTGCTGCGATCCAGGAGCCGGATGATCCAGCGGGGCTTTCTTTTTTCGATTGTTCTGCGGGCTCCTCAACTCGCCGCTTAACGACACCGCCAAAATCCGGACATCACTAGTTTTCAACTGCTGAAGCAGGGCGCCCCATCCGCCTGGCGGCGAAGTATCCACGCCGGTAGAGAGCAGCACAATGGTCTTCTTGCCTTTTACGTTCCTGAGCCAATCCAGGACCGTTAAAACACTCGAGGATAAGTTCAGCGAACCGAACCCGAGATTAAATCGCAATTCCCCAAGAGCGTTTTCGGCGGCAATTTTGTCCGGAGTGAAATCGACAATTGCAGCGGGAGCATCGGCGTACTTCACGACCGCGACACGGTCTCCCGCGGAAAGACCATTCAAGAGAGAATAAGCCGCCTGAAGGTGACCCCCTTCCAGCAGATACACTGCAGGGCCCGCTTCGACGAGGAGCAAGACCTGAGCCGGCTCTTCCACGGAAGCAAAATCAGTGAGGGGCTGCGGGGCGCTATTATCGAGCACGACGAAATCCTCGCGACGGAGACCTTCGACAAATCGGCCCTGCGCGTCGGTTACGATCACGCCGACGTTGACGCGATCCACACTGACGCGAATCGCTCCCTCCGGCGGTGGAGACTGCTGTTGCTGCGCTTGCGCGGAGGGGGAGAGCGTTTGGAACAAAACGCAGGAAAAAATTAGCGCCCGCCGAAATACACGAACGAGCCGCATCACTCCGCTATTCGAGCCACCCATCGTAGTGAAGTCCCTTGGCATCTTTCCATGAGGCGCTTGAAGCGAAGTGCAGATGGCGGGAGAAAACCTGCGTGTTGATCTGTTTCAGCCAATCCAGCCCCTGTGGATTGCCGGGTTTGCCCCCGCTTTTGGCCAGCCGGTCATCGGCGCTTTTTGCTTCGGCAATCCAGCGGTCTCTCCATGCCTGCCAATCGAGTTTCTGAAAATCGAAAAAGCTCACGGAATTTAATTTTTCAGGGAACTGGGTGCGGGCGTTTTGGAGCTGAGGCGACGCCGCGAATCCTGCTCCCGCCGGCGTCAGTGTCCTTTGAGCGAGCAGATCGCGCAGTGTCTGGCTGCGGCTGGCGCCGAGAACTGCATCCGGAGTTACCGCGAGATTATAGAAGTTCCATTGCGCGACGCCTGCGTCGTTCTGCCCGCCCTGCAGCGAGATCTTCAAGTAAGTAGTGTCGCCTTCATTGCGCTCGGAAGTGAGCCGGTCGCCGAAAATCGAGCGGATGAGCTTTAAAATTTCCGGCTTCTTGCGAATGCCGAAAAAGATAACCTGAGCGGCGGGGTCCATTGCCGGACTCGCTTGCAGTGATGCAAATTCACCGGAGACCAGCGCCAACGCTTCGGGCAGGGGCATACCCAGGCGAGCCTGCGCGAGAGTTTCCAGCACATCCGCATTGCCTTGCTGGCCCGGCGGAAAAGTAGCGCGAATCCCGCGCTTTGCCGTGTCGTAGACACCCTGCGTGTTGATTTGCGTTTCGTTGTAGGAAATCGTGCTGGGCGAGACGAAGGCTAGCGAAGCCGGCAACTTTTGCCCTTCGGCCCAAATATCAAAAAGCGTCCCAGCCGCGGCGTCGCCTAGCACTGCGCCCTGCACGCGAGTCTTCGCCCCTTCGAGCGTTACACGGCCGCAAACAGAATGGACAGAATCGATTTTCAACGCCTCAAGAACCGCTTCAACGCGAAACCCTGAGGCGCTGACATCCGGCGCGAGGTTTTTCCATCCCGGCACGCGCACAAAAAATTCCAGCGGGCCGCCGCCGAGAAGGGGCTCGGCCTCTCTGTAGGAAGCTGTTTGCGCAAGGGACGCCCGCGCCGGTGCTTTCTCGTTCAGCTGGCCCAGGATTTCTTCCAGCACGGAGCGTTCATTCGCACTGACAGCATATTTTCCGTTTTCGACCCAATAGGTAGTTCCCGTCTTGCGTTCGACTTTCAATACCTGCGTGCCGCCGACAGAAATTTGCGAAATTTGCGGCGGATCTTTTTCTTGCGCGCGTAACCTCGTCACCGCTTTCGTCAGCAAGGCTTCTTTTCCCGTGCGGTCGTACACGAAGAAAGTGCCCGTCCACCTGCGCGCCGGTGCTTTTGAATTTTCCCTCGCGGCTGCTCCCTCAATGTGATTCTCCGGCTCGCCGATATAACCCAGCGTGAAGGGATTTTCGAGCAGCGTGGAATATTGTTCGAGCTCCGCTCGCGTCATTGCGGGCCGTGCAGTGTCTTTCTCCGAGCCGCTCAAGAGGTTATCGATCAACGCCGCCCTTGTTGGCGCAAAGTCGGGATCTCCCCACAAGGAAAGCAGTGCATTGGTCTTCGCCGCCTCTGAAGAAGCTGCGCCCCGCCAAATGAAATAAGCGGCGGTGCTCGGAGGCATTTGTGCGGGCTCAAGGGGAGCTTGCGCGAATGCGCCGCCGGTATGGAAGGACAGAGAAGCAACCAGGAAAAGGAATAGATTCCGAAGGCGAACTAATTTCATAAAGATTCCCCCGGGTGCAGAGCCGCGGAGCCGAGAACAGGCCCTCTTTAAATCCTATCGTCGAGTCGGAAAAGACAGAAGCCCTGTCCCGCGAAGGGTTTCCAAAACGCGAAATTGGGCCTCAATGAGGAACTAATTTAATTCTGCTGAGACTGTGGCGTGGCAGCAGGAGCGGCTGGCGCCGCACCTGCGCCGGTGTCCTTGGGCGTGGAAAGGTAGCCGTTTATCTGGTCCTTGCCGACATCGAAAACCACCATTTCGTAAGGAGCCATGCGCGAGGCGCCCTTGACGTAAAACTGCACCGGCTCCCCGGCGGTCTTGTCTTTCTTCTCGATGGCGCGATCGTCCACGAAAACCGTTACCGTGTACTTGGATTTTTTCTGATCCGTCTTCGTGAGGTTGACCTGCACCGGCCCGACCCTCTGCGGTGTCTTGGTCTTCTTCAGCGTAAATTCGTAGTAATTGCGATCGCCCCGCCGCCTCAGCTCATCGAGGTCGTCGCGGTTGTGTGCGATAAGTCCGCTCATGACGCCCATGTCACCCGTGGCGCGGTCCAGCTTGCTCTTTGTCGCTTCCAGGTCGTTCTTGGTGGCTTCGATATCCTTCTTCGCGCCGCCCACTTCGCTCGCCACCGCGCCGATCTGTTCTTCGCTCTGTTTCTGAACCTGTGTTAGCTGAGCTGTGAGCTTCTGATCGGAAGCAGTTTGCTCTTTGAGGATCGATTCCGCCCTGCTCTTTGCTCGGGCAAGCTCGGCTTGGGTCATGCCGACCTTTTGCTCGGTGACCTCGACATGGCCCTTCAGGTCAGCAAGACGCGAATTGGCCTGTTCGAGCTGCGCGGAAAGAACCCTGTTCTGGTCGCGCGCTTTGGCGAGGTCTGCATCCAGACGTGATTGCGCGGTATAACCGGTGTAGCCAACCGCGGCCAGCCCGGCAAAAAGGATGACGAAGAGCACGACGATCCAACGCGGTGTGCCCGTGTTTTCGTATTGGTAGGACTCTTGCGCACTCGGAACGTTTGGAGAAATACTCATTCCCCCTCCTAAGATTTCGGTTCCACGCTAGGCGATGGACCCTTCAGGAATTATCGCCTGCAATCTTCGGCGTGTCCAATCCCCGGTCAGTGGGCTTTGCCTCTGCGCCCCTTCGCGCCACTCTTGGGGGTAACTCCGCCCGGCCACCGGGCAAAGACCGAGGTGGTCAGGCCGCCGCGGGGCGTAAATTCTCCGCGCACGACGCACCATTCCGGGCGCGCCGCTTCGACAATGTCCCGGAGAATCTTGTTCACCGCATTTTCGTAGAAGATGCCCAGTTGGCGATAGGCCAGCAGGTACATTTTCAGGGCTTTCAGCTCAAGGCAGTCTTTCTTGGGCATGTAATGAATCGTGATGGTGCCGAAATCCGGAAGGCCCGTCTTGGGGCACACCGAGGAGTACTCGGGAAATTTCGTCGTGACCACGTAACCGGGAAATTGGTTTGGCCACGTTTCCAGCGTCGGCAATTTCGTTTGGATGCCCGCGCGGGCATGCTCAACGGTGTAATCGGCCATGGCCGCTCCTGCTCTCCATTGTACCGTGACCCGGCCGGAACACGTCCTTGTTGCCAACCGGTACCTCGCCTGCACGACCCATTGGCCCTTAGTTCGCTTCGCGGACATGGCTAAAGTTACTGCATGGCTTTGTAAGGAATCTGGTATCCGGGGAAACGGCTAATGATGTTTCGCGTTCATCTTGCCGGTGCCCGTCCTTCGGTACAGTTTCCAGCTGCGAACGTGTGTTCTCCAAGACGAAACGCGGTCGCCCTCCTTAGGCGAAAATTAGAAGTGCCCGCCAGAATCGAAACCAGGGGGAAGCATGCAACTTGAAATGGGTGCGAGGAACTTTGCGCGATTGGCTGGCGCGCTGCGCCGCGCAACGCTCGGCGGGCTGCTACTTTTCTTTGCTGGCTTTGGTGCGAGCTATGCGCAAAGCCCGAATCCCGCCGCCAACGGCACGACAGGGCAAAACAACGAAGGGTTTTATCCGGGGTGGAACCTCGGCGTGCGCTTCGAGGGCAGCACCGATAGCGATGGCAGCGTATACGATTTGGGGACCGGAATGGGCTACAACTTTTCGCGCCACTTTGGCGTGGGGTTCGGCGTCCCTTATTATTTCGTGGGCACTGCGTCTTCCGTCAAAGGGAAAAATCCTGGAGCGGTTTCCGGTAGTGGCATCGGCAACTTTGGCGCGGACCTGAAGTGGCTGTTCCCCGGAAAAACGATGAACTATGCGTCGACCGTTCATCTCGGCGCTCCAACGGGGGATACGAAAAAGGGCCTCAGCAACGGGCACGCCACCTGGAACTGGGCCAATCATGTCGAGCACGGTTGGGGAAACTTCACCCCGTTTATCGATGCCGGAGCGGGCAACACCCTTCCCGATACCAAGTACTTTCACCGGCCCTACATGACCTTTGGCTACAACGCGCAGTTCGCAGCTGGCACGGAAGTGGATGCCGGGCCGGTCAGTTTGTCAGCGTCCGCCTATGACGTGGCACCGTGGGGAAATCAGACGGTGTATAGCCGCGTGTTTCGTTGCAGCTCCGGCGCCAAATGCTCGTCCGCTGGAAAAACCACCAATCGTAAGAACTATCTGAATTCGAGTGTGTCGAGCGGCGGTGCCAGCCTCGCGCGTGATAACGGTTTCAATGCCAGTGCCGAATTCAAGCCGCTGAAGACCATTGACCTCGAAGTGGACTACAGCCGCAGCGTGCCCTTGCGACTGAATACGTTCTCGTTCGGGATTAGCCTGGACGTGAGCGCGGTGCTGCGGCGCGGCTCTCTAACCAAGTAAACCAGGGCCAAATAAGGGGAGCGGGCGGCTCCGGATTACTTGGTAGCCCGGACGGGAATCGAACCCGTAGTCTCCGCCTTGAGAGGGCGGCGTGTTAAACCGATTACACTACCGGGCCACGATAGACATTCTATCGTGCAGAGGACGTTTCGGCAATCTGAGTAACTTTTGCTGGTTTGAATTGTCCAACCTTTATCAGCGCATCCTTCACGTCATCGATCGACTTGATGTTGTACCGCTCGAAGAAGGTTTTATTTTGTGTCCAGTAATCTTCATCGCAGCACGGCGATCGGCGCCAGGCTTGATCAGATTGCGGGACGCGCTTCTGCGGAAATCCCGGTATCGCTACCAAATCCAACTCGCGATAAGATTTGGTCCATGTTGCCAGAGGCGCGTGTAACCCAGCCCGTCACCCAAGCGGAAGCAGAACAGCTTGCCCGCGATATATTCGGCCTGGAGGCGACAGCTCGCGCGCTGCCCGGCGAATACGACGAAAATTTTCAGCTCACTGCGGACGATGGCCGCTCCTACGTCCTAAAAATAATGCATGCGGGACGCGAACCGTCCTTCATTGACATGCAGTGCCGGGCATTGCAACATCTGGCCCGCCGCGCGCCGCAACTTGCTGTGCCGCGTGTTTGTCCAACGCGAAGTGGGGAGGCTTTCCAGAACACTCAGATGGCTGATGGCTCCGGGCGGCTGGTGTGGCTGCTCACGTTTTTGCCCGACACCGTGCTTGCCGATGCCCGTCCTCACGAGCCCGAGTTGTGCGAAAACCTCGGGCGTTATCTCGCTGAGATGGACACTGCTTTGCAGGATTTTTCGCATCCGTCCGCGAATCGCGAATTGAAATGGAATCTGGCGCGCGCTGGCTGGATCCGGGACTACTTGCGTTTTGTTGCCGCGCCTGCGCGGCGCGCGCTCGTCGAACACATTCTCGGCCTCTACGAAACAGATGTCGTTCCGGCTCTGCCGCGCCTGCGTCGCAGCGTCGTCTACGGGGACGCCAACGACCACAACGTTCTTGTAGGTCCTCCCTGGCCGCCGCCGCGAAAAATTGCCGGTGTAATCGATTTCGGGGACCTGCACCACAGCCTTACCATCTCGGAGCTCGCAGTCGCTTGCGCATACATCAGTCTTGGAAAGGAAGATCCGCTGCAGGCCGCCATCCCTGTCGTGCGAGGCTATCACTCTGCCTATCCGCTGGAGGAGGTGGAACTCGCCGCGCTCTATCCGTTGATGGCCATACGGCTGGCGGTGAGCGTTGTGAATTCCGCTCATCGCAAGACTCTCGTGCCGGACGATCCCTACGTCACCATCAGCGAAGCGCCCGCCTGGGATGCACTCGAACGTCTCGCACAAGTTCATCCACGTTTCGCTCATTACAGTTTTCGCGCGGCATGCGGATTGTCTGCCCTGCCGCAAAGCGAAAGCGTGCGGCGCTGGCTCGTAAGCAACGTCAAAACCGCCGCGCCAATTCTCGGCGTGGATGTTCGAACGGAGCCCTGCCGTGTTTTTGATCTGAGCGTTGGCAGCGCGTTTCTCGGCGCCGACCCGCGAGAGGCGGAGACAGCTCCACTCACGGATAGAATCTTTGGGGACATGAAAAGTGCCGCCGTGCGCGTTGGCATCGGCCGTTACGATGAACCTCGGCTGCTGTATTCCTCGCCACTTTTCGGCGGCAGCAACAATCCGACCGACGAGCGCCGCACCATCCATCTCGGCCTCGACCTCTTCGTCGAACCCGGCGCGGGCCTCCATGCGCCTTTGGCCGGAGTCGTTCACACTCTCGCGAACAACAACGCGCCATTGGACTACGGGCCGGTGGTCATCCTGCGGCACGCCACCGGAGACGGTCAGGAATTTTTCACGCTCTACGGCCATCTCAGCAAAGACTCGCTCAGTCAGCTTCAAGTTGGACAGGCGATCGCGCAGGGCCAGCAGTTTGCTCGCGTCGGCACGGCGCAAGAAAATGGCGGCTGGCCTCCCCATCTCCACTTCCAAGTCATTCTCGATCTGCTCGATCGAGGCGCGAACTTTCCCGGCGTCGCCCGTGCCAGCGAGCGCGCCGTATTGACAAATTTATCGCCCGATCCCAATCTTCTTCTCGGGATTCCCGCCGAACGTTTTCCCGCGAAAGAGCCTGATGCCTCCGAAACTCTGTCTTTGCGAAAATCGCTCCTCGGGAAAAACCTCAGCATCTCCTACGAGCGTCCGCTCAAAATTGTGCGCGGCCACATGCAGTATCTCTACGACGACACAGGGCGCGCCTATCTCGACGTCTACAATAACGTTCCGCTGGTCGGGCACAGCCACCCGCGCGTTGTGCGCGCAGTCCAGGAGCAACTCGCCGTTCTCAACACCAACACTCGCTACCTGCACGACAACGTGAACCGCTACGCTGAGCGGCTTACGCGCTATATGCCTGCGTCTCTGCGCGTCTGCTACTTCGTCAATTCCGGCAGTGAGGCAAACGAGGTGGCGCTGCGTCTGGCCCGCGAGCACACGCGCCAGGAAGACGTCATCGTCCTCGAGCACGCCTATCACGGTCACACGAGCACGTTGATCGACATCAGCCCGTACAAATTTGATGGCCCCGGAGGAAGCGGGCGCAAGCCCTGGGTTCACGTCGCGCCGATCGCCGACGACTATCGGGGACTCTATCGGCGCGGCGATGCCGCTGCAGGAAAAAAATACGCCCGGCACGTAGCCGAAATCCTGGAGCGGCTTCGCGCCGAGGGCAAAGGCGCGGCTGCCTATATCGCGGAGACTCTGCCCAGCGTCGCCGGGCAGATTGTTTTTCCGCCGGGTTATCTCGCCGAGGCCTACCGCCACGTCCGCGCTGCGGGGGGTGTTTGCATTGCGGATGAAGTGCAAGTGGGGTTTGGCCGCCTCGGCACGTACTTTTGGGGATTCGAAACGCAGGGCGTCACGCCGGACATCGTTGTGCTAGGGAAGCCGATCGGCAATGGTTTTCCGCTGGCCGCGGTTGTCACCACGCCGGAAATTGCCGCTTCTTTCGACAACGGCATGGAATTTTTCAGCACCTTTGGCGGGAACCCCGTCGCCGCAGCCGCAGGCCTGGCCGTCCTCGACGTGCTCGAAGAAGAACATCTGCAAGCGAACGCGTTGCGCGTTGGAAACCACTTGATCGCCGGGCTCCGAGAATTGCAGGAGCGCCACGCGCTCATCGGCGACGTCCGCGGTTCAGGGTTGTTTCTCGGCCTTGATTTTGTGCGCGATCCTGCGACCCGTGAGCCCGCGCCTGACGAAGCTTCCTACATCGTGAACCGCCTTCGCGACTTCGGCGTCCTCACCGGCACGGATGGTCCGCATCACAACGTAATCAAGCTCCGCCCGCCGCTTGGCTTTTCCGAAGCCGATGCCGACCTCTTTCTCACTACGCTCGATTCCATCCTCGAGGAAGACGCCGCGCAACCCCGGCGCTGAGGAGTGGGCTGCTCACACGGTGATTGGGATTTCTTTTTCTGGTCGGCAAGTTATCTACGTTTTTATTCGAGCCGGCTTGGCGTATAAATCTTCGTCATCTCCAGCACCTGGCGGTAATACTCGCGCTGCGTCAATTCCGAGGCGGCATCTTCATCGAGAATAAACGTGACATCGGGATGTAATTGAAGAGCGGACGCGGTGAGCGAAGACGTGACGGGGCCCTCGATTGCCCTAGCGACCGCTTCCGATTTGACGGCGCCCGTCGCGAGCAGAATTATTTTTTTTGCTTCGAGAATTGTTCCAATCCCCATGGTTATCGCACAACGTGGAATTTCTTCGCCCGGCGGAAAGGACTTGCGATTATCGTCAAGCGTTTCTTTGTTCAGGACTTTCAAGCGGGTTCGCGAGGCCAGGCTCGAGGTCGGCTCGTTGAAACCCACGTGGCCGTTGCGCCCGATGCCGAGTAGTTGCAGATCGATTCCCCCGGCTACGCGGATGGACTCTTCATAAGCGGCGCAATATTTTTCGTAATCCCCGCTGACTTTCCCGTCGGGGATGTGCGTGTTCTCGGGACTGATATTCACGTGCGCGAAAAAATTCTCGCGCATGAAATAATGAAAGCTCTCCGGATGGTCCGCCGCAAGCCCCAGATATTCGTCGAGATTGAATGTCACTACCCGTGAGAAATCGAGAGCCTCTTCCTTGTGCAGGCGCGCCAGTTCCTTGTATACGCCCAGCATCGTCGCGCCGCTAGCCAAACCCAGCGTCGCTGCGGGATTGTTGCGCACCGCCGCCGCCACCATGCGCGCGGCCTCGTTGCTGATTTCTTCATAGTTTTTAGTGAGGATCACCAGCATTTCGCGCCTTTCGAACTCCTTCCCGCAGCCAGTTTCGCGTTAGCATAGCCGATGCCGGCGGCGGATGGCGACATCTCTTTGCCCAACCGGCTGCTTCACAGATTTCTAGAATTGAACCGAATTAATGAGATGATGTCACCCGTTCAGCGCGACCGCCGATCCAAATTCATGCGGTGACATTTTACAAAGGACCGAAGGAACCGAGATGGCCCTAAACGCGACCGATTGGATTGTCGTCAGCGCCTATCTGCTCCTGAATCTCCTGATCAGCCTTTACTATCGCCGGCGCTCTGCCGGCAGCACCGAGGAGTTTTTTGTTTCCGGCCGCAACGTTTCCTGGTGGCTGGCCGGCACGTCCATGGTGGCGACGACATTTGCCGCCGACACTCCGTTGCTTGTTGCCGGATTGGTGGCGAAGAACGGCATCTCCGGAAACTGGCTGTGGTGGTCGCAGTGCCTGTGCGGGATGATGACCGTTTTCTTCTTTGCGCGCTATTGGCGCCGCGCGGAGATTCTCACCGACGTGGAATTTGTGGAGCTGCGCTACAGCGGCAAACCCGCCGCATTTCTTCGCGGTTTTCGCGCTATCTATCTCGGTGCTTTGATGAATTGCCTGATCCTCGGCTGGGTCATCAAGGCCATGATCAGCATCATCACGGTTTTGCTTGGCGATGCCATTGCGCAGGGCCGAGTGTTGCAAGCCGTGGTGGGAAGCCGAGAATTATTTCATTACGCGCTCGGCGCTCCCGAGCACACGGCGCTGCTGATCTGCGTGCTGATTCTGGTTCCATTTACGGGGCTCTATACATTTATCGGCGGCCTGTGGGGCGTCCTCGTCACCGATCTGTTCCAGTTTGCGCTAAAGATGAGCATGATCATCGTGCTCGCATGGATTGCCGTCGCCAAGATCGGCGGAATGACTCTCCTCAAGATTCAGTTGTCGCACGTTGACAGCGCCACGCGAGCGAGCGGCCAGGCCACGGGTTCCGTCCTTTCGTTTTTTCCGTCGTTTCACCTCGGATGGACTACCGACGCCATCTGGACGCTGCCAGTTATTACAATTGTATTATACCTTGCAGTACAATGGTGGGCGAGTTGGTATCCGGGCGCGGAACCCGGCGGCGGCGGCTACGTCGCGCAAAGAATGCTCAGCGCCAAAAACGAAAAAAACGCATTAGGCGCGACGCTGTGGTTCAACATTGCGCACTATGCGATGCGCTCCTGGCCGTGGATCGTCACCGGCCTGGTTGCCGTTGCCGTTTATTCGCCGCATGGAGGATTGCGGCCCAGCCTCGAGTTTGCCGCCGAACCCGAAAAAGGTTACGTGATGGTGCTGCGCGATTTTCTTCCACCCGCGTTGCGCGGCTTGATGGTCGCGGCGTTTCTTGCGGCGTTCATGTCCACGGTCGGGACGCAGCTGAATTGGGGAACTTCGTACCTGCTCAACGATTTTTACCGCCGCTTTCTGGTGCGCCGCGCGAGCGACAGACATTATGTTGCGGTAAGCAAACTTTTCATCGTATTGCTCGTGATCCTCAGCGGTTACGCGGCCGCGAACATCACTTCGATTCAATCCGCATGGCAATTGCTGCTGGGCATGGGCGCGGGAACGGGCGGCGTGCTGCTCCTGCGATGGTATTGGTGGCGCATCAATGCCTGGAGCGAAATTTCCTCGATGACCGCGGCGTTTATTGTCTCGCTCTCGCTGCGAAATGTGAAATTTAGCGGAAACGATTCGGTGGTATTTGCGAAAACCGCGCTGATCACCACGGTCACGACCACCATCGTTTGGATGATCACCACCCTGCTCACGAAGCCGGAGCCAGAAGAACGTTTGCTGCATTTTTACAGGCGCGTGCGTCCCACCGTCCAAGGATGGAAGCGCATCGCCGCGCTCGCCCCGGAAATTCGGCCTGTCCGCGATCTCGGGTCCAACACGTTTGACTGGATCATGGGCTGCGCCCTCGTTTACTGCTGCATGTTTTCCGTCGGTGAGCTTGTCCTGCAGGAATGGCTGCCGGGATTCCTGCTTCTGCTGGCCGCGATGGCATCGGGGTGGTTCATTTATTGGAGCCTTTCGCGCCGCGGGTGGGAGACTCTATCCGGCGCGGAGAAAATGCCTTTGCGGACGGGCGAGTCTCAAGCAGAATTTCGGTCGTAGCTGAAAAGCTTCAGAGAGTACGTCAGGCATCTTCATTTCACCAGCATGATTGACGTTGGACTCATCGGATTTGGACTCGCTGGACGCGCGTTCCACGCGCCGGTGATTCGCGCCGTTCCGGGACTGCGGCTCGCCGCGATTTTGCAGCGCAGCGGAACGCAGGCTGCCGAGCAATATCCCGATGCACGCATTGTGCGCAGCGTCGAAGAGCTCCTCTCCGTCGAAAACGTTCGCCTCGTCGTTATCGCCACTCCCAACGACACGCATTATCCTCTCGCCCGGCAATGTCTTGCGGCGGGCCGCGATGTCGTCGTGGACAAGCCGTTCACAACGACTCTCGCGGAGGCAACCGATCTCGTTCCATTCGCGAAGCAGCGTGGCCGGCTGCTTACCGTGTATCAAAACCGGCGCTACGACGGCGATTTTCAAGCCATCCGCCAACTCGTCGCGGGCGGCGCGCTCGGCCGCGTCGTGCGCTTCGAGACGAATTACGACCGCTTCCGCCCGCAGGTTCGTCCGAACGCGTGGCGCGAAAAATCCGGGCCCGGCACCGGCATCCTCTTCGATCTTGGGCCGCACCTGATTGACCACGCGCTCGTACTCTTCGGCCTTCCCGAGGCTGTCACCGCGGACGTGCGCATGGAACGCGACAACGCGGTGACCGACGACGCTTTCGATATTCTGCTGCACTATCCGCACAGCCTGCGAGCGGTGCTGCGCTCGACGATGCTTGCTGCTTCGCCGCGCCCGCGCTTTGTGCTGCACGGCACGCGGGGCGGGTTTTTCAAGCAGAGCTTCGACCCGCAGGAGAATAATTTGCGCCGCGGCGAAATTCCCAAGGATGCGCCGTGGGGCGCCGAGCCGGAAGCTGATTGGGGCGTCCTGACTCTCCACGACGGCGAAAATCCGGCGCAGCGGCGCATCCCTTCGGGCATCGGCGACTATCGCGATTACTATGCCAACGTGCGCGATGCCATGCTCGGGAAAGCAAAGCTGGCCGTGACTCCCGAATGGGCGCTGGACGTGATGCGCATCCTGGAGCTGGCTCGCGAGAGCAGCGAGAAGCGCTGTACGATTCCGATGTAAGCCGCGAGTCTTCGCCGCTTGATACTTTTCCGCGAGCATCGAAGACGTTCCGCGTATAATCGGTTTTCTCGCTGCGGTTTTCAGCGGAGCACGATCTAGCGTGCCCCGAGGGACAAATACAAGGAGTGCCGCGTTGATCGAACTCGCACCTTCGATTCTCTCCGCAAACTTCGCGCGATTGGGCGATGACGCAAAGGCCGCGCTCGAGGGCGGCGGCACTCTGCTCCACGTGGACGTGATGGACGGCCACTTTGTGCCGAACATCACCATCGGGCCGCCGGTCGTGGCCTCCCTCCGAGAAGCGCTTCCCGATGCAATCCTGGATTGCCACTTGATGATCGAAAATCCCGACGACTACATCCCTGCTTTTGCTGAAGCCGGAGCGAACTGGATTTCCGTGCATCAGGAGGCCTGTGTGCACCTTCATCGCACGCTGCAGTTGATCGCCTCGCACGGGTGCAAGCCCGCGGTGGTCATCAATCCCGCGACGCCGGTGCACATGGTGGACGAAGTTTTGGAAATGGTGCACCACGTCCTGGTGATGTCCGTGAATCCGGGATTTGGCGGGCAACACTTCATTCATGGCGCGCTGCACAAAATCAAGACCCTCGCCGAAGTACGCGATTCGCTCGGCCTGACGTTCCGGATCGAAGTGGATGGCGGCATTGCGCTCGATACGGTCGGCGACGTGGTACGAGCCGGCGCGGAACTCCTGGTTGCGGGCAACGCCGTCTTCGGCCACGGCAACATCCGCGAAAACGCAAAAAAACTCCTGGAAGCCGCACGCGCTGCCACGCTCAGCCACGCGTGAGCCACAGTCCCTCGCCATCGCGAATCTTGTCCTGTGATCCGTGACCCCTCGACCCCGCTCGGGGCAAGCTGGTGACTCGTGACCCTTGAAGAATGCTCTAGGAAGATTGGAGGAGGGGGGTGTACCCCCCTGTTGAGAGGGAAAGCGTCCGCAAGGGGATGAAAAGAAAGAGGATAATAGGCTTCCCGTGGGGCCACAACGGTAACGATAGGCGGAAAATGCATTGAAAAGAAAAGGGATACAAGCGCCCGTTGGAGTGTCTGATGTAACTAATGGACAAAGCATCTGGAGACTCATCGGCGCGGAAGCCCGAGGAGCAGCTAGGGGAACAGATCGAGGCTGGAGCTTGGCAAACACGGGAGAGGATAGCATGCCAGTACGGATTGGTTAAGTAATTTGCAGCGAACGGGGAAAATTGAGGGTTGAACGGCAATAAGGCGGGTTGAACGGTGCGGGCGACAACAAGACGAGCAAGGGAAAAGCAAAGTCAAAAACCCAAGGTGCTAAATCGGCACCCGGGGCACCCGGCTCCAAGTGGTAGGTGTGTGCGCCCAACTTGAACCTCTGAATTGTTGGGAGTACCATCGCGGCAACAATTACCCTACTTCACACCTAGATGCAGAGGCGTAATGTCAGAAAAAAAACGCACCGAACAACACGATCCTGATGATGCCGAAGAAGTACTGGAGGATTCGGCCCTCGAAGGTACGGAAACTGAGGAGGATTTGGGCTCCGTTGATCCTGCTCAATTCGGCAGGGCGATCGTCTCGGGCACTGACTGGACTGCAGACACGATCATTAGTCAGTTGAAAAAAGGCAATATCGACCTCGATCCCACTTTTCAACGCAGAGACGCCTGGACTCAGTCTAGGAAGAGCAAATTCATCGAATCCATTATATTGGGCCTGCCGATTCCACAGTTGGTGCTTGCGGAAACGCAGGATTCCAAGGGCACATTCATCGTGATCGACGGCAAACAGCGATTACTAAGCTTGCAACAATTTGCGGGTATTAATCTCGAAGAAGACATCAATCCATTGCTCCTAAAAGGGCTAACGGTTAGAAAGGAACTTAATGGAAAGACGTACGAGGACATGCGACGCGATTCTCGTTTGCGATCACTCCTCACTGCGTTCGAGAACCAACCGATTCGAACAGTAGTGGTTAGGAATTGGCAAAACGAGAAGCTGCTCTACATCATTTT
>Ga0307479_10000419_pt1 | contig 37970 bp, 26 predicted proteins | sample atmos_gasesECM4C_FD_203743 | JGI IMG/M metagenome (GOLD analysis project Ga0307479, IMG submission 203743) | Hardwood forest soil microbial communities from Morgan-Monroe State Forest, Indiana, United States - atmos_gasesECM4C_515 | ecosystem: Environmental > Terrestrial > Soil > Temperate...
TGCACGCAGCCTTTGGGAGCGCCGGTCGAGCCGGAAGAGTAGAGCCAGAAGGCGGGGTCGTCCTTGGTGGTGGGAGCGGCGGTGAGGTCGGGAGAGGCGGCATTCATTAAGTCGCTGAGGCGAGGATAGCTGCTCGCGGGGTTGGCGTCGCCGACGACGATGATTTCGCGGAGATGGTGGAGATTTTGGCGCGGAATGGCTTCGAGTTGTTGCAGAAGAGTTTCGCTCACGATGGCTACGCGGGCGCAGGCGTCGTTGAGGATGTATTCGTAGTCGTGAGGCTTGGCTTGGGTGTTCACGGGAACAGCCACTGCGCCGATTTTGATGGCGCCGAAGAAGGAGTAGAGAAATTCGGGAGAATCGAGAAGCAGGAGGAGCACGCGTTCTTCCGAACGGACGCCGAGATTGCGAAGCGCGTTGCCGGCGCGGTTGGTGCGCTCGAGGAGCTGCTCGTAGGTGACGAGCTCGTCGCCGCATTCGATGGCGATATTTTGAGCGCGGCCTTCGTGGATGTTGCGGTCCACGAAATAGGTGGCGACGTTGAAGAGTTGCAGCAAATCGATCACGTGGCGGCCATGTTTGCCGCGCACCGGCGGCGAAAAATTGGAATCACAACGTCCTTGCACGGGCGACGGGTTGATAGTATACGCAGTACGCGACTCGGTGCGGCAATTTCAAATTCTGATCCGGCTTTGTGCTAGCGCACGAAGCTTCGGACGCAACCTGTGATGGAGGTAGTTGATGTCCCAGCGCTCGAGGCGTCGTTTCCTGCGTGATGTGGCTGCGGCCGGTGTGGCGGTTTCGGCTGAGCAGCTTTTCGGCGGCTTTGCGAAGGCGCAAACGGCGCCTGCGCAGGCGAGCGGGCCGGCCCGGCTGTATCTCGACACGCGGCGGACGCGCGCGACGTTGGATCGCAAGGTATTCGGGTCGTTTCTGGAGCATCTGGGACGGGCGATTTATGAGGGGATCTACGATCCTGGGTTGGCGCTTTCTGATTCGAACGGATTTCGCAAAGATGTGCTGGAGGAAATTCGCAAGCTGAATGTGCCGATCGTGCGCTATCCCGGCGGGAATTTTGTTTCCGGGTACAACTGGCTGGATGGCGTGGGGCCGAAGCAGGATCGGCCGAGGGTGTTGGACAAAGCGTGGAATTCGCTGAACAGCAATCAGTTTGGCACGAACGAATTTCTGGCCTGGTGCAAAGTGGCGGGCACAGAGCCGCTGCTGGCGGTCAACCTCGGCACAGGGACGCCGGAGGAAGCGGCGGCTCTGGTGGAATATTGCAATGTGGAGAAGGGAACGCGCTGGAGCGATTTGCGGAGGAAGCACGGCGTTGCGGAGCCGCATCGCGTCCAGCATTGGTGCCTGGGAAACGAAATGGACGGGCCCTGGCAGATCGGGCATATGCCGGCGGTGGACTATGGATTGAAGGCCGCGGATGCGGGACGCCAGATGCGCTACGTGGACCGCGGGCTCACGCTGGTGGCGTGCGGCTCGAGCGGTCCAGGGATGAGCACGTACCTGGAGTGGGATCGCACGGTGCTCGAGCAGTGCTATCCGTATGTGGATGCTATTTCGCTGCATCGCTACTTTACCAATGAGGGCGCGGAAACGGGAGGCGACAGCACGAAATTTCTGGCGCTGAACCTTAGCATGGAGAAGCAAATTGGGGAGGTGGCGTCGGTTTGCGATTTTGTTCGCGGGCGGTTGAAATCGCCGAAAAAGCTTTGGCTCTCGTTCGACGAGTGGAATGTATGGTACCGCCAGCGTGGCGGGGCGGCGGTGGATGGGAATCGACAAGAGGCGCCGCATCTGCTCGAGGAAGTGTATAACCTGGAGGACGCGCTGCTGGTGGGGGGATGCATCAATTCGCTGCTGCGTACGGCGGACCGCGTGCGCATCGGCTGCCTGGCGCAACTGGTGAATGTGATTGCGCCGTTGATGACGAATGTGAATGGATTGGTGCGGCAGACGATTTTGTATCCGTATAGCTGGGCCTTGCGATATGCCGGGGGCGAGGTGCTGGAGCTGGCGGTCGAGAACGCGGCGGCGTATGAAATCTCGGCAACGGAGAAGGCGCCTTATCTGGATGTGGCGGGAACATACCGGGGAACCGATGGCGTGGTGTCGCTGTTTGTACTGAATCGTGATCTGGCGAAGGCGCGGCAATTGGAAGTGACTTGGGAAGGCAAGGCAGCAACGAAGGTGAGCACTTCGCTGGTGCTGACGGGTGCGGATCTGAAGGCGGTCAATGACTTCGGGGCGCCAAACCGGGTAGTGCCCAAGGAGGCGGAGAAGCCGGTCATCACTGGGGGACGCACGATGATCGAGGTGCCGCCGAGGTCTTATTCGGTCTTTCAGTGGCAGAGTTAGGCACGGGAGAGAATCATGACTGCGAAACAAAATGCGCGCACTTTACTGTGTGCGTTACTATTTGTCGGCGAATCATGGCTTGCCGGCTCGCTGAGCTCGCAAGGAATGCGAGGAACCATTCGAAAAGAATCATTTGGTAAGACTGCCGGCGGGGAACAGATCGATATTTATACGCTCTCGAACAAGAAGGGGATGGAGGTTGCGATCACCAATTTTGGCGCCACGGTGGTCGCGTTGAAAGTTCCCGACCGGGCTGGGAAAGCGGCGGACGTTGTACTTGGGTTCGATATGTTGGAAGGCTATGAGAGAGGGACCGCTTATTTCGGCGCGACGATTGGCAGATACGGGAATCGCATCGCGGGCGGACAATTCTCGATTGATGGGAAGACGTACACGCTTCCGAAGAATAACGGCAACAATACGCTGCACGGCGGGATTGTGGGGTTCGACAAGAAGGTCTGGAAGGTGCGGGAGATTGCTTCAAAGGACAGCGAATCGCTGGAAATGTCGTATTTGAGCGCGGATGGAGAGGAAGGATTTCCCGGCAATCTTTCGGTCAAGGTGGTGTTCACGCTGCCGATGGATCGCAATGAGCTGAAAATCGATTATCAGGCGACCACGGACAAGGACACGGTGCTAAACCTGACCAACCATTCTTATTTCAATCTTGCGGGGGAAGGCAATGGCGACATCCTGGACCACGTACTGACCTTGCACGCGAAGCAATTTACGCCGGTGGATCAGACATTGATTCCCACGGGCGAGCTGCGCGACGTCGCAGGGACGCCGCTGGATTTCACGAACGCCACCGCGATTGGGAAGCGCATCAACGACAGCTACGAGCAGCTCATTTTCGGAAAAGGCTACGACCATAACTGGGTGCTTGCGTCTGGCGGTGCCAAGGGTTTGACGCCGGCGGCCGAGGCGTATGACCCGAAGAGCGGGCGGAAGCTTGAAGTGTTAACGACGGAGCCGGGAGTGCAGTTCTACAGCGGGAATTTTCTCGACGGCTCGGCTAAAGGCAAAGGGAACAAGGCTTACGGGCAACGAGCGGCTTTTTGCCTGGAAACTCAACACTTTCCGGATTCTCCCAATCACTCTAATTTCCCCAGCACACTATTGAAGCCGAATTCAGTTTTTCATTCCCAAACTGTGTTTCGCTTTTCTGCGAATTAGTGGGACCGAAACGGCTCTGCAATGAGGCCGACGTCAGTGCAAGACCAAAGTATTGATGCGTTTGGGCACTTCTCCCGCCTGAATTACGGCTATGGATTTGAGCGTCTTTGTGTCGATCGCAGACACTGAGCGAGCAGCGGAATTGGAAACGTAAACAGTTCTACTGTCGGGTGTGAAAGTGATCCATTCCGGTACCGCTCCAGTGGGTGGATGGCTGAACGGATGGACGAGCGGGAGCGCGGAGTGGCCGATTAGCTTGAGATCAGGAAGTGAGTACTTAAACACAGCATTCGCAAAGCTGCTGTTAACCCATAGGGATTTACCGTTCGGCGCGACGCCTATACCATGCGACGGAGTGCCGGTGCGCTCCTCGAGGATCCCGAACCCACCGGGCTGGTCGGGCAGGGCGATGCGAGCGACTTCGGCGCGCTTGGCGAAGTCGACTACGGCAAATCCGTGAAAACCGGAGAGCTGAACGAAAATGCGGCGAGTTGATCCATCGGGATTTGTTTCAAAAGCCATGGGACGAACGCCGCGGTCGAATTCGAGCTCCCATGCGATTTGGTCTGTCGCGAGGTCAATGATCGTGGCCGATTTGGACTCGATCGAACCGGCCACAGCATACTTGCCGTCCGGAGTGACGTAGATGTTGTGGACGCTGCGATTCAGGGGGATGGTCTTCACGCGGCTGAGGGAAGTTGTGTCAATGACGTCGACGGCACCAGGCAGGGCGCGAATACCAACTAAGACGCGGCGGCCGTCCTTTGTGATGGTGATGTTGTTTGGGCGGGCGCTGAGCCCTACTTTGTGTATTACTTGTCCGCTGACGCGATCCACCACGTCGAGCACACTTTCGGATTCGTTGCTTACATAGACTCGCGTGCCGTCGGGCGAAAAAGTGATTCCGTGAGGCAGTTCGATACCTCGGATGACCTGGACGACCTTGTTAGTTGCGGCGTCGACAACGTCGATCGTGTCTGCGGCGCTGTTTGTAATATAGATCAGCGAAAACGTCGTTGGTGCTGGTTGGGAAGCCGTTCGGAGGCCACGCACCCAATCGGCCAGGGTGAGCCAATCGGGATCGTTCTGCGACGAAAACTGCCAGCCGCCCGAATGGAATGGATCACCGCCTGCACTTGGCGCAAGAGGATGGAGCAATAGAGGACTGGAAGCCGGCTCACCCGGGACTACTAATTGCAGCACGCTTTGGAAGTTTTGGCGGGACTGCTCTTCGGTCCAATCTGACGCCCCGGGCGATAATTTTTGAAGACGGAAAATTCTGTTTGATTCCGAGTGACAGCCATAGCACCGCGCGTGGCCGGGCCGCGGCTTTAAGAAAATGGGCTGGACAGCGGATTTGAAGGATTGAAAATTCGGAGCTTGCGGTGTTGATATGGATCTTGCTTGATCTGGGGGAAATGTGGCTGTTTGACCTTGCGCTGCCGTTGGTCCTTCGGCCGTGGCGCAAGCACTGGCGAGGGTTGCGAACGCCAAAAACAGCATTGCCTTTGTCAACCGCTGCGTTCGCACAGTGAGGACACTCCTTTGACTCCTTTGAATTTCGCCCCTTCAGCGCCCCTACACCAGTAAACGGAAGCGTGCGGAGTGTGAGTGGCGAGCCGGCTTGTGGATTCCAAATAGCTGCCAGAGTGGCAGAAACACACGCAAATACGCTTTCGGCGCCGGCCTCGATGCAACATGGTTAGAAGACTATTTTGATCGCGAACTGAATCTGTCGTTCAGGAATCGTCGTGCGGAGCAAAGCTCCTGCGGTCCCGCCTGCTCCTCCTAAGGACGCTCCTGTCCCGTTGAAAAGGTCGGTATTTCCGTCACCTGGGCCTGGCGGAGCAAAGTTAGCGTGGTTCAGAATGTTGAACATCTCTACGCGGAACTGGACGTTGAGATTTTCCGAGATTCTCCTGATGTGGTTGTTCTTAAAAACGGAGAAGTCCAAATCCATTATGCCGGGACCGATGAGGATGTTGCGGCCGGCATTGCCGCGGAGATTGAAGCACCTCAGATCTCCGGGTGCGAGGGCCGCTCCGAAGGTCGGAGGGGCTGGATCACAGTTCGCATTAAAGAAGGCCTGGTCGGGCGCAGTGGGGACGGCGAAGCACTGCGTCTTGACGTAATTGTTGGGATTGCCGGGATTGGTGAGCGTCGCGCATCCAGGACCGCCCAGGCGGTTCGGGAACGCAAAGTCGTCGCTGCTGAGTGTCCCTGCGGGATCACTACCTATCCCCCAGGTGGCAGTGAACGGCACACCGTCGCTGACGGTGAAGATTAGGCCCAGTTCCCAGCCATCCGTCACCCATTTGGCTGGACCGGACCATGACTTGGCCGAAGGAACCTCCCACGTGCCATTCAAAACAAGAGTACGCCCGACATTGAAATCGGCTAGGCCACGGGTCAATTTCATGTCGAACCAATTGAGGCTCGAAATTGAGTTGCCGAATGCGTCGCCCGCTAGCGTCGCCGAGTTGGTATCAATGTTCTTTCCCCACGTGTAGGTGCCCTGCATCTGAAAGCCGTGACTCAAGCGCTTGGCGAGTTGCAGTTCGAGGGCGTTGTAGTAGGAGCGCCCCTGGTAAAACATTCCTCGAATTGATCCAAAGTTTGGGTTAATGGTCGAAGGGGCCGATCCCGCATTGGGTCCACTTGTGAGGTTTCCATTGATATCGACTTGCGGCCAGAGATACGCCCCGGAAGGTAATTTTGTAGGAATAACCAAATCGGCTTCATCCACGCGGAACGGTTGGTGCACGCCGCGCGATCCTACGTAGGCAACCATGGCTGCGAGGCTTGAAGTGAGTTGGTACTGCACATTCAGGTTCCATTGCGTGACGTAATTGCGTTTAGGGTTGGAATCAACAAACGTGGAACGCAATTTGTTTGCTGGCGGTGGCGATGGGATACCGGAAGGAAACGAACCAGCGCTTGTGTTGTTGACCGACGTGTACTGAAAAAATGGAGTGGCCTGCGTTTCGAGAAGGATGAACTGATAAGGCAGCGGGAGGACGTCGAACAACCCAGCTCCGCCTCGCACGGCCATTTTTCCGTTATGAAATGGGTCCCAGGCAAATCCGATGCGTGGTTCAAAGTTACGCAGCGTTGGGTTGGAGAAGAGAGCCCCGCTACTGGCGCAGCCTGAGACAACTGCCCCGCAGACGGGCAGCGGGTCGCCAATATTCCGGAGATTAATGAGTTTCCCGTTGGTCTCGGTTGGTACCGTTGCCATCTCGTAGCGGACGCCGAGATTTAAGGTCAGGTTGGGTTTCCAGCGCCAGTCGTCCTGCACGTAGGCACCGAAAATATTCTGGCGAAAATTGCGGGGCGAGAGGGAGCTGGCGATTCCTCCCGCGAACTTGCTGGGAGCATTTTTCAGAAAGGACTGAATGTCTGCGAAGGTCCATATCCCGTTTGGATCGGTAAGGGCCGTGGCCTGCAGCATCATACGCTCGAAAGCCGCGCCGAACTTGACGGTATGGGTGCCTTTGGTCCAGAAAGCGTCGTCATATCCTTGAAATGAATTCCAACCATACAAATACGTTGGAAGACCGCCCACGCCACCGGTCATTGAACTAAGCCCCGTGACATTCACAACCGCCGCATTGCGGCCAGGAAAGGCGCCAAGAGAAGTAAGGGCGGCCGCCGGGTTAATCGCGCTCACGCTCGAATCGTTGTTGACGTACTCGTGATTATAGCCAAATCGTACCGCATTCACGAAGGTAGGTTTAAAGCTGTGGGTCTCCTCCACGGCCACGATCTGTCTTGAGGACAGGGTATTGAGCTGGACGTTGCCGAATGAATCGGGAGAACTGTATGGGGTTTTGTCGTATAAGTAGGTCCCGAACAAGCTGTCCTTGTCGGAAAACTTATGATCGATGCGGGTGGTGACGAAATTCTCGGTCACGATCTGCTGCCCTGAAAATGTAAATAGCCCGGTGTCGCCATTTCCCAGCAGGCCCCCATTAGGCAAGGGATAAAGGGCGAAGTAGTTCTTAACCTGCAGGTCCACACCGTTGGCGTCGGTGTTTGGCCCCGGTTGGAGCTGAGTTGGTGTGCACGGATTAGCCGGATCCGGACCTGGTGGATTCGAACACAATAGGCCCGCCCGCGCCGCTGGCGACGGTACAAAGTTGTGGTTGGCGATGCCCTTTGATTGCCGGATGCCTTCGTAGTCGACAAAAAAGAATGTGTGGTTCTTGATGATCGGACCACCGATCGCGCCGCCAAACTGGTTCCGCTTGAAGGGCGCTTTCGGGATACCACCGGCATTCTCAAAAAAGTTTGCTGCGTCAAGCGCGCTATTCCTCAGGAACTCGTACGCACTCCCGTGGAACCCATTCGTACCCGAGCGCGTGATGGCATTGACCACTCCGCCGGAAGTCTTCCCATATTCCGCGGAATAGTTGCTGGTTAGAACAGAAAATTCTTGGATGGCATCGACGCCAAGATTTCCTCCGAGGACGCTGCCGGGCGCGCCGTTGGCGTAGTCGTTGAGGCTGACACCGTCGAGGCGATAGTTATTCTGTTGAGGACGGGCGCCGGAAATGGTCAACTGCTGTCCAAAGCCGCGATTGCCGCGATCCGAACCGGTTGCGAAGCTCGGCTGCGTCTGAATGGTATCGACGCCAGGCTGCAGGGCGGCAAGATCGGTCCAACTGCGTCCGTTAAGGGGGAGTTCACGAACCGTCGTTGCATTGACCGTAGCACTGATTTCTGAAGACGTTAGCTGGATCGCAGGGGCATCGGTGGTTACCTTGACGGTGTGCGAAACCGTTCCCACGTGCAGAGCTAAATCGAAAGTCTGCTGCGCACCGACGTTCATGGTGATGTCGGTTTTTACCTCGGTATTAAAACCTGCAGCGCTTATTGTGACTTGGTATTCGCCCGGGAGCAGGTTCACGGCGGTGTAGAAACCATCCGTGTTGGTGGTGACCGTTTTCTCGACACCCGTGGCCAGGTTCTTAATCACGATTTGCGCTTGAGGAACCTCTCTGCCGGAAGGATCGGTGATGGTGCCGGAAAGCGTTCCTCCGGCGACCTGCGCGCGCAGTGCTGCAGGAAAAAGGATTGTTGCCATCAAAAAACATGCTGCTAGGTGGACAAACAAAGGCAATATAGAGAATCTTCGAGAGCACACAGGATCACCTCCACGCCTTGAGGCGGAGGGTAGAGCAGATGAAGGGACTATACCTTAATGCAGAATTAATTTCCGTTTAGGTGTGATTTCCGGATAGGATTCGCGAGGCTGAGTTGTCGGCAGAACTACCGTGAAAGTAGAACCAGCGCCTGGCGTGCTCTCGCACTGAATCGATCCGCCCTGCGCGCGGACAATAGCCTGCGCGATGGCTAAGCCGAGCCCACCGCTGTGCGCTTCGCCGCTGCTGGCTGGCGCCGCGCGATAGAACCTTTCAAATATAAACGGCAAGTGCTCACTCGAGATTCCCACGCCTTGATCCGCAAAACATGCCCGAAGCTCGCCAACGCGTTCCTCTAAAGTCACACAGACGGTCGTCCCGGTCGGGGAATACTTGATGGCGTTGTCGAGGAATATCAAGAAGAGCTGATGCAGGAAGGCTTCGTCTCCGCAGTAAGGAATCTCCTGGTCCAAGTCGCGCACGATGGCGATTTTTTTCGCGCGAGCGCGGGAGTTCACCAGCGCGCAAGCCTCTTCCAGAGTTTCGTTGATATACAGAGGCTCCCGCGTGAGGTGCAGCTGTCCGGCATCAGCCATCGAGAGGGTGAATAGACCCTCGACGATACGTGTCAACTTTTTGAATTCGTCGTCGAAGACACACAGGGTTTCCCGATACTCGTCGGTCGTGCGCGGTTTGGAAAGCATCAATTCTGTTTCGCCATGGAGGACGGAGAGTGGCGTGCGGAGTTCGTGGGAAGCATCGGTCACGAACTGACGCAACTGGCGAACCGCGGAGTCCACACTCTGAAGAAGGTGATTAAAAGTTTCCGCAAGCCGGCCGAGTTCGTCGTGAGGAGAGGAGACAGGCAGGGGGCTCCAGAATCCCTCGCGGTTCGTTACGCGATTGGCCATAAGCGCAGCGTGAGCAGTGAGTGAGGTGATGGGCGCGAGGCTCTTGCCCACGTAGAGAGCAGAGATCAACGCGGTGGCCAAGAGACTCACCAGGAAAAGGAGCAGAGCAATTCTTCCGAAGCTGTCGAGCACGCGATTGGTGCCAAACGTGGGAATGGCGACAGCCAGGACGAGCGATTTGGTTCCTTGCTGAAACGGTATCAGCGCTATGCGCACGGGCTCGCCGGTACTTAGCGCCGCAAGACCGAATGTGGTCTGCGAGATGGAAGTACTGAGCCCCCTCAAATCCATGGGAGCTGCTAGATTTCGCGATCGCTGCAGCACATGGCCAGACGGATCGAGCACCTCAAAAAATTGCCCGGCAATATCCATCCGGTTTATGTCCTGCGAGTTGGGTTCGGCGGCGAAGTCGGCGAGAATAGGCCGCGCCGTCTCTTGCAGTTGACGGTTGAGTTGGGCTGAAACTTCATGAGCCAGAAGGCCCCAGAAGGCTAGGTAGGAAGCCCCCAGAAGCACGCCGACCACGGTGCAGAAGAGCACCATCATGCGGAAGCGCAGTGAGCGGCCTTTCGTCATTCCGGCAGACCCAGTCGGTAACCGACTCCGCGGACGGTATGAATGAGCTTGGCGGCGCGGTTTTCGTCAATCTTTTGGCGCAATCGATTGATATAGACTTCCACCAAGTTGGTCTCGCTATCGAAGTGGCAGTCCCAAACGTGCTCGATGATTTCACTGCGCGTGACCAATTCGGGAGCATGAAGCAAGAACAACTCGAGAAGTGCAAATTCTTTTGCTGTTAGTGGAATTATCTCGGATCCACGGGTGGCGCGGCGACGATGACGATCGAGCGCGAGGTCGGCGAAGCACAGCTTGGCATTGCCGCTATGAAAGCCGCGGCGGACCAACGCGCGCACGCGAGCCAGCAGTTCTGCCAACGCGAAGGGCTTAGCGAGATAGTCGTCGGCGCCGGCGTCCAGTCCCGCAACCCTTTGCTCGACCAAACCTCGCGCAGTGAGCATCAAGACCGGGGCTTCGATGCCTTGCTGCCGCAGCTCACGGCAGACCTCGAGGCCGCTCATGCCAGGCAGCCGAACGTCCAGAAGAATCGCATCGTAAGTGACGTCTGTGGCTAGATGAAGAGCCTTCTCGCCTGTTTCCGCCACATCTACAGCGTAGGAATTTTCCCGCAAAGCGCGGGCGATGAAGCTAGCAACTTTTCGTTCATCTTCGACTAAGAGGATCCGCATGGCGAATACCCACATCATTACATACGAGACATACGAGGCGCGGACTGCGTATCTGCCAGCCTTCGCTGGCGAAGGGCATCGAGAACTACTTCAAATCATTACGCAGGACTTGCCCGCCCTTCATGACAAATCTTACGCGCTCGAGTTCGGTGATGTCACTCAACGGGTCTCCGGCAACGGCGATGATATCCGCGAACTTCCCTTTTTCAATCGAGCCGATACGATCTTGCCATCCGAGCATCTCTGCCGCGACGGTGGTGGCGGTCTGAATGGCCTGAGCGGGCGTCATGCCGTATTTGACAAGGTAGGCGAATTCGCGCGCTTGGACACCGTGAGGAAACGGTCCAGCCCCGCTGCCAAAGGAAATCTTGACGCCTCGTGATATCGCCAATCGTCCGCTCTTCTCCCGCATCGCTTGGAGACTGTAGTTGCCGCCTGTCGCTTTGGCATCGCGGACGGTATAGTCGGAAAGCGAATAGTGATAGGCGGTGAGCTCGAGGTAAATGCCCTTCCTTTTCATTTGATCCGCCGTGGCATCGTCCAACTCGATGGCATGCTCGACGGTATCGACGCCGGCGTTGACACAGTTGCGCAAGCCTTCCCCACCGAATGCATGGCAGGCCGTTTTCTTCTTGTGGCGATGAGCTTCGTCGACAATTGCATCGACCTCTTCCCTAGTGAACATTGGCTCACTCCACAACGCGCCATCGGGCTCGAATTCGTAGTCAGCCGTGGAGTGGAACTTAATCCAGTCCGCACCATAGTGAATCTGCTCGCGGACGGCCTGGCGCGCTGCCCACGGGCCGTCCACAGTCTGATAATTCCTGGGCAGGTTCACCTCCGGCGAGCCAAGGATTCCCTCGCCGGTGGCGACGAGACCCATCGTCGAGACTTGCATGCGGGGTCCCTGGAAAAAGCCGCGGTTAATGGCCTTCTTGATGTCCACATCAGCGTAGCCGCCTCCGTGGCTCATCAAATCGCGTAGCGTCGTGAAACCCGCGCGCAAATCCTTTTGCGCATTTGCCAGCGCAAGGAGCGTTCGGTATTCGCGAGTGTCGTTAATGGGGCTGGCGAATGGTGGGCCTCCGGGCGTGATGTCGTCGAGACCGTATCCGAAGACGTGGGTGTGTCCATCGATTAGCCCGGGAAGCACGGTGCCTTTGCTGAGATCAATCAATTGGGCTCCCGGAGGGATTTGCACTCGATCGGGTGGCCCAACCGCAGTGATTTTTTCGCCTTCGACGAGAATGACTTGATTTTCCGCGACTCTGCCGGACTTGCTATCGAACAAGCGGCCTGCGCGAATCGCGGTAAGCTGAGGAGCTTGCGCAAGTGTCGATGTCGCGGCACAGCACACGAGCGCACAAGCCATGAACCGGACCCCAAGAATCTTCAAGTAGGCCTCCGATAGGATAGTTCAAGCGTTCACTTCAGGTGAAAGACCTCGACCCAGCCGCCTACAGGCCTTTTGCTGGAATCACGAAAAGAACAAGGAAAGCCGCCAGCATGGAATAACGTTTCTTCATTTGCTCTCCTGAGCGTTGGTCGGCTGAGCTGCGACTTCGCACGGCAGAGCATAATTCATCAAACGCCGTCCTAGCTTAAACGAAGATTAATTTCTGTTTAGTTCGGTAAGTTCGAGCCTCCAGCTGAAGTAGATTGACGAAACGGCACGGGAACCGCAGCCTTCCTTCATCTGACGACCTAGGACTGACAGGAAGTCAGCGAGAGACTTGGTCTTGTTTGAAAGTGCGAGAGGAGCACCAGAAATGAAGTCAAGACGAGCCAGCATGGTGGCGCTAATGGTTTTGCTCGGAGTCGTCGTCAAAGCAAAAGATAATCCCCCGCTGAAGCTTGTGGAAACAATTTCGCTGCCTGGCCTCAAAGACGGCGACTTTGATCATTTCGCTCTCGATTTAGAAGGTCACCGTCTTTTCCTCACCGGAGAGGAGAATGACAAGGTCCTGGTTCTCGACACTTCTACGAATAAGCTTATTCACACGATCGAGGAATCGAAAGCGCCACACGCCATTCTTTACCGCGGCGATCTCAAGAAGCTTTTCGTCGTCGAGGGGGATGCGTCGGCGGTCAAGGTGTACGACGGTGAGAGCTATAAGCTGATAGATGAGATTAAGGTTTCCACTGACGCCGATTCCATTGCTTACGACGCTGGTACGCACTACCTCTACGTGGTGAACGGAGGCAGGGAAGCGCATACGCCCTATTCGTTGATCAGCGTCATTGATACGAACAGCTCGAAGAAATTGCGCGACATCAAGATCGACTCGAATCATGTCGAAGCGATCGTGCTGGAAAAGTCCGGGCCGCGCATGTTCATGAACATTACGGGCAAAAACGCGGTGGGGGTGATGGATCGCAACAAGTCGGCGCTCGAGGCCACTTGGCCTCTGTCGCCTGGCGACAAGGCAAATGTAGCCATGGCGCTGGACGAAGCGGATCATCGCCTTTTCGTGGTCACAAGAGATCCCGGCAAGTTAATCGTGCTGAATTCAGATACGGGCAAGGTCGTAACCAGTGTTCCGGCGGTGGGCATGGTCGACGACATGGCTTACGACGCCAAGCAAAAGCGCATTTACGTTGCGGGGGATCAATTCGTGGATGTCTTCTCTCAAAAAGACCCGGACCAATATGAGCGTGTGGGCAGAATTCCTGGCAGCTTCCGTGCGAAGACGGGCATTCTAGTGCCCGAACTGAACCGCTACTATCTGGCTGTGCCTCATCACGAGAATCACGAAGCCGAAGTCAGGGTCTACGACGTGCAGCCCTGATAACGTCGAATTTGCGGTCCTGGTTCGCGGCTGGTCGATCGTCAAACGTATCGGTGAATAAATGCTAAGGCGGGATTTCGGCAAAGCCTCTCTGGGCATGATGGCCTCGAGCGCGCTTTCCGCGTCTGCAAAGAGAGCAGAATCGTTCGGCGGTGACTTCCCCAAAACTCCGGGATTGACAGCCTACGTCGGCAGATTCGTTACGACGATGACGTACGAACAGATTCCCGAAGAGGCAATCGAATTGGGCAAGAAATCGATCTTGGATGGCGTGGGATTGGCTTTGGCCGGCTCGCGCGCGGAAACCGGGTCGATTTCGCGGAAATATGTGCAGCAAATAGGCGTGTGTAATGGAAAAGCGACCATCATTGGTTCGGCACAAAGGACCTCTCCGCGTTTCGCGGCGCTGGTGAACGGCATTTCCATTCACGCCGACGATTTCGACGATACTCAGCTTGCCGCCGCAAAAGACAGGGTATACGGTTTGCTCATGCACCCTACGGTCCCGGTGCTGCCCGCGATTTTCGCTCTTGCGGAGCAACGCGCAGTCAGCGGGAAGGAATGGATGCTTGCATATCACGTTGGCGCTGAAGTGGAATGCAAGATTGCGGAAGCCATTGCGCCGCGCCACTATCAAGATGGATTTCACACCACTGGCACCTGTGGGCCGTTCGGCTCGGCGGCGGCTTGCGCTAAGCTGCTCAAATTCGATCTACCAAAAACGCTGAACGCGTTTGGCTTGGCTGCCAGCCAGTCTGCAGGACTACGCGAAAACTTCGGCACTATGACTAAACCCTTCCAGGCTGGACACGCAGCGGAGAGCGGTCTGATTTCTGCCGAACTGGTGGAGCTGGGGTGGACCGCGGCGGAGCAAATCCTGGAGGCAGATAGAGGCTTCTTCCGCGCGTCCGGTGGTTCCTACGACCCATCTGCGATCATGGACCGCCTGGGAAAACCGTGGAGCTTTGCCTCGCCCGGTGTTTCATTGAAGCCCTATCCTTCCGGGTCTCTGGCGCATCCTGCAATGACCGAGATCGCGCGCTTGATTGATGCTCACAAAATACAAGCGACACAGGTGGAAAGGGTCGATATTGGGGCGAATCACAACATGACCACCACCCTTCTCCATCACCAGCCGCGGACCGGACTCGAGGCAAAATTCAGTATGGAATTCTGTCTGGCGATTCTTTTGCTGGAGCACAAGGCGGGTTTGGGGCAATTTTCGGATAAGGTGGCTCAGCGCCCCGATGTCCAGGAGATGATCCGCAGGATCAATTTTTACGTTGATCCCGAAGCCGAAAGCGCCGGCTACGACAAAATGACCTCGATCCTTAAAATTCATCTAACGGACGGCAGAATGATCACCGGCCGGGCTGATTTCGGCAAAGGCAGTCCGGCAAACCCCATGAGCTTTGACGAAGCGGCAGCGAAATTCCGGGGATGCGCCGAATTCGCCGAATGGCCCAAGGGAAAGACGGAAGAAATAATCACGTTTATAAGAGCGTTGGAGGCCGCTCCCGATATGTCTATCCTGTCACCGCTGCTATCAGCGTAAGCAAGACGAATAGGAACTGATGAAAACCTTCAACATCGCGGTAATAGCCGGCGACGGCATCGGGAAAGAAGTGGTTCCCGAAGGCATTCGTGTGTTCGAAGCGGCGGGGCAGCATTTCGGTTTTCGCTTGCAGTGCCATGCGTTCGATTGGAGCTGCGAGACTTATATACAGACCGGCAAAATGATGCCTGACGACGGCCTACGGCAACTGCGGCCTTTCAATGCAATCTTCCTTGGCGCCGTTGGCCACCCCAGCGTCCCGGATCATGTCTCGCTCTGGGGTCTTCTGATCCCCATCCGGCGTGCTTTCCGACAATACGTCAATCTTCGCCCCGTGCGCCTTTTCGAAGGAATCGAGCCGCCCTTGAAGAAGTGGAAGGCTGGTCAAATCGATTTCACGATCGTTCGCGAGAACAACGAGGGGGAATACTCGAACATTGGCGGACGCCTCTATGAAGGTACCGACGACGAGATGGCCGTGCAGCAAACGGTATTTACACGGCGCGGCGTAAATCGCGTGCTCCGTTTCGCTTTTGAATTAGCTCGCAAACGGAAGAAGCATCTGACGTCAGCCACGAAGTCCAACGGGATCATCCACACAATGCCTTTCTGGGACGAATGTTTTCGTTCCATGGCCGCGGAGTTTCCGGACATTCGCACCGACCAATTTCACATCGATATCTTGACAGCCCACTTCGTCCGCAACCCGGATTGGTTCGATGTCGTCGTCGGGTCAAATCTGTTCGGCGACATCCTGTCGGATCTTGGTCCCGCCGTGGTGGGCTCCATCGGGATTGCTCCTTCGGCCAATCTCAATCCGGAAAGAGAATTCCCGTCAATGTTTGAGCCTGTTCATGGCTCTGCCCCGGATATCGCTGGAAAGGGAATTGCCAATCCCATTGGACAGATTTGGTCCGGGGCAATGATGCTTCGGCATTTGGGCCTGCCAGAGGCAGCGGACGCCGTCGAAGACGCCATCACGGATGTTTTGGCGCAAGGGAACGTGCGGACTCCAGACATTGGAGGCACGGCCTCAACTAGGGAATTGGGTTCAGCAATTGCGTCGCGCGTGAGCCGGGAGAAGTAAACCATTACCAGTACGAACTACTCCGGCGCAGCGCGAGGCAGCTCACTTCACGTTATTACCGCGGGTTAAAAAGCAAGTCTGGCATACAAATGAAATCCTATGATCCTGCCTTCTGACCGCAGCACAAAGATTTGGTCGGTGGTGCGTGTCTCCAGCGGAAATTTTCTGGAGATGTATGACTTCATGGTGTTTGGCTACTACGCCTCCGCAATCGGCAGAGCCTTCTTCCCGAGTGGCAATCCATTCGTATCGCTAATGTTGTCGCTGATGACCTTTGGGGCAGGATTTCTTATGCGGCCTCTCGGTGCCATCGTGCTCGGCGCTTATACCGATCGACATGGACGCCGCGCGGGACTCATTCTAACGCTCGGTCTGATGTCCGCCGGAATCTTCTCGATAGCGTGTATGCCGGGCTACGCTACGATTGGCCTGCTGGCTCCGTTGTTTGTCTTGGTCGGTAGGCTGCTCCAAGGCTTCTCGGCAGGTATGGAACTGGGGGGCGTTTCTGTTTATCTATCGGAGATCGCCACGCCGGGTCACAAGGGCTTCTATGTTAGTTGGCAATCAGGAAGCCAACAAGTGGCCGTCATGTTCGCGGCACTCGTCGGAGTCGTGCTGAGTTCCATCCTTCCGCCAGAAAAAATGACCGTGTGGGGATGGCGTGTGCCGCTGCTCCTCGGCTGCGTTATTATTCCGTTCCTGTTCCGGCTTAGACGGTCCCTGCAAGAGACTGATAGCTTCGCCGCCCGGAAGCACCGGCTGGCCACATCCGAAATTCTCCGCTCACTTTCCGCCAACTGGGCAATCGTAGTCGTCGGGACGATGATGGTGACTATGACGACCGTCTGCTTCTATATGATCACGGCCTATACGCCCACTTTTGGCAATTCCGTATTGCACCTGGCAACGATTGACGGTTTGATTGTCACGCTCTGCGTGGGAGCGTCAAATTTGTTCTGGCTTCCAATCGCTGGCGCACTTTCCGACAGGACGGGGCGCCGGCCCTTGCTTCTAGTGTTCACAATCCTGATGTTGGTCACTGCTTATCCCGCGATGTTGTGGCTCGTGCGCGAGCCTTCGTTCGCAAGATTGCTGGCGGTTGAACTCTGGCTGTCATTCATTTTCGGCAGCTACAACGGTGCGATGGTCGTCTTTCTGACAGAAATCATGCCGGTGGACGTGAGAACCTCCGGCTTCTCGCTCGCCTACAGCCTGGCAACGGCAATCTTCGGCGGCTTTACGCCAGCGATCAGCACGTATTTGATTCATCTGACCGGAAATCGCGCTGTTCCAGGCCTGTGGTTGTCCCTGGCGGCCGCGTGCGGATTTGTTGCAGCGCTTCTGGCCAAACCGCAACCTGACTTGGCTGATGCGTTTGAGGGGCGTGCGCTCGATTCGGTTTCAGTACAGGCGAAATGAGCCAGGGACTCAAATAACTGGGCCGGATCCGTTGGAGGGCCGCGGAGGATGATGACGATGAAGCGTGCGCCGAGTGATGATGCCAAAGAGCCGATCGCCCGCCCCTTTCTGACGCGGCGCGGCCTTTTCGAATTTGCTGGACTGGCCATTGCGACCGCTGCTCTCTCGCCTGAGATGCCTCTGTCCGCCACATCGCCAGTTCGCCGCAGCTCGCAACAAACCGTGAGCTCGATCATGGAAATCCTCAGCACGTACATGAGTGATGCCGCCGGCCGCGCCCTGCCGGACGAAGTGGCAGAAAGAACAAAACAGCACATTCTCGACACCCTGGCCGCAATGATTTCAGGCTCCGAGCTGCACCCGGGGCGGACGGCACTTCAGTTTGCTCGTGCCTATGGCGGCAAGGAGGTCGCCACCGTAGTGGCTTCGAATTTTCTATGCGGTCCGATCGAAGCCGCACTTACCAATGGCATGCTCGCCCATGCCGACGAGACCGACGATTCCCACTCTCCGTCCCAGTCCCACCCGGGCTGCGCCGTCGTTCCTGCGGCTCTCGCAGCCGGCGAACGGTTTGGGATTAGCGGAGCGCATTTTCTGCGCGCCGTCGCTCTTGGTTACGATATTGGGCCCCGCTTCACAGTTACCTTAGGTGGCCAGCGCTTTGAGGCAGAGAGCCACTGGAGCACGCACAGCATTTCTCCTCTCTTTGGCGCGGCAGCAGCTGCGAGTTGCGCGGCAGGCTTGAACGCTCAACAGATGCGCTGGATGCTGGGCTACGTCGCGCATCAGTCCTCCGGGCTTGGCGCATGGAATCGCGACACCGAACATGTTCAGAAAGCCTTCCACTTCGGGGGCATGACGGCGCGCAGCGGGGTCACCTCCGCGTTGCTTGTTCAAGCGGGCTGGACCGGCGTCGACGACATCCTCTCGGGGAAAGACAATTTCTTCGCCGCCTACAATCCCCACGCTGATCCGGCCGGTCTGATCGATAAACTAGGCGAGCGCTACGAAGTAACCCGTACAAATATTAAGAAATGGCCCGTGGGCTCGCCCATCCAAGCTGCGCTCGACGCGATTGAAATCCTGCGCACGCAAAAGCCTTTTGAGGCCGCTCAAGTAAAACAAGTGTCGGTGCAGCTTGCAACGGATGAGGCGGCTATTGTAAACAATCGCGAGATCCCCGACATCTGCCTGCAGCACATGATCGCTGTGATGCTACTGGATAGAACTGTCACGTTTGTTTCAGCCCATGACAAAGGGCGCTTAAAAAATCCCGAGACGCTTGGCGAGCGAACGAAAGTACAGCTCATCCCAGACGAGGAACTGGAGCGACTCATGCCTCTGCGCGTCGCGATCGTCAACGTCACCTTGGCGGACGGATCGCGTCTCACTCAGCGCGTCGACAATGTTCGTGGTACTCCCGAAAATCCGATGACTCGCGACGAGATCGTCGCGAAGGCCAGGGATTTGATAGCCCCTGTACTCGGCACCGCCAACTGTTCAAGTTTGATCGGGAAAGTGTTCCATCTGGAGACGGTAGGCGATATTCGCGAGCTTCGACCGCTGTTACAACGCAGTTGAACCCAATTGACGTTGTGGCGAGAAAGGCGCTTCTTGAGAATCGTCGACATTCGCGAAATCGTCGTACCAATCAAATCGCAGATTCGCAACGCCTTCATTGATTTCAGCCAAATGACAGTTAGTGTCCTCGCGCTCGTCACTGACGTGCTTCGCGACGGTGAGCCGGTCGTCGGTTTTGGGTTCAACTCCAACGGCCGCTATGCGCCAAGCGGACTCCTGCGCGATCGCTTTATTCCTCGTCTGAAAGCGACGGACTCTCGGGCGCTGCTCAACGATGCCGGAGACAATTTGGACCCCGCGCGAGTTTGGGATGTTCTCATGCGCAATGAGAAACCTGGCGGCCACGGCGAACGCTCCGTCGCCGTTGGCGTTGTGGATATGGCAGTGTGGGACGCTGTTGCAAAGATCGCCGAAGTTCCGCTCTATCGGCTTCTCGGCGATCGCTATCGTGGTGGCGCTGTTAATGCGAAGGTCTTCGTTTACGCCGCCGGAGGCTACTACTATCCCGGCAAGGACTTGACGGCTCTTCAGAACGAAATGTCGGGCTATCTCGATCTCGGTTATTCCGTCGTGAAGATGAAGATCGGCGGAGCCCCGCTTTCCGAAGACCTGCGCCGCATTGAAACGGTCCTAAAAATCCTAAAGACCCCCGATCAACTCGCTGTGGACGCCAACGGCCGCTTCGACTTGAACGCTGCGATTGTGTATGCCCGCGCGCTTGAACCTTATAACCTTCGCTGGTACGAAGAACCGGGCGACCCTCTCGACTACGATCTGCAAGCGAAGCTCGCTCCTCACTACGCAGGCCCCATGGCCACCGGCGAGAATCTTTTCTCGATGCAAGACGCACGCAATCTCATCCGGTATGCAGGGCTGCGTTCCGATCGCGACGTTTTGCAATTCGACTGCGCGCTAAGCTATGGCTTGGTCGAATATCTCCGCATCCTCGAAATGTTGAAAGAATATGATTGGTCGTACACCCGTTGCATTCCTCACGGCGGACACCAGATGTCGCTTAACATCGCTGCTGGGTTAGGACTTGGAGGTAACGAATCCTATCCAGGCGTCTTCCAGCCATTCGGAGGATTTGCTGACGGCCTTCCTGTGGAAGATAGCTACGTCTGCTTGCCGGATATTCCAGGCATCGGCTTTGAAGCCAAAAATGAATTGTTCCGCGTAATGAAAGGGTTGATCGAGGCCTAGTCTGTGTCCACGCATGAGAACATTATTACCATTAAGAGATATTAAGGCTGATTTCCAGTATCTCGCTCCTTCATGGCATAACTTCGTTTCACTCGCGTGTAATGCCGTGCCGCTGGAACAGGAAGGTCAAGCAGGTTGGATAGGACAAAAATGAGCCATGCAGAAAGACATATCTACAAAGCAGCAGATCGCCTACTGGTGACTCGCCGGCGCCTGATCAAGCTCGGCGGCATGTCCACGATCTTCGCGGCAGTTCCGTCCGGTCTCGCCAAAGCTGCCTCCTTTTTCCATCCTGACGAGACGCCCCAAGGCGTGAGCCCCATCATGCAGCAGCTCAGCACTTACATGGGTTCGGCCGGCACGCGTGCGCTGCCGGATGACGTAATCGAAAAAACCAAGGAACACATTGTGGACACTTTCGCCGCGATGATTTCCGGTTCCGGCTTGCCTCCAGGGCGCGCCGCCATCGCGTTTGCCCGCAGCTATGGCGGCAAGGAGATCGCCACCGTCGTAGCTTCTAACATCGTGTGTGGCCCAATCGAAGCCGCATTCGCGAATGGCGTGCTGGCGCATGCGGACGAAACTGACGATTCGCATGGTCCGTCCCGCTCGCATCCCGGAGTCTCCGTTGTTCCAGCGGCCTTTGCCGCCGGCGAGCAGTTTGCAATTACCGGCGTGCGCTTCATGCGCGCGGTCACGCTGGGGTATGACGTGGGCTCGCGCGTCACGATGAGCATGGGCGGACCTGGCTATCAAGTGGCAACTCACCGCAGCACCCATGGCACTGCGGCGGCCTTCGGAGCCGGGGCCGCCGCTGGTTGTGCAGCTGGCCTAAATGCGGAAAAGATGCGCTCGCTGCTCGACTACACCGCGCAGCAAACGTCCGGAATCGGCGCCTGGTCTCGCGACGCCGAACACATGGAGAAGGCATTCCTCTTTGGCGGAAAACCTGCCGCAGGCGGAGTCCTGGCCGCTTCCTTGATTCAGTCTGGCTGGAGCGGCGTCGATGACGTCTTCTCCGGCCCAGACAATTTTTTTGAAGCTTTCGCCCCCCGGGAAAATGGAGCAATCAAGGCCGATCCCACCTTGCTGGTAGATAAGCTCGGCGAGCGATACGAGATCACCCGAACCAACATCAAGAAATGGACGGTAGGTTCGCCGATTCAGGCGCCGCTTGACGCCCTCGCCGGCTTCTTCAAGCAGCGCTCGTTCTCCGCGGATGATGTGAGCAAAGTCGTCGTCGGCATTGCCAGCGACGAAGCGAATACCGTCAGCAATCGCGACATGCCCGACATCTGCCTGCAGCACATGGTTGCCATCATGCTCCTCGACAAGACAGTCACGTTCCGCTCAGTCCACGATAGAGCCCGCATGAAGGATCCTGCCGTACTTCGACAGCGCGCCAAAGTAGACGTCATCGCTGATCCACGCATTGACGCGCGCCGCCCGCGACGAGAGGCGATAGTCGAGCTGACCCTTGCCGATGGGGCGCAACTCACCGAATGGGTGCGCGATGTTCGCGGCACCGCGGAAAATCCCATGACTCGCGATGAAGTGGTGGAGAAAGCTCGCGACCTGATCGTGCCGGTCCTCGGAGCGGCTACCTGCTCGACTCTCATCGCCAAATTGCTCTCTCTGGAAACCCTGCGGGATGTTCGCGAGCTCAGGCCCGCACTTCAAAGGAGCTAGCCCGAGCGATGTTGGTTCCGCCCGCCACCGCACCTGAAACAACCTCGCCTCTGCGCAAGAAGCCCTTCTACACCGGCCTCTCCTTTCAGGTGCTGCTCGGCGTCGGCATCGCCATCCTCCTTGGCTACATTAGTCCAGCCACGGCCATTGCCATGAAGCCCCTCGGCGATGCCTTCATCCGCTTGATCACCATGATCATCACCTTGGTTATCTTCTGCACTTTGGTCACCGGAATAGCAGGCATGGACGACCTGAAAAAAGTCGGCCGCGTCGGCGGCAAAGCTCTCCTGTATTTCGAAGTAGTCTCCACGCTGGCGCTGCTCATCGGGCTTGTCGTGGGCAATGTAGTGCGTCCCGGCAGCGGTTTCAATGTCGATCCCGCCACACTGGACGCCAAGGCCGTTGCCGAATACGCCGGCCAGGCCAAAGCCCAAACTGTTACGCAATTCCTCGTCCATATCATTCCGAACACGATTGTCGACGCCTTCACCCGAGGCGATATCCTGCAGGTACTGTTCGTCTCTCTTCTCTTCGGCATTGCTTTGTCGCTCGCTGGGCCGCGCAGCAAACCTCTCGTCGACTTCTTAGACGCGCTGACACGCGTCGTTTTTCGCGTGGTCGCCATCGTGATGCGCTTCGCTCCCATCGGAGCTTTTGGTGCAATGGCGTTCACTATCGGCAAGTATGGTCTGGCTTCCTTGGGTCCTCTCGTAAAATTGATGGCCACGCTCTATATCACGTCGTTGCTGTTCGTCATCGTCGTGCTCGGAGGGATCGCTCGTATCGCGGGCTTCGGCATCCTCCGTTTCCTCTGGTATCTTCGCGAAGAAATTCTCCTTGTACTAGCTACGAGCTCTTCGGAACCCGCACTGCCCGCTCTAATGGCCAAGCTCGAAAACCTCGGATGCTCCAAAGCCCTCGTCGGTCTGGTTGTCCCCACGGGTTACACCTTCAACGCTGACGGCACAAGTCTCTATATGACTCTCGCCGCATTATTTGTGGCTCAGGCCACAAACACACATCTAACGCTTTTACAGCAATTCACCATTCTAGGCGTCGCCCTGCTCACCTCTAAAGGTGCGAGTGGTGTGCAAGGAGCGGCATTCATCGCGCTAGTCGCCACCATGATGGTTATCCCGACCATACCCGTCGCCGGAATGGCGCTGATTCTTGGCATCGATCGCTTTCTAAGCATGTGCCGCGCCGTTGTGAACATGACCGGGAACGCCGTGGCAACTCTGGTTGTAGCTCGTTGGGAAAACGAGCTAGATCGCGACAGTCTGCAACGGAATCTAGCGGAACAGGGGACGGGAAGACGCTAGGTCCAATATTGAAGGAAGAATGTCGCGAACTCAGAAGCTATCCAGAAACGACATTCGCGGAGATGAGGACTCAAGTACCTTCGGGGAAACACGGGATGATGCTTGAGGGCGCAGGATGAAGTTCGGCCCACTCAAACAATTGAATTAACGGAAGAAGGCCGGAGGTCGATGCGACCGGCGTCGCCCCGATCATCTGTCGAAAAAGCAGACGGTCAGGTGGGATCAACATTCTCTCGCAAAGTATTGAAAAAAATGAAGTGGCGCGCCCGGGGAGACTCGAACTCCCGACCCTCTGCTTAGAAGGCAGACGCTCTATCCAACTGAGCTACGGGCGCGCTGCGTGGTACCCTGATTTTAGAACATTTTTCGGGTGAAAGAGCTAGTTAGAGTGGAGAGGGGCAGTGAAATCCGACACCCATAGGGGAATGCTGGATCAGCCGGATGTGCTCCGGTCCTTGGCCAAGTTCTTCATAGCGGCGATTTATAGGAGAGAGGAGCTCTGAAGACGCTTCCCAAGGGTGTCTCGCGGACGAACGCAGAATGCTCTGGCTGGAACGAGGCAAAAGGTTCACACTGGGCCGCGCAAAATCACCGGTGTAGCAATTCGCCGCGGCGCTACCCGCATGACGCGAACAATTCTGATTGATACGGACACAGCCTCTGACGACGCCGTCGCGCTCATCATGGCGCTGCGCTCGCACGAGGTTCAAGTGGCCGCCATAACGGTGGTCGCAGGTAACGTTCCGGTCGCACAGGCTACCAGCAATGCGCTATTCACCGCAGAATTGTGCGGATCGGACGTGCCGGTTTATTCGGGCGCGGAAGGTCCGCTGCTGCGAAAGCTCATGCTGGCGGATTGGTTTCACGGTGCCGACGGCCTGGGCGATCACGGGTACAGGCCCGCGAAGCGGCGCGCAGAGCCCGGCTATGCCGTGGACGCACTGATTCAGACGGTGCGCGAAAACCCCGGCATTGAGATCGTAACGCTGGGTCCGCTTACAAATGTGGCCATGGCTCTGCTGCGCGAGCCGAAACTCGCGGCTTCGGTGAAGCGCTGTGTGGTGATGGGCGGCGCTCCTTGCTGCGAGGGCAACGTGACTCCTGCCGCAGAGTTCAACATCTGGGTGGACCCGGAAGCCGCGCGGATTGTGTTCCGCTCCGGGCTGCCCCTGGAAATGGTGGGCTGGCAGTTGTGCCGTGGAGACGCGGTCCTTAATCCGCACGAAATGGAGCGCGTGCTCGCACTGAAAAATCCCGTCGCGGAATTCGCAATACGCTGCAACAGCACGGCTGTGGAAGCTTTCTTCAAGCAAACCGGTCAAAGAGGCATGTCGCTGCCGGACCCGGTGGCCATGGGCATCGCGCTGAATCCCGCGTTGTGCTCCTCTTCCAGCGAGCACTACGTCGAAATCGAGGTCTCCAGCGACCTCACACGTGGTATGACCGTTGTCGATCGCTTGGATGTGGCCACCGACTCCCGGAACAGAGATGTCTGGGCCGCCGCCATCGAACGTGGGTGCAAAGTTCACGTCTGCTGGAGCCTCGACATTCCCACGTGGAAGAATCTTCTGTTTTCTGCGCTGGCCTGATGCGCTCTTGCTGCAAAGCGATCGGTCCTGACCACAAATGAGCGAGCAAACCGGCATCTTTAACCCGAACTGCACGTTCTGCAAAATTGTGTGCCATGACGACGGCCTTCGCGTCTTCGAGGACGAGCACACCATTACCTTTCTCGACCATCGGCCTTTGTTTCCGGGCCACTGCCTGCTTATTCCTCGCACCCACTTCGCAACCATCCAAGATTTGCCGGACGCTCTTCTCGCGCCGCTGTTCGCAAACGTGCGAATGCTTTCTGCCGCAGTTGAGTTGGGCATGCACGCGGAGGGGACGTTCATCGCATCCAACAATCGCGTCAGCCAGAGCGTGCCGCATTTTCACATGCACGTCGTGCCCCGTACAAAAGGCGACGGCCTGAAGGGCTTCTTCTGGCCGCGTCGCAAATACAAGAGTGCCGATGACATCAGTGAGGTATTGCGCGCGCTGCGTGCCGCGATTGCCCAGGTTCGGCCAGTTTTAGGTGCCTAGCGTCTTAGTCGAACACTTCACTTCGGATCCGCGCTGGCGCCCGCGCTCGATTCTTGATGTAATCTTTTGGCTTTCGCGCAAGCTCAAAACTCTGGCGCGGCAAAAGGAACAAAGCCACATGGCCGATCGCGTTCTGGTTACGGGAGGAGCCGGATACATCGGCAGCGTAGTCACTGCGCAGCTCCTCGCCAAGGGCTGCGAAGTCATCGTCTACGACAATCTCTCGCACGGCAGCAAGAAAGCCGTTCCCGCCGGCGCAAAGTTAATCGTTGCGGACACCGCGGACCGCATCGCGCTGGACCGCATTTTTCGGGAGCATCGTATCGATGCGGTCATGCACTTCGCCGCGTTCATCGAAGCCGGCGAGTCCATGCAGGTTCCCGAGAAATATTTCCGCAACAACTCCGTTAACTCCCTCACCTTGCTGGAAGCGATGCTGGCGCACAAGGTGCAGCGATTGGTGTTTTCCTCCACTGCGGCGCTCTACGGTACGCCCGATCGCACGCCCATTGAAGAAACCGACCCACTGCGACCCACGAACGCGTACGGAGAATCGAAGTTGCTAGTTGAGCGAATGCTCGCCTGGTTTCACCGCATCCACGGCTTGCGGTATTCCTGTCTCCGCTATTTCAACGCCGCGGGAGGCGCCGGTGATTTGGGTGAGGACCATGTGCCGGAGTCGCACTTGATTCCCCTTACGCTGCAAGTCGCGCTGGGAAAGCGTGAGTACATCTCTATCTTCGGCACTGACTATCCCACTCCGGATGGCACCTGCGTCCGTGATTACATTCATGTCAGCGATCTCGCCAGCGCGCACATTCTCGTGCTCGATGCATTGCGCCAGCGCGACAAGCTCATCTACAATCTCGGCGCCGGCCGCGGCTATAGCGTGCGCGAAGTAATCGAAGCCGTTCGCCGTGTAACCGCGCACCCGATTCCAGCGCGCGAAGCCGCGAGGCGCGCGGGCGATCCGGCTGTGCTGGTGGCGGGCTCAGGGAGCATCCAGCGCGATTTGCATTGGCAGCCCCAGTTTCCCAGCCTTGAGTCGATCGTCCGCAGCGCGTGGGAATGGCGCCGCGCGCACCCCGACGGCTACGCTACCTAGAGGTTGTTCGCAATCACGGGAGGCGTCGTTGACGGAACAAAGAGAAAGAGGACCCATGACGCATCACATGCCGCGACGCGAGTTTCTCGGCGCACTGAGCGCCATGGCGGCGGCCTCCGCATTTCCCTGTGACACGGTTTTTGGGCGCGAGCGCCTTTATCCTCCGATGGACCTCTCGCACTTTGACACGCCCATCTCGCCCGCGCCTTCCGAAATACATTTAGGCTACGCGGCTATCACATGGGGCGGCAAGGATCGTCAGGCCATCGATGACATCGCCGCCGTGGGTTTTCACGGGATACAGTTGCGTTCCAACAGCATCGTGGAGTTTGGCAGTCCCGCCGCGGTGCGCGATCTGCTTAGGCAGCACGAGTTGAAGTTCGTGGCGCTTTCCAGCGGCGATTTGCTCAGCGACCCCGCGGCCGCGAAAGAGAGCATCGCCGAGCACACGGCGCATGCCAAATTTTTGCGCGACGCTGCCGGCCTCTACCTCCAAATCCTCGACAATCGCCCGAAGGGACGCGCCGCAACCCCCGCGGACTTCAAGCTTTTGGGAAAAGCCCTCACCGAGTTGGGCAAGCGCACCGCCGATCTGGGAATCCCGCTGGGATATCACAATCACATGGGCTCGCTAGGCGAGCGCCCCGAAGAACTTGATCAAATCATGAACCTTTCGGATCCGCGCTACGTCAAATTGGAACTGGATATCGCCCACTATTTTCAAGGTGGCGGCGACCCTGTAAAGGCCATCGAGAAGTTCAGCGATCGCCTGCTCTTTCTCCACATCAAGGATGCCGAGCACCTCCCTCCAGGGAAGGACTCCCAGCATTCCTATCGCTGGGTCGAGCTAGGACATGGACTGGTTGACGTCCCAGCCGTTTTCGAAGCTCTGCGCAAAGTGAATTTCCGCGGCTGGGCGGTCGTTGAGCTCGACGGAGTACCCGACAACGTCCAGAGTCCTAGGGAAGCAGCCGCGGCAAACAAGCAATATCTCCAGGAAAAGCTTGGGCTGACCGTATGAGCTCTCCATTTCGGATCGCCGTCATCAACGATGAACTCGGCCAGGATTTAGGCCGCTCTTGTGAAGTCGCTTCCCGCGAATTCGGCATGGAGTGGATCGAGCTCCGCGGGATGTGGAACAAGAATATTCTCAAACTCGATGCCTCCGAGATCGCTGAAGCGCGCCGCATCCTGGAAAAATACAAGCTACGTGTGACCGATATCGCCAGCCCGCTCTTCAAAGTGGACTGGCCCGGCGCCCCCAAATCGAAGTTCAGCCCCAAGGGTGCCCAATTCAACGCCGACTTCACCTACGATCAGCAGGGCGAAGTCCTCGCTCGCAGTATCGCCTTGGCAAAGGCGTTTCAGACGGACCGAGTTCGCTGCTTCGATTTCTGGCGCCTGGAAGATCCTGCGCCGTACCGCGCGGCGATCAATGCGAAATTGCTGGAAGCGGCAAACACAGCGGGCAAGCAGGGAATTATCCTGATCCTCGAAAATGAATTTGCCTGCAACACGGCGATCGCCGCCGAAGCCGCACAAACTCTCGCCGCTGTGCAGTCACCTTCCTTCATGCTCAATTGGGATCCCGGCAATGCCGCAGCGCGCGGCGAAATCCCGTACTCAGCTGGCTACAATCTTCTGCCGAAAAATCGCATCGGCCATTGCCACTGTAAGGACATCAAGGCAATAGCCAAAACCACAGATTCCAAAGAGCCTGGCTGGGCTGCCATGGGTACTGGTGTGATCGATTGGGTCGGTCAATTCACCGCACTCAAACGCGACGGCTACCACTACGCCGTCAGCCTCGAGACCCACTGGCGCGGCGCGGCAACTGCGGAAGAGTCCTCTCGCCAGAGTTGGGCCGGAATGAAGGAGCAATTGCGCAAAGCCGGCGCTCTATAAAACGTGAATCCGCTGCAAACTCTCAGTCTCGCACTCGGCGCCGGATTTTCTTCTGGCCTTAATCTTTACGCGACCATCGCGACCCTTGGCTTTCTTCAGCGCTACGGTGTCATCCATTTGCCGGCTTCCCTGCAGGTACTCTCGCATCCGTGGATTCTTGGGATCGCGCTCGCGCTCTATGCGATTGAATTTCTCGCCGACAAAATTCCCTACGTTGACACCATCTGGGATGCCGTCCACACGCTAATCCGTCCGCCCGCCGCAGCTCTTCTCGCCTATAGCGCCACCGTCACCGCTCCTCCGGAGTGGCGCTGGGGCGCTGCGCTACTTGCCGGCGGTGTCGCGTTGACCTCTCACGGCACAAAGGCGAGCACCCGCGCTGCCGTCAACACCAGCCCAGAGCCCTTCAGCAATTGGTTGCTCAGTTTGGGAGAAGATGCGCTAGCGGTCTGGCTCACTTGGATGGCCACCGTCCATCCCACGGCAACCATCGTCGTCGTCGCGTTCTTGATCTTGCTGGCTGGTTACCTTCTCTTTCATCTTTTCCGCTTCTTGCGCCGCTCGATTCAGTGTTTGCTGGCGTGACATTGCGAACCTTCTACTTCATCCACTGCCCCAGCCAATCAAAAAACGTCTTGTACCAGAACTGCGCGTTTTGCGGTTTCAGAATCCAATGCCCCTCATCCGGAAAAATCATCAACTTCGAGGGCACGCCCTGCCGCTGCAGGGCATTGAAAAATTCGAGAGATTGCGTGTACGGCACGCGATAATCGCGCTCCCCGCAAATCACCAGCGTCGGCGTTTTATACTTGCCCAGATCGACCGCGTACGTCAGCGGCGCCCACTTTCGATAACTCTCGGGATTCGTCCACGGCGTACCTTGCATGTCGTGCTCTTCGAACCACAATTCCTCCGTCGCATACATCGAAAATTTGTCCCAAATTCCCGCGTGACTGATAATCGCCTTGAAGCGCCCGCTATGCGTCGCGATCCAATCCGCCATGTAGCCGCCGTACGAGCCGCCCGCCGCCGCCATGCGTGTTCCGTCGACGAACTTGTATTTCGCTACCGCCGTATCCACGCCCTTCATTACGTCCACGTAGGCCTTCCCGCCCCAATCGTTCGTGATTTCGTCCGTGAATTTCTGTCCGTATCCGGTCGACCCACGCCGGTTGATCATCAATGTCACGTAGCCGCCGGCCGAAAATACCTGCGCGTTCCAGCGATATCCCCACGCGTTCGACCACATCGTTTGCGGCCCACCGTGCAGCAGCACCAGCAACGGATATTTCTTCGCCGCATCGAAATGTGGCGGACGAATCATCATCGCCTGAACGCGCACGCCCTCCGCGCCCTCGAACCAAAACGTCTCCGGCGCGTTCATGTCTAGTTTCGCTAGGATCGACTCATTCTGGTGCGTGATCTGTCGCGCGCCGGAGCCGTCGCTGCCCGCGATAAATACCTCCGCCGGTATGGTCAAGCTGCTGCGTTCGAACGATAGCGTTTTGCCGTCAGCGCTGACCGTCAAACCCGAATTGAAACCATCCGCGATAATCTTCTTCGGCTCTGCTCCCGCGCGTGCTGCCATCGCGTATACCGGTTGCAGCGTCTCGTTCTCGGCCGTGAAGAAAATCGTCTTGCTATCGGCCGACCAATTCAGCTCGTTCGCGCTGCGATCAAATCCTTCGGTAAGGTTCTCGCTCTTGCCGCTCTGCCGGTCGTACAGCATCACACGCCAGCGATCCGATTCGTATCCCGCCGTCCGCTGCGCGTGATAAGCAATGAATCGCCCATCCGGCGAGTACACCGGATTCCCGTCGAAAGCAGGATTGTCTTTCGTGATCAGCTTCGTCTCGCCGCCGGCGATCGGCACTATGAACAAGTCTCCGTTCGTGCTGATCGCCTCAACCTTATCCGTCACCGCCGTGAAACAAATCTCACTGGAGTCTGGTGAAAAATTGATGTCGTCTGGGCCTCCTCGCTGGTCAGGAGGCACATCGTAATTTGCGCCGGCATTCAAATCTCGCGCCTCGCCGCTGCCGTCCGCCGGCTCCACAAACAAGTGGCTGCGCTTGCCCTCAAACCAGTGGTCCCAGTGACGGTACAAAAGCTGCTCGTACACGCGCGCCTTTACCTTATTTTTCTCCTTCTCCTCGTCGCGCTTCTTGTTGCACGCATCGTCCTTGCAATCTGGATAGACCGATGACGTGAACGCAATCGTCTTCCCGTCCGGCGACCACTTCACTATGTCCGCACCGGTCGAAAGGTGCGTCACAGAATGCGCCTCGCCTCCGTCCATCGACAGGACGTACACCTGCGAATTTCCATCGCGCGACGACAAGAACGCCAGCGTTTTTCCGTCCGGCGACCACGCGGGCGAAGAATCGTGCCCGCTCTGCGTAAGCTGCACTGCGTCCCTGCCGCCGCTGGAAACAATCCAGATGTTGCTCGCGTTGCGATTCGCGCTCATGTCCGGCGTCGCCACGGCAAACGCCACCCATTTGCCGTCGGGAGAAATCTTTGGCTCTCCTACCCGATGCATTTGGATCATGTCGTCAAACGTAATCGCGTGCTTCGCCGCTTCTTGCGCAAAAATGTTCGTCACACAACACAAAACCAGCCCGGCGGCCAGACAGCCGCTCCGCAAAACGTTGCGCATCATGATGTTTCCCTTCGCTATCGGAGGTAAGTCTTTATTCAGCTCACTACGCCGTGGATATTGTCACGATTCCCCGTCGTTTCCAAGGCCATCAGGAAGAACACCGCAGAAGTGCTCATTGTGCCCTGGCCAAAGGCGCTGTGCGTCCTCGCGCCCAAAACCAATTCGCCGCGGCAATCGCAAACGTGGCAAGAACCACCACACCCTCTCCCCACCGCACGGTGGTGAGCAACAAACCTGTGAAGACCAATGCCACCACTGCAAACGCTGTCCCACCCGGCAACCGAAACGCTGCGTCTCCGGGCTTTTTCCGTCGCAATGCAGGCAACGCCGCCGCTACTGCCCCGTACATAAACAGCCGCGCGACCGCCGAAAGCGTCGCATTCCACCGGAAATCACCGGAAATCGAAAACACCAGCAGCAGGGCCGCGAACGACAGGATGGAAACATGCGGCGTTCGAAACCGAGGATGAATCGCCGCGAAGAGGGCAGGGAAGTCCCCGCGCTCTCCCATCGCAAATGTGACGCGCGGTGTGTGCAGCATATTCGCGCTCAGGTAGCCGTACACCGAAACCAGCGTGCCCGCCGCGACCAGTGACACTCCCACCGGTCCCAGGAACCGCCGCGCTGCGTCCACCGCCGGCTTGGTTGTCGCGGCCGGATTCCCCAGCGTGTAAATCACGACATACTGCACAGCCACGTACAGTAAGGTCGCCGTCACCAACGCGATCGCCAGCGCCACTGGCGCATCCTTGCGCGGATTGCTCGCCTCACCCGACGCAAAAAGCGCTGCCTCAAATCCTCCATATGCGTAAACCATCAGCAACACCGCCGCAAACCAATCTTTGGTCGCAGCCGGCACCTCCACGGGCGTCACGCGAATCTCCGGATGCAGCGCCAGCGCCGTGAGGCCCGCCACAATGAAAAGCGTCAACAGCAATACTTTCGTGATCGTAAAAAAATTGCTGAGCACCTTCCCATCCGTAACCCCGCGATAGTTCACCGCCGCCAAGAATCCAATCAGCACCGTCAAGATGCCGCCGCGAACCAGCGGCGCTCGCGCCGCTGGTTCAAACGCCGTCAGATACGTAATGAAAAGATTCGCCACCCCCGAGCAAGCAGAAATGCGCGACAACCAAGTAAGCCATCCGACCTGAATTCCCACAAATCGACCGAACGCCTCGCGCGCGTAAAGATACGGCCCACCAGCTTCCTGAAAGTAGGACGCTACCTCCGCCAAACATGCCGCAATCACCGCCACTCCCGCAAATGCGATGATGTACGCAATCGGGCTCCATCGCCCCAGCCGCGCAGCAATCAGCGAAGGCAAACCAAAAATGCTCGCGCCAATCATCGTATTGAGCATCAGAGCCGCCAGGCTCCATCGCCCAATCGTTCGCACCAATCCGCGATTGTGCTCCGCCACTCGCCGCCTCTCTCCTCGTTTACCTAATAAGCGCGCCAGCCTACCACGCTTTCCTCCGTGCGTAGGGTCGCACCACGGCTGCGCCCCATCTCGGCGGGATGGTTAATCCTTGGGATCCGCTCGCGTATTTCGCTCTGCTACAATTCGCCTATCGCCATGCCGTCCAACCCCGCGCTCTTCCCACGAAATTTTCGCAAGCACTATCCCGTTGCCGTGCGCGGGGAAGGTTGCTGGATCATCGATCAAAATGGCCACCGCTTCCTCGACGCCAGCGGTCAGGCCGCCGTAGTGAGCATCGGCCACGGCGTCCCCGAAGTCGGCCGCGCCATGGCCGAGCAGGCGTCGCAAATCGCCTTCGCGCACACGACGCAATTCCACTCCGAGCCTGCGGAGAAATTAGCGCAGCGGCTCCGGGCTCTCGCCCCGTCGAATTTTCGCCGCGGCGGTCGGGTCTATTTCACCTCCGGCGGTTCAGAAGCCACCGAAACGGCGATCAAGCTCGCCAGACAATTTCATCTCGAAAACGGTCAGCCATCGCGCTATCGGGTTGTCTCGCGCCGCCAGAGTTACCACGGCAGCACGCTTGGTGCCATGACCGCCAGCGGCAATGTCGCCCGCCGCGCACCCTATCAACCGCTCCTTGCCGAATGGGGACACATCGCACCCTGCTTCTGCTACCACTGCCCCTTCGACAAGAAATTTCCCGAGTGCGGAATTGTTTGCGCGGATGATCTCGATCATTTTCTAGACAATAACGCCGCTCCGAGCGTCGCCGCGTTTATCTTCGAACCTGTCGTTGGCGCCACCCTCGGTGCTGCCGTCCCTCCGGACGGCTACGCCCAGCGCATCGCCGAGATCTGCCGCAGCCGTGGCGTCCTCCTGATCGCCGATGAAATCATGAGCGGCATGGGCCGCACCGGCAAGCCATTCGCCATTCAGCATTGGAACGTTGAGCCAGACATCATCTTGGTCGGGAAGGGAATCGCGAGTGGCTACGCGCCTCTCGGTGCGGTTCTCGTTGCCCCGCGCGTTGTCGAAGCATTCGAACGCGGCTCCGGCGCTTTCCAGCACGGTTTCACCTATCAAGCGCATCCGGTAGCCACCGCCACTGGCAATGCTGTCCTCGATTACATCGAGTCGCACAATCTTTTCGATCGCGTGCAGCCCGCGGCAGAAGTTCTTCGCAACGAACTATCCGCGCTACAATCTCACCTGCACGTAGGCGAAATCCGTGGCCTTGGCCTGCTGGTCGGCATCGAATTCGTGAAGAATAAATCCACGCGCGAGCCGTTCCCCAAAGAAAACAACATCGCCGACCGCATCCGCCAAGCCGCCCTCGACGAAAACGTTCTCACCTATCCCATGCAAGGTTGCGTCGACGGTACCAACGGGGACCACATCCTCCTAGCTCCGCCCTTCATCATCTCGCCACAGGAATGCCGATTGATTGCGAGCGGATTAGGTTCTGCGCTGCAAAGGGTTTTTCCGAGTTGACTTGTCTCGCGGTTTCTTCGACTCTTGGATGTCATTCACGACCGCGCAGTGCACGGTAAGACGCTGCCGTTTTTTCTTCAGGAGAGAAAAAGCATGGCTAATGTTGTGTCCCGATTCCTGCTTTGCGTCGGTGTAGCTTTAGGCTTGGCGCTCGTTCTCCACGCCCAGGAGAAATCCGCTGCAAAGCCTCGTGCCCGCGACCTCGGTGTCCCCTTCGATGGCACTCCAGGCCCACTCAACGCCATCACCGACGTTCCCGGCATTACTGTGGGTCACACCACGCTTATCTCCGGCGAAGGGAAACTCCAAATCGGCAAAGGTCCCGTACGCACCGGCGTCACCGCCATCCTACCGCGCGGCAAAGATTCCATGAGCAATCCCGTCTTCGCCGGTTGGTGGTCGCTCAACGGCAACGGGGAAATGACCGGCACAACCTGGGTCGAAGAATCCGGCTTCCTAGAGGGCCCGGTGATGATCACCAACACACACAGCGTCGGCGTAGTCCGCGACGCGGTCATTCAGTGGCGTGTAGCGCACGGCCAGCCCGATCCCACCGGCTATTGGTGGTCCCTCCCCGTCGTCGCGGAAACCTGGGATGGTTGGCTCAACGACATCAACGGCTTCCACGTCAAGCCCGAGCACGCTTTCCACGCCATCGACTCCGCGAAAACCGGCCCCGTCGAAGAAGGCAATGTCGGCGGTGGCACCGGAATGATTTGCAATGAATTTAAAGGAGGCATCGGCACGTCATCGCGAAAAATCGAATCCAAGGCCGGCTCGTTCACGGTCGGCGTTCTGGTGCAGTGCAACTACGGCTCGCGCCCCAATCTCCGCATTGCCGGCGTTCCGGTGGGTAAGGAAATTCCGGAATATCCCGCGTACACGTCTACGTCCTTCGCTGAAGCCGATCGCGGCTCCATCATCGTCGTCGTCGCCACGGACGCCCCGCTCGTCGCTCACCAACTCAAGCGCCTCGCCCGCCGCGTCTCCCTCGGCCTCGGTCGCGACGGTAGCATCTCCGGCAACGGCTCCGGCGACATCTTCATCGCCTTCTCCACCGCAAATTCCGGCGCCGCCGCCACCGACCACGTCGTCGATCTGAAAATGTTGCCCAACGACATGATCGAACCCGTCTTATCTGCCACTGTGCAAGCTACCGAAGAGGCCATCATCAACGCCATGGTCGCCGCCGAAACCATGACCGGCATCGAAAATCACAAAGTAAGCGCGCTGCCGCATGAGCAACTCCGCGCCGTCCTAAAAAAATATAACCGCCTAAATCAATGAATGTGCATGTGGGGAAGTAGCGTAGGAGCGTTGTCATCCTGAGGGCATCCGACGAGGATGCCCGAAGGACCTCAACGTAAGAATCCTGCATCCAAAATTACGGGGAACTCTAAACCACCGGCACCGCCGTCTTCCTCAGCGGGTTGAAAAACGGCATCGCCACGACTCTCGCCGAAACCGTCCGCCGCACTGCCTCCACCGTCATCTCGATCGCCAAAGTCGTCCCCACCGCCGCCTGCTCGCGCCGCACGCAAGCCAGCGCAATCATCTTCTTCAACGTCGGTGACCACGTCGTCGAAGTCGCCTTGCCGACCTGCTTCCCCGCGCGATACACGGGCACCGCCACGCGCGATGCCATGCTCGGCACCTGCGGCGCCATCTCCAACTCTTCGTACAGCGCCTCCACCTCGTTCCAGTCAATCTCCAGCCCCACCAGCGCCCGCTCCGCTCCCTTCTTCGCTTCCGCCATCAACGCATCGCGCCCCACAAAATTGTCCTTTTTCAAATCCACCAATTTCCCCAGCCCAATCTCTGACGGCGAATATTTTTGCAACTCGATCAGTGCCTTCTTGCTCGAAGTGTAATCCACCTCGATCAAAATCAGCCCCGCCTCGATTCGCGCCACGTCCAGCGCAATCATCCCCGCCGGATGAATATCAAAGACTTCGCCCTCACTCATCAGCTTGTCCCAAACGCGCAGCGCATCCTTCCACGGCATCCAAATCTCAAATCCCAAATCTCCCGTGTACCCCGTCCGTGAAATATCCACCGGCACGCCCGCAATTTTCCCCCGCGTCACGCGAAAATATTTCAAGTTCGCGATGTTCGCGTCCGTAACCGCGCGCAACACCTTCCCCGAAGTCGGCCCCTGCAGCGCCAGCGCCGCCACCTGCTCCGAAATATCCTCAATCTTCACGTCCAGCCCCAGCGCGTTCTGCTGAAACCATCGCAAGCTCGGGTCCGCCGCCGTCCACCGATAGTCGTTCTCGCCCAGCCGCGTGATCGTCCCATCATCGATCACTTTCCCCTCAGGATCGCACCAGCAGCAGTAAATCACTTGGTCCACCGCCACCTTGTTGATGTCCCGCGCAATTACGCGATTCACTAGCTTGGTGGCATCAGGGCCAGTCACTCGATACTTAAATAGCGGCGAAATATCAATCAGCGCCGCCGAATTCCGTATCGCGTTGTACTCATGCTCGTGGTGCGTCTCATACACGCTCACCGTGTAGTAGCCCGACCACTCGCGATAACTCAAACTCTCGCAAAGCGCCAAAGTCCGCTCATGAAACGCAGTCCCAACCGGCACGAGATCTCCTTTTCCGCGTTGCCAGCGAATTATAGGTGCGAAGCGAAACAGCAGCAAGGCGACTTGTGCCGTTCTTCCGCTGCCAGTAAAATGGCCAATCTCGCTTCGCGCGTCTTTCGCATCATCTCGCAACCATAGCGGAGTCTCACTGCATGCCCCAGCACTACGACGCAATCGTTATCGGCGGCGGCCACAATGGTCTAGTCAACGCCGCCTATCTCGCCAAAGCCGGCAAGAAAGTTCTGGTCCTTGAACGCCGCCACGTTCTCGGGGGCGCGGCCGTCACCGAAGAAATCATCCCCGGCTTCCTCTTCTCCGAATGCTCTTACGTAGTCTCGCTGCTCCGCCCCGAAATCATCCGCGAACTCGATCTCCCGCGGCACGGTCTCGAAATCCTTCCTCTCGACGGCACTTTCACGCCTATGCCCAATGGCGACTACCTCTGGCGCATGAACGACCACGCCCGCACGCAGCGCGAAATTCGCCGGCACTCCCGCGTCGACGCCGAAGCCTACGACGAATTTTCCAAGATGATGACCCCCATGTGCCGCTTCGCGAAGCCCATCCTCTCCATGATCCCGCCCGATCCCACCACCCTCAACCCAAGAGATCTTCACCGCCTCTATTTTCTCGGCCAGCGTTTTCGCGAACTCTCCTCCGACGAGCGCTACACGCTCATCCAGCTCATGACCATGAGCGCCGCCGATTTCCTCGACCAATGGTTCGAGACCGACGTCCTCAAAGCCACCATGTCTGCCTCCGGAATCATCGGCACCTTTCTCGGCATCCGTTCTCCCGGCACCGCCTACGTCCTCCTGCACCACTACATGGGCGAAATCGATGGCGCCTTCCGCTCCTGGGGATTCAGTCGCGGCGGCACCGGTGCCATCAGCAATGCCATTGCCGCCGCAGCCCGCGAACTCGGCGTGGAAATCCGCACGCAAGCCCCGGTAGAAAAAATCCTCGTAAGAAATGGCCGCACTACCGGCGTAGCCCTCAAATCCGGCGAAGAAATCTCCGCCAGTGTCGTCTCCTCCAGCGTCGACCCGCACCTCACCTTCGAAAAATTTCTCGAGCCCAGCGACCTACCCACCGACTTTCTCGAAAGCGTCCGCCGCTACAAATTCCGCGGCTCCTCCGGCAAAGTCAATCTCGCCCTCGACGCGCTCCCTGATTTCAAATCCATGCCGGGCCAAGGCGCGCA
>Ga0307479_10000422_pt1 | contig 37930 bp, 40 predicted proteins | sample atmos_gasesECM4C_FD_203743 | JGI IMG/M metagenome (GOLD analysis project Ga0307479, IMG submission 203743) | Hardwood forest soil microbial communities from Morgan-Monroe State Forest, Indiana, United States - atmos_gasesECM4C_515 | ecosystem: Environmental > Terrestrial > Soil > Temperate...
CCCCTAGGTGATGGGGGAGCATGCCCCCATGCGGCGCGCCTGGCAAAGCCAGCTCGCGCCGCGCCCCCCTAGGTGATGGGGGAGCATGCCCCCATGCGGCGCGCCTGGCAAAGCCACTCGCGCCGCGCCCCCCTAGGTAACGGCTTCGTCCAGCGCGCGCCAGGTCTCGCCCGCGGCGCGCTCCCAGCTGAATTGCGCTGCACGCAGAATGCCCTTGTGCCGTAGGTCGGCGGCGAGCTCGCTGTCGTCGAGCACTCGTTCCAGCGCCTTTCGCCATGCCTCGGCATCGCCGGCCGGAACGATGAGGCCGGCATCCTGCACCACCTCGGGGAGGCTCGAGCTGTCGGACACGACGACCGGCGTGCCGCAGGCCATGGCCTCGAGCGGCGGCAATCCGAAGCCCTCGTACCACGCCGGGTGGGCCAGCACCCGCGCCAGGTTGTAGTAGGCCGGCAGCTCGTCCGGCTCGACCGACTCGCGATGATGCACCCTCGGTCCGAGTCGAGCCATCTTGTCCCTGATCGCCTCATACCGCCATCCCCAGGAGCCGACCACGACCAGATCGGGCCGGTCGCGCATCAGCACCCACGCGTCGAGCAGCGTCTCGAGGTTCTTGCGCGGCTCGATCGTCCCGACGAACAGGATGAACCGCTCCGGGAGCGCGAGGCGGGCGCGCGCCTCCGCCCGCTCCTCGGCGCTCATGGGGCGCAGCCTCTTCGACACGCCGTGCGGGATGACGTGGATGCGCCCGCGGTCGAGGCCGAAGAACTCCTGGATATCCCTGGCCGTCGACTCCGACACCGCGATCAGGACGTCAGCCCGGAGGACGGACCGCGGAACCACGATCCGCGTGCTCAGCGGCTGCCGGGGCGGAAACCACCGAGGGTTGCGGTAGATCGCCAGGTCGTGCACCGCGATCGCCGACGGGGTGCCGATGCGGCCCAGCGGCAGGGCCCCGGCGGGTCCGAAGTAAACGTCGGGCTTGAGGCGGCGAATCTCAGCCGGCCACCGCAGATGCCGGCCGATGAGCCGAGCCTGCGGCAGCAGCCGGTAGTCCGTGTTCGGGGCGTACATCACCCCGCCACGGGGACCAAAAACGATGAGGTGGCTGTCAGGCCGCTGCACCGCCATGGCGCGAAGGATCTGCGTCGTGTAGACGCCCACGCCGGCGCGGGGACGCTCGAGGCCGGATCCGTCGACGACGACGTCGAGGTGCGCGTGCACGGGGATCTTCAGCGAAGGTAGGACTGGTTTCGTTTCAGCACTTCGAAGTTTTCCAGCGCCAGGCCGGTGCCGCGAACGACCGACGTCTGCGGCTGGTCGGCGATGACCGCCGGGATGCCGGTGTGCATGGAGACGTAGCGGTCGAGCCCACGCAGCTGAGCACCGCCGCCGGAAAGCACGATCCCACGGTCGAATATGTCCGCGGCGAGCTCTGGCGGCGTCTCCTCGAGCACGTCGCGAATCGCGCCGACGATCAGTCGCAGCGGCTCCTGCACCGCCTCGGCGATGTCGTTCGACGATATCCGGATGCTCCTCGGCAGGCCCGTGACGATGTCGCGGCCGCGGACCTCGGTGAACAGCGGCTGCTTCATCGACACGGCAGATCCAGCCGCGACCTTTGCCTCCTCGGCCGTCCGCTCACCGACGAGGAGGTTGTGCCGCCGCTTCAGGTACGACGCGATGGCGTCGTCGAGGCGATTGCCGCCGACGCGGATCGAGTGGGCGACCACCATCCCGGACAGCGAGATCACCGCGACCTCGGTCGTCCCGCCGCCGACGTCGCAGACGGCGTTGCCGCGCGGTTCGGCGATGGGGAGACCGGCGCCGATCGCCGCAGCCAGCGGCTCGTCGATGAGCCACGCCTGGCGCGCGCCCGCGGAGATCGCCGCCTCCGTCACCGCGCGCCTCTCCACCGAGGTCACGCCCGAGGGAACGCACACCATGATCTCGGGCTTGAAGAGTCGCTGGCGGCCCTGGACCTTAGCGATGAGGTGATGCAGCATCCCTTCGGTCACGACAAAGTCCGCGATCACGCCGTCGCGCATCGGACGCACGATCTGGATCGCCTCCGGCGCCCGGCCCACCATGTCGAAGGCCTGCCTGCCGATGGCCAGGATTCGCGTACCGTCACGATTCACCGCGACCAGCGACGGCTCGTTCACCACGATGCCCTCGCCCTTGACATAGATCAGGACCGTCGAGGTGCCGAGGTCTATGCCGATCTTTTTGGAGAGGAGCGACAACTTACTCGTACGTGTGCGACGTAACCGCGGGGTCTGGGTCCACGCTGACGCCCTTGATCCGTGCGCCAACCGAGGAGAGCTTGCCCACCATGTCCTCGTATCCGCGCTCGACGTGCCACGCGTTCCGCAGGACGGTGTCGCCCTGGGCGCACATCGCGGCGATGACGAGCGCGGCGCCGGAGCGGATGTCCGGGATTCCAACTTCGCCTCCATGGAGACGGCACGGCCCGTGGACGATCGCGTGCAGCCGGCCCTCGACGGTGATGCCGGCGCCCATCTTGGCCAGCTCGCGCACATGCTGGAATCGGTTCTCGTGGACGTATTCGGAGATGACGCTCTGACCGTCGGCCTGCGTCATCAGGGCCATGTACTGGGCCTGCAGGTCGGTCGGAAAGCCGGGAAAGGTCCAGGTCGACATGTCGATCGGCTTGATCGGCGAACGCGGATCGCGCGCCACGCGAAACCAGGTGTCGCCCGTTTCGACCCGGGCGCCGGCCTGCTCGAGCTTGAGCAGGAGCACCTGCAGGTCCTCGGGCTGCGTGCACTCGATGCGGAGGTCACCTCCCGCCGCCGCGACCGCGATGGCGTAGGTGCCGGCCTCGAGGTAGTCGGGCACGACGGTGTGCTCGGCACCCCGCAGCTCGGTGCTGCCGTCGACGATCAGGCGCTCCGTCCCGGCGCCCTCGATTCGCGCGCCCATCTTCACGAGCAGCCGGCACAGGTCCTGTACGTGCGGCTCACGGGCCGCGTTGAAGATCTCAGTGCGTCCTTCGGCCTTGACCGCCGCGAGCAGGATGTTCTCGGTCCCCGTCACGGTGGGCAGGTCGAACACGATCCGGTCGCCGTGGAGCCGGTCGGCCGAAGCGACGATCTCGTGCTCGGTCTCGTTGATGTGCGCGCCCATCTGGCGCAGCCCGCGAAGGTGCTGCTCGACGCGGCGGGCCCCGATGTCATCGCCGCCCGGGCGAGGGACTCGCGCCTTGCCGAATCGGGCGAGCAGAGCGCCAAGGAGCAAGATCGTGGCGCGCATGCGCCGGCCGAGCTCATCGGGCACGTCGCTGCGCACGGCGGCGCCGGTATCGATGTGGACCGTGCCTTCGCCCTCAGCCCGGCCGCCCAGCTCCTGGATCATCTCCGCCATCACCCTCGTGTCGCTGACACGCGGGACGTTGTGCAGGGTGACGCGCTCCGTCGTCAGAAGCGCCGCCGCCATCTCGGGAAGGGCGGCGTTCTTGGAGCCGCTCACGCAGATCCGCCCGTGCAGCTGCGCGCCTCCGGTGATCCGGAGGGCGCGGTCCCGCCCTGCCATATTGCGGCTGAGGGTACTAGCCCCGACGCGCCCTGGCTAGGCGGAGCCGGGCCTCGGCCATGGCAAGCGCGTTCTGGAACTCGGTCTCCTCGGCGGCCGTGAGGGTCCCCGCGAGCCGCTCCTGAGCCCTGCGCCGGGCCTCCTCGGCGGCCTCGAGGTTGATCTCCTCGGCGTGCTCGGCCACATCCGCGAGCACCGTCACACGGTCTGGAAGCACCTCGAGGAAGCCTCCCCCGACGAAGATCACCTGCTCCGGTCCCTCGTAGGTCTCCTGGATGCGCAGCGGGCCGGGTTTGAGGATCGTCATGAGCGGAGCGTGCCGGGCCAGGACGCCGAGCTCGCCCTCGGCGCCGGTGGCGATCATGAACTCGACGTCGCCCTCGAACAGGCTGCGCTCGACGCTCACGACGCGCAGCGGATATTTCATCGCTTGCTCTTCATCTGCTCGCCCTGCTCGCGGGCCTCGTCGATGGAGCCGACCATGTAGAACGCCTGCTCCGGCAGGTCGTCGTGCTTGCCCTCGAGGATCTCCTTGAATCCGCGCACCGTCTCGCTCCGCGGGACGTACTTGCCCTCGCGACCCGTGAAGCGCTGCGCGACGCTGAACGGCTGGGAGAGGAACCGCTGCACCTTGCGCGCGCGGGACACCGCCTCCTTGTCGTCCTCCGACAACTCCTCCATGCCGAGGATGGCGATGATGTCCTGCAGGTCCTTGTACCGCTGCATGATCTTCTTCACGCCCTGCGCCGCGTCGTAGTGGTCCTGGCCGACGATCGCGGGCTCCACGAAGCGGCTTGACGAGCCCAGCGGATCGACCGCCGGATAGATGCCGATCTCGACCAGGGATCGCTCCAGCCGGAGCGTCGCGCCAAGGTGAGCAAACACTGTCTGGATCGCCGGGTCGGTGTAGTCGTCGGCCGGCACGTAGACCGCCTGCACCGACGTGATCGAGCCTTTGCGCGTAGAGGTGATCCGCTCCTGCAGCTCACCCATCTCCGAAGCCAGCGTCGGCTGGTAGCCGACGGCCGAAGGCATGCGGCCGAGCAGCGCCGACACCTCGGAGCCGGCGAGGAGGTAGCGGAAGATGTTGTCGACGAAGAGCAGCGTGTCGGCTCCTTCCTCGTCGCGGAAGTATTCGGCCATGGTCAGCCCGGTCAGCGCAACTCGCGCCCGAGCGCCGGGCGGCTCGTTCATCTGCCCGAACACGAGCGCGGTCTGGGGCAGCACACCCGCGTCCTGCATCTCGACGAGCATGTCGTTGCCTTCGCGCGTCCGCTCCCCCACACCGGCGAACACCGACCGCCCCTTGTGCTCGTAAGCGATGTTGCGGATCAGCTCCTGGACGATCACCGTCTTGCCGGTGCCGGCGCCCCCGAACAGGCCGATCTTCGAGCCCTTGGCAAAAGTGCAGATCAGGTCGATCACCTTGATGCCGGTCTCGAGGATCTCCACCTTCGCCTGCTGCTCGTCCAGCGCCGGCGCGGGGCGGTGGATCGGCCAGCGAATGGTTCCCTCCGGCGTGGGCTCGTCGTCGATCGCGTTGCCCACGACGTTGAAAAGCCGCCCGAGCGTCTCGACCCCGACCGGTACGGAGATGGGCGCGCCCGTTGCGCGCACCGGGTCGCCGCGGCGAAAGCCGTCGGTCGAGTCCATCGCGACGCAGCGAACCGTGTTGTCGCCCCTGTCGGACTCGACCTCGAGCACGACCATGCGGCCCTCCTGGGTCGTGACCTCCAGGGCCTCGAACAGCTCCGGCTGGTACCCGGCCTCGAACTCGACGTCGACGACGGCGCCGATGACCTCGGCGATGTGGCCCTGTCGCGTTGTCTTGCTCGGAGGCTGCGCCGTGCTCTTCTTTTTCGTTTTGGCCATCTCGATCTCCTTCCTCAGCTTTGACTCTGCTGCGCCGCAGCGCCGCTCACGATCTCCATCAGCTCGGTCGTGATTCCTGCCTGGCGGACCTTGTTGGCGTAAAGGGTCAATGAATCGATGAGGTCGCCCGCCGCGTTGGTCGCGTTCTGCATCGCGATCATCTTGGCCGAGTACTCGCTGGCCTTGTTCTCCAACACCGCCTGGAAGACCTGCGTCTCGACGTACCGCGGCAGAAGGCCGTCGAGCACTGACTCGGGGTCGGGCTCGTAGATGTAGTCGGCGCGCGGTCCGGTGGACTCCACTTCGCGCTTGGGAATCTCCGCCGGAATCAGGACGCGGATCGTCGGCTCCTGGCGGAGAGTGGAGACCCACTTGGCGTAGCAGAGGAGGACGGCGTCGACGGTGCCCTTGGTGTATTCGTCGAGCGCAACCGTGACGGCCGGCAGGACCTGGCCCTGGCTAGGCCGATCGGGCAGGTTGCTGACCTCCGCGATGACGTCGCGGCGGAAGCGCAGGAGAAAGTCCCGGCCCTTGCGCCCGAGCGTCACGTAGCGGGGCCGATCGGGATAGTTCTCCTGCATGTAGCGGGTGGCGGCGCGGATGTTGTTGACGTTGATCGCGCCGGCCAGGCCTTTGTCGGTCGTGACCAGGATCATCACCGCCCGCTTACCCTCGCGCCGGACCAGGAACGGGTGCTTGTACTCCGAGGCGCGCTCGCCCACGGTCTGCAGAACCTCGACCATCTTGTCCGCGTAAGGACGTGTGGCCTGGACCGCAGCCTGCGCGCGTCGCAGGCGCGTCGCCGCCACCACCTGCATCGCCTTGGTGATCTTCTGGGTGTTCTTGATCGAGTCGATGCGGCGGACGATGTCCCTGAACGCGGGCAACTACTTCGCCTTGTTCGCGGTCGCCGGCTGGGCGGCGGTGTCTGGCTGGTCCTGGTAACCCTCGACTCCGAACTGGTGGTTGAAGGTCGAGATCGCTGCGTTGAGCCGCGCGAACAGGTTGTCGTCGAGGGCCTTCTGCTTTTCGATCTCCGTGAGGACGCCGGCGCGTTCGCTCTTCAGGAAGCGGACGAAGCCGGCCTCCCACTCGCGCACTCGGTTGACCGGAACCTTGTCGAGGTGTCCCTGGGTGCCGGCGTACAGCACCGCGACCTGCTCACCCAGCGGCACAGGCTGGTACTTGTCCTGCTTCAGAAGCTCGGTGAGCCGCGCTCCGCGTTCGAGCTGGTTTCGCGTCTGGGTGTCGAGGTCGGACGCGAACTGGGCGAACGCCGCCAGCTCCCGGTACTGGGCGAGGTCGAGGCGGAGCTTGCCCGCGACCTGGCGCATCGCCTTGGTCTGGGCATCACCGCCGACGCGGGACACGCTGATGCCGACGTTGAGGGCGGGGCGCTGGCCGGCGTTGAACAGGTCGGCCTGCAGGTAGATCTGGCCGTCGGTGATGGAGATGACGTTGGTCGGGATGAACGCCGAGACGTCGTTGGCCTGCGTCTCGATGACTGGAAGGGCCGTGAGGGAGCCGCCGCCGTGTGCCTGGTTCATCTTTGCCGCGCGCTCGAGCAGGCGGGAGTGCAGGTAGAAGACGTCGCCCGGGTAGGCCTCTCGCCCAGGCGGGCGGCGCAGGTTCAGCGAAAGCTCACGGTAGGCCCAGGCCTGCTTGGTCAGGTCGTCGTAGCAGCACAACGCCTCCCTGCCGCTCTCCAGAAAGTGCTCGCCCATGGCGCAGCCGGCGTAAGGGGCGATGTACTGGAGCGAGGCGGGATCGGCGGCGGTGGCGGCCACGATGATCGTGTAATCCATCGCGCCGTTCTCTTCGAGGGTCGCCGCGACGCGGGCGACCGACGCAGCGTTCTGGCCGATCGCGACGTAGATGCAGAAGAGATCCTTGCCCTTCTGGTTGATGATGGTGTCGAGCAGGACCGTGGTCTTGCCGGTGAACCGGTCGCCGATGATCAGCTCGCGCTGGCCGCGCCCGATCGGGATCATCGCGTCGATCGCCTTGATGCCCGTCTGAACGGGGCTGTCGACGCGCTTGCGAGTGATGACCCCGGGCGCGATTCGCTCGACCGGCAGCGTCTTGCTCGTCTTGATCGGGCCCTTGTCGTCGAGCGGCACACCCAGCGGGTTCACGATGCGGCCGAGCAGCTCGTCACCGACCGGCACCTCGAGCAGCCGGCCGGTCGTCTTGACCTCGTCACCCTCGTGCAGGTGGCCGTACTCGCCGAGGATGACCGAGCGCACCTGGTCCTCTTCCAGGTTGAGCGCCAGGCCGTAGGTCTCATGGGGAAACTCGAGCAGCTCCCCCGCCATAGCGCTCCGCAGACCGTAGATCTGCGCGATGCCGTCGCCGACCGCGACGATCCGCCCGACGTCGGCGGAGACCAGGCTCGCGTCGAAGTCTTTGAGCCGCTCTTTGAGTACCTCCGAGATCTCTTTGGTGCTGATGCTCAATCGATAACTCCTAGTTCATGACCAGTCGTCGGCGCAGCTGTTCCAGTCGCGTGGCGACGGTGGCATCGATGACGTGGTCGCCGAACTGCAGCCTCAGTCCGCCGAGAATCCGAGGGTCCACGACGACGCTCAGCCGGACGTCCTTGTTCAAACGCTCGGAGAGGTCGCGCCGTATGTCCTCGCGAATGTCGGTCGAAAGCTCGACCGCCGTGGTAGCGGTGGCGCGCACGCGGCCGGCCGCGGCATCGGTGAGCCGCTGAAACTCGTCCTCGATCGATTCGGCCTCGTTGACCCTGCCCGACTCGATGAGCAGGCGGGCGAAGTTGGTCGCCTCCTTGTCCAGCCCGGCCACACCGATGATCAGTTGCTCGCGCGCCTCGGTGGCGATCGTGGGATTGGTCAGCACGGCGGTCACACGATCATCCGAGAACAGCTCGCGTATCCGCGCAAGCCTCCTTGCCCACTCCTCGATCTCCTTGTCCTGCTGCGCGAGCTCGAAGATGGCCTTCGCGTAGCGCCTGGCAGCGCGGCTGGTGCCGCCCTGCTTAGCCGCGGCCGTCGCCACCCGCGACCTCCTCGATCGACCGCTGGATGAGCGCCATGTGCCTTCGTTCGTCGAGCGCTTCGCCGATGACCTTCTCGGTCGCCTGGACGACGAGGTCGGCAACCTCCGCGCGGACGGAGCGAATCGCCTGGTCGCGCTCCGACTCGATCTGTTTGCGAGCCGACTCCGCGATCCGCCTGGCGTCTTCCTCGGCCTTCTGCCTGAGGTCCTGCCGGAGCTGCTCTCCGGACTTGTTCGCGGCATCGATCACCTGCTGTGCGGTCTTGCGGGCCTCGTCGAGGCTTGCCTGTGCCTCTTTGATGCGCCCCTCGGCGTCGGCTCGGTCCTTCTCGGCCTGGCGGAGCTGATCCGCGATCGCGCGTTGGCGCGCTTCAGCCAACCGCACCACCTGCGGATAGACGTATCGAGCAAGCACCGCCAGCATGATCAGGAACGTCAGGATCTCGACGATCACCGTTCCATTGATGTCGATGACCCCCGACGTGCCCGTGGTCGCTAGATACGCCATGCGGCTACTTGGCTGGAACGTTCGACAGGAACACGAAGCCGAACGCCAGGTTGATGAAGTACATGGCTTCCACGAGACCGACGATCGTGAACAGCCAGGGAATCATCCGGCCTTGAGCCTCCGGCTGCCGCGCCACGCCGCCGATGAACGCGTTGCCGGCAAGACCGTCACCGAAGGCTGCGCCCACCGCCCCAAGCCCGATGGCCAGGCCGAATCCGATCAGTGCACCGGCGAGAACAAGTCCGTGGTCTGTCATGGAACCCTCCTAATGGTGTTCGTGCTCGAGGCCCTCGCGGGCCGCGCCGAAATAGATGACCGTCAGCAGCATGAAGATGAACGCCTGGATGAAGCCGATGAAAATTACGTCGAAAGCCTTCCAGATCGCTAGAAGGATCGTGCCCAGTATGGTCCCGCCGAGGGTGCCGATCCCGGGCAGGGCGAGCGTGCCGAAGCCGGCGATCAGCGCAATCATCACGGCGCCGGCGAAGATGTTGCCGAAGAGTCGCAGCGAGAGAGTGACCGGCTTGACGATCTCTTCCAGGATGTTGAAGGGCATGAACGCGATGCGAAAGGCGAGCGGCATCTCGAAAGGCTTCGTGAAGCGGCGGAAGTAGCCGCGCCATCCCAGAACCCTGACGCTGTACCACTGCACCACTGCGATGACGATCAGCGCCATCGCCAGGGTCTGGTTGAGGTCGGCGTTGGCGCCGTGAAGGACTGGGAAGATCGCCAGCGGCAGCAGCTCCAGCCAGTTGGCGATAAGGATGTAAAGGAACAGCGTGAGCGCCAGCGGAATGATGAAGAGCGCGTCTTCCGAAACGTTGGTCTTGATCAGAGACCGCAGCTGGTCGTAACCCCATTCGAACACGGCCTGGACCTTACCCGGCTCGCCACTTCTCAGCTGAGACCGGATCCACAGGCCGACCGCGACGGTGAGCACCACGGCAAGGGCGCTGGAGATGACGCTGTCGTAGTTGATCGTGCACAGCGTTCCACAGCCGAGGTTGACGGTCGGGTGGGTGCCAAAAGAGTTATCGCGAAGGATCATGGCGGAGCCCCCTTCGGATGCCGACCCCGACCAGCGCCAGCTGGGCCAGGCCGATGCCAAGCGCCAGCGCCCACGCGTTGGTGCGAAGGGTGAACGCGGCGATCAACACGAGTGAGCTGAAGAACAGGATTCGCATCAGGCTCGCGGCGACGAATGGAGTCCCCCGATTCAGCAGACCCTGGATCAGGTAGCCGTTGAGCGAACCCAGCACCAGTCCCGCCGCCATCGCGAGGCCGGCAGCAGGGTGCCCCAGCGCCGAAGCGATCGCGGTGGCGGCGACGGCGGCGATGGCGCAGACCACCACTGTTTGCCTCAACAGGCCACCTGACGTCACTTCGACAACTCCCTCACCTTCAACCAGATGCCTGTCGCGCCGGCCGCCAGGCCTACCACCAAGCCAACGAGGACGAAGACGGGCGCCGTACCCAAGACCCTGTCGAGAGCCACGCCACCGAGCAGAGGAAGCAAGACAGCGGCGGCCAAATAGAGCCCTATTCCCGCCATGTCGGCCCCGCTAGGACCCTGACTCGATGGGCGCATGCCCGCGCTAAATCCTACCGGGAACCAGAGACGCCCAGAAGCCGGCCCAACCACGGCGCCGGAATTCGCCAGCCCGCGTGCTCCAGCAGGTCGGCTGCGACCGTGGCGACCATCACCGCGGTCACCGCCAGCACCACCGCGAGGATCCGCCCGTGACCGAAAAGCGTCAGCCCCACCGCGCCCAGCAGGGCGCTTGCCGAGTAGAAGACGAAACACGTCTGCCGTGGATCCAGCCCAAACGACTGCAGGCGATGATGCAGGTGCATCAGGTCCGGCGTCGCTACCGAGGCCTTCCGCCGGCGGCGTCGCACGATCGCCCAGCCGGTGTCGGCGATCGGCACCGCGAGCGCCAGCGCGGGCGCCGCGAGGGCGAAAGCCACGGCGACCTTGGCCACCCCGAGGATCGAGATCATGCCGAGCGCGATGCCGAGGAAGTGCGCTCCGGAGTCGCCCATGAAGATGCGAGCGGGTGGGAAGTTGAACATCAGGAACCCGACGCAGCAGCCGGCGAGGGCGCCGCTGAGCTTGACGATCTCGACCTGGCCAAGCTCGCCGGCCGCGAGCATCAGCACCACCGCGACGATCGCGGTGACGCCCGCGGCGAGGCCATCCGCGCCGTCGAGGAAGTTGATGGCGTTCTGCATCCCGACCAGCCAGAACAGGCTGACCGGCGTGACCAGCAGACCGAGATGGACGATGTGGTTGCCGGGGAGGCTGAAGAACTTGATCTCGATCCCGAATATCGACACCGCCAGCAGCCCGAGGCCGATCTGGACCGCGAGCTTGAGCCAGGGCTGCATCGGCCTGCGGTCGTCGATCGCGAGCAGCGTCATCGCGAGGCCGGACACGATCAGGACGCCCGGCGTCTCGTTGAACTCCGGGGCAAAGATCGCGACGGCGGCGGCGAACCCCGCGTACATCGCAAGGCCGCCCAGCACCGGCATGGGCTTGGAGTGGGCGTGCCGGCCGCCAGGCTCCGCGATCCATCCAAACCGGCGCGAGAGGTAGATCGCGACCGGGACGATGGCCACGGACACGATGACCGCCGCGACGAACGGCCACAGGCCCGGCAGCAGGTGGGCGGTCAGGCTCGCGAGGGCCTGATTGCTGAAGAAGTCATTCAAGACGCGCGCACCCCACGTGCGTTAGTCGCGACCATCCACACTTTTCGTGCCCGAGAAGGGGAGTTGGTCGCGCCTATCGCGCAATATCGAGCGCCCGGCGGGTCAGTCAAACGCATACGGGATTGGGAACCTGCGGCACAGCTCGAGAGCGCGCTCGTGGACCGAGTCGAGGGTTGCGGCGTCATCGATGCGCTCCACCAGGTCCGCGATGCAGTCGGCGATCACCACCATCTCGTCTTCCTTCATGCCTCGGGTGGTCACGAGCGCCGTGCCCACCCGCACCCCGCTCGGGTTGAACTTCGATGCGTCGTCGAACGGGATGGAGTTGCGGTTGAGGGTGATGCCGACCGTGTCGGCGATGTCCTGCACCTGCTTTCCCGTCCGCTTCTGCGGGCGCAGGTCGATGAGCATCAGGTGGTTGTCGGTCCCGCCGCTGACGAGTCGCAGACCTCGCCTGGTCAGGTGATCCGCCATCGCCTTCGCGTTCGCGACCACCTGCTTCGCGTACACCTTGAAATCGGGCTTGAGCGCCTCGCCGAAACACACTGCTTTGGCTGCGATCGCATGCATCAGCGGCCCGCCCTGCGTCCCCGGGAAGACGGCTGAGTCGATCGCCTTTTGCCAGTCGTCGGTGCACAGGATGATCGCGCCCCAGGCGCCGCGGAGCGTTTTCTGCGTCGTGGTCGAGGTGATGGCCGCGTGCGGGATGGGCGACGGATAGACTCCGCCGGCGACGAGTCCCGCGACGTGCGCCATGTCGACGAACAGCGTGGCGCCGACCGAGTCCGCTATCTCACGCATGCGCTGCCAGTCGACGATTCGCGAGTAGGCCGAGAAGCCGGCGAGCAGCATCTTCGGCCGCACCTCTTCGGCCATCTTCTGCACGACGTCGTAATCGATGCGCTCCGTCTCACGGTCGACCCCATACGAATGGATCTCGTAGAGCTTGCCGCTGAAGTTGGCGGGGCTTCCGTGCGTCAGGTGGCCGCCGGCGGAAAGATCCATGCCCATGACTCGGTCGCCGGGCTTGCACACGGCCATGTACACGGCCGCGTTGGCCTGCGAGCCTGAGTGCGGCTGCACGTTGACGTAGTCCGCGCCGAAGAGCTCCTTGGCGCGCTCGACGGCGAGCGTTTCGATCTTGTCGATCACCTCGCCGGTGCCGCCGTAGTAGCGCCGGCCGGGATATCCCTCGGCGTACTTGTTCGTGAGCAATGTGCCGAGCGCCTCGAGGATCGCGGGGCTCGTCAGGTTCTCCGATGCGATGAGCTCGAGCGTTTGAGACTGCCGCTTGAATTCCTGGCGGATGAGGTTCGCGACGTCTGGGTCGACCTGGTCGAGCGCCCGAAAAGTCATCGTCGTGATGCTGGTCGTCACAGGGGTGTCACGCCCTTGATGCTATCCCGCGTGCGGAGCGGGCGGTCCGAGGAGCTCCGGGGCCGGGATGGCCCCTTCGCGCAGCACGTGCGGCTCCGGCCCGGTCAGATCGAGCACCGTCGACGCCGTCCCGCCAGGCGCGGTCCCTCCATCGAGGACTCCCATCACGCCGTTTAGCGCCCCCGCCTCCTCGGCGTTCATCGCTGGTTCCATCCCATGCAGGTTTGCGCTGGTCGTCATCAGCGGTCCGGCGTGGCGCAGCAGGCCAAGCGCGACTTTGTGCTTGGGGATACGTACGCCGAGAGTGCCTCCGCCGATCGCATGGAGGATCACCGTGAGCGGGCCAGGCCACCATTTGCGGATGTACGCCTCGGCACGCGAATCGACGTGGACCAATCCGTCCAGCTGTGATTCCGCCGCGACCATGAGGATCAGCGGCATCCCCACCGGCCGGCCCTTGATCTGGTAGATCCGCTTCTGCGCCACCTCGTCGTCGGCGCTGGCGCCGAGCCCGTACACGGTGTCGGTGGGAAACGCGATGACCGCGCCGCCGCGGACGAGCTGCGCTGCTCGCCGCAGGCCGGCCGCCGTCGGTTTCAGGACCATGCTTCGAGAACGCGCACGTGCCCACCGAGGTCGCGGTGAACCTGGTAACCGGCGAATCTCTTTGCTGCCAGCCGCTCCATCGATTCGACGAACGATCCATCGAGCTCAGCGAGCAGCCGTCCGCCCGGCCTCAATCGCGCGGGCGCCTCCTCCAGCAATCTCGCCACGAGGGCCCGTCCGCCCTGGTCCGCGAACAGGGCACGCGCAGGTTGGGCGGTGACCTCCGCCGGAAGATTCGCCGTCGAGTCCACGTAAGGAAGGTTCGCGCATACGAGGTCGAGCACGGCCGGCAGCGCATCCATCAGGTCTCCGCAGACCAGGTGGACCCTCAAGTCGACATGGTGTCGCGAGACGTTGCGCGCCGCGACGTCGAGTGCCCCACGGCTTATATCGGACGCCCACACCTCCGTGTTCGGGGCGTAATGGGCAATCGCGATGGCGATGTTTCCGCTCCCCGTCCCCACGTCGGCGACGCGAAGCGAGCCGCCCGCCCCGCGGGCGATGGCCACCGCGCGCTGCACCAGCACCTCGGTGTCGGGATTGGGGATCAAGACGTCAGGCGTGACCTCGAAGTCGAGTCCCATGAACTCCTTACGTCCGACCAGGTACGCGACCGGCTCGCCCTTGCCTCGCTTCCCGATCAGCGAGCGGTAGGCGGTCAGCTCCGTCTCGGTAAGGGGCCGGTCGAACTTCAGGTAGAGGTCGAGACGGCGCACGTGGAGGACGTGCGCGAGGAGTAGCTCGGCGTCGAGGCGGCCGGAGTCGGATCCGTGCCTCGCGAGGTAATCGGCCGACAGCTTGAGGACCTCAACGATCGTCACGCCACGCCGTTCGGGCCACCGTTCAGCTGGGCCGTCCTCTCCGCGGAGACGAGCGCCGACACCAGCTCGTCCAGGTCGCCCTGCATCACCCGGTCGAGCTTGTGCAGGGTCAGATTGATGCGGTGGTCGGTCACACGGTTGTCCTTGAAGTTGTAGGTGCGGATCTTCTCCGAGCGGTTGCCGCTGCGCACCATGTTCTTTCGCTGCGCGCCGATCGCCTCCTGCTGCTCCGCCAGCTTCATCTCATACAGCCGCGCGCGCAGGACGCGAAGCGCCTTCTCCCGGTTCTGGAGCTGGGACTTCTCGTCCTGGATGCTCACGACCAGCCCTGTCGGCTTGTGCACCACCCGGATCGCCGAGTAGGTGGTGTTGACGCTCTGCCCGCCCGGGCCGGTCGAGGTGGAGGCTTTGATCTCGAGGTCGTCGGGCTTGAGCTCGACCTCCACGGGGTCCGCCTCCGGCAGCACCGCCACCGTCGCCGCGGAGGTGTGAACGCGACCCTGCGCCTCGGTCTTCGGCACGCGCTGGACTCGGTGCACGCCGCCCTCGTACTTCAGCTGCGAGTAGGCGCCGTGGCCGTGCACCTCGAACTCGATCTTGTCGTAGCCACCCTTCTCCGTCGGTGACGCGTCGACGACGTCGACCTTCCAACCTTTCTTTTCCGCCCATCGCGTATACATGCGGAACAGGTCGGCGGCGAACAGGGCTGCCTCCTCCCCGCCTTCCGCGCCCTGGATGTCGACGACGACGTCCTTGTCGTCGTTCGGGTCCTTCGGCAGCAGGAGCACCTTCAGCCTCTCCTCTAGCTCGGCTGACTGCTCCGCGCCGCGGCGCTCCTCCGACCGAAGGTATTCCTGCATCTCGGCGTCTTTCTCGTGGCGCAGCAGCTCGCGCGCCGAGTCCATCTCGTCGCGGGCGCGGCGGTACGCCTCGTAGGCCTGGACGATCTCGCGCAGCGAGCGCTGCTCGCGCGCCAGTTGGGTCAGCCGCTCGTGGTCGACGGCGACCTCCGGCCGCGCCATCTCTTGCTCGATGTCGTGATAGCGGCGGGCGGTCGCCTCCAGTCGGTCGATCAAGTCAGGCGGCCGCTCCCGCCGTCTCCTCCTCGCCCTCTCGCGCGGCGTTGAAGGCGGTGATCGCAACCTCGAGCATGTCGTCGGAGGGTTGGCGCGTGGTGAACTTCTGCGTGCCGAGGATCGGCAGCAGCGCAACGCGGACGATGGAGTTGTAGCGGTGCCGGGCCATGAACCGGATCAGCTCGAAACCCACGCCGGCGATGAGGGGGATGGCGAGGATGCGGCTGACAACCAGCCAGAAAAGGTTGGGGTGAAAAAGCGCCACGATGCTGAACACGACGACGCTCACGACGAGCACGACCAGCAGGAAGCCCGTGCCGCACCGCGGATGCAGCGTGCTCGCCCGACGAACATTGGGCACGTCGACCGGCCAGCCAGACTCGAACGCGTTGATCGTCTTGTGCTCGGCACCGTGGTACTGGAACACGCGGCGGACGTCGGGAAGCAGCGAGATCGCCGCGAGGTAGCCCAGGACCAGCCCGACCCGGATCACGCCCTCGACCAGCACGAAGGCAAAGCTCCCGCTGCGGTGCACCGCGACGCTCGCGAGAAACAGCGGAAGGCCGATGAAGAGCACGAGCGCAAACACACCCGCGGTCGCCACCGACCCGGTGATCTCCTTCTTGCCGATCTGGATGTCCTGACCACTCGCGTTCATGTTCGCCGCCCAGATCAGGGACTTCATTCCGAGATGAAGCTGTTCCCCGATCAGGGCCAGGCCGCGCACGAACGGCAGCTTCCAGATCGGGTTGGTGTAGATCGGCGCCTTCAACTCGCCGCGGTCGACGACGATCTCCCCGGTCTTCGGCAAGCGCACGGCCACCGCGTAGTGGCTCTTGCCGCGCATCATCACGCCCTCGATGACGGCCTGGCCGCCATAGAAAAACGGCTGCGATCTGGCTTTAGGCGAGGCCTCCGGAGCGCCTACCTCCGGGGTCGGCATCTACCGGCGGGCGGTAGCCCGTTCGGCCCGCTTGCGGAACCGCTCGACCTGTCCACCCGTGTCGACGATCCGCTGCGTACCCGTGAAGAACGGGTGGCATACGGAGCAGATCTCGGTCTTGAGCTCACGGCGCGTCGAACCCGTGCGGAACGTGTTGCCGCACGCGCAGGTGACGAGGGCGTCTTCGTAGAAGGTGGGGTGAATCTGTGTTTTCAAGGGTGTCTCCAGGCGGGTAGTTTACCGAGCCAGCGACGCGAACAAACCCTCGGCCTGCAGGCTCATGAAACCGAGGTACAGAACCAGACCGAGCCAGGCCGCGCCCAGCGCGAGCTTGGCGTTAGCCGGGACCGACGTGTAGTAGGGATTGCCCGCGTTGCGAAAGGCCGCGCGCGCGCTGCTTATTCCCAACACGGCGACGAGGATCAAGAGAAAGCTCACGAAGTGGAAGAAGAGGACGAGCACCGCGATCGCGGCCAGCCCGAGCACCTGGAACCAGGGTGAAACCGGTGCCAGCACCCAGGCCCCGTCCAACTGCCAGACCGGCAGCATGTTCAGCAGGTTGAGGAAGAAGCCGATCGTGGCGGCGAGCAGGAAGACCGGGTTCTGGGTCGAGGTGAATAGGATCCACGCGACGGTCGCGCCGATCGTTCCGGCGATGGGGCCGGCGATGCCGATCTGCGCCTGCTTCACGGCCGTCGTCGGGTGTCCCTGCTGAAAGATCGCGGCGCCCAGGAGCGGAATGAATATGGGCGCCGTGGCCGCCATGCCCTGACGCCGGATCTCGATCACGTGCCCCATCTCGTGGACGAAGATCATGACCACTAAGGTGATCGCGATCGTCCAGCCGCCCAGGATCTGCGAATAGACCCCGATACTCAGCAGCGCGGAAAGAAAAGTCGCCAGGGCCGGGATCTTGAACGCGAACAAGAGGCCGTACTTGACGACCGCCCAGACGGCGAGCGCCGCCGAACCGAGCCAGCCCAACAGCCCCCCGCCGCTTCGCTGCTGCGGAGCCGGCGAGTAGTGGTATGGCGACTGCGGCGGGATGTCGGAGCCGCCCTGGTACTGCGGGGGCGGCGGAAGGTACTGGGTAGGGTCGTTCTGGCTCATCTGCTTCCGTCTATTGATACCCCTACCGGGATGCGGCTAATCCGGTCGCTCCATGCCTTGTCGTGAGACGCCGCACCGTGCCGTACCGGCTCGACATCACAAGCGAAGAGGTCTCGGCGAAGCCGCTGCCGAATGTGATGCCGGGGAGGAGCGGGCCACCGCTGACCCCGGTGACGGCGACGTCGACGTCGCCGGCCGGCGCCAGGTCGGCGAGCCCGTAGACCGCGGGGACGCCGTCTGCCACCAGGCTCTTCTCCTCGTCGTTGCGGGGCATCAGCCGCGCCACGAACTCACCGCCCAGGCAGCGCACCGCGCACGCCGCGATCAGCCCGGCATGAAGGTCACCGACACCGATCGCGGCGTCGATGCCCGTGCCCGGCAGCGCCGCCATCACCGCGCTGGCGAAGTCGCCTTCCTCGAGCGTGCGGATGCGGGCGCCGGTGGCGGCAACCTCGGCGATGAGCTCCTGGTGGCGCGGACGCTCGAGGATCGCGACCGTCAGGTCCTGGACGCGAACGTCGTTGGCGAACGCGATGCGGCGGAGGTTGTCGGCGATGGAGTCGTCGAGGTCGATGGCGCCGCGCGACGCAGGGCCCGCGACGAACTTCTCGACGTGTCCAACGGCCGGCAACCGCGGAAAGGTACCAGGCTCGGCCGCGACCAGCGCGGTCGTCGAGTTGACGTGGCCGCGCGCGACCTGACTGGCGCCCTCGACCGCGTACGCGCCGAGGTCCACCTTGCGATCCCCATCACCGATCACGAGCTCCCGCGCTAGGTCGGTCTGATGCCGCGGGCTGAGCGCGATCGTGCCGGTCAGACTCGACCGCTCGATCGCCGCGCGCATCGCTGCGGCCGCGGCTCGGCTCACGCGCTCAGGGTCACCCTTACCGAGGAACCCCGCGCACGCCAGCGCCGCCGCTTCGGTTGCATGGACGAGCTCCAGCGACAGCTCGCCGCGCGCCTGGAAGGAAGGAATCCCGCTCCTCTGCTGCTCCATGGGTCCTACTCGGAGGGGGTCTCTTCGAGAAGTTCCGCGGGACGAAGCTCCATCTGGTCGCCGGTCTGCAGAAACGCTGCGCGCACGAACTCGCGGAACAGCGGATGCGCGCGGTTGGGACGCGACCGAAACTCGGGATGGAACTGGCTCGCCACGAACCATGGGTGGTCGGCGAGCTCGATGATCTCGACGAGGCGTCCGTTGGGTGACAACCCGCTGAACACCATGCCGGCGTCGCTCATCAGCTCGCGGTACTCGTTGTTGAACTCGAAGCGGTGGCGGTGCCGCTCGTACACGACCTCCTCACCGTACGCCTTGTGCGCCTTCGAGCCGGGCAGCAGCTTGCACGGGTACAGGCCCAGGCGCATCGATCCGCCCATCTGGTCGAGGTTGCGCTGCTCGGGCATCAGGTCGATCACAGGCGTAGAGGTGAAGGCGGCGAACTCGGTGGAGTTGGCGTCCGGTGCGTCGAGCACCTCTCGCGCGAAGTCGATGACCGCGCACTGCATGCCGAGGCACAGCCCGAGGTAAGGAATGCGGTTGTGCCTCGCGTAGCGCGAGGCCTGCACCTTGCCCTCGATGCCGCGGTATCCGAATCCGCCGGGCACGACGATCCCGGCCACGCCCATCAGAGGCGATGTATCCCCGCTCTCGAGCTTTTCCGATGACACCCAGCGGATGTCGATCGACAGCCCATGGTGGATCCCCGCGTGGCGCAGCGACTCGATGACGCTGAGATAGGCGTCCGGCAGCTGGATGTACTTGCCGACGATCGCGACAGGCACTGACGCGCGCGGGTGCTTGATGCGCTCCACCATCTCCGTCCACGGCTGGAGGTTGGGCGCGTGCGCCACCTCGTCGAGCTCGAAGTGCTTGGCCAGCACCTTGCCGAGGCCCGCCGCCTCGAGCATCAGGGGAACTTCGTAGATCGACGAGACGTCAGGCACCGAGACCACCGCGTCGCGCGGCACATCCGTGAACAGCGCGATCTTCTCCTTGAGGTCGTTGTCGATCGGCAGCTCGGAGCGGCAGATGATCGCGTCCGGCTGGATACCGATCGCACGCAGCGCCTGGACCGAGTGCTGGGTCGGCTTCGTCTTCATCTCCTGGCCCCGCACCACCGGGACCAGCGAGCAGTGGACGTAGAACACGTTCTGCCGGCCGAGGTCGTTCTTCAGCTGGCGGATCGCTTCGAGGAAGGGAAGGCTCTCGATGTCGCCGACGGTCCCGCCCACCTCGACCACGACGACGTCCGCCTTCGGGTCCTTCGCCGCGCCCAGGATCTTCTCCTTGATCACGTTGGTGACGTGCGGGATGACCTGCACCGTCGCCCCCAGGTAGTCGCCGCGCCGCTCGCGCGCGATCACGTCCTGGTAGATCTTCCCCGTCGTGACGTTGGACGCGACCGTCAGGTTCTCGTCGACGAAGCGTTCGTAGTGGCCGAGGTCGAGGTCGGTCTCGGCGCCGTCGTCGGTGACGAAGACCTCGCCGTGCTGGTAGGGGCTCATCGTGCCCGGGTCGACGTTGAGGTACGGGTCAAGCTTCTGGAGCGAGACGGTGAGGTGGCGGGCCTTCAGGACGTTCCCGATCGACGCCGCGGTGATGCCTTTGCCCAGAGAGGAGACGACACCGCCGGTTACAAAGACGTACTTCGACATGCACGGACCTCCTGGCGGTTTTTCAGATTTTACCGGAGCGGGAGCAGGACTAAACCTCTAGCTGGACGAGGGTCGCCAGGGCAGCCGGGCTTTGCCCGGCTGCGACACGTGCAGTACAGGGCCGGCCAAGGGTGCCGCCGAGTAGATATTTAGGCAATCACAACAGCCGGAAGGTGAGCAGGGCCGCGGAGCGGCCCGATGAGCGGAAACAGGCTGTTTCCGCTCATTTCCTTAAACCTTTACTTCCGCCTTGGGTTCCAGGACCACGACCTTCGTCTCGTATTCGGCCACGGACGATTTCTGCACAGACAGCTTCGGCTGGGGCTCCGAGGCGGTGACGCCCATCTCCCTGAGGAAACGGTCGATCGGATCGAGCTGCAGCTTCAACCCCGGGATTGCGTAGTGCATCGGCACGACGTAGCGCGGCTCGAGCTGCCGGACCACCTCGGCCGCCTGGGCGGCGTTCATGGTCGTCTGGCCACCCACGGGTACCAGGAGCACGTCTGGGGACGCCACAGCCTCCGCCTCGGTGTCGTCCAGCTTGTGGCCGAGGTCGCCGAGATGACAGATGCGTACGTCGTCGATCTCGATCAGGTAGACGGTGTTGCGGCCTTCCTTCTTTCCCTTCTCCGAGTCGTGGTAGGTGGGAACGCCGATGACGCTCACCCCGGCGATCTCGTATTCGCCCGGGCCGTGGATCTCGTAGGCGCCATCACGCACCGCCTGCGTGTAGCTGTGATTGCCGTGGTCATGACTTACGGTCACGACCTCGGCGTCCATGCGTGCGAGCTTCAATCCGATCGCGGGCGGGTACGGGTCGGTCACGACCGCCGCGCCGCGGCCGCGCAACCGGAAGCAACCGTGTCCGAGCCAGGTGACGTCCAATGCGGGGTCTCCTTACATCCTTTCTGGCGCGCTGACGCCCATCAGGTCGAGCGCTGCCTTCAAAGTGTGACGCGCGGCGCGGCATAGCTCCAGCCGGGCTCTTGTCAAGCGCGCATCGTCGACCACGACCCGGTACTGGCTCTCGGCGTTGCCCGCGTGGTAGAAGCGGTGGACCGCGGTCGCCAGATCGTGCACGTAGTAAGGAATGCGGTGCGGCTCGAGCAGGGTGGTCGCTTCTTCGACGATATCGGGCCAGAACGCGAGCTGGCGGGCAACGTCGAGCTCCCAGGGCTGGGTCAGAAGCGAGACGTCGGCAACCTCGGGCAGCGACCGGTGCTTCTCGTTCGCCGTCACCTCGACGTTGGACAGCCGGGCGTGCGCGTACTGCGCGTAGTAGACAGGGTTCTCGTTGCCCTGCGTGGCAGCGAGCTCGAGGTCGAACTCGATCGTGGTGTCCGGCGATCGCAGCAGATAGAAGTAGCGGACGGCGTCAGATCCCACGCGGTCGATCAGCTCGTCGAGCTCCACAAACCGGCCGGCGCGCTTGGACATCTTGCCTTCCTTGAGGTTGACCATCTGGTGGATGATGATCACGAGCTTCGACTGCTCGAATCCAAGCGCAGCGGCCGCGGACTTCATCCGCGGCACGTAGCCGTGATGATCCGCGGCCCACACCTCGACCACGCGGTTGTATCCGCGCTTTTCGAACCTGCTCAGCAGGTAGCCAAGATCGGACGCGAAGTAGGTCGGCTGCCCGTTGGAGCGAATGACAACACGGTCCTCCTCTTCGACCTCGGCCGGATCGCCAAACCAGAGCGCGCCGTCCTTCTCTTTCAGGTAGCCCGTCTCGCGCAGGCGCTCGATCGCCGCCTGCGGTAGCCCCGACTCCCAGAGCTTGTTCTCGTAGTACCACTCGTCGTAGCGCACACCGAGACGCGCGACGGTGGCGCCGATGCGCTCCACCATCTTGTCGATCGCGTACATCCGGAGCTTCGGCTCCGCTTCCTCCTCCGGAAGGGTTTCGATGCCGGGGAGGTCGTGGCGGGCCATCTCCGCGATCTCCTTGACGTAGTCGCCGGTGTAGCCGCCCTCTGGCGGTTCCTGCCCGTGCAGACGCGCGTAGACGGAGGCGCCGAACCGCCTGGTCTGCGTGTTGTCGGAGTTGACGTAGTACTCGCGCTGCACCTGGTGGCCGGTGAACGCAAGCACCCGAGAGATCGAGTCGCCGAGTATCACTCCGCGGCCGTGGCCGATGTGCAGAGGTCCGGTCGGGTTGATGCTCCCGAACTCAACCTGCAGGCGCTCGCCGTGGCCAAGGTCGCGCGAGCCGTAGGACGGAGTCACGCGGGTGAACAGCTTCTGGAGCCACGCGTCGTTGAGGCGGAAATTGACGTAACCCTTCTCCGCCACAGCCGTGGCGGCGGCATCCGCGACATCGACTCTGTCTGCCAGCTCCTGAGCGATGTCATCCGGCCGCTTGCGCAGGGCCCGCGCGAGCTTCATGCCGGCGGAGCTGGCGTAGTCGCCGTGCGAGGCCAGCTTCGCCCGCGCCAGCTCGAGGTCGGGGATCTCGCCCTCGACGCCGAGCTCTCGGACCGCCTTGACCAGGGCGTCGTGAATCGACTCGCGCACGCTGCCCGACATGACGGAGGTCATCTAACGTGGCCCCCGCGAATGCGCAGGCGCAGCCTCTGCATTCGTGGGGTTCTCATGAACAGGTCGGGTGCTCGGAGGTCAGCGTCAGCTGCGCCTGGGTGGAGCTGCCACCACGCGTGTAGCTGACGGTGACACGCTGGTTCGCATGAAACCGCGACCGCAGCAGCAGCGAGAGCGGATGGGCCGCGTCGATGTGCACGTCGTCGAGCTGGGTGATCACGTCGCCGGCCTGAAGGCTTGCGGCGGCAGAAGGTCCGCCCGTGTCGATGGTCACGAGTCGCGCGCCCTGTGGCAGGCCGTCGAGGAGCGCGGCCTCCGATGTGACATCGGTCGTCGTCGCGCCGATCGATGCCACCACCACCTTGCCAGTACTGAGGATCTGCTGGACGTCGTCCTGTATGTCGGCGACGTTCAGGCCGAAGCCCGCCAGCGTCGCGGGCGACTCCATCGCGATCCCGACGACCTGGCTCTGCACGTTGAGCAGCGGGCCGCCCGAAGTGCCGTCGCCGATCGCGACGCTGGTCTGGATCGTGTCGCTGAAGGCGATGGTCCGGCCGGAGTTGACCGGGTCTTTCGAGTCCGTCACTCGGTGCATCGCGCTGACGTAGCCGGGGGTCACCGCGCCTCCGTCGACGGGTCCTCCGACCGCGACGATCACCTGCCCTGCGACCAGCGCGGTGGGGTCCGCGAAGGCCAATGTCGGCAGGCCGCTGACCTGGTCGATCTTCACCACCGCGACGCCCGTCTGGCAGTCGTAGTCGACGAGCCGGGCATCGTGCGTCCTGGAGTCACTCGGCACGAGCACCGTCATCCCGGTCGCGCCCGCGACCGCGTTGATGCTCGTGACGATGTAGCCATCGGTGGTGGCGAGGTAGCCGGAGCCCCCGACGATGGTCGGCTGGTGCTGGGTGACGACGCTGACGACGGCCGGTCGGGCCTTGGTCGCGGCCTGGACGATGGCCGAGTCCTCGGTCAGCGTCTCGCCGGGCCGGAGGTTGACCACCTGCGGATTCGTCCGCGACTGGAGCTTCAGCACGGCCAGCGTGACACCCGTGGCGACGAGCGCGGTCAGGACGAGGGCGGCCGCGACGGCCACGATCGGTCGCATGGGCTTGATAGTAGGTCTGGAGGGTTGGGGCTAGCTCTGCGGCTCGAGTGGGTACCAGGTCATCACGAGCTGGCGGTTCGGCTCGAACCCGGCGTTGCTGTAGAGCTTGATCGCCGTCGTGTTGTCGGGCCTCGTCCAGACGTAGCCGAGGGTGACCCGACGCTCGGCAAAAAGCCTGACCGCCTGCCGGACGAGCATCTCGCCGATGCCCCGCCCGCGTTGACCTTCGGCGACGTACAGCTCCGCGACCTCCCCCTCCAGCCCGGTGCCCGGGTCGTAGAGAACGATCCAGCAGAACCCGACAACCAGGCCCACCTCGTCGCGGACTGCGTAGATGACGTTCTCGCCGCGAAACGCGGACGGAACCGAGGTCAGATGACGTTCGATCTCCTCGCGCGCCAGCTGCGGATGGTCCTCGTAGTGGACCTGTTCGCCCAGGTGAAGCTCGACCAGAAGAGGCTTGATCAGAGCGTAATCGCCGGCCGCAAGACGCTCGACGTCGAGAGTGCGCATCCCCGTCCGATGTTAGCCTAGGGCCTCTCGGAATCGGGAAAATTCCTGACGAAAACATCGCGCCGACGTAGCTCAGCTGGCAGAGCAGCCGCCTCGTAAGTGGCAGGTCGTGGGTTCGAATCCCACCGTCGGCTCCAGCGCGATCTCCGGATCGTCCGGACCATCCGACAATTGAGGTCATGCCACGGTGGCGCTGGCAGCTCGCCGCGGTTTTCGTTGCGGTCGTCCTGCTCGCGGTGGTTGGCCGAGCTTTGTTCTTGGCCGCGCACCCGGCCCACACGACGGTTGCCAGTTACTTTGACAACCCGCCTGCCTGGCCTGGGCAGCCGTGGTCGCGAAACGGCGTCGAGGTCAGCAACGAGGTGCTCGAATCTTCGGCCGGGCCGGAGCACTGCGGATGGCAGTCCGCAACTCTGATGTTCATAGGATGGCCGCCAGGGATCGACGCGACCTCGTCGGCGCAGGCTCGCCAGTACATCCGCGACACCAGGGGCGCTCTGCTCGACGACCGTTTTCTCCAGGGATCCTTCGAGCACAACCCGCAGCTGCCAGCGGACGCGACGGACACGGGGTTTCGCTACGACGGCAGCCTCAAGCTCTACCTCGCGCCTTCGGACTCGGCCAGGTATGTCTACCTGATCGCGCCGGCGGACTCCGAGCGCTGGCCCCGCAGCGATCCGATGACCCTCTGCGAGTGAGGCGGCCAGGCAAGCGAGATCAGCAGCGCTCCCTCGACGACGAGAATCGGCACTGCCTGCACCAGCAATGCCAGCTCCAGCAGCGCGTACCCCACCACCATCACCCCGACCTGGAACGACGTCACCCCCGACCGGATCAGCAGCCACGACGCCACGATCAGCATCGCGAAGTCCTGGAAGCCGACATACGGCGTGAACAGCAGTGACGCGACGATGCCAGTCGCGTAGAGGCGCCCCGCGTCGCCGCTGCGTTGCTGCCAGGCGGCAAATGCCGCGATGACGACAACCACCACCTCCACCGCATATGTCTGCAGCCCCAATCCGAGCGGCCCGGCGAATGCAAAGGTCCGAGTCGGCGCCCACTGCGACGCCAGCGAGAGCACGTCGCGATAGCGCAGCAGACCTTCTCCGCCGAGCATCAAAAGAGCGATGGCGCCTATCAACGCGCTGGCCCCGAGCCATGCCAAGAAGATCCGCCAACGGCCGGCTACCAGAAGACACAGGGGCACCAGCAGCGCCAGCTGCGGCTTCAGCGCGATCAGACTGAGGACCACGCCCGCCAGCACCGGCCGCCGGTGCTCGGCCAGCCACCATGACACCGCGACGACGGCGGCCACGAGCACGACGGGCTGGCCGACCATCACGCCGAAAGCGGTCGGAAACACCCCGACAAACAGGGCAAGGTGTGCGAGCCGCGTCAGTCGCGACCCGGGCGCCGCCAGGCGCCAGGCGAGCCAGGCGGCGAGCAGCAGCAGGACGCTCCAGGCCAGCAGCGCGAAGTCAAAAGGGAAAGCGAGGAATGGGGTCGCAAGCCACGCCAGCGGCGGCGGGTTCAGGTAAGGCTGCCAGTAGATCCCGGAACCGAGCGACTCGGTTGCGGTCTTCTGCGCGGTCAGGTCGTACAGGTGGCTGTAGCCGTTTGTCCAGGCGGCGAGAGCTGCGCCGTAGATCAGTCTGAAGTCGTTGCGGAACCGGTACTGCGGGATGAACTCGACAGCCGCGGTATAGAGATCGAAAGCGAGCAGAAGGAAGCCGGTCCACAGGCCGGCCGCCGCCCACAGCCGAGTTCGCTGCCGGAAGTAGTCCTGCAATGTGCGCACAAAATAAGGGCGCGAACCCCCCGCTGCGCCTCAGTTGTCGGTCGTGCCTGGAGTCGCCGCCTTGGCGCGAGAGGTCGAATCCCGCCGCACCTTGAAGTACCCCCAGAACGCGACCGACCTCCGGCCGCGGATGCGCCCATGGGACTTTTGACCTGAAAAGAAAAGGGCCCGGACCTCAGTCCGAGCCCTTGGTTCAGCGCCCTGAGTTAGTTGACTTCGCGGTAGTCCGCGTCGACCACGTCGCCTTCCTTCTTCTCCTGGCCTGACGGCGAGCCGTCAGAGGAAGCGCCGCTCGGCGCCGCCGCGCCCTGCTGCTGGTAGATGTGCTGGCCGATCTTCTGGAGCGACTCGTTGAAGTCGTCCATCTTCCGCTGCAGGTCTTTGGTGTCCGAGCCCTTGGCCGCCGACTTGAGCGCCTCGAGCTTCGCATTGACCTCGGTCTTGACGTCCTCGGGGATGCGTGACTCGTTCTCCTTGATGACCTTCTCGGCCTGGTGGATCATGTGATCCGCCTGGTTGCGGAGCTCGACCTCTTCGCGCTTGGAGCGGTCCTCGGCGGAGTGCGCCTCGGCCTCCTTCACCATGCGGTCGACCTCGTCCTTGTTCAGGGTCGAGGATGCGGTGATCGTCACCGACTGCTCCCGGCCCGTGCCCTTGTCCTGCGCCTTGACGTTGAGGATGCCGTTCGCGTCGAGGTCGAATGTGACCTCGATCTGCGGCATGCCCCGCGGCGCGGGCGGAATGCCGTCCAGGTGGAAGCGCCCCAGCGTGCGGTTGTCGCGCGCCATGTCGCGCTCGCCCTGCAGGACGTGCACCTCGACGGACGTCTGGTTGTCCGCCGCGGTCGAGAAGACCTGCGAGCGTGAGGTCGGGATCGTCGTGTTGCGGTCGATGAGCCGGGTCATGACACCGCCCAGGGTCTCGACGCCAAGAGAAAGCGGCGTCACGTCCAGGAGCAGGATGTCCTTGACCTCGCCCTTGAGCACGCCGGCCTGGATCGCCGCACCGACAGCGACCACCTCGTCCGGGTTCACGCCCTTGTGAGGCTCCTTGCCACCGAGCAGCTCCTTGACGAGCTGCTGGATGATGGGCATACGCGTCGCGCCACCGACGAGCACGACTTCGTCGATCTGCTGCGGCGTCAGGCTCGCATCCTTGAGCGCCGCCAGGAACGGCTGGCGGGTGCGCTCGGTCAGGTCGGCGGTCAGGGACTCGAACTTGGCCCTGGTCAGGGTCATCTCGAGGTGCTTGGGGCCGGTCTGGTCCGCCGTGATGAACGGGAGGTTGATCGTCGTCTCGAGCCGGCTCGAGAGCTCGATCTTGGCCCGCTCGGCTGCCTCGGTCAGGCGCTGCAGAGCCTGGCGGTCGGCCTTCAGGTCGATGCCGTTCTGCTTCTTGAACTCGTCGGCGAGCCAGTCGACGACGCGGCGGTCGTAGTCGTCACCACCGAGGTGGGTGTCACCGTTGGTGGACTTGACCTCGAACACTCCGTCGCCCACGTCGAGGACGGAGACGTCGAACGTTCCACCGCCGAGGTCGAAGACCAGGATGGTCTCGTTCGCCTTCTTCTCCAGGCCGTAAGCCAGGGAAGCCGCCGTCGGCTCGTTGATGATGCGAAGCACGTTCAGACCCGCGATCTGCCCGGCGTTCTTGGTCGCCTGGCGCTGCGAGTCGTTGAAGTAAGCAGGCACAGTGATGACCGCGTCGGTCACCTTCTCGCCCAGGTAAGCCTCGGCGTCAGCCTTCAGCTTCTGCAGGATCATGGCCGAGATCTCTTCCGGGGTGAATTCCTTGTTGACGGCGGGGACGAACACCACAGCGCGGTCGTCCTTGCCCGGCTTGACCTGGTAAGGCACGATCTTCCGCTCCGAGTCGACCTCGCCGACCTTGCGGCCCATGAACCGCTTGATCGAGTAGACGGTGTTCTCGGGATTGACGGCCGCCTGCCGGCGAGCCAGCGTGCCCACCAGCCGCTCACCGGTCTTGGTGAAGGCGACCACGGAGGGCGTCGTGCGGGAACCTTCGGAGTTAGGGATGACAACAGGCTCGCCGCCTTCCATGACGGCGATGACCGAGTTGGTCGTCCCCAGGTCGATTCCTACGGTTTTAGGCATATGTCGCTGTTCCTCCAGGTGGGATGGATTTGAGATTCAAAGTGAATACGAATGTTCTTGTTCCCCGCATCTGGAGCCGTAAAACCACGAACCCCGTACGCTTGGGTCGATGGCCATCTACGAGCTCGACCCGGTCGACCGCATCGCGGTGGCGGCCGTCGGCGAGCCCGGCCAGAGGCGTTTTTTTCTCCTGGCAACCGGCTCGGGCCGGACCCTGACCTTGAGCTGCGAGAAATCCCAGATCCAGGCCCTCGTGGCCCGGCTGCACCAGATGCTCGAGGCGCAGCAGATCGAGGCGGCCGAATCGTCCGTGGCCGTCGGCGCCACCGACCCGCCGGGCGAGCCGGAGTGGCAGATCGGAGAGATGGGCCTGGGCTACCACGAGGCCCGGCGGATGTTCGTGCTGGTGGCGAGCCAGGCCGCGGTCGGGGAGTCGACCGAGGAGACCGAGGCCAGCGACGCGCCCAGCGTGCGCTTCTGGCTGAGCCCCGACCAGGTGGTGGCGTTCTCCGTGCAGGCCGAGTCGGTGCTCTCCGCGGGCCGGCCTCTCTGCCCCCGTTGCGGGCTGCCCATGGACCCCGCGGGCCACCCGTGCCCGGTCATGAATGGCGCGCGCCCGGTCTTCTGAGTCACCCGAGCAGCTGCTCCTGGAGCTGCCCGACTTCAAGATCCTCGGACTCCTCCACGGTGCTTCCAACTACACGTTTCTCGCGCGCCTCGGACCACACCCGCCGTCGGGACTGCAGGCGGTCTACAAGCCGGCGCGGGGCGAGTCACCACTGTGGGATTTCGAGGCAGGCACGCTGTACCGGCGCGAGGTTGCGGCGTATGAGCTGAGCAAGGTGCTTGGCTGGCCGAACATCCCGGCCACGGTCGTGCGCGAGAAGGCGCCGCACGGCGTCGGCGCGCTGCAGCAGTTCATCGACGCCGACCGGCGGCACTTCCTCGGCCAGAACGCGGCGCACGCGGACGTATGGCTCCGGATCGCGCTGTTCGACGTCATCGCCAACAACGCCGACCGCAAGTCGGGCCACTGCCTCTTCGACGCATCGGACAGAGTGTGGGTGATCGACCACGGCCTGACCTTCCACACCGACGAGAAGCTACGGACGGTGATCTGGGATTACTCGGGCAGGCCCCTGCCGGCCGAGCTGTGCGGTGACCTCGAGCGCGCGCTCGTGGACCTGGAGCGGGGGCAGCTTGGCAAGACTATGCGCGAGCTGATCAGTCCCGCGGAGCTGCGCGCGCTCAAGCGACGGGTGCGCGCGGTCCTGGACCCGAACTGGCGCTTCCCTGAGCCGAGCTCGGCGTGGTCGATTCCCTGGCCCCCGGTGTAACCGAACCGGTTTTGGTATCGTTCCGGCGCTTCATGCGGTTTCCCCGGGCCCTGGTCCTTTTGGTGCCAATCTGGCTTCTCGTCACAGCTGCGAGTCCAACGCCCACTCCAGTCACAGCGTCTACTCCCTCACCGTCTCCACCGGCATCACCTTCCCCATCGCCGCCTCCTCCGCCTCCCCCCACGCCGGTCAACGCGTTCCTCTCTCTGGACGTGTCGTCCGGCGACGCCAACACCGTGATCAATGTCACCGGCGGACAGTTCCTGCCCAACCAGCAGGTCTCGCTCTACTGGGACCAGGCCGCTCACGTCGCGGGGTCGGCGACGGCCGACGGCAATGGAAGCTTCAACACCCGGGTCAAGCCGTTCGCCGGAGATGGGGCGGGCGTCCACCACCTGTGCGCGAGCGTGCAGCCGAATCCGTGCGCGAACTTCACGCTCCAGGCTGCGCAGCCCACGCCGTCACCCTCTCCCTCGCCGACCGAGTCGCCGTCCCCATCGCCGACGGCGGCCAGCAGCGAATCGCCAACCTCCTCTCCGGTTGCCTCGACCCTGAATGGATTCGATGTCATCTCCAGGCCACCGTTCGTCTTCCTGCCCATCGCGGGTGCGGCCGCCATCGGATTGGCGCTCGCGTTCTGGCTGTTCACCGTCGTCCGCCGGCCGCGCCAGGTGGCGTTTCCATCCGCCGCGGTGGTGCACCGCGCGATGCGACCCGATTACTCGGCGGGATTTGGCACACCGCCATCCGCCGCGCCGGCGCCGCCCGAACCGTCGGCGTGGTCCGAGGGAGCGGCCCAGCCACAGGCGCCTCCCCCTCGCCCTCCAGCGGCCCAATCGCAGCCGCAAGCGCCGGCCGAGGAATCCCAGATCTCCAACGTGGAGTGGGGACCCCCGGTCGAGTGGGGCACCGGGTCATCGGACTGGGGCTTCCCAGAGCCGCCGCAGGCAGACTCGCCCGACGCTCCCGAGCCGCGCGACTAGCCCGAGGCGGCCTGGCTGCGCCGCGCGGCCCGCAAGAGCCAGAGACGTCGGAGCCCACCCTGGATCCCGTACGGAAACAGGAGCATGGCGGCGATGAACACCACGCCGAAGAGCGCGAGCGGCAGCTGGTCGCGGATCGGACCAGGCAGCTTGAGCACGTCATGGAGGGTGCCGATCCAGTCGGGGGCGAAGACGATGACGAGCGCGCCCCATACTGCGCCCGGCAGTGTGCCCAGGCCGCCGATGACGATCGCGGCCAGAAGCTCGAGCGAAAGAGTTAAGGGAAAGCTCCCAGGCGCGGCCAGGCTCGACGTGTAGGCCATAAGCGACCCCGCCAGGCCCGCGCAGGCGCCGCTGAGCACGAACGCGACCACCTGCGTGCGCGCGACGCGAATCCCGTGCAGCGCCGACGCAACCTCATCCTCGCGAATGGCGCGAAAGTCGCGACCGTAACGCGTTCGCAAGAGGTTCGCGAGCAGAACAAAGGTGATCGCGGCCGGGATCAGCCACATCCACGCCATCCACACCTCCTGCGGCACCGTGCTGAGGGCGTCCGGGCTCGACAGCGCGGGAACGTTGAGACCTGCGTCGCCGCCGAAGACCCCGGAAAATCGCACCGCCACGCCCGGCAGCCCGACCGCGAGCCCCAGCGTGGCGCCGGCGAGGTAGGGTCCACGGAGCCGAGCGGCGCCGGCACCGACCGCGATCGAGCCGAGCGCGGTCACCAGCACGGCCGCGACCATCACGATCGCCGGGTTCAGGTCGGTGTAGGTCTTGAGCAGCAGCGCGGTCGTGTACGCGCCGATGGCCATGAGCGCGCCGTGACCCAGCGAAAGCTGTCCGTTGAGACCTGTCAACACGGTGAGGCCGGCGGCTGCGATCGCGATATAAGCAACGCTCGACAGCTGATAAACGAGAAAGGCGTTGACGGAGTCGAGAAGGTAGATCGCCACCCCCGCCAAGGCTATGAACACCACCGCGAGCACCGCGTGCGTGAGGAGAGTGCCGCGCGCGCCCAGCCTCTCGACGAGTGTCACGCGCGGCGCTCCGCGCTGTGCACGAACAGACCCTGAGGACGGACCATCAGAATCCCGATCAGGATCACCAGCGCGCCTATCGCCTCCAGGTCGCCGCCCAGGTATCCACCGACGTAGGAGAGCGCCAGCCCGATGCCCAGCCCGCCGACAAGGGCGCCGACCGGGCTGTCCAGCCCACCGAGCACGGCCGCCGTGAATCCGTAGACCAGGACCGCGTCCATGTTGTTCGGGTACAGCAGCAGCGTCGGCGCCACCAGCAGCCCGGCGATCGACCCTGTCAACGTGGCGATGGCCCAGCCCAGGGTGAGTAGCCGCCCGACCCGCACGCCGAGCAGCCGCGCGATGTCAGGGGCGAACGCGGTCGCACGCATGCGCAGACCGAGGCTCGTGAAGCGGAACAGGAGCAGCATCGCGCCCATGACCGCGAGCACGACTGCGATCGTGAAGATGTTGAAAGGCGAAAGCGCGATGAACACCCCGCCGACCTCAGTAGCGGCGATCGAGAACGGCGCCGGGAAGCCGCGGATCTGGGCTCCCCAGATCATCGGCACGACCGCCTCGAGGATCAGGAACAAACCCAGGGTCAGAATCACGGCATTGAGGGGCGGACCCTTCTCCACCCACCGCACGAGAAATCTCTCCGCGAGCGCACCGAGCAAGAGGCCGGCGATCAGCGCGCCGGCGAACCCGAGCCAGTAGCTGTCGGTCGCGCGGATGACCGCCAGCGCGATGTACGTGGTCGTCATGGCCAGCGCGCCCTGCGCGAAGTTGACGATGCGGGTCGCGCGCCAGATGAGGACCAGGGCAAGAGCGAGCGCCGCGTAGATCATCCCCGCCGCGATCCCGGTCAGCGTCAGGACGATGAAGTAGCTCATGGCATGCCGCCCTCAGTAGCCCAGGTACGCATGCCACAGCTCCTCGTTCTTCGCCAGCTCCCCCGCGGTGCGAGCCGCGACCGTGCGCCCGGCCGACAGCAGCACCGCCTCGTCGGCGATGGAAAGCGCGCTGCGCGCGTTCTGCTCGACGAGCAGCACGCTGATCCCACGCTCGGCGCACAGCTTGCGGACCGTGCGCATGATCAGAGTCACGAACTTCGGCGCGAGCCCGAGCGATGGCTCGTCGAGCAACAACAGATCGGCGCGGGACACGAGAGCGCGGCCAACAGCCAGCATCTGGCGCTCCCCGCCGGACAGAGAGTGAGCCGCGTTGTGCCGGCGCGCGGCCAGCGGAGGAAACATCTCCATGACCCCGTCGATCGCCTTGCGGCCGTCACCGCCGTCGCGGTGCCACATCTGCGCCACGCGCAGGTTCTCCTCGACCGTCAGCTCGCGGATCACTCCCCCACCCTCCGGCACCATGCTCACGCCGAGCCGCACGATCTCCTCCGGCGGCATTCCGATAAGGGCCCGACCTTCGTAGGTGATTCGGCCCGAGCGGGGTTTGATCAGTCCCGCGATGGCCTTCAGCAGCGTCGACTTGCCGGCGCCGTTGGGGCCGAGCACCGCGGTGATGCCGTGCGTCGGAACGGTGAGCTTGACGCCGTCCAGCGCGGTCACGCCGCCGTACGACACGTGAAGGCCTTCGACCTCGAGCATTCAGTCCGTCTTTGCCTGATGCGCAGCGCCCTCATCGGTCAGCTCCGTGCCGAGATACGCGTCGGTCACCGCCTTGTTGTGCTGGACCGCGTCTGGCGACCCCGAAGCGATCAAGCGCCCGAAGTCGAGGACGTGGACGTGCTCGCACACCGTCATCACCAGGTCGAGGCGGTGCTCCACCAGAGCGATCGACATGCGGTCGCGGAGCGACCGGAGCAGCGCGATGAGCTGCTTCTGCTCGTTCAAGGACAGACCGCTGGCCGGCTCGTCCAGCAGCAGCAGCGCCGGGCGCGAGATGAGAGCGCGAGCGAGCGCGACCCACTTCTGCACCCCGTACGGAAGCGTGACCGGGTAACGGTTCGCGCAGTCCTCGATGCCGAGCTCGCGCAGCTGCTCCATGACCTCTGCCTTCAGCGCCTTCTCGTAGCGGTCGGACCGCGGAAGGCCAAGAATCGCCGAAGCGAAACCGGGCGACGATCCGCGTCGCGCGCCGACCATCACGTTCTCGATGACCGTCAGGGCACGCCACAGGCCGAGTCCCTGCAGCGTGCGCGAGATGCCCATGCGGTTCAGCTCGTGCGGCCGGATGCCGTTGATGCGGCGCCCGTTGTAGGCGACCTCGCCGGCCGTCGGGTTGACCAGACCGCACACGACGTTGAACAGAGTCGTCTTGCCCGCACCGTTGGGCCCGATGATCCCGACGATCCGCCCTGCGGCCACGTCGAGGGTCACGCCATCGAGGGCCACCACGCCGCCGAAGCGGACGCTGAGCGACCGGACCTCGAGCGAGCCCGGATGCCCGGCGTCAGCGCCTACGGCGACGGCCTGGTTCAACCGCTGAAGAGTATTTGGTCGGAGCTCTGCCTTAGGGGATCCCGTTCGTGGGCATCGACTTCGACGCGCAGCTTCCGCATGCGGTCACGCCGCCGCTGACGGTCGCGGTGTACACCGAGCCGGTGTAGGTCGCGGCGCCATTCTGGATCACGGCCATACGGACGCCCTGGTAGCCGAGGTGGTTGCTCGAGCTGTACTGGAACGGAACCAGCCCAGGGCCCTGGTCGAGCTGTCCGTGCTCGAGCGCGTTGATCACGTCCTGCCGGGTCGGGTTGCGCCCAGCCTTCTTCATCAGCTGCACGAACGAGTAGCCCACGGCCATCCCGTACTCGACGTTGCCGTCGAACGGAAGCGACGAGATGTACTGGTCGTGGATCTGCTTGAAGAGTGTGATCCAGGGGCTCGAGGTGTCCGTCGTCGCGGGCAGGTAGCCCGATGTGACGATCCCGTTCAAAAGGCTCGCGCCCGCAGCGCCCTTGGAGAACGAGGTCACCAATCCCGCCAGCGTCGTCGGGTCGGCGCCAACGCTGCTCACCACCCATTTCGGGCTGTAGTGGAGCGCGGCCGCCGTCAACAACGTGAGGGCGGTGAACGCCGGGATCGTGTAGAGGACGACCACCTGCGCGCCCTTCGCCTGAAGCGTCGCGATCTGCGGACCCAGGTTCGTGTTGGTCGGGACGTACTTCTCCTTGTCGACGACACTGGAGGATGAGATCTGCGAGTCGAGACCCTGCACGCCGCCCTGGCCGAAGTCGTCGTCCTGGTACAGGTACCCGACCTTCATGCCCGAGTAGTTATCGTTGACGTACTTGCCGGTGATCTTGCCCTCGATGATGTAGTCCGGCTGCCAGCCGAACGTATCGGGGTACTTCGAGACTTGGTTCCAGCAGTCGCAGCCCGACGCAACGAACAGGTCGGGAACCTTCTGAGAGTTCAGGTAGTCGACGACCGCGAGGTGCGTCGGCGTCCCCAGGCCGTTGAAGATCGCGAAGACCTTGTCTTCGAGGACGAGCTTGTGCACCTGCGTGCTGGTGTTCTGCGGGTTGTACCCGTCATCCTCGTACAGATAGTTGATGGTCCGGCCGTTCACCCCGCCGTGGTCGTTGACCCACTTGAAGTACGCGTTTGAGGCCTGGGAGATCTCGCTGTAGCCCGGCGCCGCCGGACCGGTAAGGGGTTGGTGGCTGCCGATCGTGATCTGGGTTGCGGTGATCCCGGTCGCGGACGCGGTGTTGGTGCCTCCGCCGTTGGAGCTGCCGCCGCCACACGCCGCAACCAGCACGACCGCGACCAGCAGCGCCCTGGAGAATCGCGAACCCATGTCCCACCTCCCACGCAATTGGGACAACGCGTAGTTGCCCGTTCGGTTCACCGATAGTACTCTCGGCGAATCACGGGTGGCAAGAATCGAGTTCACGGGGGCAAGTCGCTGACCCGCCGCGAGGCCAAACAGCGCACTCGACGGCGCCTGCTCGAAGCGGCCCGAACAGTCATCCTGGCCGGGGGCGAGGCACGCCTGTCCGCCAGCGTCGTAGCCAGGGAGGCCGGCGTCGCGGGTGCGACGTTCTACGAGCACTTCAGCAACCTCGACGAGCTTCTCCGTGCGCTCGCTGAGCAGCTTTTCGACGATCTACGCACCCAGCTCGCGGTCCAGCGGCGCGAGGCGCTCGAGTCTCCCAACGACGAGGAACGTCTGCGCCAGGAGTTCCGCACCCCGCTGGAGATTCTCTCGGCCAACCCGGACCTTTTCCGGCTCGCTCTGCGAGTGCGAAACAATCCGGGGTCGCCACTCGGCGATTCGAGCCGCCGCCTCACCGGAAACACCCGACGCGACATCGTGGCCGAGCTCGTCGCGCGCGGCTACCCGGCCACCACGCCGGGCGAGAAGCGGCGGCTCGAGATGATCGCGGACATACACATCGCCGCCACGGAGGTGATGACCATGGGGCACATCACAGGACGCTACCCCGATGTCGACGAGATCGCTGACATGCTGGTGCTGGTGACCCAGGGCACGCGCCTGGCTCGCGCGTGGCGCGACGACCCGGCGGTGGCAAGCCCGGCGCGATAATTCCGGTCGGTGCTCGAACGCTTCAAGCCCTACTGGCTTCACGCCTACGTGATGGTCTTCACCGCGCTCGGCCTGTTCGCCGACAGCCGCATCACCTCGCTGTGGCAGCAGGACCTCCTCGGCCTGCTGAGCTTCGCGGCGCTCTTTCTTGCCGCGCTCAAGGCACCGCCGGCGCTGCGGGTGCAGGTGTGGATATGCGTCGGGGTCGCGACCGGCTACGAGGTGTTCGGTTCGCTCATCTGGGGCATCTACCACTACCGCATGCACAACCTCCCGCTGTACGTGCCGGCGGGACACGGCATCGTCTACCTCTTCGGACTGCTCGCGGCGCAGACACCTTTGATCCAGCGTCACGGGCGCCGGGTTGCTTACACCGTGCTGGGTGCGGCCACAGCGTGGGCAATGCTCGGCGTCACGGTCATGCCCGCGTTCACCGGGCGCGTGGACGTGCAGGGCGCGATGTGGCTGCCCTACCTCGCGTGGTTCCTGCTCCGTTCGCCGCGCTGGCCGGTGTTCGCCGCCATCTTCGTCATCGTCGCGGAGCTGGAGATCTGCGGCACCGCGTTCGGCGACTGGTACTGGGTGCCGTACGCGCCATGGACACACATCCCATCCGGCAACCCACCGTCAGTGGTGGCCGGCGGCTACTGCGTCATCGACGCGACCGTGCTCGTGCTGACGTGGGCCTACAGGGTCGGCTTGAACACCATCATCACGAGGATCAAGGCCACGCCCACACCAGTGCCGATGCCAAAGATCATCGCGCGCCTGTCGAGGCGCATGTACTCGGAGGAGGTGATGTCTCCCGAGACAGCGAGCCTGACCTGATTGCGCAGCGAGAGGCTGTAGACGACCGCCATTGCGGCCACCACCGCGAACAGGATCAACGCAAGAACGATCCACAGCTTGAAACCCCAGCTGCCGGCGAAAACCATGATCAGGCCGGTAATCAGTACGACTCCATATGATGGATTGGCGACGCGGTCGTCTATGAACTTGATTCCCTTCAGGGCAAACGCTGTGTGGGATGTATCCCGCCCCACTCGCGCGTTCCACACCCCATACGTGATATTGGCGCCAACCGCGGTGATCGCCGCCAGGATGTGGATGAACTTCAGAAGCAGATAGAACGAGAACATCTCAGCTCAGCTCCACGGTTGCATTGCCGACAGTTGTACGTTTCCCATCCTCGTCTTCTCCCCAGACCTCGAGCTCTACGTTTTTTCCGTCAATGCGCGTGACCTTTCCCCGGCAGTGGAACGGGTGCCCCGGGAGGTCGATTCCGCGGTAGCTCACCTCGAACGTTTTCAAAGTTGCCCCATCGCCGATCCAGTCGGTGACGAGCTGGCCGAGAAACGCCGCCTTCAGCAGGCCGTGCAGGATTACCCCGGGGAGCCCGACGCTCCGCGCGTACTCCTGGTCGTAGTGGATCTCGTAGAAGTCGCCCTGCGCGCCGGCGTACTTGACGAGTTGGCGCGTCGTCGGATGCTTGATGAGCTCCGGAATCTCTTCGCCGACGCGCACGTTCACCTGCGGATCATCGTTCCGCGCAGTCGTGCCACGAGCTCGCCGCGCTGATTTGAGTAGTCGGTCTCGAAGATGATGAAGAGAAGATTTCCGGTCGACCCTGGCTTGTCGTAGACGTCGACGACGCGACCCTTCGCGGTGACCTGGTCGCCGATCATGACCGGCGCGAAATATTCGAACCGATTCCCCCCGTTGAGCCAGCCTTTGCCGTAGACC
>Ga0307479_10000423_pt1 | contig 37925 bp, 24 predicted proteins | sample atmos_gasesECM4C_FD_203743 | JGI IMG/M metagenome (GOLD analysis project Ga0307479, IMG submission 203743) | Hardwood forest soil microbial communities from Morgan-Monroe State Forest, Indiana, United States - atmos_gasesECM4C_515 | ecosystem: Environmental > Terrestrial > Soil > Temperate...
CTTCCACGTCGACGACGCCGGCGAGCGCCTGCCGGTGGGGCTGCGCAAGCTCGGCACCGCGCGCTTGAAGGGGCTCGAGCGGCTGCCGGTCTACGAGATCGTCGACGGCGACACCCTGGACCACAAGTCGCTGCGCGTGCTGCGGGGCGAGCGGCTGCTGGCCGCCGCCGACCGCGAGTTCACCCGGCCGCTGATCCAGGAATAGCGACGAGACTCCCTTCCCGATTGGGTGGGAGAGGCGTGACACACTAACTGCCCGAGGCGCCAGAGAGGAGGAACCCGCCGTGCCCGACGCCGTCTGGACCACCGATCTCCCGGGGCTGCCGCCGCCGCGCCGCGGCAAGGTGCGCGACGTCTACGACCTCGGCGAGACGCTGCTGCTGGTCGCGACCGACCGCCTCTCGGCCTACGACCACGTGCTGCGTCCGCCCATCCCCGGCAAGGGCAAGGTGCTCACCCAGCTGTCGAGCTTCTGGTTCGAGCGCCTGGGTGACGTGGTGGCGAACCACCTCCTGGCCACCGACCCCGCCGACTTCCCCGCCGACGCGAGGCGCCACGCCGCGCTGCTCGCCGGGCGCGCCGTGCTGGTGCGCAAGACGGCGGTGGTGCCGTTCGAGTGTGTGGCGCGCGGCTATCTCGCCGGCAGCGGCTTTCGCGAGTACCGCGAGAGCGGGCGGGTGTGCAGCATCGAGCTGCCGCCGGGGCTCGCGCTCGCCAGCCGGCTGCCGGGACCGATCTTCACCCCCGCCACCAAGGCGGTCTTGGGCCACGACGAGAACGTCGACTTCGCGACCTTTGCGCGCGGGGTCGAGGCGGCCGCGCGCCCCGCCGACGGGACGGTCGCCTGGCAGGGGTTCTCCCTGGCGCGGGAAGACGGCGAGCCGGCCGCGCCGGCGGTCGGCGGCCGGGAGGAGGGAGGGGCGGCGGCGGGCGCGGCCGGCGCCGCGGCGGCGGGGGCGCCCGGGGAAGGCGGGCCGCTCGCCGAGTGGCTGCGCCAGCTCACCCTCGAGCTCTACGACCGCGGTAGCGCCCGGGCCGCGGAGCGCGGCCTCATCCTGGCCGACACCAAGTTCGAGTTCGGGCTGCTGCCGGCCGGCCCAGGCGCCGGCCAGGGCGGCGGCGGAGCCGCGGCCGGAGAGGCGCCGTTCGCCGGCCGGCTGCTGCTCATCGACGAGGCGCTGACCCCGGACTCCTCGCGCTACTGGGACGCCGCCCACTGGCAGCCCGGGAAGGAGCCGGCCTCGTTCGACAAGCAGTTCGTGCGCAACTGGCTCGACTCCTCGGGGTGGGACCACCAGGCGCCGCCGCCCGAGCTGCCGCCGGACGTCGTGCTCGGCACCCAGCAGCGCTACCTCGAGGCCTTCCGGCGGCTGACCGGGCGCGACCCGGAGCTGTGACCGGCGCCGGCGCGGCGAGCGCACCGCCACCGTCCGGCCGTGGCAGGATGCCGGACCGTCCGCAGGGTCCGGCCGCCGCCGCCGGCGGCGGGCCCGCGGGAGCGGTGACCGCATGATCCCGCTTCCCTTGGATCGCCTGGCCGCGATCGTCGGCGGCGAGCTGCGCGGCGCGGCAACGGCGGCGTCGCCGGCACCGCCGGCGGCCGGCGCCGTCGTCGAGGCCGTCGGCGTCGATTCGCGCCGGCTGCCGCGCCAGTCGCTGTTCGTCGCCCTGCGCGGCCGCGAACGGGACGGCCACGACTTCCTCGAGGAGGCGGCCGCCAACGGCGCCGTCGCGGCCCTGGTGCGGGCGGCGACGCCTGCCGCCGCCCTGCCGGCCATCGCCGTCGACGAGCCGCTCGCCGCGCTGCAGCGGCTGGCCGCCTGGTACCGCCGCGCGCACCTCGGGCGGGTGGTGGCGGTGACCGGCAGCAACGGCAAGACGATCGTCAAGGACGCCCTGTACGCGCAGCTGGTCGGCACCTTCGCCGCCGCCGCCAGCCCGGGGAGCTTCAACAGCCAGCTGGGCGTGCCGCTGGCGGTGCTGGCCGCGCCCCCGGGCACCGCCGTCGCCGTCTTCGAGGCCGGCATCTCCGCCCCGGGCGAGATGGCGGCGCTGCGCCGCATCCTGGCACCCGACTGCGGCATCCTGACCAACGTCGGCCTGGCCCACATCGCCGCCTTCCAGGACCGCAGGCACCTCGCCCGCGAGAAGCTGTCGCTGTTCGCCGAGATGTCGGGGGGCGCGGCCGCGCTCGAAGCCGGCTGGCTCCTCTTCCCCGAAGGCGACGCGATGGTGGACGAAGAGGCGGCGGCCCTCCCTTGCCGGCTGGTGCGGTACCCCGGCGACCCCTCCCTGCCCCGGCTCGTCGCGCGGCGGGTGGCAGTCGGGAGTGGATGGAGCGCGGGGAGTGAATGGAGCGCCAGGAGCGGCGAGGTCCCGGGCGGCGGCGGCGGCCGCGGCAGCGCCGCCTCGGGCCTCCACGAGCGGCTCGAGGTGCGCTTCCCGTCTGGCCGGGTGCGCGACCTCTCGGTGCGCACGCGTTCGGCGGAGATCGTCGAGGACCTGATGCTCGCGGTCTGCGCCGCCTTGCTGCTGGGTGTCCCCGAGGAGCGCATCGCCGACAGCCTGCGCGACTACGTGCCGCCGCCCACGCGCCTCGAGGTCTGGCGCTCGCCCGCGGGCATCGTGCTGGTCAACGACCTGGTGAGCGCCGACCCGATCTCGGTGCGCGCCGCCCTGCGCACGACCTCCGAGCTCGCCCCGAAGGGGGGACGCAAGGTCTTCGTCTTCGGCGGCATGCGCGAGCTCGGGCCGCTCGCCGGCGCCGAGTACGCGGCGGTCGGGGCCCTGGCCGGCGAGTACCGCTTCGACGCCCTGCTGCTGGTCGGCGGCGGCGGCGGTGGCGAGCTCGCCGCCACCCGCGATGCCTACCTCGCCGCGCATCCCGCGGGACAGGCGGCCGTCCTGCCGGGCGTCGACGAGGCGCGGCGGCGGCTGCGCTCCCTGCTCGCCCCCGGCGACACCCTGCTGCTCAAGGGGCCCCGGCACAGCGGCATCGCCGCCGCCGCGCTCGACGTCATGGACGCGATGGCGCCCAACCGCCTGATCGTCGACCTGGGCGCGGTTGCCGGCAACGTGGCGAGCTTCCGCCGCGCCGCGGGTCCGCGCACCCGCATCCTGGCGATGGTCAAGGCGCTGTCCTACGGCAGCGAGCTGGTGCGGCTCTCCGCCTGGCTCTCCGAGGCGGGCATCGACCACCTCGGCGTCTCGACCGCAGACGAGGGGGTCGAGCTGCGCCGCGCGGGCATCCAGCTGCCCATCCTGGTGACCCTGCCGACCCCCGAGGAGGCCGAGAAGCTGGCGCGCTTCGAGCTGCTGCCGGCGCTCTACTCCTTCGCGCTGGTCGAGCCGCTCGCCGCGGCGGCGCGCGCCGCCCTGCCGCCGGGCCGCCCGCTCGCCGTGCACCTCAAGGTGGACACCGGCATGCACCGCGTCGGCGTCGCCCCCGGCGAGGCCCTGGCGCTGGCGCAGGCGGCTAAAGCCACGGGCGCGCTGCGGGTCACCGGCCTGATGACCCACCTCGCCAGCGCCGAGGACCCCGCGGCCGACGACGATACCCGCCGCCAGCTCGCGCTCTTCGAGCAGGCGCGCGCCGACCTCGCGGCGGCCGGCTACGGCGGCCTCATCTGTCACGCCGCGGCCACCGCCGCCGCGGCGCGCTTCCCCGAGGCGCGCTACGACATGGTGCGCCTGGGCCTGGGGCTCTTCGGCCTCTATCCCTCCCCGGCCGTCGAGGCCGCCATCCCGCTGCAGCTCGCGGTCACCCTGCTCAGCCGCATCGCCGAGGTGCGCACGCTCGCGCGCGGCGACCGCGTCGGCTACGGCGGCACCTACACCGTCACCGCGGAGCGCCTGCGGGTGGGCGTGCTGCCGATCGGCTACCACGACGGCGTGCCATGGTCGCTGTCCAACCGCGGCGCCGCGCTGGTCGGCGACCGCCCGGCGCCCATCCTCGGCCGCATCTCCATGGACTCGCTGATCGTGGACCTCGCCGCCGCCCCCGACGCCGCCCCCGGCAGCGAGGCGCTGCTCTTCGGCGCCCACCACGGCGCCGTCCTCCGCCCCGAGCAGGTCGCCGCCCAGGCCGGCACCATCCCCTACGAGCTCCTGGCCCGCCTCGGCCCCCGCATCCAGCGCGTCTACGTCGGCTTCTGAGCCGCGCCGGGCGACCAACGGAAGCCAGTGCGGCCGGCAGTTTTCCGCAAGGGTCGGTCAAGCCGGCTCAGGCGGCGGCTTTTGCACGAGCGACTTCAAGATGGGCCACATCTCCCGATAGGGGCAGGTGCCGCTCAGCACGAACGTGCCGGTGGCGGCTTCGAAAGCTGGGCCGGGGGGCAGGATACAAGCCCCGCTCTCCTTCAGCCGTTGCAGATTGCGGACCACTGCGGGATGGTTCAACATCTCCGGCGACATCGAGGGAGCAAAAGCCACGGGCCCGGTGTGGCATAGATAACACTGGGCGACCAGCGTCTCGCCCGAGCCGGCGGCGCACCGGGACAGCGTGGTCGCGCTGGCCGGAGCGATGAGGTACAGGTCCAGGTCCTTGACCAGCTCCGGGGGAGAATACAGCCGGCGCCCATCGCTCCACGGATCGACGAAGACAGGCTGCCGCAGGATGGCCTCGAGGCTCTGGGGATTGACGAAACGGGCCGCGGTGGGGGTCATCAGGACACGGAGCTCTTCCACCTCCTCCTCGACCATCAAATTGATCAGGTAGGAGGCAATGCCCAGCACTCCGATGGAACCGCTGATGCCAACCAGGATCTTCATGCCACTGCCCTCCTCGAGGCAGCCGCGCCGACCCACCACCCGATTGCCGCGGGGCCGGAGGTAGCTTGCCCCGACCGCCGTCTCCGTGGCCCGTCAGGCCCTGCTGCCGAGAATCAGCTCCCCGACGGAGCTTTCCACGTGGTAGTCGACCGCCGCCGCCGCGGCGAAGAGATCGGCGTTGCCCACCCCCAGGGCACAGGCGCCGAGCCCCATCGCCTCGGCGACCAGGTACATCGTCTGGTAGAGGACGCCGACGTCCTTGAGGATCAGGGCATACCCCATGCCCTCGTATTTCCAGAAGACGCGCGCAAACCGGGCTGAGATCGTCAACAGCACCTGCGGGGCCGCGAGCTGCATCGCGGCGGCGGCGGCATCCCGCAACAGCGCGGCGACGGCCTCCGGCCGGCTGGCGAGCTTCCAGAGCCGGTGCGCGCACGGGTCGTAGTGATAGAGCCCCGGCGCGAGGCCCCCGCACGCGCTGACGCTCAAGTAAATCTCCAGCTCGTAGATGGCGCCGCCGCCAGGATAGGGACGGCTGCCCAGCTCCTGGCCCTTCTCGCCGGTGAAAACCTCCCGCTGGCGGGCCGTGCGGTAGAGGAACTCCCCAAGCTGCGGCAGCGTGAGGGCTGGATCCCCGAAGCCGCGGCGCGAGCGGCGTCCCTCGAGCGCCGCGGTCAGGGAGAGGTCTTCCCGCGCGACGCGGTCGAGGTCGGGCCGGACGAGGTCGACGGACTCCTCCGACATGGCCGGCTTGCTCAGCGGTGGCGGCGCGAAGCGGCCGGCGAAGCGGAACGTGCCGCCGATGCCCCCTGCGGAGCCTGGGCCTTGGCGGCCGAGACGGCTGCGGCCGTGCAGGAGAAGGTCGGCGAGCTCCCAGAACGCGAGCGGTCCGTCCTCTTCCTCGCCTGCCTGCCCGGCCCCGTCCACCTCGGCAAGCACCCGGCATCCCAACAGCAGCGAGCACGCCACCTCGCGCTCGGCCGGCGAGAGGCCGCATGCCGGGGCGGGCAGCTCTCGCGGACACCGCGGCGTTGCGAGCTCGAGGCAGAGAGCGCCGACGCGAGGGTCGTCGAACGTGACCCTCGCCGCCGAGAGCGGGCTCTCGACGAGCATCCGGCCGCCGTCGCGCCGGATGCAGGCGAAGCGCGAGAAGACCAGCACTTGCCGGTCGTCCGCCGGTCGCAGGCGGCAGGAAAGGAAGGGTGACGCGAAGCTCGCCGTCGCCAAGGGACCTTTCTCGCCGACGGCCCGGTGCGAGAGCAGGCAGCGCTTCGCGAGCTCCCCTAGCTGGTAGTAGAGGACAGGCAGTGCGGCCGGGCCTCCGGCGTCGAGCACCAGCGCCGCGAGGTCCTCCTCCGCCGCGCCGGCGCCGGCCAGCTGCCGGAAGGCCGCGGCGATGGCGGGGCCGGTGTCGGCCAGCGCCAGCTCCCGCTGGGCGGTGCGCAGCACCAGCCGCCCGGAGTCCGCGCCAGGCTCGACGAGATCGACTCCCTCGGCGAATCGGAGCACGATCGCCGGTCGCGACGGCTCGCGCTCCGCGGCGCCAGGCGGAATCTCCACGGCCGCGATCTCAGAAGAAGACCGGCAGCGGATTGAGGTCGCGCTCGTCGAGCGGCGCCGCCAGCCAGCCGAGCTCGACCGGCACGTCGTACAGCCGTCCCGGGCCGAACCTAGCCCAGAAGTGCCGCAGCCCCGGCACCACGACCTTCACCACCGACAGCCCGACGTCGGGCCGGGTCTGATCGAGGACCAGGGTCTCGAGACCGTGCTCGGCCGCGATGCGAACGCAGCACGAGATCTCGTCCCTGAGATCGTCGAACCGCGCCGGCGCGTAGTCCGGGGCGCGCCGCGGCGCTCCCGGCGCGGGCGCCAGGTAGCGGCGATTGTCCAGGCGGGAGGCGCGCAGCCAGGTGAGCGCATCCTCGTCATCGGTGGCGAATGGGGCTCGCGGGTCGGCGTGGCGCGGCAGCACGATCGGCAGCGACTGATTCGCTTCCGTCACCGCGCGGAGGATGCCGAGCTTGGCGTCGAGGTGCGCGCCGAAGCCGAACGTGATGTCCTCGGTGGCCACGTCGGTGCGCCGGGTCACCGCCGCGAATGCCGGGATGCCGAGGTCGCCGGTGAGGTCGAGGACCCAGAGCTCGCGCCCGAGCGAGCGGTAGTAGCTGTGCAGTCGGTGGAAATACGGCTCGTCGAAGGAGTCCAGGTCGACGCCGGGACGCACCAGCCGGTTGAACCACCAGATCGCCACGCTGTCACGCTCCACCAGCTCCAGGAAGCCTTGCAGGATGGCCTCCTCGAGCGAGTTGCCCGCGGCGTTGCCGTTCGAGTCGGACCAGCAGAAGCGCTCCTCTCCGGCCGGCAGCGGGTAGCCGTAGTAGCAGAAGGCCGCCGGCAGGTATTTGAAACGCTTCTCGGTCAGCGACCAGAGCGGGCTCCACTCGATCTCGGCTTCCTCGTCGAAGGGCCGCGGCACCTTATGCATCTCCTTGCCGGTAGCCGCGTTCCATGCCTCGCGTCCGGCGTACTGGGCGGCGCTGAAGTGCATGCAGGCGTTGGGATGGACGGCGGACGGGCCGAGAGACCGCAAGCTGCCGCGGATGCGGATCTCGTCGCCCTGGAAGATGCCGCTGTAGCGCTCGATGGCCTCGCAGAGGGCGCTAGCCCGGGCCTGGGCATCTGTCTTGCCCTTGCCGCCGCTCGCCGAGCGGAAGTTCCTGCGCAGCAGGTACAGCGGATCGTCGCTCAGGGCGGCGTTGTGGCCGGCCCAGTAGAGAGGGACACAGCCGCTGTCGACGCCCGGCGCACGCCGGAGCTCGCGGACGACGCCGAGGAGAGGGCTCACCTGGTGGCCATATCGCATCAGGGTCGCTTCCGGCGACACGGCGCGGTGCCCACCGTCAGTGGTGTGCTCGAGGCGGCGGCGCTCGAGCCGGACCGCACGCGGCTCGCGCGCGGCCCACGCCTCGCCGCCGCCGCAGGCGCGACACTGTGGGCGCCGTACGAGCGCGTGCCTCTCGGTCTCGAGGGTTGCGAGGTCGACGGTGATCAGCGTGCCTTCGAGGCGGAAGCTCGGTGCCTGCACGATCCACTTCGCGAGCTCCGTTGCCAGCAAGCCCACGGCCGCGAGCTCGGCGGAGGGGAGGGCCTCCGGCGCAGCGAGAGGCGGCTGGGAGGCACCCCGCCGCGCCTGCAGGTACGACTCGACGGCGCGGTTGCTCCGCACCCTCTGCGCCATGCACTCCCAGCAACCGGTCTTTCCAGGGTGCAGCAGCGGACCGAGCCAGAGGATGGAGCCGACCGGCCTGCCAAGGAGCCAGGGCCTCTCGTCGCGCAGGCAGCCGCGATTGATCTCCGCGAGCTCAGGCCGCAGGTAGTCGTCGACCAGGACGACCGTGACATCCGCGCCCGCCGCCGCCGGAACGACAGTCAACTCGAGCGCGGCGAGCGCCGCGGCGAGAGGGCCGATCGGGATGCCGGCCAGCCCCACGAGCGCTACCCTGGCTTGCCGGGCGCGCTCGCCGGCGTGTGCCGTGTCCGCCGCGAGGGAGTCCCAGAAGGCCGCGACCGGCCGCGGCAGACTCGTCTGTCGTTCGCGGATGCAGCCCAGCGCCTCGAGCCGGTCGAGGCAGTAGTACGCTTCCGGCGCGCTCATCTGCCCCTGCGTCACTGCCGATGCCACGATCTCCTCGACGGCCCGCGAGCCGTCCAGCCATTGGACCAGGAAGACGAACGCGGACCCGGTCAGCAGATGTCGGTCCCGCTCGGCGAGCAGGACGACATGCTGGTCGTCCAGGACCTCGACGCGGCAACAGCTCTTGAGCTCCGGCTTCGTCAGCATCGCGATCCGCGTCTTTCTCCGTCCCTTCCATCCTTGGGAGGCCTGACCTCGCGGGCGGCCAGACCTCGGTCGCGCCCGGGCCTGGATGGCAGCACGCTGCACGGCGCCGGCAGGCCGGAGGCGCCCGACGCGAGCTCTCGCGCGGTGCTCCGAGCCTACCGGCAGCGCGGAAAAAGCCACTCTCGAGTCAGCAGCAGCAGAAAATGAATTCCGCCAAGAGCTCCCGAATGCTCTGCGCATCGACGTTGGGCGGTTTTGCCGGCAGCGGCAACTGCACCTTGGGCGGGCCCGTTTGACCAGGAACCAGCTCGACCTCGAGGTAGTCGGCGAGGGTGAGCCCTTCCCTGCTCAGGACCTTGCCTGGCGCTTTGAGAAGCTCCTGGTGAAACGCCTCGTCGACCCAGGTCCTCGCCACGATCTTGGCGTAGACGCTGGCGTACTGCGCCTTGTCTGCCCCCTTCGTCGCTTGCTCCGCCATGGTCCCTCCAATCCTTTCGCAACACCGCTTCCCGGGTCATCCGGGAAGGGAACGACAATCCCCCAGCGGCTCAGGGCGCCGCCGAGCCGCCGGCGCGCGTCCCACCCGGCTTCGTCGGGCGAAACAGGCCCGAGACGATCCGCAGGTAGACGGTCCGGCCCGGCTGCGGCACCATGGCAAGTCCGATCAATGGCTCGGTGCCGGGGTCGAAGTAGGTGCGGCCAAAGACGTTGTCCACGATGAGCTGCAGCGTCGTGTCCGGCAGGAGGCCCCGGTAGCTGAGCGTCGCCTGGGCCGCGGCGTAGGAGCCGATCCGCGGCAGCGGATTGCCGGGATCGGTGGTCTGCGCTCCGGTCGGCCGGGGTCCCACCCAACGCAGCCGCAGGTCCGCGTTCAACCGGCCCGGCCAGTCTTGGTTGACGCCGAGGTTCGCCCGGCGGCTGGCGACGTCGCCGATGCGCAGCCGGCGTATCGGGTTCCCCCGCGCATCGAGCAGAGGCTGTTCGAAGGAGTCCTTGGGATCGACCTGGAACGGCGAGGTCAACGTGGCGTTGCCGGAGATCTCGGTCTTGCCCAGCCGCCAGCGTCCCTCGACCTGTGCGCCGCGGATGCGGAAGCGGTCGCGGTTGGCGTACCGGAAGCAGCGGAAGGCCTGAGTGCACCCCGGGACGAACGCCAGGGAGACGAGGTCGCTGTAGTCCGCCTGATAGGCGGACGCGTCGAGCGAGAGATTGTCGCCAGGCTGCCAGCCCGCGCTCAGCTCAGAGTTCCTGACCTTCTCGGGCTTGAGCCCGCCGCTCGGGAAGTCGTTGACGAAAGGGACCGTTCCGAACTTCTCGGAGTCGGTGGGGTCCTTGAACGCTTCCGAGTAGATAGCCTTGAACGTGAGGCGGCTCGCCGCCGGGGCATAGACGACCGCCGCACGCGGGCTGAACAGGGTGCCGAAGCCGGATGCGCCGGGCTTGTTGTCGATGGTGTTGTAGTTGAGGCGGCCGGCCAGGACGAGCTTGAGCGTCGGGTGCAGCTTGTAGGAGGCCTGGGCATAGGCCGCGAGATCGGTATGCTCGGTCTGCTCGGCCGCAACCCCCGGCAGGGACTCTCCCCCCGGCCCGGTCACCTCCTGCTCCCAGGCCGTCTGGATCGAGCTCTTCCAGAACTCGATGCCCCCCACCGCACTCAACCTGGGCGACGGCTCATAGACGAGATTGAGCTCGTTGCGGAGCTGGCTCGAGAGGTCTCGGTACCCGATGTGCAAGATCCACGGCTGCCCAGGACACCCGAGCGGCGGGGCCTCATCGAGCGGGCCCGTGCACGGGGACACGAGGTTCCAGAGGCCCAGCTGGCCGTTGGCGTAGGTGCGTAGGATGGAGATGTGGGTACCCGAGTGGTCGAGGCCGGACTGCTGGTAGCGGGTGAAGAGGTTGAGGGTGAGGTCCGTGCGTAGCGGCCGCGAGTACTTGAGATAGAACAGCGTCTGGCGCGGCGCCCAGGAGATGCGCCCGTCCTGCCAGAGGCTGCCGGTCGCCGCGTTCCCCTCCTGGTTCCGCCACAGCTCGAAGCCCACGATCAGGTTGGAGAGCTTCAGCTTGCCGTAGACCGACCAGTCGTCGCTCGGATCGGAGAAGTGGAGGTGATTGTCCTGGACGAACTGGCGGTCGAGCTGGCGGGCGAGGCTCACGCCCGCGGCGGTGGGCACGATCGCGGTGGCGTTGCCGGCGGCGTCGAACCGGCAGGTGTAGTAGGGCGACGTGCTGGGGCAGGGATTGCTGTTGAACTGGTTGAACGGCCCGGTCAAGGTCAGCGCGCCCTGGTAGTCGATGGCGCTGTAGTCGTAGCGGTAGTCGGGGAATCGCAACAGGTCCGTGTCCTGGTCGTGGTAGACGCGGCTGGCCAGGGACCAGGCGACGCTGCCGCTGGCGTTCTTGCCCGCCAGCGTCAGATCGGCGTAGCGGGTCTCGAGGCCGCCGGCTGCGGCCTGCACGGTGAGACCCAGCGGCTTGTCCTCGGCGACCAGGGCCTCCGGCTCCTTGGTGATGACGTTGATGACGCCGGTGTAGGCGTTCGCCCCGTACATGGTCGAGGCAGGCCCGTAGACGACCTCCACCCGATCGACGTCGCTCAGGGCGAATTGCCGCGACAGGTAGATGACGTTGGTGCTGAGGTCGTTCTGCTCCACACCGTCGAGGAGGAGCAGGTTGCGATCGTTGGTAAGCGAGCGGAAGCCGCGCATGAAGATGCTCGAGTAGAGGGTGTCCCGGGTGGCGGAGATGTCGAACCCTGGCAGGTCGTGCAGGACCTGCTCGAGGTCGAGGTAGCCGCGGCGCTCGATCTCCTCGGCGGTGACGACCACGACGGTGGCGGGCGCTTCGCGCAGGCTCTCCCTGGTCTTGGAGACCGACGACACCTGCACGGTCGACTCCTGCCGCCTCACCTCGGCGACGAGCTGCGCGAAGCGCGGCGGCGGCACGGGCTCGAAGGTCGGGTCGACGCGCAGCAGGTCGGAGACCGCCTGCCTCGCCTTGCGCGGCTCGTCCGCGGCCAGGTAGGCGCGGGCGAGCAGCGAGTAGGCCTGGACCGCCTCGCTCCGCGGAGCGTGTCGCTCGAAGCAGGGCTGGAGCTGGCCGGGGACCGCCGCGAAGAGGCCGGCCTCGTAGCTCTTCTCGGCGTCATGGAGGCCGGTCTCGCAGAGCGTCTGGGCCAGGCCGCGCCCGGCCGCGCCGGCGAGCAGCGCGACCACCGCGAGCACCGTGACCTCCGCTCGCCACCGGCGGCGGGAGCGGCGAGCCGCGACGACAGCGGCAGCTCGACGGCAGAGGGAGGGCATCGAAGATGGTCCTCAGGCGCTGGGTGGGCAGGTCGCGGCCTTCTCGGAGCGGAGCTCGGGGGGCAGGTACTTCTGGCGCTCCTCCGGAGTCAGGTCGCGGTGGACCTGGCGGCAGATCCTTTCGGCCAGCAGGTCGGAGCGCGGCGACCAGACGTGGATCGTGCGGTCCTCGCTGCCCGAGAGCAGCTTCGTGCCGTCCGGGCTGAAGGCGACGGCCCAGACCCAGGATTGGTGACCGGGCAGCACGATCGGGCCGTCCGCCGGCCGGCGGACGTTCCACAGGCGAGTGCTGCCGTCACCGCCGGCCGCGGCCAGCCACTCGCCGTCCGGGCTGAAGCGCAACGCGTTGAGCGCCGCCACCGGGCCGCGGAGAACCGCGGCCCTTCCCGTCGCCTGTTGCACCGCGGGCTCCTGGATCAGGACCTCGCCTTCCCCGGTGCCGCAGGCCAGGATCTTGCCGTCAGGCTCCCACGCCAGGGCCCGCACCTCCTTGCCGGCGCAGGCGGGCCTTGCCTCTGCAGCGCCTTGGCGCACGCTCCAAAGGAGGGCGCCCCCTCCCTGGCCGAGCCCCGCCGCGACGGTCGCGCCATCCGGGCTGAAAGCGAGCGAGAGGACGCGTTTGCCCTTGCCATCCAGCCGGACGACGGCGGCCGGGTGGTCGAGGTCCCAGAGGCGGACGGCGCCGTCGGAGCCCCCGGCGGCCAGGATCCGGCCCCCCGGTTGGAAGGCGAGGGCGCTGACGATGACCTCGGCGCCGCCCTTCGTATCGGGTGCAGGGCCTGGCGGACGATCCAGCTGGCGGGGCGGCAGCGAGGGTTGCCGGAGGTCCCAGAGGCGCAGCTCGCCCGTGGCGCTGCCGGCTGCAAGGAGGTCTCCCTGCGAGCTGAGGGCGAGCGCCCGGACGCCGCCGGCGAACGATCCCAGCTGGGTCGCCGGAGCATCGGGGTGACGGAGGTCGAAGCTGCGGACCTTGCCGTCCTCGCTGCCCGAGAAGACCCGCCCTCCGTCCGCGGCCACCTCGACGGCGCGGACGCCATCGTCGTGGCCTCGCAGGATCGGGTCTGGGCTCAACCTGGCGAGGGCCGCGCGCAGGGCGCCGAACAGCTCCGGGTTCTCTGCCGGGCCCCGGTTGTCCCGGTTCACTTTGAAGGCCTGGACCGCCAGCAGGGCCGGCAGTTGGTCCTGCCCCTGCTGTTGGGGGCGGAGGACCTGCAGGGCCGCGGCCCGCGCCCAGGAGAGCAGGCCGAGCCGCCGCGCCTCTCTCTCCGAGGTCTCCGCCTCCTGGCGCAGCCTGTCGGCGCGCTCTCGCTGCTGGATCGCCTCGGTTCGCCGCCCCTCCGCCTCGAGCCGGGCGGCGACGGCCTCCGCCGCCTTGGACCTGGCCTCGAGCTGCTCGGCCTCGGCCCTCCGGCGCTGGACGTCGGCGATGCCGCGCTGCTCCTCCGCGACCCGCCGCTGCCGCAACGCGTTCGCCTGCTCCTGCCGGGCGATCCGGCTCTGGCTCTCGGCCAGCCTCGCCTGGCGCACTGCCTCCTGCTGCTGGAACTCGGCGCGGCTCCGCTGCTCGTCGGCGATGCGCTTCTGCGCCTGCACGGCGCGCAAGGCCGTCTCCGCCCGGTTCTTCTGGGTGAACGCCAGGGAACCGAAGGCGAGGGTCACCAGTGCCGACGAGCCCAACACCAGCGCGAGCCGCCGCGCCCGCTGCAGCTCGCGCCGCCGCCGCTGCTCGCGCTCCGCCACCGCCGCGTCCCGCTCCGCGGCGCTCGCTTCGAGGAAGCGCATGGCGCGCTCGAAGCCCGGGTCGTAGCGCCGGGCCCAGGCCGGCGTCGGCATGTCCTTGTCGCGCCAGCCCAGGGCCAGCTGCAGCTCGGGATCGCGCCACAGCGCGGACCTTCCCGCTTCGTGGCGCTCGGCGGCCCGCGCCAGGCCGATGTAGACGTGGGCCGACCGCGCCTCGTCCTCGGCCCAGGTGGCGAGCCGCCGCCAGTTCCGCATCAGGCTCTCGTGGGAAAGGTCGAGCGTCGCGCCCGGATGGAGGGCGACACCGTAAGGCGGCATCAGGAAGGACCGGCCCAGGGCGCGGAAGCGCTCCACCACGACCGTGACCTCCGCCTGCGTGGCGCCGGCGACCTCGCAGATCTCCGCCAGCGCGACCGGCCGGCGGATGCCGCGGCCGTCCGTGCCGCGGTCCGTGAGCGCCTTGAACATCACTTCGGCGATGCGCTGCCCGGCACCGTCGAGCTCGCCGTACGCCTCGTCGCAATGACGCGACAGCGCTTCCCGCATGGTGCCGATGGCCTCGTAGTGCCGCAGGTCCAGCGGCTCACCCGCGGTATGGTCCCGAGACCAGAGGTCCCAGGTCCGCAGCAGGGCGTGTTGCAAGACCGGGAGCTGATCGGGATCGTCCCCTACGTCGTTGAGCAGCCGGGTGACGAGGCGGGGGGCGATCGCGCCGCCGCCCACGGCGACCGGCCCGGTGATCGCGGCGCGCATCTCGTCACGCTGCATGCGCGGCACCAGGTAGAGGCCTGCGTTCACGGCCTCCGGCAGGCCGGCGAACTCGTTGCAGTTGCCGACGAAGTCGGAGCGCATGGTCAAGCAGACATAGATCCGCGACTCCTGGTGGCGCGGCGCCGCGAGCAGCAGCTTGCAAAAGGCCAGCGCATCGTCGCGCGACGTGGTCTGCTTGAAGCGGAAGAGCTCCTCGAACTGATCGATCACCACCAGCAGGTTGTCGTGCTCGGTCAGGCGGGTCTCGGCGACGCACTCGATCAGGCCGCGGTTGCTGGCCCGTAAGGTGGTCTCGATGAAGCCACGGCTCAGCTCTGCCGCCTGGCCCCGTTGCGCCAGGACCTCGGGCGCGTCCAGGGCGACGGCAAGGTTACCGAGGGGGTCCTCTCCCGGCCGCAGCAGCGCCACCCGCCAGCTGGAGCCGGCGCGGGTCATGGCGCCGCCATGCAGGGCAGGGATCAGCCCCGAGCGCACCAGAGAGGACTTGCCGCAGCCGGAAGTGCCGAGGATGGCGAGGAAGCGGTTGCCACGCAGCCGCCGCAGCAGCTCATCGATCTGCTTCTCGCGGCCGAAGAAGAGGTAGTCCTCGTCCGGCTCGAACGGGCGCAGCCCCGGGAAGGGATTGAAGCTGCCCGCGCCTTCGATCGGAAGGGGTGCCGTCACGGGGGTGGGGTCCTCAGCGGCCACTCTCGAGGGCGGCCAGGAACGGAGCGAGGACCTCCGGGTCGAAGGCGTTCAAGGGCTCGCGGACCACCTGCGCCTCGAGCGTACGCAGACGCTCCTTCGGGGGCGTCTGCGGGGGTGCGATGTAGATGGCACGGGCGCGCAGCGGCTGCTCGCGGCCCAGGCTGGCGCTCTTCTGCAGCTCGCGGAGCTTGCGCCGGAGCCACGGCTCGCCTGCCGCCCCGTAGTAGAGGATGACGCCGTCACAGGTGCGGAGGCTCTCCTCGTGCTCGACGCGGACCTCTTCCTCGTCGCCATCGAACAGCGGCAGGATGACCTCGTACCCGCGCTCGAACAGGGCGTCCTCGATCCGCCGCGCCGCCTCGACGTCCTGCTGGTCGGTGACGAGATAGATCCGGGTGATCGCCCCCACCGCCGGCGCGGCTGCCTGCAGTTTCTCCTTCTTGGCCGCCTGGGGTGGCGCGAGCTGCTGGTGGATGGCGCTCTTGAGTTCCTCCAAGGGGATCTCGAGCAGCTCGGCCCGGTCGTGCACGGCGGGCGCGGTGCGCAGGTACTCGAGGAACTCGTGCTGCCGGGGGTCTTCGACCACGAGACCCGGCGAGATCCAGATCAGCCTGGGGAGCCCGGCGGCACTCCGCTCCGCGGCCAGCTCATGCTGCAGCACGACGAGGGAGCGACTGGCGCCGTCGGGCACGACGCCGTAGCCCCTCCCCACCAGGTGGACGGCGAGCTTCGAGCGAGCGAGCTGTTCGCGGACCACCGCTCCGAGCTCGGAGGCGACCAGCGGCAGTGGCCGGTCGGGCAGCACCTCGTAGCCGTTGCGCACCAGGTCGCGCTTGACGGCCTCGCGGTCCTCGCGCAGATCGAAGCTGGTTTCCGCAAGGTAGAGGGTCCCCTTGGCCGGCGCGGCGGGCGCCGGAGATGCCGCGCCGTTAGACCCCTCGAGCTCTTCGAGCAGCTTCGAGACGTCGTAGGCCAGGTCGTCCAGGCGGGCGAGGAACTGGCGCTCCGTCTCCGGGCCGAAGAGATGCGAGAGCTCACGGGGTCGGCCCGTCTGGGGGTCGAGGACGAAGAAGTCATAGCCCAGCAGGGGTTGGAGCTCTCGCGGGTGCCGCTCGAGCGGTACCGGCGTCTTGACGACCTTGAACACGCGCGCCTTGGTGCCGATCCGCAAGCCGCCCTCGAGCTCGCAGGCGTGGCAGAACTCCTTGACCTCGCGGGTGCACCACTCGGATTGCACGTAGCGGGGAGAGAGCACCGCCACCAGGGTGGCCACCCTGAGGAGCTTCTCCTCGATGGCGGCGGCAAAGTCGTCGTTGCCTTGGAGATCCGGGTCGCGCCAGATCCTCGGCTCGCGGCCGAGCAGCTGTCCGACGCGGATGCGCAGCAGCCGGTGCAGGTTCGAGATCCAGCCGCTTTGACCTTCGCTCAGGGCCTGGTCGTCGAGGTGAGCGTAGCTGATGAGGAGATCACTCTCGAACGGCACGGCGGTTTCCTTCCCCAGATACGTTGCCTAGAAGCTAAGCCGAGCTAATAACTGATTGCGCCAGACCATAGCACGCGCAATTTCTCTGCGCAAGCGAGAGCCGCGGCCCGGCGGCCCGGGCCTGGGTGGTGCACCCCAGACCCGCCGGCCGCCGTTGCGTCCGGGCTCAGTACTTCGTGGCGAGGCCGAGCAGGTACTTCAGGTTGTCGTCCTTCCAGCGGATGCCGGCGCCGACGAAGAACGAGTGCTGCTCGAGCGGGTCGTCGTAGCCGCCGAGGACGTAGAGGTTGGGGTGGAACTGCCACTTGGCGGTCAAGCGCAGGTGCGCCCGCTGGTAGTTGGGCCGGCTGAAGTCGAAGGCCTCGAACGACAGCCAGACCGGCCGGCGGAGCTTCACGTTCAACGGGTACTCCACCTGCACGCCGCCCTTGCTCTCGATCAAGCCGCCCCAGAAGCGCAGGTCGCCCCAGGGGTAGTCGGGAGAGGTGTGGAAGCCCAGCAGGGCGGTCCACCCCAGCTTGTCCTCGATCACCTGGTCCTTGACCGTGGTGACGAAGGTGTGGCCGCTGGGATCGGTGTAGGTGACGTGATCGATGCGGGTGCGGTAGGTGCCGTTCGGCGTGACGGCGATGCCGACCTTGTACAGGCGCTGGTTGTCCTGCGGATCGATCAGGACGTCGAACAGCGAGTGCGAGTTCGAGAAGGTCTGCTGCTGGTGCTGCAGGAGGTAGCCCTGCAGGTCGAGGTCCATCTTGAAGCGCTGGATGGCGCCGATCGTGCCGCTCAGGTTCTCGACGCCGGCCTTGATGCTGTCGAGGGTGGCGACGGCGCTCTTGTAAGCCTCGTCGCTGTTGACCAGCTTGCCGACCGTGCCCTGGCCGCTGGCGATCTCGCCGGTGATCTTGTTGAGGTTGTCGACCGAGGTCTGCAGGCGGCCGGTGATGTCGCGGATGTTGCCCACGCTGGCGGAGACGTCGCCGCGGTTCTCGGCGATGATGCCCGAGACCTGGTCCAGGGCGCGCTGCGTGTCGGCGGAGATGCGCGGCAGCTCGCGGGCGAGGGTGTCGGTCAGCGAATCGAAGTTGCGCACCGTCGAGGCGACGTTGGCGCGGTTCTCCTCCACCAGGGCGCGGATCTCGTCGCTGGTCCGGCGCAGGTCGTCCGCCAGGCTGTTGATGTTGTTGCCGATGTTGCCGCCGCCGCCGAAGGCGCCGGTGACCTTTTCGATCGAGTCGCCGATCTTGTCGAGCTTGGCCATCGCCTCGTCGAAGGTCACCGGCGAGGTGCCGCTCAGCACCGCGTTGTCCGGCAGCGGCGGGGCGGCGGGCGGCCCGGGCACGATCTCGACGTACTTGTCGCCGAGCAGCCCGAGGTTGGCGATGCGGGCCGACGCGCCCTGGGTTAGCGGCACCGGCTGCTCGAGCAGCAGCTTCACCAGGGCGCTGCGCCCGTCGGGGGCGAGGCCGATGCCGTCGACGCGGCCGACGCGCACGCCGGCCATGCGCACCGCCGACTTGTCGTCGAGCCCGGCGACGGTCGGGAACACCGCCGCGATGTGCCGGCCATGCTTCTGGAACGGGTTGATGTCCTCGATCTTCCAGATCAGGACGGCGAGGATCACCAGGCAGACGGTCGCGAACAGCCCGACCTTGATCATTTGCGACATAGCGTCTCCACCGCGGCTGCCCGGGCGCCCGACCGGCATGGCCCGGATGGCTTGCAGCCCGCGTTCGAATTCAGCGGCCGGAGCCGCTGGCCTCCCCGTTGCCCGCCCCGCCCTCGGCCGGCTCCTCGGCGAGCGGCCCCTCCGCTTTGCCTTGGATGAACTGCTGGACGCGGGCGTCGGACAGCTGCTTGAACTCCCCTGGCGGCGCTTCCGCGATGATCTTGCCCCGGTCCAGCATGGCGATGCGGTGGGCGACGCGGAAGGCGACCTGCATGTCGTGGGTGATGGTGACCATGGTGGTCTTCAGCCGCTCCCCGATGTCGCGGATGACCTCGCCGAGGAGCGCCGTGTTCACCGGGTCGAGGCCGGTGGTCGGCTCGTCGAAGAGCAGGATCTCCGGCTCGTGGGCGATGGCGCGGGCGAAGCCGACGCGGCGGCGCATGCCGCCGGAGAGCTCGGCGATGTCCTTGCGTCCGAGGCCCTGCAGCCGCACCATCGCCAGGCACTCGTCGACCCGCTGGCGGATCTCGCCGGACGACTTGCGCGACAGCCGGCGCAGGGGGAACGCCACGTTGTCGAACACGTTCATCGAGTCGAACAGGGCGCCCTCCTGAAAGGCCATGCCGAAGCGGCGCCGGAAGTCGGTGATGGCGCGGTTGTCGAGCCGCTCGATGGCGACGCCGTCCACCTCGACGGTGCCGGCGTCCGGCCGCAGCAGCCCGATGATGTGCTTCAAGGTGACGCTCTTGCCACTGCCCGAGGCGCCGATGACGACCAGCGACTCGCCCGCGGCGACGTCGAGGTCGAGGCCGTCGAGCACGCGCTTGCGGCCGAAGGACTTGCGGATGCCGCGCAGCTGGATGCGGGGCTCGCCGGGCGCCGGCGCGGCGTCGCCGGAGGCGCGGCCTGGGCTCGGGGCGGCCATGTCAGAAGAGCAGCCTGGTCAAGAAGAAGTCCGCCGCCAGGATGGCGATCGAGGCGAGCACCACCGCCGCGGTGGTGGAGCGCCCGACGCCCTCGGCGCCGCCGGTGGTGTAGAAGCCCTGCTGGCAGCCGATGGTCGCGAGCAGCAGCCCGAAGACCGCGGCCTTGATCAGCCCCGACAGCAGGTCGTTGAGCTTCATGAACTGGAACGAGGTGTTGAGGTAGCTGACCGGGTTGGAGCCCATCAGCACCACCGACACCACGTAGCCGCCGAAGATGCCGATGCCGTCGGCGAGGGCCACCAGCAGCGGCATCATCAGGACGGTGGCCCAGACCCGCGGCACCACCAGGTAGTGGATGGGATCGGTGGCCATCACCTCGAGGGCGTCGATCTGCTCGGTGACCCGCATGGTGCCGAGCTCGGCGCCCATGGCCGAGCCGGCGCGGCCGGCCACGATCAGGCTCGAGAGCACCGCCGCCAGCTCCCGCACCATCGACAGCCCCACCACCGAGCCGACGTAGCTCTCGGCGTTGACGCGCTTGAGCACGGTGAAGGTCTGCAGCGCCAGCACCATGCCGGTGAACAGGGCGGTGAGCGCCACCACCGGGGTCGAGGAGACCCCCACCTTGACCATCTGCCGCAGCAGCTCGCGCAGGTCGTACGGCGGCCGGGGCGTCCAGGCGAAGACGCGGCCCAGCATGTGGACGAACCGCCCCATCTGGAGCAGGAAGCGCTCCACCGCCGCCGGCAGGAGCGAGCTGCCGCCGCCGCCGGCCTCGCCGCTCTCCCCGCTCGCGCCGGCCGTCCCGGCTGCCGCGCTCCCGGTCACCGCATGGGCTTCCAACGGCCTCCTCCCTCCTCCGCCGGCGCCTGGCCCGCGTGCCGTTCGGTGCCTCTCTCCTCTCGCGACCTACCCTGACAGACTACTTCACCCGTAAACAGTTTCCAAGGTCACCATCTTTCGTGCAGCAGGGTCCCCGCGCCGGTCAGAACGGTGCCGGCGGCGGCCCGCCGTGGCGGTCCAGGTTGCGGAAGCTCGTGGTGTCGCCGAGGAAGACCAGCTCGACCGTCCCGGTCTCGCCGTTGCGGTGCTTGGCGATGATCAGCTCCGCCAGCCCCTTGTTCTCGTCGCTCGGGTTGTAGATCTCGTCGCGATAGATGAACGCCACCAGGTCCGCGTCCTGTTCGATACTTCCGCTTTCGCGCAAGTCCGCAAGTTGCGGGCGGTGGTCGCTGCCGCGGCGCTCGGGCTGGCGGGAGAGCTGGGAGAGGGCGATCACCGGGATGTCCAGCTCCTTGGCGAGCTGCTTCAGGCCGCGGCTGATGGCGGCGATCTCGAGGTTGCGGTTCTCGTACTTGCCGCCCGCCTGCATCAGCTGCAGGTAGTCGAGGACGAGCAGCGCCAGGCCCTTCTCCGCCTTGAGGCGCCGCGCCTTGGAGGCCACCTCGAGCAGCGACGGGTTGGCGGAGTCGTCGATGAATAGCGGGGAGTCGCTGTTGGCGCGCACCGTCTGGATGATGCGCGTCCACTCCTTCTGCGACACGCGGCCGGCCCGCAGGCGGCTGAAGGAGATGTCGGCCTCCGAGCAGAGGATGCGCAGGGCGAGCTCCTGCTGGCCCATCTCGAGCGAGAAGATACCGACCGTGCGCCGCTCGCGGATGGCCACGTGCTGCGCGACGTTGAGCGCGAAGCTGGTCTTGCCCATGCCCGGACGGCCGGCGACGATGATCAGGTTGCCGCGGTTCAGGCCGTGGCTGATGCGGTCGAGGTCGATGAAGCCGGTGGGCACGCCGGTGAGCAGGCTGCCGGGGCGCTCCTCGAGCTGCTCCAAGGTCTCGTGGAAGACGTTGGCGAGCGGCACGAAGCCGCGCTGCACCGCCTCCTCCCCGAGCCCCAGGATGGCCTGCTCGGCGTGGCCCAGCGCCTCCTGGGCGTCGACGCCGCCGTCCAGGCAGTCGCGGACGATCTGGCCGGCCGTCTGGATCAGCCGCCGGCGGACCGAGCGCTCCTTGACGATCTCGACGTAGGCGTCGATGCGGCCGATGTCGGGCAGGTCGAGGTCGAGCCCTGCCAGGTAGGCGAGCCCCCCCACCTCGTCGAACTTGAGCTGCTGCTCGAGCTTGGCCTGGACGGTGCGCAGGTCGATGGTGACCCGCGCGTCCTGCAGGTCGAGCATCGCCTCGTAGAGCACCCGGTGCCGGTCGAGGTAGAAGTCCTCGGGCCGCAGGCGCCCGGCGATCGTCGGCAGCACCGCCGGGTCGAGCAGGATGCCGCCGAGCACCGCCCGCTCCGACTCCTCGCTGTGCGGCAGCGTCTTCTGCTGTGGGAGGGTGTCGATCATGCCACCGCGGCCATCGCCCAGCGTCCATGGAAGAGCAACAGTCATTCTCCCCCAGCGACCGGAGGAGGCGCAAGACGAGACGCGGCGCGCGCGGCCCGCGCGGCGCTTACTCGTGACGGAGGGCGACGATGGGGGCGACCTTCGCCGCTCGCCGCGCCGGCACCCAACACGCCAGCAGCGCCACGCCGAGCAGGGCGCAAGCCGCTTCCAGGAGGGTGACCGGATCGCCGGCGCCGATGCCAAAGAGCAGCCTCGACGCCGCGCGCGCCAGCCCCAGGGCGGCGGCCACGCCCAAGGCCATGCCAGCGAGCGCGAGCGCCATGCCCTCGCCGATCACCAGCCGCAGGATGCCCGCCGGACGCGCGCCGACCGCGATGCGCAAGCCGATCTCCCGCCGGCGCTGGGCGACGCCCGAGGCGATCACGCCGTAGATCCCGAAGGCGGCGAGCAGCAGCGCGGCGCCGCCGAAGATGCCGCCCAGCCAGGCATTGAACCGGCGCAGCGCCGTCGCGTCCTCCAGGTACCTCGCGAGCGGCGCCGGCCGCGACGTCGCGACCTCCGCATCCGTGGCCAGCACGGCGGCGCGCAGCGGCCGGGCGAGCGGCCCGAGAGGACCCCTGCCGCGGACCACCCACCACATGCCGTTGACGAGGTACGGCAGGTAGCTCCTCGCGACCTGGCGGAGCGGGACGTACACGTCGAACGTCGCATCCGCGTCGAGGGCCAGGTGTTTCACGTCGCCGACCACGCCGACGATCTCCGCGTCGCCGCCGGCCGGCGAGTAACCGCCGAGCTTCAGCCGGTCGCCGAGCGGGCTGCCGCGCGGCCAGAAGCGCGCGGCCAGCGTGCGATTGATGACGGCGACCGGCCGCCCTTCGAGGCGATCGGCTTCGGTGAAGACGCGGCCCGCCAGCAACGGCAGGCGCATCGCCGCGAAGTATCCGGGGCTCACCACGCGGTACTGCGCCGACGGCGTCTCCTCCTGCTTCAGCACCGGGCGCCCGGCGATCGAGAAGTCGTCCGCGGCCCAGGTGCCGGAGAGTGGCAGGCTGGAGGTCACGCCGGCCGCGGCAACGCCCGGCAAGGACGCCAACGCCTGCCCGAGGCGCTGCTCGAACGCGGTCACCGCCGAGGGGGTCGTGTACCGCTCCGGCGGCAGCGACACCCTCACGACGACCACGCCGCGCGCATCGAACCCGGGATCGACCTGGGCGAGGCGGGCGAAGCTCTTGCCGAACAAGCCCGCCGCCGAAAGCAGCACGACCGCGAGGGCGGCCTCCCCGGCGATCAGCAGCTGGCGCAGGGCGGCGCCCGACGCCGCGCCGCCGCCTGGCTGGCCCGGCGCCCGGATCGCGTCTCGCGGATCGTGACGCGAGACCTGCATCGCCGGCCACACGCCGAACATCAGGACCGCCAGGACGCCGAGCGCGGCGACGAAGAGCAGCAGGCGCCCGTCGACTCCGATCGCGCCTGGCGCCGGCACCTGCGCCGGGGCGAGCCTCAGGAGGAGCGGGATGCCCGCGCGCGCGCCGAGCACGCCCAGCGCCGCGCCGGCGCCCGCGAGCAGGCAGCTCTCCGCGAGCAGCTGCCGCGCCAGGTCTCCCGCCGTGGCGCCGAGCGCCAGGCGGACCGCCAGCTCGTGCCGCCGGGCCGCGAAGCGCAGGAGCAGCAGGTGGCCCAGGTTGACGCAGGCCAGCAGCAGCAGCATCCCCACCGCGCCGGCCAGGATGCGCAGCGCGAAACGGAGGTCGCCGACGATCTCTTGCGCCATGGGAATGGCGCGCACGCCCGTGTTCTTGTCGTTGGTCGACGGGTAGAGCCGCCGCAGCCGGCCGGCGATCGCGCTCAGCTCCGCCTCCCCCGCCTCGGGGGTCACGCCGCGCCGGAGGCGGCCGATGACACGCAGGAAACGGTCGCCGCGGTCCGCGCGCCGCGGATCGGCGCCGAGCGCCAGCGGCGAGGCCATGTCGGCGTCCCGCTGCGGCAAGAAGAACCCCGGCGGCAGGACGCCGGTCAGCGCGTAGCGCCGGCCATTGAGCAGGATGGTCCGCCCGATGGCGCCGCGGTCCGCCCCGAACCGGCGCTCCCAGAAGCCATGGGTGACGACCACGATCGGCGGCGCGTCGGCGGCATCGTCCGCGGGCCCGATGCCGCGTCCGAGGAAGGGCCGCACGCCGAGGGTGGCGAGGAAGTTGCCGGTGACCTTGATGCCCTGGACCCTCTCCGCCGGGCCGTCGCCGGTGAGGTTGGCTCCCCACATGCTGAAGGCGGCGACGGCGTCGAAGCTGCGGCCCTGCCGGCGATAGTCCTCGAAATCGAGGATCGAGAAGGGCGCCTTCGCCCGGTCGACGCGCTTGCAGTACATCCAGACCAGCTCTTGCGGGCGGTCGTACGGCAGGGGCCGCAGCAGGACGGCGTCGACGACGCTGAAGATGGCCGCGTTCGCGCCGATGCCGAGCGCCAGGGTGAGCACGGCCGCCGCGGTGAACCCCGGGCTCTTGCCGAGCACGCGCCAGCCCAGCCGGAGGTCGCGCGAGAGCGTCGCGAGCGGGCGAGGGCGTCCAGTGCGCGCGGCGGCGCGCGCCGGCTCGATGCGCTGGTCGCCGCGGGGCATGACCAATGTATAGCAGCTGCTATGTGAGGCTGTCAACTGTGCTATGAGCGACGGTCCGTCTCTATCGCACCCCTTGGGGTCGGAATGCCGAGGGAGCCGTACTGCCGGGCCTACACCGGGTCGGCATGGACGAGGACGCGGGAGCGCGGCAGCTCGCGCTCGATGGCGCGGCGGACGCGAGCGCCGCGGGCGTGAGCTTCCTCGAAGGTGACGCTCTTGGGGATCTCGAGGTGGACCTCGATGAGCCGGCGGCTGCCGCTGCGGCGGGTGCGGAGGTCGTGGAGGCCGACCACCTCCGGGGCGAAGGAGGCGACGATGGCCTCGATGCGCCGCAGCTCGGCGGCGGGCAGGCCGCGGTCCGAGAGGTCGCCGATGGAATCGATCACCAGGTAGGCGCCGGCGCGCAGCACCAGGGCCGAGACCAGCATCGCCAGCAAGGGGTCGGCCGGCGCCCAGCGCGCCCAGCGCACCACGAGCAGCGCGACCATGGCGCCGGCATTGACCCAGAGGTCGGCGCGGTAGTGGATGCTGTCGGCCCGCAGCGCGGGGCTGCCGCTGCGGGCGGCCGCCCGGCCGAGGTGCCGGCTGACCAGCCCGCTCGCCAGCAGCGAGGCCGCCAGCACGGCGACGCCCAGGTCGATGGCCTGCGGCAGCTCGCCCGACATCAGGCGATGGACGCCGGCGACCATCAGGCTGGCGGCGGCGCCGAGCAGCAGCAGTCCCTGGCCGAGGGCCGCCAGCGTCTCGAACCGGCCATGGCCATAGGCGTGGTCGGCGTCCGGCGGCGCCGCGCTGCGCCGCAGCACGAGGTAGCTGGCGCCGGAGACGACGACGTCGACCGCCGAGTCGAGCGCCGCGGCGCCCAGCGCCAGCGAGCGGGTGCGCCAGGCCGCCGCCCCCTTGAGCAGCACCAGGAAGCCGGCGGCGGCGACGGCCGCGAGCGAGGCCCGGCCCGGCGGCGCCGAGGCCTTGCCGGCGGCCCATGCTGCTTCGCTTCCTGGTGGCGACGCCGTGGGTGCCATGAGCGATGTCCGCCGCTGTCTCCGGCGATGTCCGGCGATGCCCCCCGGCCTCGTCGCCGGCGGGGGCCGCGGGCGCTCCGCGCGCGGAAGGACGATCTTAGCTCTTGACGCCTCGGATACGCTCTACCGGAGATCGACGGCGATCCGACGGCGACCGGCGGAGATCGACGGCGATCGCGATCCGGGCCCGGCAGAGTCCCCGGCCCGCCCGAAAGGAGAGAGAGATGCCCTCATCCGCGTGCACTCACCTCGACCAGATCCAGGAGGTCACGCCGAGCGGCAACGGGTGCAAGGAGTGCCTGGCGACCGGCGGCCACTGGGTGCACCTGCGCCTCTGCCTGACCTGCGGTCACGTCGGCTGCTGCGACTCCTCGCCCGGCCGCCACGCCACCAAGCACTTCCACGCCAGCCGGCATCCCATCGTGCGCTCCTTCGAGCCCGGCGAGGACTGGGCGTGGTGCTATGTCGACGAGGTCGAGCTGCTCCCCGGATGAGGCGCGGCGGCCCGCGGCCGCCCGGGTGCCGTCCCCCGGCAGCCGGAGGCGGCAGGCGGCCTGCGTTACACTGTCGCCCCATGTCGAGGCCGCGACGGGCGGCAGTGGCCCCCGCCCTCTCCACCGCCGTCCACCGCGCGCCCGGCACGGATCGGGGACGCCGGCCCGGGGCGCGACGGCCGCCGCGCGCTCGCGGCCGGCGCCGGTGGCTGCCCTGAGCCGGCCCTCCCCCCGCTGGCTGCTCCTGGCCGCGCTGGCGTCGGTGCCGGGGTGCTCGCTGCTGCGGGACCAGCGCGAGGTCTACCACTTCAGCCACCCCCTGCCGGTCTCGGACGCCGCCTTTCGCAACACCCTCGACACCTTCGGCACCGCGATGACCGAGGGCAACCGCGTCGAGCTGCTCCAGAACGGCGACGAGATCTTCCCGGCCATGCTGCAGGCGATCCGCGAGGCCAGGATGTCGGTGAACCTCGAGTCCTACATCTTCAAGGCCGACCGGACGGGCCGGCGGGTGGGCGAGGCGCTGATGGACGCGGTGCGGCGGGGCGTCGAGGTGCGCCTGCTGGTGGACGGCAAGGGCGGGCTCGCGCCGTGGCTGCAGCAGCTGCTGCGCCAGGGGGGCGTGAAGGTCCGCATCTATCACCCCATCCGCCCCTGGACGATCACCAAGATCGGCCGCCGGACGCACCGCAAGATCCTCGTCGTCGACGGCGCCGTCTGCTTCACCGGCGGCGCCGGCATCGCCGACGAATGGCTGGGCAACGCCCGCAACCCGAAGGAGTGGCGGGAGGTCCAGGCGAAGGCCACGGGGCCCGTGGCGGCGCAGATGCAGGCCATCTTCGGCGAGGACTGGACCTACACGACGGGCGAGATCTTGACCGGCGCCAGGTTCTACCCGCCGATCCCGCGGGCGGGAGACGCGCTGGCGCAGGCGATCAAGGCGTCGCGCGGCGACCCCTCGTCGCGCGCCAAGATGCTCTACTTCATCGCGGTCAAAGCGGCCGAGAGGTCGATCCACATCCAGAACGCCTACTTCCTCCCCGACTCGCAGATGCGCCGGGCGCTGGTCGAGGCGGCGCGGCGCGGCGTCGACGTGCGGGTCATGGTCCCCGGCCGCCACAACGACGTGCAGCCGGTGCGCATGGCCGCGCGCTTCCACTATGGCGAGATGCTCTCGGCCGGCGTCAGGATCTACGAGTACACCGCCACCATGCTGCACAGCAAGACGGCGGTCGTGGACGGCGTCTTCTCGACCGTCGGCTCGATCAACTTCGACGCGCTGTCGATGAAGGAGAACGCCGAGGACAGCCTGGCCGTCTACGACCGCGACTTCGGCGCCCGCCTCGAGGCGACCTTCGCCCACGACCTCGAGCGCTGCCGCCAGGTGACCTGGGAGAGCTGGAGCCACCGCGGCTTCGAGCAGTGGGCCGCCGACGTCTTCTCCTGGTTCTGGGAACCGCTGTACTGACAGGCCCGGCGCCGGCTGCCAGCCGCGGGCTCTCGCGAGCCGCCGGGTCACCGGCCGCCGCCGCCGCCGCCCTACAGGCGGGCCAGGTGCTGGTGGACGAAGGAGACCGTGATCGAGCCCTCGCCGACGCCCGAGGCGACGCGCTTGACCGAGCCGTGGCGGACGTCGCCGGCGACGAAGATCCCCGGCACGCTCGCCTCGAGCAGGAACGGCTGACGGTCGACGTTCCAGCCCGCGGGCAGCTTGCCGTCGCGCACCAGGTCGGTGCCGGCGAGCAGGAAGCCGTGCGCGTCGCGCTCCACCACGCCCTCGAGCCAGGCGGTGCGCGGCTCGGCGCCGATGAAGATGAACAGCGAGCGCGTCGGCAAGGTCTCGACGGCGCCGCTGGCCGCGTCGGCGACGTCGATCGCCTCGAGCGTCTCGCCGCCGTGCACGCCGGTCACGCTGGCGCGCAGGCGCACCTCGATGTTGGGGGTCTGCCCGATCTGGTCGACCAGGTAGCGCGACATCCCTTTCGCCAGCGAGTCGCCGCGCACCAGGATCACCACGCGCCGGGCATAGCGCGCGAAGTACATCGCCGCCTGGCCGGCGGAGTTGGCGCCGCCCACCAAGTACACGTCCTCGCCCTTGCAGGAGATGGCCTCGGTCATCGCCGCGCCGTAGTAGACCCCCGCATCGGTCAGGCGGTCGATGCCGGGCACCGCCAGCTTGCGGTAGGAGACGCCGGTGGCCACCACCAGCGCGTGGCAGCTCACCTCGCTGCCGTCCGACAGGGTGATGATGCGGTAGGGGTCCTCGCGCCGCAGGCCGGTCGCCTCCTGCGGGGTCAGGATCTCCACCCCGAAGCGCTGCGCCTGGGTCACCGCGCGGCGGGCCAGGTCGGCGCCGGAGAGGCCGGCGGGGAAGCCCAGGTAGTTCTCGATGCGCGAGCTGGTGCCGGCCTGGCCGCCGGGGGCATCGCGCTCGACGATCAGGGTGCGCAGGCCCTCGGAGGCGCCGTAGACCGCCGCCGCCAGGCCGGCGGGACCGCCGCCGACGATGATCAGGTCGTAGAAGCGGCTCTCGGCGCGGGTGCGCAGGCCGACGCGCTCGGCCAGCTGCGCCCGCGTCGGCTCGACCAGGAAGCTGCCGTCGGCGAAGAAGACCACCGGCAGGCGGCCGGCAGGGCTCCAGGCGGCGGCGTCTCCTCCGCCTGCGCTCTCCGGCGCGGCGGCGCCGCCGCCTGCGCTCTGCGGCGCGGGGGCGCTCGGCTCGACCGCCGGCGGGCCTGCCTCCTGGGCCGGGGCGTCATCGGCGCCAGCGGCGGACGTAGCGTCGGAATCCGGGCCGGCGGACCCGGCTGCGGAATCCGGGCCGGCGACCCCGGCCGTGCCACCGTTGCCGTTGCCGTCGCGCGCCGCGACCGTCGCGAGGCGGCGCGCCTCGGGGTCCGTCTCGATGTCGAGCCACTGGTACGGGACCTGGTGGCGGGCGAGGAAGTCGCGCACCTCGAACGAGCGCGGCGACCAGCGGTGCCCCACCACCCGCACCCCCTCGAAGGGCGGCCGGTAGGTCGCCAGCCAGTCGTCGAGCAGGTCGTCGAGCACCGGGTAGAGGCGCTCGGCGGGCGGGTCCCACGGCTTGAGCAGGTAGTAGTCCACGTGCGCCGAGTTGATGGCGCGGATGGCGGCATCGGTCTCGGCGTAGGCGGTCAGCAGCACCCGCTTGGCGTCGGGGAACAGCGGCATCGCCTGCTCGAGCAGCTCGACGCCGCTCATGTGCGGCATGCGCTGGTCGGCCAGCAGCAGCGCCACCGCGCTCTGCCGGTCGCGCAGCTGGCGCAGCGCGCCGAGGGCGCTGGCGCCCGAGCCGGCGCGCATCACCCGGAAGCGCGCCGCGTACTGCTGCCGCAGGTCCCGCTCGAGCGCCCGCAGCACCTCGGGGTCGTCGTCGATGGTGAAGAGGACGGGCTTGGCCATGGCGAAAGTTGGCGGAGGATGCCGGGGTCCGAAGGCTCGCCGGCATCATACTCGACCCGTCAAGCGCCCCGACCGCGGGGCGCCGCCGCCGGCAAATGGCGGCGGCGGGCAGGCGCCTGCAACTCCGGTCTGCCGGCGCCGTAACCGAGGGGGAGGCCTGCCATGCGCGGAACGGGAAGCGATCGCCGTCGTGTGACCACCGCCGTCCTGGCGCTGGCGGCGGGGGTGCTGCTGTTCGCGCTCGGCCTGGGCCTGGCGCGGTCCCGCCTGCCGGAGTGGCGGCTGGGACCGCTCCCCGCCCGGAGCGACCTGGCACGGGACTTCCAGCGCATCGCGGCGCAGTGCGGGCTGCGCCCGCGGGGCCCGGGACCTCGCTTCGAGGTCATCGAGAGCTCCCCGCGCCGGCGCTTTCGACAGCAGGTGGCGATCACCAGCGCCGCGCCGAGCGCCATGGTGGTCATCCGGGGCGAGCAGGAGGCTGCCCTGGCGAATCCCGTCTCCGCTGGTCAGCGGCTCAGGGTCTGGTTCGACGCCACCGGCCGGCCGCAGGCCGTCGAGTGGAAACTCACCTCCTTGGCGGCGCCCAATGCCTTCCTGCAGCGGTCCGGAGCGCCCCCGCCAGGGCTGCGCGAGGCCTTCGCCGCGGCGTTGCTCGCTCCGGGGGAGCGCTTCGCGAGGACCGTGCCGGTCTTCGTGGCCGGCATCCCGGTCGACCTCAGGGATGTCGCCGGCGCCACGCCGGCGCAGCACGTCACGGCACTCGCGGTGGGCGTGGACGTCGAAGCCAGCCGCAATCCCGGCAGCGTCGCGGCGGCCGTCGCAAGCTGGGGCCTGCTCACGTCGCTGTCGCTGCCCTTCGAGACGGCGCTGGGGCAGGTCACCCTGCTGCTGATCGCCGGCGCCTTCTGCGTGCTAGCGATCCGGCGGCGCGTCAGCCTGGCGAACGCCGCCGTGCTCGCCGCCCTGGCGGGCCTGGCCGTGCTGCCGGGGGTGGCGCGCCAGGCGAGCGCCGGGCAGGCGGCCGTCGCCGTCCTGGTGCTGGCGGCCGAGAGCGCCTGGCTGGCGGTCCTCTGGTCGGCCGCCGAGTCCCTCTGGCGGGGCGGCGATCCACGCTTCGATCCCACGCTCGACCTGTTGCGCGCCGGCCGGCTCACCGCGCGCGCCGGCAGGGCCCTGCTCACCGGCGCCGGCCTGGGGGCGGCGGCGGCGGGCCTGGGCCTCGCGGCGTACGCGCTGGCGGCGGCGCCCGGCGGCGCGCGCCGCGAGGCGTTGAGCGTCGACCTTCCCATGCTCGACGGCGGCGACGGCCCGCTGGCCGCCGGCGTCATCACGGCGGCGGTGATCGCCTTCCTGGTGGCCTGCGGGCGTCGGGTCTCGCGGCGTCGCTGGGTCCCGGTCGCCGCGGCGCTCGCCGGCGCCTTGCTGCTCTCGCCGGTGCAGCTGCGGCCCTGGCCGCTGGCGCTGGCTGGCGGCGCCCTGGTGGCCGGAGCGCTGGTCGCCGCCGGCGAGCTGGGCGGTCTGGCGGCGTTGCTGGCCGCGGCGCTGGCGTACCGGCTGCTGCCGGCGGCCGCCTTCTCCGCCCTGCATCTCGACTGGCTGTCCGGCGGCTTCGTGCTGGCCGCCGGCGCCGTGGGCATCCTGCTCCTCGCCGGGGTGGTCGGCATCCTCCATCCGCGCGGCGAGGAAGAGCAGACGGCGCGGCCGCCGGCCTTCATCCTGCGGCAGGAGCGCGAGCGGCGGCTGGCGGTGGAGATGGACCTCCTGGCCCGCATGCAGCTCGGCCTCCTGCCGCGCGAGGTGCCGGTCCTTCCCGGCTGGGAGATCGCCGCCCGCTCGCTGCTCGCCGACCGCGCCGGCGGCGACCTCTACGACTTCGTGCGCGACCGCGCCGGCCGCTGGTGGATCGCCGCCGGGGACGTGGCGGGCCACGGCTACTCCTGCGCCATCGCCCAGGCGATGGTCAAGGCGGCGCTCGCCGGCCTGCTCGAAGGCGGACGCACGCCCGCCGAGGTGCTCGGCGAGACCGACCGGGTGCTGCGGACGGCCGGCGCCGCACGCAGCTTCACCACCCTGGCGCTGCTGCGTCTCGACCCGGCGACCGGCGAGGCGCTGCTCGCCAACGCCGGTCACCCCTACCCGCTCCTGGCCGAGCCCGGACAGGCGGTGCGGGAGGTGGCGCTGCCCGGCCTGCCGCTGGGCCAGGGGCCGCCCCGCCGCTACGCCGACCTGCCGCTCGCGCTCGTCCCCGGCGCCACCCTGGCGCTGTGCTCGGACGGCCTCTTCGAGGCCGCGGCCGCCGGCCGCCGCGCCCGAGCCGAGCCCTACGGCTTCGACCGCCCGCGCGCCGTGCTCGGCGAGCTCGCCGGCCGGCCGGCGGCGGAGGTCCTGGACGGCCTGCTGGCCGACTGGCGGCGCCATCGCGGCCCGGGCGCGCCCGACGACGACACCACCGTCGTGGTGCTGCGCCGGCACTAGGCCGAGCCTGGAGCGGCGCGCGAGCGGCGCGCCTGGAACACGAAGAGAGCGAGCAAGACGAGGAGCGCCGCCGCCGCGGCCGCGATCGCCCATCCCCACCGCCACGGCTGGCGCCCGCCCGGGAAGGGCACCAGGTCGCCGTCGCCCAGGACGACCATGCCGGCCCAGGCGGCCGGCGGCATGCGCGGCACCTGGCGCAGGCGCTCGAGCTGCGCCAGCCGCAGGGCTGCCGCCACCGAGGCGCCGCCGCCCAGGTGGCGGTAGAAGCTGGTCACGAGGGCCTCGGCATCGGTGTCGAGCTGGGGCCAGAGGCTCGCCACGACGGTGCGCGCGCGGGCCTCGAAGAAGGCGTGCGCCAGGCTCATGACGCCTTCGCCGCTCAGCAACGGTCCGCCGTTGCTGCTGCAGGTGGCGAGGACGACCAGGCGGTCGTCGAAGCCGAGCTTCGCGATCTCCGCGGCGCGCAGCAGGCCGTCATGCCCGGCCGACGGCGAGAGCCAGATGCCGGAGCGGCGGGGATCGCGATCATCGACGATCGAGTGGGCCGCAAAGTGCACCAGGGCGAAGCGCCCGGGGGCGGCCCGCGGATCCAGCAGCGCCGCCGCCGAGACCTCGCCGCCGACGCGCCGCTCGCAGCCCCGGCCGAGGTACCGCACCAGGGCGTCCGCCTCGCGCCGGGCGCCGGGAAGCGGCTCGGGCGGCAGGGTGATGCCGCCTGCCTGGAAGGCCCTCCGGACCGCCGGAGCCGGCGGCGGCGGATCGGCCAGCACCAGCGCCGGACGCTCGGCCGGCCGCTGCCGGCGCCTGGCGCGCCACCTCGCCCACAGGGTGGCGGAGGGGACGATCGAGATCTGGTAGCGCCGGACGATCGGCTCCACCCGCGGGCCCGCGCCCAGCGCCGCGAACGCGAGGCGATGCAGGTGATCGTCCGGCACGATGATCAATCGCCCGATGCCGGGCGGCAGCGCGGCCAGCGCCGGCGCGAGCAGTTGACGGAAGAGCTCCGACGCCTGCCAGGGCTCGGGGCGCCCGCGGTGCTCGAGATAGTCCGCCACCGCCCGGCGCAGGGCTTCCCGGCCCATCTCGTCGAGCCGGTAGCATCGCCGCCCGTTGCGGGTGGCCACCACCAGCCACGAGCCGCCGCCGAAGTCACCGGTCCAGTCCCGCCAGGGGGCGATCTGGAAGGAGAGCAGGGCCTCGTCGGGCTCGAGCAGCTGCTGCACCTGCGAGAGGCTGGCGAAGGCGCCGCCCGGCTGCACGCCGCTGCCCGCGACGCCCGCGGCGCCCGCGGCGCCTCCGGAGGCACCTGGGCCGCCGGAGCCCCCGGGGGCGCCGCCGGCAGCGCCCGGCGCCACGGCGGCATGCCGGCGCAGCCGCTCCTCCTCGGCCGTGAACGCGGCGAGATCGCCCGCCGCGTTCTCGCGCTCGCTCGGCGGCAGGGCGTCGTCCCGCCGGCGTTGCGTGACGCGCTCGATCGCCTGGTCGAGCCCGGCCAGGCGCTCCGCGTCCGTCTGGGCCGAGGCGCCCCCGGCCTCGGCGGCGACGGCGATGGCGTGGAGAGTGCGGGCGCGCAGCCGCTCGACGACCTCGAAGGCGAGGTCGAGGCAGGATGGGCAGCGCGCCGCGAGCGCGGGGTCGAGCAGGCGCCCGGAGAACCAGTAGTAGTCGTCCGACCAGGTCGAGAAGAGGCCGGACCGGATCACCGGATCTGCCTGCTGCACGCGCAGCCGCTCGATCTGCGCCAGCGCGTCCCGGGCGTCATGGACGAAGTCGTCGAACGGGCGGGTCTTCCAGCTGGCCCGCATCTCGTCACCCAGGACCCGGGCGCGCGACAGCGGATCCATCGGCTCGGCGCCGCGGTAGATGCCGCTCCCTTCGCCGGCAGGCGCCTTCCCCGCCAGCGCCTGGAAACGGTCGAGGGCCGCGCGGCACAACCGTTTCAGGTCGTCCTCGGCGGCCAGGTCGAGGCATTGGCGGATCTCTGCCTGAGCCTGCTCGGCCCCCTGCGCCAGCCTCGCCAGCAGGAAGTGCCCCGAGGCTGCCACCCTGGCGTTGCCTCCCGTCTCCGCCTCCGTGATCGCATCCCGGGCGGTCCGTTCGATCAGGCTGGCGTTGGCCTCGGCCGGCAGCTCGGCGGCCCGCTCGGCGAGCGACCGGGCCTGGCAGTACAGGCCCGAGGCGCGAGCGAAATGACTGTAGGCCGGCTGTGACAGCTGCACGCATTCGCTCCAGCCGCGCCCGACCTGTCCCGTTTCCTGGTGGACCCGGGTCGCGACGACGAGCCAGCGCTCGTCACGGAGCGGCCCCGGCGGGACCTCGTCGAGCCACAGCCCGGCCTGCTGGTAGTCGCCGCGGACGGCTGACAGCAGGGCGGCGGTGATGCTGGTCAGCGCCAGGTACCTGGGCCGCGAAGGCGCCGCCACGGCCCGCGTTGCCGCCAGCTCGCGCTGCGCCTCGCGCGCCGCTTCGTCGTATCGACCTTGGTGAATCAGGAGATTCATCAGGATGTCCCGGGCGAGGACCTCCCCCACGGCGGCGCGGTGGGAGAAGTTGGCGGCCACCGAGCGCATGACCCGCTCGGCCCGGTCCGCGGCAGGCGGCTCCAAGACCACGGCATAGAGCTGCAGGCCGAGGTTCTGCGGATCCGCGGCGAGGAGCCGGCGGACCTGCCGCGCCATCTCGGCCCTGTTGCCCCGCTGCTTGGCCTCCTGCCAGAAGCATCGAGCGGCCTCCGGGTCCTCGGGATGCAGCATGTACTGCTGCTCGCATCCTGCCCCGAAGGCCGCTCTCGTCAGGCCGCGGCCGGGTTCGGCCAGCCCCGGCCAGACGAGGAGAGCCAGCATGGTTGGCCGCAGGCGCCTCATCAAGGAGGTGGCGGATACCCGTCGGGCGGAGTCTGCGAGGTGCCGCCCTTCACCAGGACGTAGACCGCCGCCCCGGACTGGGTCGAGCCGGAGCTGCCGCCGGCGGCTGGCGCGGCGGCGGCATCCAGCGCCGGGGCCGCCGGCCGCGGAGCGCTCGCCGGGAAGGCGAGCGGTTGGGGAACGGCCTCTCCGCCAAGCGGCGCCTGGACCTCGGCGGCACGGCCGATGGAGACCGGCGCGGTCCGCTTGAAGCCGATCTCGAAGTGAAAGAACAGCTGCTTCGTCTTCGTCAGCTTCAAGGCGAGGTTGGTGATCGCCGCGCGCTCGCTCGCCGGCGCGCAGTCCTTTCCAGGGTTGCTTCCTTGCTGCCCTTCGGGCTTGGTCACTGGCGCGGCTTGAGTGCTCATGGCTTTCTCCCCTTTTGGAGTGGGCGGCCGATCCGGCGCGAGATGCTGGCCGGCTCCGGCTGTCCCGTTTGGGAAGCCTTGGCTTCCTCGGTGACCAAGGAACGAGGGCCACCTGCCAATCCCCTCACCCCTATGGCGTGCCGGGTCATGGCAGCCGCAGGTCCCTGAAGAGGATCTCGGAGCGGCCGTCGGGAAGGTGGGCCGTCAGGGTGGCCTGCAGGCGGGCCGCCGGCGCCTGCGGCGGCACGCGCTGCAGGTCGCGCGCGGGCAGGAGGTATTCGGTTACCTCGAGGCCGCGCGCCTCGGCGATCGCGACCGGCTGCGTGGCGCCGCGCTCGTCGACGAGCGCGATCGTCACGTCGTAGGTGGCTCCCGGCGGGCCGCTCCAGCGCAGCCGGGCGCCGGTGCGCGGCAGCACGGCCTCGTTCGGGGTCAGCCAGCGCGTCGCCGTGCGCGCCCCGGCGGGACTGCCGCGCTCCGCGACGATCCCCGGCACCGCCGGCGGTGCGGCGCGGCGGAGGTCGTGCGTGCCGAGCACCACGGCGAAGACCGCGGCCGCCGCCGCCCCAAGGGCGCCGTAGAGCCGCCATCCCGGCCGGAAGCGCGAGCCGCGAGCGGCGGCGCTCGCCTGGACGAGCTCCTCCGCCGGCGCGCCCTCGGCGCCCTCGGGGCGCTCCATGATCAGCGCCACCCGCCAGGCCTCGGCGCAGGGCGCGCAGGCGGCGAGATGCTCGACGATCTCGCGCAGCCGCGCCGGCGGCAGCTCGCCGTGGACACCGGCCCAGATCTCGCCTGGCGGCGGGCAGCGGTCGGGATGCGGCGGTTCATCCGGCTCGGCGAACGCGGCGCGCAGCCGGTCCAGGTCGTAAGCCCTCCCGGGGCGCTCGCTCACGGGGCGACCCCCCGCCGCTCGAGGCAGCCGCGCAGGTCTGCCAGGCCGCGATAGACCAGGTTCTCGGCGCGCTTGGCGGTCCAGCGCAGCAGGCGGCCGATCTCGGGCACGCTGTGGCCTTGCAGGTTCAGCACGACGGCGAGGCGGCGCGGGCGCACCAGGGTCTCGAGGCAGCCGCGAATGACGCGTCCCAGCTGCCTTCCCGCTGAATGGCGCTCTGGATCCGGACCGGCGACCGCCGGCGCATACTCCTCCGCTCCGTTCAGTGGAACCTCCCGTCTGCGGCGCCACCGGCGGATCTCGTCCACGAGAGCGCTGTGCGCCACCTTCCTGAGATAGAACGTCGAGAACTCGCCAGCCCCCTCACGCTTGCGCTGGGTTTCCATGACCCGCATCAGGACCGCCTGGACGAGGTCGTCGGAGCGGCTCGCCAGCCAGGCCGGGCAGACGCGGGCCACGACGCGCGCGACGTCGGCGCGCAGGCGGCGGTAGTCTTCCTCGGTCAGCGGCGAGTGGAGGTCCGCGCCCCTCGCCGCATGCCACCCGGCCGGCGGGTCCTGAGCGTCGATCGCCATACTGAAACCGTTGAGTTTCTAGTTTAGCACAAGGGCGAATCTGCGACGCGGAGGGCCCTCCATCCTCTCCATCCTCACTTGCTGGCGGTTGCCCAGGCGGGCTCGCCGCCCGGGCCGGGCCGGGTGAGGGCGCGGATGATCGCCGCGCCGCAGTGGCCCCAGATCGGGTGGGGCTCGCGCGAGCGGCTCTCTCGGCAAGGCGCAGGTCCGCGCGGCTCAGCCGGAGCCGAAGCCCAGCCGCCCCTGGCCCTCCTCCTGCACGGCCTCCTCCAGCAGCAGCAGCGCCAGGTAGCGTCCTGCCGCGCCGCCGTCACCCCCGAGCGGGCCCAGCGGCTGGATCTGCACCACCCGCCAGGCGGCGAGCACCTCCTCGATCGATCCGCCTTCCACCGGCACCACGACCGCCGCGCCGGCCTCTCCGGCCTCCGCCGTCACCTGCACCGCGACCAGCGTCTGACGCTTTTTCTTCATCCGTCCTCCGGGCGCGGGTCCGCGCCGCTGCCCGCCGCATTCTATCGTCCGCTGCGGCGGCGCGGCTGGCCCGAGGCGCCCTCGGCGCGTGCGCGGCCCGCGCAGGAAACCCGGGCAACCGCATGACCGCCGCGCGGTGCCTCGGCTATGCTCGGCCGGGGCGCCGGCCGGCCGGCCCCCGCCGGACCACGCGATGCGAGGAGAGAGAGCCAAGCTCGAAGAGACGGCGAAGGCCGGCGCGCCGGCCCCTGAACCCGGCGCGCCTGCGGCCGAACCTGGTCCGACCGCGATCGGAGCCGGCGCGCCGGTGGCCGGCGCTGCCCCGTCCCCCGCCCTCTCCGCCTGGGCGCCGCTCCGCCGCCGGCTCTTCCGCTGGCTGTGGATCGCCACGGTGGCCTCCAACGTCGGCACCTGGCTGCAGAACGTCGGCGCGTCGTGGATGATGACCTCGCTCACCACCTCCACGACGCTGGTGGCGCTGGTGCAGGCGGCGACCAGCCTGCCGTCGTTCCTGCTGGCGCTGCCGGCGGGGGCCCTCGCCGACGTGCTCGACCGGCGGCGGCTGCTGCTCGCGACACAGGCGTGGATGGCCGCCTCGGCCGCCGCGCTCGGGGTGCTGACGCTCGCCGGGTGGATCACGCCGGGGTCGCTGCTCGCCTTCACCTTCCTGCTCGGGCTGGGCGCCGCCGCCAACAACCCTGCCTGGCAGGCGATCATCCCCGAGCTGGTGCCGCGCCCCGAGCTGCCGGGCGCCATCGCCCTGGGCAGCATCGGCTTCAACATCGCCCGCGCCGCCGGCCCGGCGCTGGGCGGCCTGATCGTCGCCACCGCCGGACCGGGCTGGACCTTCCTGCTCAATGCCGCCTCCTTCCTCGGCGTGATGGCGGTGCTCTACGCCTGGCGGCGGCCGGCCGAGGCGCCGGTGCTGCCGGCCGAGCGCGTGCTCGGCGCCATGCGCACCGGGGTGCGCTACGTGCGTCACTCCCCCGCGGTGCTGGCGCCGATCGCCCGTGGCAGCGCCTTCATCGTCTGCGGCAGCTCGTTGTGGGCGCTGCTGCCGGTGCAGGCGCGGAGCCTCGGCCGCGGCGCCGCCGGCTACGGCCTGTTGCTCACCGCGCTCGGCGCCGGCGCGGTGGCGGGAGCCGTGGCGCTGCCGCG
>Ga0307479_10000425_pt1 | contig 37911 bp, 34 predicted proteins | sample atmos_gasesECM4C_FD_203743 | JGI IMG/M metagenome (GOLD analysis project Ga0307479, IMG submission 203743) | Hardwood forest soil microbial communities from Morgan-Monroe State Forest, Indiana, United States - atmos_gasesECM4C_515 | ecosystem: Environmental > Terrestrial > Soil > Temperate...
GTCTCAAGCGGATGTACGGCCAGCTGCAGGACGCCATCGTGGCCCAGTGGGAAGCCGAGAAGGACCCCGAGGCGCGCCTGCGCGCCATCATCCGTGGTCTGTTGGCCCGCATCGACGACAACCCGGCATTCTTCCGGCTGGCCATGGCCGTGCACGCATCGGCCAACGACACCGGGGCCGCCGTCGACGCCGAACTGGCCACGATCGGGCTGGACATGGCCCGGCTCCTCGAGGACGTCATGAAGGACGGGGTGAGTGAGGGGCTGTTCGCCGACGTCGAGCCCGCCCGGGCCGCCGCCTTCATCGGGCAGCAGGTGTACGGAGCCATGTCGGTGCGGGCCGGTGAGCCCGCTCCGCTGCCGCTCGACGAGGCCGTGGACGAGCTCGGCTCCTTCCTGTTGAACGGCCTGCGGCGTCGGACCCTCAGCCGGCCAGGCTGACCGGCTTGGAGTCCTTGGCTCGACGGGCGGAGATCTGGCACAGGCCGTCCGAGCCGATGTTGAGGGCGTGGTTGGTCAAGTTGTAGACGTGCTCGCTGGCGATGAGCCAGACGATGTCGCAGATCTCCCGCTCGCGGTAATGGGAGGCTAGGCGGGAGAACGTCTCGGGATCGGCCCGCTTGGTGGTGGTCAGCTCGACGGCGTAGTCCAAGGCGGCGCGCTCGGCCTCGCTGAAAAGCGGGCTCGTGCCGTAGTCGGCGAGGGCATCGATCCGGGCCAGGTCCTCGGGCGACTTCTTCATGGCGTACCACCTCGAGGCGTCCATGCAGAAGGCGCAGCTGTTGATGCTGGCCACCTGCTGGCGCACGAGCACAACGGTGTGGGCCGACAGCTCGAGCTTCTTGTCCAGGCGGGAGACCTTCCCGTAGAAGGACAGAAAAGCGGCGGGCATGCGGGCGGAGAACACGGCGATGGGGGTCGACACCTTGCCGAACTGCTTCCGGGTGAAGAAGTACACCAGCCTGAGCAGCAGGCCCTTGGGCTTTTCCACCGGGGCGAGGAACGGGGCCATCTCCGGCGTCCTTTCGTGTCGGTCGTATGCGTCCGTCGCCACTACGACCCGCCGGCGCCCGGCGGTGTGACACCCGATCGGGGCGCAATCCCCACGTTGCCGCCACGTTGCGCCCGCAGCTCGTCACGTCGAGGCTTCCTGGCGGGTCCTCTTCCTGAGGGGTCGGTGAGGAGGATGGAGACGATGAGCGAGACCGCGTGGCTCCTGTCGCGCTTCGAAGAACAGCGCCCGCAGCTCAGGGCCGTCGCCTACCGGATGCTGGGATCGCTGGCCGAGGCCGATGACGCCCTTCAGGACGCCTGGGTGCGGGTGAGCCGGGCCGGGGCCGACGACGTCGAGAACCTCGGGGCGTGGATGACCACCATCGTCGCCCGCGTCTGTCTGAACATGCTCCGGTCCCGAAACGTGAGGAAGGAGGAGCCGCTCGAGGCGCGCCTGCCCGATCCCATCGTCACCCCCGAGGGAGCAGCCGAACCGGAAGAGGAAGCGGTGTTGGCCGATTCCGTCGGCCTGGCCCTGCAGATCGTGCTCGACACCCTATCGCCATCCGAGCGGCTGGCGTTCGTCCTCCACGACATGTTCGACCTTCCCTTTGAGGAGATCGCGCCCATGGTCGGGAAGTCCACCGATGCGGCCCGCCAACTCGCCAGCCGGGCCCGCCGACGCGTCAAAGGTGCCGAGCCCTCCGCGCCCGAGCCCGACGCCATCCGTCAGCGCGCCGTGGTGAACGCCTTCTTCGCCGCGGCGCGAGGGGGCGACTTGGCGTCGCTGATCGCTTTGCTCCATCCCGACGTGGTGCTGCGTGTCGACCTGAGCCCATCACGTCCCTCGGCGTCGAGGGTGGTACGCGGCGCCGAGGCGGTCGCCCAGCAGGCGCGCATCGGCGCCAACCCGGTGGCGACCATCCACCCGGCCCTCGTGAACGGCGCCGCCGGCGCGGTCATCACCTTGGAGGGCCGCCCCCACGTCCTCATGGCCTTCACCGTCGCCGAGGGCAGGATCGTCGAGATCGACATCATCGGCGACTCCGAACGGGTCGAGAGCGTGGCCGCCGCCGTCCTTGCCGGCTGACGGCCGCGATCTCCTCGGCACCGGCGTCGTCGGTGGTCAGCCGGCTTGGGTCAGGGCCTCGGCAAAGCGCGTCAGATCCCAGCCGTTAGGAGCGCCCACGGCGTCGCGCATGGACTGCCACCCGTCGCCGTGGCGGTCGAGGTGACGGTGCTCCAGCTCGACGAGGGTGCGGCCCTCACCCTGTGGCGTGAAGGTGACGTGGACCTCGCTGGTCTTGCCCACATCCGTCTCCAGCTGCCACGCCACGCTGACATCCCAGCTGAATGCCAGACGGGTGGGAGGCTCGTAGACGAGGACCCTGGCCCAGCGGTTCTCGGCGCCGTTCACCCCCCGGTCGATGATGTGGCCACCGACGCGCGGCTCGAACACCATCTCGGCGAGGGGCTCCTCCAACAGGTGGTGGTCAGGGTTCCACCATTGACCGATGTCCTCGGTGAAGAACCTGAACGCCCGCTCGGCCGGGGCGTCGACGACGATCGATCGGCGCACGCTGGTATCGGTGTCGGTGGTCACGATGCCTCCTTGTCGTTTGGAGCACGGGAAGACGAGGACTGTTCGAGGGCGGTTTTGTAGGCGCGCAGCGACCGCTGCCAGAAGGAATCGAAGTAGGCGCGCAGCTGCTCGATGCCGGACGGATCGACGCTGAAGACGTGGCGTGTGCCCATGCGCTCCTCCCGGGCCAGGCCGGCGATGCGCAGCACCTTCAAGTGCTGGGACACCGCCGGTCTGCTCACCGGCAACAGGTCGGCCAGCTGTCCGACCGAGCTGGGCCGCTCGGCGATCAGCTCGAACACCCGGCGCCGGGTGGGGTCCGCCAGAGCGGTCAGAGCGTCGGTTGGCACTTACCGTAAGTTAGTGCTTACCGTCGTGCCCGTCAACTCCGGAGCCGTCTAGACCCATGGGCGGTGACGGCGCTCCTGGTGGCCTTGGCGGTCGGGTTCGCCTACAGCATCGGGGCCCACTACACGGGGGCGTGCATGGGCATGCCCCACGCGCTCCACGCCATCTCGGCGCGCCGTGCCCTGATCGTGATGGCGCCACTCGCCCTTGTGGGCGCCACCTTCGCCAGCCACGGTGTCGAGCACACCGTCGGTCACGGGCTCATCGCCGGCGCCGGGTTGTCGGTGCCGGGGCTCGTCATCGTCGTGGGAGTGGCGTTCGGCTTGACCAGCCTGTTCAACCGGCTGCGCACCCCGACCTCGACCATTCAGATCCTGGTGTTCAGCGCCGTGGGCGCCGGGCTGGCGGCCGGGCTCGGCATCCAGTGGAACCATATCGGCGAGTTGGCCGTCATCTGGGTGGCTGCTCCCGCCGTCGCCGGCGCACTCGGGTACCTGTTCACGAAGATCCTCGACCTCGTCCCTTCCGTGCGCGTCGAGTCACACGCGCCGGCGCCGCGTCTGGCCACGATCCCGGCCCAAGCCGACGGCGCCGCCACGGTCGCCCACCAGCTCGCCGCCGCCGGGCCCGTCGGCGACGCCGCCACCGCGGCGGGATGGCTTGGAGCGGCGCTCGTGCTCGTGGGGGCGCTCGCCTCTTTTGCGATGGGGAGCAACGACGTGGCCAACGCCACGGGCTCGCTGGTGGGCACCCGCATCCTGGGGCCGCTCGCCGCCGGGTTCGTGGGCGGCCTCGGGATCGCCGCCGGGGTGCTGACCTGGGGACGCCCGCTGCTGCGCCGGGTCGCCTTCGACATCGTGAGCGTGGACCGGCCCATGGCGACCGCCGCCCAACTGGTGCAGGCCGCGGTGGTGCTGAGCGCGGTGGGCTTCGGCTTCTTCACGTCCATGAACCAGGCGCTCGTCGGAGCCATGGGCGGCGCCGGTGCGGCCCGGGGACGTCAGTCCGTCCACACCTCGACCCTCCTCGACATCGCACGGGCCTGGGTCATCGGGCCGGGGGCGGGAATCGCCCTCGGCTTCGCGTTCACCCGGCTGGCGGTGGCCATCGCCGGAAGCCACTACCTGACCGCCTGACCGACGGTGAAAGGCAAGATTGCTCGTGGACGTTGTCGATCCGGCTCTGCACCGTACGTCGATGAGAATGAAGGCGCCGCCGGGGCGCCGCTCGAGAGAGGAAGGACCATGGCTGAATACCTGCTGCTCATCTACGAGGACGAAAGCCGCCTGGAAGCTTCCGGCCCCGAGACGTTCAACGAGATCATGGCCGGGCACCAGACGTTCGGCACCAAGCACGGCGCCGCCATCCGCGGCGGCAACGCACTGCAGTCGACCTCCACGGCCACCTCGGTTCGGCCCGAGCCCTCGGGCGGCAGCACTGTCACCGACGGCCCGTTCGCCGAGACCAAGGAAGCCCTGGGCGGCTACTACCTCGTCGAGGCGTCCGACCTGGACGAGGCCCTCGGCATCGCCAAAGACATTCCCACCCCCTTCGGAGGCGTCGAGGTCCGCCCGATTCGCGTCTTCGACTGATCGGTGACAGCCGGGCCGGGCGAAGGCTGGGCTGACGTGTCCCAGGCGGCGGTGCGTGCGTCGGTCGAATCCGTCGTCGCCGACGCCCACCGCCACCAATGGGCCTTCGTCCTCGCCGCCGCCCTGCGGGTCGCCGGCGACATCGACGTGGCCGAGGAATGCGTCCAGGACGCCTACGCCCGGGCGTTGCGCAGCTGGCCCGGCACAGGGATCCCCCGATCGCCGGGCGCCTGGCTCACCACCGTGGCCAGACGCCGAGCGCTCGACCTGCTTCGCCGGCGGGCGACGCACGACCGCTTGGCGCCGATCCTCGCCACACCCGCCGCCACGGCACCCGGCGACGTGGAAGCCGACGTCGAGGGAGAGCTCACCGACGTTCCCGACGACCGGCTACGACTCGTCTTCACGTGCTGCCACCCGGCGCTCGCTCCCGACGCCCGGGTGGCCCTGACCCTGCGCCTCCTGTGCGGGCTCACGACGGCGGAGGTGGCCCGGGCCTTCCTCGTCTCCGAGCCGACGATGGCGGCTCGCATCACGCGGGCCAAGAAGAAGATCGCCGCCGCCCGCATCCCCTACCGGGTTCCTGCGCTCGACGAGCTGCCGGAGCGGTTGGCGCCGGTACTCGACGTCGTCCATTTGCTGTTCACCACCGGCCATACGGCCCCGTCGGGATCGGACTTGGTGCGCGGCGACCTGGTCGAACGGGCGGTCGATCTGGCCCGCATGCTGGCGACACTGCTCCCTGACGACCCCAACGTGGCCGGCCTGCTGGCACTCATCCTCCTCGCCGATGCCCGTCGTTCCACCAGGGTCGACGACGAGGGACGCTTGCTGCGACTGGCCGACCAGGATCGAGGCACCTGGGACCGACGGTCCATCGACGAGGGAGTGGCGCTCGTACGCCGCGCCCTCAGCGCCCGCCGGCCGGGGCGCTACCCCCTCATGGCCGCAATCGCCGCCGTCCACGCCCAGTCCCCCACCTTCGAGTCCACCGATTGGGCGGAGATCGTCGGCCTCTACGACCTCCTTCTGCAAACGTGGCCCTCGCCGGTGGTCGCCCTCAACCGCGCCGTGGCGATCGGGTTTGCCGACGGCCCCGAAGCCGGGCTCTCTGCTCTGGACGTGCTCGCCGCCGAGCCGGTGTTGGCGTCCTACAGCTACCTGGCTTCTTCGCGAGCTGACTTCCTCAGCCGTCTGGGACGCACCGACGAGGCTCGGCTCGCCTACGAAGAGGCGCTCATGCTCTCGGAGAACGCAGTCGAGCGCGAGTTCCTGGCCGATCGCCTGCGCAGCATCGACGGCTGACGGCGGCGGCCGCCCGCCACGGCGGCGCCGGCCTTGGGAAACCTAAAGGATCCCCACAGCCATCCCCGAGACGGCCCTCCTATGACTGGGCAGTGACGACCGCGCAGCGGCCCGACACGGTGAAGGAGTGGTCATGAACGAGGATCCCCGGCCGTACGACGCCGATGACGACTACTGGACGGCGGGCGTGGGGACGACCCTCCTCGACGCCAAGGCGTCCGAAGCAGAGGCGGGCCCCGAGACAGCCGAAGCGCCCCGCTGGCCTCCGCCTGCCGGGGGTGCCGGCGGCGGCAGCGGCTGGGTACCCCCGTACGCCTTTCCACCGTGGGCGGCGCCACCCCCTCGGTCCCCGGCAACCCGCCGTCCGTTACTGCGGACCCTCGTCGTCGTCCTCATGCTCGGGCTGGCCGCCGCCAGCGGAGCGCTCGGCTTCGCCCTCGGCAAGAACCCGGCGACGACCACGGCCGGGGCGGACAGCCCTTCTGGCGCGACAGGCAGCCCCTCCGGGGCGGGGGGGTCCCCGTCGGGCTCGACGAGCAACGGCGACCTCGCCTCGAGCGTCGACAAGTGGGTCGTCGACGTCGACACCGTTCTGGGCTACCAAAACGCGCAGGCGGCCGGGACCGGCGTCGTCCTCACCTCCACCGGTGAGGTCCTGACCAACAACCACGTCGTCGAGGGCGCCACTCGGATCAGCGTCACCGACGTCGGGAACGGACGCACCTACAGCGCAAGCGTGGTCGGCACCGACGCCTCGGCCGACGTCGCCGTGCTTCAGCTCTCGGGAGCGTCCGGCCTCGCCACGGCCAGTGTGGGGAGCTCGGCCAATCTCGCCGTGGGTGACGCCGTCACGGCCTTCGGAAACGCCGGGGGCGTCGGGGGGACCCCCAGCCAGTCGAGCGGACAGGTGACCGCGCTGGACCAGCAGGTCACCGCCTCCGACTCCCTGTCCGGCGCTTCGGAGCAGCTCTCGGGGATGATCCAAACCAGCGCCTCGCTGCAGCCCGGCGACTCGGGCGGGCCGCTCGTCGACTCGACAGGGAGACTGGTCGGCATCGACACGGCCGCGTCGAGCGGCTTTCAGTTCCAGTCGGGCTCGAGCGCTAACTTCGCAATCCCCGTCGACACCGCCCTGCAGATCGCCAGACAGATCGAGTCGGGCCAGTCGTCTTCGTCGGTGCACATCGGGACGGCGGCGTTCTTGGGCGTCGGCGTCACCTCGGCCGGAGGCAACGGGGCACTGGTGCAGAACGTGATCGCCTCCTCGCCGGCGGCCGAGGCGGGACTGCAGCCCGGTGACGTCGTCGACTCCCTGAACGGTCGGAAAGTGAGCTCGCCGACGGACCTGTCCACCATCTTGGAAGGCATGCAGCCCGGAGACGAGGCCCAGGTGGGATGGGTGGACGGCACGGGCCAGCAGCAGACGGCCAGCGTGCAGCTGGCCAGCGGTCCGCCGGCGTGACGTAAGCCGCAGCAGCTGTCGACGCTCAACCTCGGGGGGCCGAGAAGGCGGCGCGCTCGGATTCCGCCACGGCTCGCCAGTGACAGCCCTGCAGGTGGTCGTTCACGACTCCGAGGGCCTGCATGGTGGCGTACACGGTGGTAGGCCCGACGAAAACGAACCCGTGCCGGCGCAACTCCGCCGACAGCGCCTTGGACTCGGACGTGGACGACGAAAGGTCGCTCAGATGCTTGGGCGCCACGGCCCGTGAGGGTTCATGGCTCCACAGCAATCCCGCCAGGGAGCGTCCCACCTCGTGCAGGGCGACCGTCGCCCGAGCGTTGGTCACCGTGGCGGTGATCTTGCCCCGGTGGCGCACGATCGACGCGTCGGCGACGAGTCGCTCGACATCGGCATCACCGAAGCGGGAGACGACTGCGGGGTCGAACGAGGAGAAGGCTCGTCGAAGGGCCTCTCTCTTGCGCAGGATGGTGAGCCACGACAGGCCTGCCTGAAAGCCTTCGAGGCAGAGCTTCTCGTACACGCGGGCCTCATCCGCCACCGGATGTCCCCACTCGGCATCGTGGTACTCCCGGTACTCGGGCGTCGAGGCGCCCCAGGAGCAACGGGCGAACCCGTCGTCGCCGGTGACCAGATCGGTCACAGCGGAGCGGGCTCGATGGCGGCCAGCTCGTCCATGACCGGCCCGAACGTGGCCTCCAGCCATCCTCCGGGATCGGGTCCCACGGCACCGGTGACGAGCGTGGACACACCGATCCGGGCGAACGCCTCGGCGCCCTCCAGCACCTCTTTTGGTCCGGCGCCGGGTGGGAGCTCCCGGTACATGGCCGTCACCTCGATCTCGTTGAGGTCCCGCCCGACGGCGTCGCAGTGGCGACGCAACACCTCGATCTTGCGGGCGACCTCATCCGGCCCGCCGAAGATGTTGCAGGCGTCCGCGTACCGGGCGACGAGGCGTAAGGTCTTTCGTTCGCCGCTGCCGCCGATCAACAAGCGAGGCCGGGGGCGGCTCACCGGCTGCGGTACGCAAATCGTCTCGGCCAGCTCGTAGTGCCGTCCCTGGTAGGACCCGTCGTTCTCGCTCCACATCTGCAGGCAGATCTGAATCGCCTCCTCTAGCCGCTCGAACCGCTCGGCCGTGGGCGGGAAGGGCACCCCCAGACCGCGATGCTCACGCTCGTACCAGGCGGCGCCGATCCCGAGCTCGGCCCGACCCTGTGACAGCACGTCCAACGTCGTGACGATCTTGGCCAGCAGACCTGGATGCCGATAGGACACCCCGGTCACGAGCAGGCGCAGCCGGAGACGGCTGGTCACGCCGGCCACGAAGCCGAGAGCGGTGTAGCCCTCGAGCATGGGGTCCTGGGCCGGAGCCATCCAGTCCATCTGGAAGTAGTGGTCCATGAACGACTGGGTGGTGACGCCGATGGCCTCCGCTCGTCGAGCCAGGTCGGCCACACCGGGGCCGATGCCCGAGGATCCGCCCGCCCAGTCGAAGCGATGCACGTGCAGGTCGAGTTGCATGACCCCGGTCTACCCGCTCCCGCCTGAGGTCGCGCCGACGCGCCCGGAGGTAGCTTCGGCGCCATGCCGGAGCGGACCCCGCAGGGCCTGGTGGGCACGGCCCGCTCCGTGCGCGGGCCGATGTGACGGTCGTCACGGCGGAACCGCCGACGCTCGAGAGACGCAGGGTCCTGGTAATCATCGGCGCGCTCCTGCTCGGGATGCTGCTCGCCGCGCTCGACCAGACCATCGTCGCCACCGCCCTCCCCACCATCGCCGGGGACCTCCACAGCCTTTCCCAGTTGTCGTGGGTGGTCACCTCCTACATCCTCGCTTCGACCGCCTCGACACCGTTGTGGGGAAAGCTCGGCGACCTCTACGGCAGGAAGGTCTTCTTCCAGGCGTCGATCGTCGTATTCCTGGTGGGCTCGGCGCTGTCGGGACTGAGCAGCTCGATGATCGAGCTTGTCGCCTTCCGGGCGCTGCAGGGGATCGGCGGCGGGGGGCTGTTCGTCGGCGCCCAGGCCATCGTCGGCGACGTGGTCGCTCCCCGTGACCGCGGCAGGTACCAGGGAGTCTTCGGCTCGGTGTTCGGGGTGGCGAGCGTGCTCGGCCCGCTCATCGGGGGGTTCTTCGTGGACCACCTCAGCTGGCGCTGGGTGTTCTACATCAACCTGCCCATCGGGATCGTCGCCCTGGCCGTGACGGCCGCCGTCCTTCCCGGCACGAGCGTGCGACGCAAGCACGTCATCGACTACACCGGCACCGTCGTCCTGGCCGGTGCGGCTACGGCGCTCGTGCTCCTCACCACGTTGGGCGGCATCACCTATCCCTGGGCATCGGCACCGATCGTGGCGCTCGGCGTCGGGGCGGTCGTGCTGCTGGCGGTGTTCGTCGCCGTGGAGCGACGCTCCACAGAGCCCGTCATGCCGCTGCGGCTCTTCTCCAACCGCATCTTCGCGGCATCGAGCGCAGTGGGGTTCGTCGTGGGATTCGGCATGTTCGGTGCCATCACCTATCTCCCCCAGTACATGCAGGTGGTGCGGGGCGTCTCCCCCACCCTGTCGGGCCTCGAGCTGCTGCCGCTCATGGCGGGGCTGCTCCTCACCTCCATGTCCTCGGGACTGCTCATCACCCGCTTCGGCCGGTACCGGATCTTCCCGATCCTGGGCACCGGGATCATGACGCTCGGGATGTACCTGTTGTCCATGCTCGGGGTGGGGACCTCGACGTTGGACAGCTCGCTGTTCATGTTCGTCTTGGGCGTGGGCATCGGCGGCGTGTTGCAGGTCCTCGTCATCGCCGTGCAGAACGCCGTGCCCTACGCCGACCTCGGGGTGGCGACCTCGGGCGCCACGTTCTTCCGATCGATCGGCGGCTCGTTCGGGACCGCAGTGTTCGGCGCAGTGTTCACCAACCGGCTCACCGTGGAGCTCAGCCACTACCTGCGCGGCGTCAAGCTCTCCCCGGGGTTCAGAGCGTTGTCAGGCGCCAGCCCCGCCGCCTTGAAGCGACTGCCCCCGGCAGTGCACAGCGGCTTCGTCCACGCCTTCGCCGCAGCCTTGCACACCGTCTTCCTGGTGGCGGTGCCCATCGCCGCCGTCGCCTTCGGGCTCACCTGGCTGCTCAAGGAGATCCCCCTCCGCCAAGCAGCGAGCCGCCCCGACCCAGCGCAGACGCTCGGGCCCAACGCCATCCCGGCAGCACGTGAAGGCGACGACGAGATTGCCCGGGTGCTCTCGTTGCTGGCCAGCAGGGAGGACGTCGCCAAGGTCTACGAAGACCTGGCTCAGCGGGCGGCGCTGCCCCTCGATCCCCGCTCCACCTGGGTTCTGCTCCGCCTGCAGGACCGGTCGCAGCTGGATCTCTCGGCGCTGGCCCAGGCTCTCGGGACGACAGTCGACCAGCTCGCCCCCCTCTTCGGGCCCCTGTCCGAGGGAGGGTTCCTGCGCCTCGAGCACCTGGACGGCACTCCCGTGGTGGCCCATCTCACGCCGTCGGGCGAGGCGGCGATCGACCGCCTGGTGGCGGCGCGCCGAGCGGGTCTCGCCGAATGGCTGGGATCGTGGTCGGCCGAGCTCGACGAGCAGCTCGCCGAGAAACTGCGCCAACTGGCCCGCGACCTCTTGCGGGACCCGGGGCGCCGAGCCGAGCTGCTCTCTTTCACCCCGGTCACGCCGGTGGGAAGCGGGCCGCCCCAAAGTTGATCACCAGCCTGATGACCGCTGCTTGGGCGTCGCGCCTCTCCGCATAACATCGTCATGGGTGGTTGCCTCGCAGCCGCCTGAACGCCGACGGGAGGAGCATCATGAACAGTGAACCTGAGCGGGCGATCCTCGCCGGAGGCTGCTTCTGGGGAATGCAGGATCTCATCCGCAAGCTGCCCGGCGTCATCTCCACTCGAGTTGGCTACAGCGGTGGCGACGTCCCCAACGCCACCTACCGCCACCATGGGACGCACGCCGAAGCGGTGGAGATCATCTTCGACCCTGCCGAGATCTCGTATCGAGATCTGCTCGAGTTCTTCTTCCAGGTGCACGACCCCACGACGAAGAACCGCCAGGGCAACGACGTCGGCACGAGTTACCGCTCGGCGATCTTCTACGCGACGGACGATCAGAAGAAGATCGCCGAGGACACCATCGCCGACGTGGACGCGTCGGGGCTATGGCCCGGCCAGGTGGTGACCGAGGTGGCTGCCGCCGGTCCGTTCTGGGAGGCCGAGCCCGAGCACCAGGACTACCTGCTCAACTATCCCGACGGCTACACCTGTCATTTCGTCCGGCCCGGCTGGAAGCTGCCCCGCCGTGCCGACACCGGCGCCTCGACCTGAGCTCAGTCTTCCAGTGGCCCTGGGTAGGCGGCCTCGGCCCGGTCCGCGAACCGCTTGATCGAGTGGCGGATCAGGAGGACAACGATCACCACGACGACCAGCGCCACGATCCCGATCACGAGGTTGATCGTGCCGGATTCCCGCATGATCGTCGAGCCCGCGAAATAGGCGGCGGTGGTATAGATCGCGGCCCACACCACGCCACCAGCCGCATTGGCGACGAGGAATTCTCTCCACCGCATCTGGCTCGTGCCGGCCAGGAAGGCGGCGTACGTGCGCAAGATCGACACGAAGCGGCCGAAGAAGACGACGAGAGTTCCCCGCCGGTCGAACAGGTAACGCGCCACCTTGAGCTTGCGCTCGTCGAGTCGCACGTAACGCCCGTAGCGGCGCGCCAAGGGATACCCGCCCTTGTCGCCGATCCAGTAGCCAATGTTGTCTCCGACGATGGCGGCCGCCGAGGCCACGAGAAAGATGAGAAGCGGGTTGAGATGATGGGTCCGGCCGGCGTAGGCACCGGCGACGATCAGCGTGGTCTCACCGGGAAGGGGGATGCCGAGGCTCTCGGCGCCCACCAGGGCGAAGACGGCCAGGTACCCGTAGTGGTGGATCAGGTGGTCGATGGACATGTAGTGATGCCGATGGCTGATCCCGGGTCGCTCTACGGGTAGCCCCACGTACTATCAGGCGGCCGGTCGACCCCTTGGTTCTGCGGTTTCGGCCCTCGCCGATCGGGCAATCTGAAGGCGGCACGAGGCACAAGAGAGGGGCTCACCATGGCCGAGGCGTCACGGCTGCCGGCACCGGAAGAACTCGGCACCCCAGTGGCACCAGCGATGCCGAAGGTGGTCGATCGGGGCACCTTCCAAGCCGAACTGGACGGGCTGCGGATTCGAGAGAAGGCGCACACCCGGGAAGGCGATGCCATCGCCGCCGCCCGGCGCCGCCTTCCCATGGTGGAGGTGGACTCTTCGTTGCCGCTCATCGGTCCCCAGGGCCAGGTGAGCGTCCTGGACACGTTCGAAGGGCGCCAGCAGCTCATGGCCTACTACTTCATGTGGCATCCGGACCGACCCGCCCCGGAGCAGTGCGAGGGATGCACCTTCTACACCACCCAGGTGGCGGAGCTGTCCTACCTGCATTCGCGCCACATCACCTTCGCCGTCTTCTGCCAAGGCCCCTTCGACCAGAGCACCCGGTACCGCGAATTCATGGGCTGGGATATGCCGTGGTACTCGGCGCAGGCTTCCCTGGACTCGCTGCTGGTGGGACGCCAGATCGGCCTGTTCCACCTGGCGTGCTACCTGCGGGAGGGTGACCGTGTCTTCGAGACCTACTGGACGACGCGCCGTGGCGTGGAGGCGATGGACAACAGCTACGCCCTTATGGACCTGACCGTGTACGGACGTCAGGAGACCTGGGAGGACTCGCCGGCCGGCTGGCCCCAGGAGTGCACCAACACTCGGACCGACGCCGGCCCGCCAGAGTGGCCGCCGGTGTCGCTATGGCCGGGTGGCCGCCCCATCGCCCAGTGGTCCCGGCTCGAAGCCGGAAGTTCAGACGTCCTCGGCGGCTGAAACCGGCGATCCGATCAGTCAGTCAGCGGCACCACGCCGAGGGCGGCGATCCGGTCTTCGTCCGCAGTGACGATCAGGGCGGTGATCTGCTCATCGACCACCGTGAACTCGATGACGCTTCGGATGCGCCCTCCCGGCGCCCAGGCCAGGGCAGGAAGGCCGTTGGCGAGCACGAGACGAGTTCCTCGAGCCCCTCCGCTCACCGCTGCCGCCACCTCTCTCGCTCCCCGGGTCTCGGGCCTCGACCCCATTCGCAGCGCGGCCTGGTCGGGTTGCAGGACGACGTCGGGGTGAAGGAGGCGTACCAGGGCCTCGAAGTCGCCGGCCCTCGCCGCCCGGAGAAACGCCTCGACGAGGCTTCGGTGCTGAACCACGTCCACAGTCGGCACCGCTTGCGTCCCTTGCACCCGGCGGCGGCCCCGGCTGGCCAGCTGTCTTGCCGCATCCGCCGAACGGTCCAGGATCTCGCCGATGGCGTCGAAAGGGACGGCGAACACGTCGTGGAGCACGAAGGCCACTCGCTCCTCGGGAGCCATCGAATCAAGGACCACCATCAGGGCGGCACCCACCGAGTCCGCCACGATGGCCGCCTGGGCCGGGTCGTGATCCACAGCCGGGTCTTCGGGTTCTGCGAGGTCGACCTCGGTGACGATCTCACTGCGCCAATTCCGGGACTTGAGGCGGTCGAGGCAGACCCTTCCCGTCACGGTAGTGAGCCACCCGGACAGGTTGTCCACCGCAGCCGGCTCGACGCGCATGAGGCGGAGCCACGACTCTTGAACCGCATCTTCCGCCTCGGCCCGGGATCCGAGCATGCGGTAGGCGATGCCCTCCAGACGCGACCTGTCGGCTTCGAATTGCCTGGCTACCCACTCGAGCTCTTCCATGAGCGCTCGGACTCAGCGGTCCTGGATGATTCCGAGGACGTTGCCGTCGGGGTCGGTGAATGCGGCCACCAGGCGGCCGCCGCCGACGTCGTGTGGGGGCTCCTTCACCGTGGCACCCGCGGCCGTCACCTCGGCCAGCTTCGCTTCGATGTCGGGCACGTGCCAGTAGGCAATCGGTGAGGTCATGCCCTGTGGCCCACCGCCCGGCACCAGCCCGATCTGCTGACCGGCAGCCTCGTAGCCCACGTAGTAGGGCCCGTCGGTCTGTGGCTCCATTCCGAGCAGGGCGGTGTACACGGCCTTCGCCGCCGCCAGGTCGGACACGGGATGCAGGACAGTCTTGATTCCTTCGGTGGGAGACGCGGTCATGGTCGCTCCGGGTTCAGGGGCCTCGTGGGCCGACTTCTCTCTGGTGAGGAGTATGACGACAGCCAGCTGAGGAATGTGACCGGACCACAGCAGGACGGGTCGCCGGTCCTTTCGACGCACGCACCGTGCCTGCAGGACTGCGCCGGGGTCACAGCCTTCGGGAGCGAACCTGGGGTCGGCTACTGGCCCTGAAGGGCTCCGTCGTGTTCTCGATGGACGTTGACCCCGTCATCGACCCCCGCATCGATGCCGGCGAGGAAGCCGCCCCGGACGCCGGAGCGCTGGTGTGGTGCTGGCACGATGGCGGCGCACTGGCTCACCCCCTTGGTGGGGAGCTGAACGAGAGTCAGACTTCCCATACGTCGCGCCACTAGGTGCGAACCCGAAGGGTCGGTCCCGGAGTGATCTTCCAGATACTCGGTGATGGTCGGCCGTGAACGTCGAGATCCTCGCCCCGGCCTTTTACCGGTTCCGGGCCACCTTCGCCCGCCGGCGGGCGGGCTATCTGGCCCTGGTCCTCCTCATCGGCCTCATCGGCGGCGTGGCCATGGCGGCTGTGGCAGGCGCCCGTCGCACCCAGTCCTCGTTCCCCGTGTACTTGGCCAGCACCAATCCTTCGGACGTCAGCGTCTTCACCGAATTCGACCCGATCTCGCAGGTCGGCTACTCGCCGAGCATCGCCAGTGCCATCGCCAAGGTCAGGTACGTACGTCACTCAGCCGATGTCATCGGGTTCGACGGAACGCTCCAGGTACTGGGGGGGATCCCATGGGGAGGTGCTTCGGGTAAGGCGCCACCTGCGGTCGAAGGGAGCCTGAACGGGGGATACCTCACCCAGGACCGAGTGAACGTGATCCGGGGTCGGATGACGAATCCGGCGCGCCTCGACGAGTTCGTGATGTCACAGGGGGGCGCCGATCAGTTGGGGTTGCATGTTGGATCGACCCTGCCCTTGGTGTTCTTCACCGACGCGCAAGTGAATTCACCGACGTTCGCCGGCTACCCGATCGACAAGCCTTACCTTTCGATCAAGCTGAAGCTGGTTGGCATTGTCGAATCGAGCAATCAGATTGTTCAGGACGACGATGCCGCTCTCGGAGACCAATTCGCGGTCCTCACTCCGACGCTCACCCGACGACTTGCCACATGTTGCGCCTATTACTCGTACACCGGGCTTCAGTTCTCAAGCGGTGCCAGAAACGAGAGGGCGGTGCTTTCCAGTGTAAGGAAGCTCCTCCCGAATCTCGGGCCGGCAGGGGGGGCCCAAACCCAAAACCCGTTCGTGGCGAAGGCAGAGCGCGCCATTCGACCAGAGGCGATCGCCTTCGGAGTATTCGGATTGATCGCCGCCGTCGCCAGCCTGTTGATCTGCGGCCAGGCCATCAGTCGCCTCTTGCGTCGCGGTGGCGAGGATGCCCTCGTGCTTCGGGCTCTGGGCGCGGGCCCCGTCACTACTGCTGCCGACGCCCTCGTGGGCATCTTGGCCGGCGTCGTGGTGGGGTCACTGTTGGCAGTTGCGATTGCCATTGGCTTGTCGCCCCTGAGCCCAGTGGGTGCCGTCCGGCCCGTTTACCCTCACCCGGGCATTTCGCTGGACTGGACGGTCCTCGGCCTCGGCCTCGCTCTCCTGGTCTTGGTACTCGCATCGACCGCCATCTTGATGGCATTTCGCTTGTCACCGCACCGCACGAATCAGAGAGGGCGCGGGGCGGCCCGCCCCTCGAGCGTGTCCGGCGCTGCGGCGGCGATAGGGCTTCCGCCTGCCACGTTTATCGGCATTCGCTCGGCCCTGAGCGCGGACGCCCGGCGGGGCACCGTACCGATGCGCTCGGCCGTCTTTGGCGCAATTCTTGCCGTCATCGTTCTCGTCACCTCGATCACCTTTGGCGCCAGCCTCAACGCTTTGGTCTCTCGTCCCCCTCTTTATGGGTGGAACTGGAACTACGCCTTGCTCTCCGGCTTCTCTGGTCAAGAGGACCTGCCTGAGGCTGAGACCGCCTCGTTGCTCAACCACGACCGGGCCGTGGCTCACTGGGCAAGCGCATACCTTCTCGAGATCGACGTTGACGGCCAGCCTGTTCCTACGCTCGTCATGCGCCCCCACGCCCCGGTAGGCCCACCGATTCTGTCCGGGCACTCGCTGTTGACCGACGGGCAGATCGTCCTCGGAGCCGCCACGTTGGCGCAGTTGCACAAGCATGTCGGCGACACCGTGGTGGTCGGCGGCGGAGACCTCTCGCCGACCCGCCTGCGAGTAGTCGGAACGGCGACGTTGCCCACCATCAAAGGCGCGGGGGGATCGCTCCAGATGGGGACCGGCGCCGTTGTCTCCCCCGTGCTGTACACGGCAAGCGACCTCAATGTGCAGGGCAGCGCCATCCCCGGGCCCAACGCGGAGCTCATCGTCATCCGCAGGGGGGTGAGCGCCGAGGAGGCGCAGCGATCGCTCGACCGGATCGTGCAGGTCTTGAACCAACCTTCGGATCCAGATGGCCCGGTCGGAGGTGTCGTGTCGCTTCTCCGTCCCGCTGAGATCGCGAACTACCGGGCGGTGGGATCTACGCCTGCCGTTCTCGCGAGCGTCCTGGCTGTTGGAGCTGTCGGGGCCCTGGGGCTGACTCTTGCGGCCTCGGTACGGCAACGCCGACGGGAGTTCGCCCTGCTCAAGGCGTTTGGGTTCACAAGACGACAGCTGGCGTCGACGATTGCCTGGCAGTCCTCGGTATCGGCGGTAGTCGGCGTCATCGTGGGCGTGCCTGTCGGCATCGCCTTGGGGCGATGGCTGTGGACCCTGTTCGCACGCCAGATCTCAGCCGTGCAATATCCAACCGTTCCCGTGGGCTCCGTCCTATTCGTTGCCTTCGGCGCGTTGTTGTTCGCCAACGTCGCAGCGGCGCTGCCGGGACGAAGTGCGGCCAGAACATCGACCACGGCACCGTTGCAAGCCGAGTAAGCGGGGACTTCGCTCTCTCCCTCTGATGGGCCCGATGCGCGGACCGCTACCGGCCGACCATGGCGTCGCCATCCGAGCCTACGGCGGCGCAGAAGCTCGCTGTTGGGCACGACACCGATACCAGACCCAAGTTCAGGCCCCGGACGTCCGCGGCAGGGCCCACGAAATTGGCGAGACTGGCATTGATCGATTGGGGGGCGGACCAAGAGCTGCCGTCCCAGGTGATCACGTGGCCGTCAGAAAGGGTCGCGACACAGAAGTTGGCCGTCGGGCAGGACACTCGATCGATGAATGCCGGCGTCGAATTGGAGTTGACGGTGCCGATCGGACTCGGCGCGGACCAGGAGGCGCCGTTCCAGACGACGTACTGAGCACCCGGCAGAAGACCCAAGCAGGACGTCGGTGAGGGGCACGACACAGTGACCCCACCGCCGTGGGAGCCGATCGACTGAGGGGATGCAAACGACGAGCCGTTGAAGACTCGAGCATTGCCATTCGTGTCAAGTGTCACGCAGAAGGTGACCGTTGGGCACGACACGGACTGGCCTCCGTCCATTGGATATTCGAGGGACCAAGTCGTGCCGTTCCAGGTACGCACGTCACCGTCCTCGTCGAGCGCCATGCAGAAGGCTGATGAGGCGCAGTCCACGTCGGTGATGCCGTCGGCGCCGTTCGGCCAGCGGATCGCCGGGCTGGCGGACCACGAGGTGCCATTCCAGACGAGGGCGCTGCCGTCCGGTGCGCCCGCCACACAGAAGCTCGCCGACGGGCACGAGACGTGGTTGTAGGTGTCCTGGGCGAAGATCTGGGTGGTGGAGGAGGACCACGAGGTCCCGTTCCACACGACGGCGCTACCCACGGTGCCGGGACCCGTCGCCCCCACCGCCACGCAGAAACTCGGGGTGGGACACGACACGTCGGCGAGCCCGTTCAGGGCGGTATCGACATGCTGCGGAGTCGACCACGACAACGAGACCACTGCGGTTGTCGAAGGCGCTGCGCCGGTCGACGTCGTCGCCTCGCCGTGTGGCTGCGACGTGCCGCTACAGGCAGCCCCTCCGACGACCAGGAGGGCCATGACGGCAAGGATGGCCGTGCGAACCAGCCCGCTCCCATCGCGAGCCCGGACAGGCCCGGCCCCTGGGGTCATTGCGGCAGCGTACTGCCGACCCGATCCGATGCGCTGGGAACGACGCGTCATCATCTCGCACAGACACAACGCCAAAAGCGTGCGTGTTCTGCTGCGCCTCGTCGGGGTCACCTGATTCGAGAGCCTGCGCACAGCTGTCCCTGGCGCGGGCATCATGGGCAGGATGTACCTATGACGATCCAAGCGTTTGTCAGGGATGGCGCCGGGAATCAACGCCGTCAGCTCGTTGATCCGACGGGAGGTACCTTCGATGCTGCGAGAGACTTCGACAGGCTGATTCCTCCCACCGATGGTTCGCTCGTCCTTGCCCGAGTGGACCCGTACGGCACCACGACCTTCGGACGGGAAGACGCCGCAGCGATCCGAGAAGAGGTGTCGGGTCTGCAGGACTGGGAAGAGCTGAGCCCAGTCGAGCATCGAGGTCTCGTCAGGTTACGGGTGATGGCCGAAGCGGTGGCGTCAGGACAAGACCTTCAGCTCGTCTTCTCCGGCGACTGACCAGCCGAACCCGGGCACCCAGCTCCGAAGGTCACCGGGGCACATCACGCCGGGGGCGATTCCGAGCGGCTGAACGCGCTGCGATCTCGCCGGCATTTCGCAGGGCTATTCGACGATGTCCAGCCTGCTGGGCCCGAACACGCTCAGGCAGTCCAGTACGGGCTCGGGGTCGCCGCTCCATGCCATGGCCGCGAGCTGCCTCCGGCTTCGTCGCCCCAGGGTCGGATGGGACGATCCAGCGTTTGGTATTGACCCGCTGTCTCCGATGCACCGGTACGACAGCAGTAGACCTGGCATTTGGATCGATCACTGGGCCGACTGACCATCCCAAGGCGTAGCCGGCCGCAACACGTCTTGGTAGCCGATGACTACCGGTGGCTTGTGGCTTGTTGCAGCCGGCGGGTGACGTTGACGGCGTGGTCGCCCAAGCGTTCGAAGTAGCGGGCCACGAGTGCCATTTCGATGGCGACGGGTACGGCGATGCCGGAGGCGGCGAGCTCGGCGGTGAGGTTCACGTGCAGGTCGTCGATCTCGTCGTCTCTCAGGCGGAGTAGTCGCGCTCCGCCGGTGTTTCGATGTGCATAGGCGTCGGCGGCCAGATTCCACATCTCCGCACCCAGGATGCCCATTTGCTCGACGAGATGGCGCGCACGAGGGGAAAGCCATTTCGCCAGCCCTTGGGCCACGTGCGACGCGATGTGCTCGGCCAAGTCGCCGCTGCGCTCGAGTTCGGGCAGGATTCGGAAGATCAGAAGAAGCCACGCTTGTCGCCCCGACTGGAGACCACTTGGGAGGGCCAGTTCGGCGACAACTTCGCGCTCGACGCGGTCGTGGAGCGCATCGATGAGCTGATCGCGTTCGATGACGGTGCGAGCGGCAGCACGGTCGGCACCCAGGAAGACCTCGGTGGCCCGTTCGACGGCTTCTTGAACGAGGGCGAAGATCTGCAGGACTTGCGCGTCGAGCCGGTCGACGTCGCCTTTGGCTGCAGGCGGCTGGGCGACAGCTGCGCTGACGAGTCCGGTCACGGCCTCACCTGAGCCCTGGTGCTGCCCGACTGGGCCGTGCGAACCGGGCTCGATCCTCCGATGGCCACCACCACGCTCCTCTCCATCTCGTGCGGTTTGCGTTGATTCTCGACCAGGATTCGGCCGGGTGGAAGAGGAAAAGCTGGGGACTTCCCTGGGGATCTACGAAGCAGATCCGGAGTCGTTTAGTTTTTGTAACCTATCGCCATCTTCGCCCACACTTCAGCAGGTAAGTAGGACCGGTGCGCTTCCCTATCACGCTGCTCGCCGCATGCGCCTGATCGTCGTTCGCCACGGGATGGCGGTAGCAAAACGCCGCTGGGAGGGGCCCGACGCCGATCGCCCCCTCACGCCTAACGGTGCGCAGCAAGCGAAGGAGGTGGCGGCGCGCCTGGCGCGATACCGCCCAATCGAGATCCTCTCCAGTCCCAGTCTTCGATGCCGACAGACCGTCGAGCCCCTTGCGGCGCGGACCGCCACTCTGGTGCAAAACCACAAGGCACTGGGAGTCGACGCGGGGGCGTCTGCTCTCGAGCTGATCCACCAACTCGTGGCGACCGAGTTGCCGGCCTCGACGGTTGTCTTGTGCACACACCGCGAGGTGCTCGTCGAAGTCCTCCCCGCCCTGGCCACCGAGTTCAAGGTGGCTCTTGGTCATCGCCCGCCAGGCGCCAAGGGAGGCAACTGGGCGTTGCGCTTTCGCGCCGATCGTCTTGTCAGCGTCAAGTACTGGCGGCCCGACGGGTAAACGCTTGAGGTGGCCCTCGAGCAAGCTCGTCGGTGATCTGACGGGCGAATTCACCCACCTCGGGCGTTGCAAGATCCGGGTGCGAGATCCATTGACCACGGTCCAAGGCGGTGGAAGGCTTCCATCGAGCAAGGAGGGTGACAATGGGTCGTCGATCTATCATTGAAAGCCGCATCGCTGAGTTCTCCAAGGCTGTGTCGAACAAGGACGCTGCCGGCCTATCCACGTTCTACGAATCGGGTGCTCGCTTTCTGGCGCCCGGTGCTCCCCTTGCGGAGGGGCGGGCGGCAATTCAAGCGACCATGCAGGGACTGCTCGACGCAGGGGTGCAGGCCTTGGCTCTCGATACCCTCGATGTCATCGACGACAGCGACATCTCCGTGGAGGTGGGGCGCTTCACGCTCACGATCCAACCCCCCGGCCAGGAGTCGGCCATTGACAACGGGAAGTACGTGGTGGTGTGGCGTGAGCAGCGAGACGGGACCCTGCTGATCGCAGTCGACTGCTTCAACAGCGACGCACCGCCACAGTAACGACGCCACCGAAGTCGGGCTTCATGGATGAGGCGCCCGTTCCACGCGTCGATTCCGAGTCGCGGACGTTGTCATTGACGTGACGACTGTCGGACTGATCGGAAGCGGACATATCGGATACACGGTGGCCCAGCTGGCGGTGGACGCCGGGCACAGCGTGATCCTCAGCAACTCCCGCGGCCCGGACACACTCCTCGAGCTCGCATCCGACCTGGGGCCCCGGGCTCGGGCGGCGACCTCTCGAGAGGCCGCGGCCGCAGGCGAGATGGTCGTGGTGTCGGTGCCCGTAAGGGCCTATGCCAGTCTGTCGGGTGAGCCGCTAGCCGGGAAGGTCGTGATGGACACCGGCAACTACTACCCGCAGCGAGATGGACAGATTCCCGAGTTGGACGCTCGGACGATGACTGAGAGCGAGTATCTGCTCCGGTGCCTCCCAGGAACGGAGGTCGTGAAGGTCTTCAACAACATCGTCTTCACGCACCTCCTGAACCTGGCGCGTCCCGCCGGCGCTGCTGACCGTTCCTCGCTCCCCATCGCGGGGGACAGCGCCACCGCCAAAGCGGCGGTCAGCGAGTTTCTGGATTCGATCGGCTACGGGGCTGTCGACGCTGGACCCCTCGTCGAGGGGTGGCGTCAGCAGCCAGGTACACCGGCGTATGGCACTCCCTACGGGTCGTTCGACGATGAGCTGGGGACCCCGGCCGGCCCGGACGTCATTCGCGCCGCGCTGAGTGCGGCGAGGCGCTGACCGGCATTCCTGTACCCAACGGGTCAGAGCGCTGGGTCGGCTGTCGCCACGGGGATGACCGCAAAGAGGGCCGGCCACACGGGCCGGCCCTCACCTGCAATTTCTTTGGTGGCGGGGGCGGGATTTGAACCCGCGACCTTCGGGTTATGAGCCCGACGAGCTACCAGACTGCTCCACCCCGCGTCGTGGACCTACGACTTTACCAGGTCTCGCCCCGATCTCGTCCGGGTCCCTCAGGTGGCTGGCTGCCCGTGCAGTGCTTCACCGCTTGGTGCTGTCGTCGTGGTCGATGCCGACGCCGAACCGTTGGCGGACGCCTTCGAACCCGTCGACAACTGCTGGAGTTGCTGGATGATCCCGTTCAGCGAGTTGACGTCCTTCTGGTACTGACCGAGGTTCCCGGACGTGAGGTCGCTCTGGATCTGGGTGGACAGGGCTGCCGCCTGGTTGATGAGGTTCTGGATCTGAGAGGACACCCCCGACGGTGCCGGGCTGGGCGCCTGGGACACCGGCTGGCCACCCAGGGGGATGCTCGCTCCCGAGAACACGCCCTCCAGCGCCTGTTCGAGGTCGTCACCCATGGCCACCTGGCTGCCACCCGCTCCCCCATACACGGCGATCACCTTCTGCAGCACCGGCAACTGGTTGCGCGACGACTCCACGTAGAGGGGCCGGAAATAGAGGATCGACTGGTTGACGGGCACCATGAGCACGTTGCCGAGCAGCACACTTGATCCGTTCTGGTTGAGGAGGCTGATCTCCTGCGACACGGTCGGCGTGGCTGAGATGCGTGCGTCGATGAGTGCCGGGCCGTCGAATGCCTGGCCCCGCGGCGTCACGAAGACGGTGAGCTTCCCGTACTGGCCCGGATCGCAGCCGGCAACGAGATAGGCGGACAACGTCTGGATCTGGTCGCCGGTCGACACCGGCACGAAGGCGTCGAGCAGGTTGAAGGACAGGTCGTTCTGCCCCGGCACCTGCAGCACCTGGTACAGCGGCGACATCCTCTGCACCTGCCCGGTGCCCACGACCACGCCTTGGGCGTTGGTGGTGACCGTGGTGGCGAGGGCGGCCGAGGGCGATCCCGCTCCCGGGGTCTGGGAGATGCTCCAGGCATCGGTGGCGTTGTAGAAGGCGGCCGGATTCGTGATGTGGTAGCGGCCCAGTGCCGCCGCCTGGACCGTGAAGATGTCCTCCGGGTAGCGCACGTGGGCACGCAGATCACCGGGCATCTTGGAGGCCGGGGTGAACATGCCGGGAAAAGCGTGCTCCCACGTCTTCAGGATGGGGTCCTCATTGGACGGCCCCGTCATGTCGTAGAAGGTCATGGCACCACTGAACGCGTTGACCACGACCTTCACGGAGTTCCGGACGTAGTTGAAATTCTGGTTGAGGCCGCTGTTCGAGGGCAGAGCCGTGGTATCGGCGTTCTGCGCGTAGGGATAGTTGCCGGTGGCGGTGTAGGCGTCCTGGACCCAATACATCTGCCCGCCGGCGAGCACCGGGTAGGGATCGCTGTCCAGGCTCAGGAAGGGGGCCGCCTTCTGCACGGCGTTCTGAATGTTCGTCTCGAACAGCACCCGCGAGTCGGGGGTGACGAGGTTCGAGATGAGCAGGTTGAGGTCACCGAAGCGCAGGGCGAAAGCGAGGCGCCTGCCGAACGACGACAGCTGCACCCCGCCGCTGCCCCGGTAATGGGACTCCTGGTTGGCTCCGTTCAGGAGCTGATAGTCGATCTCCGCTTGTTTGGTGTTGGCGATGACGTAGCTCGGCTCGGTCCCCGAGCCGTTGAGGCCGTAGTACACCGACGGCTGCGACACCTCCGGTAACCCCGGGGCGGACACCGTCGGCACGTCGCGGATGGCGAACTGGGGCTGCCCGTTGGGGCTCACCTGGTTGGCCGGCGACATCATGAACCCGTAGCCATGGGTGTACTCGAGATGGGTGTTGACCCAGCCCTGCGCAGGTAGGTCGGCGTCGTTGATCTGCCTCACGCCCACCACGACCGGGGTGAGGACGTCATCGACCTGGTAGCGGTCGAGCGCCAGGGCCTGGAAGATGTAGTAGGAACGAATGTCCTGCAGCTTCCCGTAGGTCTGGTTCAGATCGGCCAATGCCGGGTCCCACAGACGAACCGAGTTGATCGATGGGTTCTGGGTCAGCTGGGAGGCGGTGAGTGTCTGGCTGGCGGCGAAGGGCTGGGAGTTGACGCCGCTCAGGTTCATGGCTTGGCGAGTGGCGGCGATGTTGCGCTGGATGTACGGACGCTCGAGGGACGCCTGGGCGGGGTTCACCTTGAGCGCCTGGACGATGGCCGGGTAGATGGCGCCCAGCACCACCGCGACCAAGGCCCACAGCCCGACAGCCAGCACCGGAAGCGCCCATCCCCGCCGCCAGATGTTGACGACGAGGATGACCATGGCCAACACCGAGATCCAGATGAGGAGGCTGAAGGCCGGGATACGAGCGTGGACGTCGGTGTACCCGGCGCCCTGGACGTAGCCGTTCTGGGAGAGGTCCAGCTGGTAGCGGGCCAGGACGTACCCGAACACCTTGACGAGCGCCATGAGGGCGAGCAGCACCGAGATGTGGGCTTTCACGTACGCAGACACCGCCGGCACGCCCTGCTGGATGCGGATGCCCCCGTTCAGGTAGTGGGCCACCAGCACGATCACGGTCATCACGACCAGGGCCACGAAGCTCCAACTGACGAGGAACGACAAGAAGGGCAGGGCAAAGACGAAGAACCCCACGTTCTTGTGGAACTGCGGGTCGGCCAGGTGGAGGAAGGGATGGGCGTTCGAGAACAACAGGTAGTTCTGCCACTGCCCCACCGTCCCCGAGGCGGCGATGAGGGCCACTACGAGCGACACCAAGGAGCGCACCAAGAGCGCATGGGGGGCGACACGCTGTTGGTAGCGGCGTACGAGTTCGTCCTCGGGCCCGAGTGCGAGCTCGCTCGGCGCCACCCGGTCGACCACTGCGAGGTTGGCCCACAGCACGACGAAGAAGGCGGCGGCGAACCCGAAGAAGAGGCCGAGCTTCACCTCGAGCATGCGGCGCCACTCGCCGGCGAGATGGACGGAGCCGAACCAGAGGTAGTCCGTGTAGAAGGTGGCGATCGACCGCAGCGAAGCGATCAGGGCGATGATGACGATGATCGCCACCACGATCCAGATGCGCCGCCGACGCCTGCGGGTCCGCGCCGGGCGGCGCGGGATTTCCTGCGGGCTGCGCACGAAGGGCGAGCCTACGCCTGCCCGGGAACCAGCAGACAGCGGCACCCCGGATGCGCGGGTGGGTGCACGTGCCCGGTCGGGAACGCCTCCCCGCGTGGCAGTGCCCCGGCCAACGCGTTGTCGTCGCAGTCCGGGCATTGCCCGCCGTCGTCGTCGACGAGCCAGCGCAGCTCCCGTCCCTCGGGCGTGACCGCCAGCGCGGCGCGCGAGAAGGCGGCGTGGGCATGGTCGTGTGCCAAGCGCTCGACGCGCTGGCCCTTCCACTCGCGATAGGCGGAGCCGATGTGCTCCACCATGGCGGCTTCGTCGTCTTCAAGCGGAGCGGGTGCCTCGAGAAGGTGACGGCGCAGCGGAGCCACGACGCTCGTCGCCAACTCGGCCGACAGGTCGTCCACCGACGGCGCGTCGTCGGGCGAGCCGCCGCCGAACACGGCGCCAGCGCGGGCCGCCTCGAGTAGCTGGCCGTCGGCGGCCTGGCGGTAGCGCGACTGCTCGTCTTCCTCGGAGGCGAGCACCTCGGGCCCGAAGCTGCCCAGGGCGCGCAACCGGTCGAGGACGTCGTTCTGGTCGTCGGCCAGCGACCGCTTGAGGCGCCGGGCCAGCGCGGCCGCAGCCGGCCCGAGCAGCTCGTCGCGCCGGGCGAGCAGGGGATCGGGGGCGTCGCCCTTCTCGTCCCTCTTCTCGTCGGCATCGGCGCCGGCGTCCGGGTCGGGGTGGGTCGTCGCCCGCGACTCCTCTGCCACCGCCACGGCCACAGCGGCGCCGGCGGCGGGCAGGGTCGAGGTTCCGGGCGCGTCGGGCGGCGGGACGGGGCCGAGCACGGTGACCCCCTCCGCGCCGGCGTGCTCCCTGGCCCGGGCCTTCTTCTCCCTCCTGGTCGGGGCGCTGTGCTCGCCCGGGGCGCTCTCTCGTCCTCCCGGCTCCTGCCCGTTGGCCTCTTGCTGGCGGGGTTGCTGAGGCTGGGGCTCCTGCGGGTCGGTTTCCGGCGCTTCGGTTCCGAGCTCGACCGTCTCCTGCTGGGCGCGCAGGCGGGCGAACAGCTCTTCCACGGCCTGCTGACGACGCTCCTCCTCGGCCGGCTCGAGCTCGATGTCCGCCCCGGCCTCGGTCAAGAGCGTCTGGGGCAGCACGGCGTCGATCCCCTGGCTCTCGTCGATGTCCTCGTGGACGGCGGCCTGGCGGCCGGCTTCCTCGGCGGCCAGACGGGCTTCGTCCTCGGCTCGGAACAGCTCGTCGGTCACCTGGTCCACGGTGTGGCGCACTTCGGTGATGGTCTCGGCCAGCCGGTCACGCCCGGCGCGCAACTGCTCGATCTGGCTGTGCAGCACACGACGACGACGGGTGAGATCGGCGAGAATCCGCGCCCGCATGTCTTGGGCCTCTTGCACCATGCCCCGGCACTCGCCTCGGGCTTGCGTGAGCAACGTGTCCGCCTCGGCCTTCGCCGACTCCAGGCGCGCCGTGGCTTCTTCCTCGGAGCGCGTGCGTAGTTCGTGGGCGGCTTGCTCGGTACGGGTGCGTAGCTCGTGTGCCGTTTCCTCGGTCCGGGTGCGTAGCTCGGTTGCGGCCGCTTCGGCCTGCGACCGGACCTCGTCGGCGGCCTGCTCGGCCTGAGACCGCAGGTGCTCGCTGTCCTGAGCCGCTTCGGCGCGCCGTCGTTCGTTCTCCTCGGCGGCCTCGGCCAGCAGTCGGTCGACGTGCGCGGAGGCCTCCGCCCGGATGCGCTCGGCATCCGTCTCGGCCTTGGCCATGATCTCGCCGGCGGCGTCGTGGGCGGAGCGGAGCACCTTGGCCGTCTCCTGGCCGAGGGCAGTGGTAAGGGTTGCCTCGTCGATGACGGGATTGGCGGCACGATGCTCGGCGTCCGACAAGGCCTGGCGCAGCTCGCGCTCGCGCCCTCCGGCCGCCTCCAGCTCCCGGGCCACGAGATCGAGGAAGGCGCGCACCTCGGAAGGAGTGAACCCCTTGCGCGCCGTGGTGAAGGTACGCCTGGTCACCTCGTCGGCACTGAGGCGCGACGAGGAGGCGATGGCCATTCGTCTCTCGTCTCGCATGGGTGCAGAGCCTACGACCTGACCAGCACTCGCCGTGAAGGACGAATCACGTCCAGGGTGAGTCCTGCCAGTCGTAGGGCACGCTGTGACCACCGGCGCCGGCTGGAGGCCCGATGGCCGCCGCGCCCAGCTGACCCCCGATGCGGGTGAGGTCCTGCAACGCCTGGCTCAGAGAGGAGACCCCCATCACCTTGAGCTTTCCGGTGGCCTTCGACTGGGCCACAGAGAGCTCTTGATCCGGGACGAGAAACAGCGTCGCCCCCGCTCGCTCCACGGCGACCGTCTTCTGGGCCACGCCACCCACGTCCCCGATGGTCCCGTCGGGATGGATAGTGCCCGTGGCGGCGACGATGTGGCCGCCGGTGAGGTGCCCTCCCGTCAACGTGTTGACGACGCCGAGGGTGAACGCCAGCCCCGCCGACGGACCGCCGATGTTGTCGCTGTTGATGTGGACGGCGAACGGATAGTCGTAGGCGGGCTGCGTGCCCATCGATGTGATCTGGGCCGCCTTGTCGCCGATGCCGATGAGCGGCTCGACCTTGCCGTCGGAGGTGCGCATCGATCCCAGCTTGAGCGACACGGCGTGCCCCGGGGTGGGGTGGTCGATGGTGCCCACCTGCAGCGTGATGGTCTCACCGGGTTGATGGGAGCGAGTGGCGGCGACGAGCGCCTGGGGATTCGGGGTGGGCACGCCGTCGATGGCGGTGACGACGTCGCCCACCTGTAGAGCATGCTGGTCCCAGGCCGGCGAGCCCGGTTGGATCACGTACACGGTGGTGCCCACGTCGTGCTCGGGAACCGAGTAGCCGAGCTGGCGGAGGGCGACGGCTGAGGCGGTGAGCTGCGACTCGCTCATGTCGACCGTCCCCTGCGCGTCGAATTCGCTGGCGGGCAGGTTGGCGGTGAGCTCACCGGCGCTCACCACGGTGGCGTTGGGGTCGAACCAGGCCGGCACGAACTGCAGGTACTTCATGGTGTCGACTTCGACGTCGGTGAGCAGCAGCCGGCCCGACACGTGGTGGGCCTGGGAGTTCGGCACGGTGATGAGCCCCGACACCGACTGGGCCTGGCCCGGGAGCAGCTCGTAGTAGGGGGCGGTGGCAAGCGCGGTGTACAGCACAGCGGCCCCCACCACCACGCCGACGCCGAGGAGGACATAGGGCCAGCGCCGGCGGCGCCGGGGTGTGGCCACCATGGGCGGCGGTAGCGTGATCCTGGTGCTCGACATGTCGGGGTCCGGGAATCCCGGGGCCGAGAGCGTTCCGAGCGCCCGGGCCCCGTCGACGGCGGGGACGGACCAGCCTGCCATGGATCGTGCCGCAGCCGACGTCGCCGACCGCCGTCGCCGTGCCGTGGCCGCCGGCCACCGAGGCGAGCTGGGCAAGGCCGCCAGGCTTCTGGCCGACCCCGACCCCACCGTCCGCGCCGCCGCCGTGGGGGCGTTGGCGCGCCTCAGGGGGTTGGAGGGCCGGCACCTCCGGGAGGCTCTGGCCGACTCCGATCCAGGAGTCCGGCGACGGGCCTGCGAGGAGGTGGGCCGGGGCCTGGGCCGGGAGGGCGGAGACCGAGCCGAGGCGGCAGCGGCGCCCAGCGAAACGGTGGAGCTCCTGGTTGCGGCGCTGGACGACGACGAGCCCGCCGTGGTGGAGGCGGCCGTCTGGGCGCTCGGTGAAGCCGGCGCCGCCGCGCCCACGGTCGTGCACCGGCTGATGGTGCTGGCCGGCACGGCGACGCCGTTGTGCCGCGAGGCAGCTGTGGCCGCCCTCGGCGCCATCGGGGATCCGGCCGGGTTGCCGGCGGTCCTGGCTGCCCTCGACGACCGCCCCGCCGTGCGGCGCCGGGCCACCGTGGCACTGGCCGCCTTCGACGGTGAGGAGGCCGAGGCCGGCCTGCGCCGGGCGGCGGGCGACCGGGACTGGCAGGTGCGCCAGGCGGCCGAGGAGCTGCTGAGCGACGCCTGACGCTCAGGCTGCGGACGCAGGCTCCGGGGTCAGCCCTCGTCGGTGACGAAGAGCCGCTGCAAGGAGTCGAAGGACTCGAGACAGCGGCCGGCACCCTGCGCCACGCACTCGAGCGGCGTGTCCACCATGTGGACGGGCACCGCCGTCTCGTCGGCGAGGCGGCGGGCCAACCCCCGCAGCAAGGCGCCACCACCGACCAGATGCACGCCCTGGAACATGATGTCCTGGGCGAGCTCGGGCGGCGCCTCGCCCAGGCATTGCACGGCGGCGTCGATGATCAGGTTGACCTGATCCTCGATGGCGCTGCGCAGCTCGGAGGGCGAGAGCACCACGGTCTTCGGCATGCCGGTCATGAGCTCGCGGCCGCGCACCTCGGCCTTGACCTCTCCCGAGTAAGGGGCGGCGGAGCCGATGGCCATCTTGATCTCCTCGGCGGTGCGCTCGCCGATGGCCACGCCGTACTCGCGCCGCACGTAGGTGCTGATGGCCGCGTCGATGTCGAAGCCGCCGCACCGGATGGCGCGCGACGCCACCATGCCACCGAGAGAGATGACCGCCGTCTCCGACGTGCCACCGCCCACGTCGATCACCATGTTGCCGACCGGCTCGTGGATAGCCAGACCGGCGCCGATAGCGGCGGCCATGGGCTGCTCGATGAGGTAGGCGCCCGAGGCCCCAGCGCGCTGGGTCGCCTCCTTGACGGCGCGGCGTTCCACAGACGTTATGGCGGAGGGGACGCAGATGAGGACGCGTGGCCGGTTGAGACGGGAGACGCCGGCGCGTTGCAGCAGCAGCCTGATCATCCGCTCGGTGATGTCGAAGTCGGTGATGGCCCCTTGGCGAAGCGGGCGCACGGCAACGATGTAGCCCGGGGTGCGGCCGATCATCTGCCACGCCTCTTTCCCCATGGCGAGCACATCTTGCGTTCGACTGTTGAGGGCGATGACGGTGGGCTCGTTGAGCACGATGCCCTTGCCCTTGACGTACACGAGGGTGTTGGCCGTACCCAAGTCGATCGCCAAGTCCCTAGCCACGTCGGTCCTCCGGCACCGGGACATCGTAGGGCGGCGAACAGCCGCGGTCGTCGGTGCCGACGTCCTTTGGCAAAGAACCCCCAGTAACCTCGGCCGGGATGGAGGAAGGCGGCCCGTTCGACTTCGGGGAACTGCCCGATGACCTCGGCCCAGGGGATCCAGATCCCGACCGGCCGCCGCGCGGCTGGCTGCCACCCGAAGACCGGTTGTGGCGCCATCCTTCCGAGCTGCACGCGCTCTCGGGATCGGCCACGACCGGACAACAGACGCACTCCGGCTTCCGGTGGAGCGCGATCGCCGTCGGCGTGCTCGGAGCAGCAGTCGTGGCCGCGGCGGCGGCGACGCTCACGAGTCACCACAGCGGGCCGGCACGGGCCACCGACACCAGCCTGGTCACGTCCCCGCGGTCGTCGCCCGCCGACATCACCGTCGGGCCCGACGTCGTCAAGGTCGTCGACACCGCCGAACCCAGCCTGGTCGCCTTGGTGCGAGCCGGAGCGCCGGCGTCCACGCCGCCGGTCACCGGGGTGGTGCTCCCTGGCGGCACGCTCGTGCTCACCGCCGCCTCCGCCGTCGACGACGGCGAGCAGTTGGTCGTCGTGACGTCCAAAGGCCGCCGGCAGACCGGACAGGTCGCCGGTCGCGACACCCGCTCCGGCGTGGCCGTGGTCCAACTGGCCGGCGCGCTGACATCGGGTTCCTTCGTCGACCAAGCCGTGACCGCGCACCAGTTGACGGTGGCCGCCTGTCGCTGCGGGTCAGGTGCCGGCACGCAAGCGGGCAACGACTCCCCGAAGGGCGGGGTGGGGATGATCCGCACGGTGGGCACGGCGGCCACCGAGGACGGTGGACCGTCGCTCGTCGACGCCATCGAGGCGGAGATGCCTCTTGGTCCTTCTGCATCGGGCAGCGTGCTGCTCGACGACGACGGGAACGTGCTCGGCGTCCTCGCCGGGCAGCGCACCTCGGGTGGCGACACCTTCGGTTACTTCGTGCCGGCCCCGTTGGCGGTGGCCGTCGCAGAAGAGCTGGCTCGGGACCACGCCGTGACGAAGGGCTGGATGGGCGTGGTGTGCGAGGACGCCACCGGCGGCACCACCGTCACCGCCGTCGTCCCGGGCAGCCCGGCCGCCCAGGCAGGCATCCGCCCCGGCGACGTGGTGGAGGCGGTCGACGCCCACTCCGTCTCCTCCGTGGCCGACCTCCAGGCCCGGCTGTACATGTCCCCACCGGGCACGCACCTGCAGCTCAGCGTGGTGCGCGCCGGTAGCGTCGAGGTCATGCCGATCACGGTCGTCGCCAACCCGTCGTGACCTCTCCGGTCCCCGGTTCCGGGGGCGACTCGTTCTTCACCCAACTGCTCGGCGACCTCATGTCGCTCATGGGCGGGGGGCCCGACCGCGTGGAGCTGGCTCGCCAGCTGGCCCAGGGGGTGGCCACCGGCGGTCAGCCCGAGCTCAACGTCGACCCCGTCGAGCGCATCCGCCTCGAGGAGCTGTTGCGGGTGGCCGAGCTGCACGTGGCCGAGCTCACCGGGCTGTCGCCGACGCCGGACGGCTCGGCGCTGTCGGTCGACGCCGTAGGGCCGGGTGCCTGGGCGCGGCGCACCGTCGACGACTGGTCGTTCGTGCTCGACGCCATGACCCACACCGAAGGCGCCTCGCCGGAGCCGGACGCCACGGGCGACGCCGACGACGAGGCGGGAGGTGCCGAGGTGCTGGCCCGCTTCGTGGCCGGCATGGGCCCCATGTTCGCCGGCCTGCAGCTGGGCTCGGCCGTGGGACATCTCGCACGCACCACGCTGGGTCAGTACGAGATCCCCATCTGGCGGCCGTCGCACGGACTGCTCATGGTGCCGGGCAACGTCACCGGCTTCGCCGAGGACTGGAGCCTCCCTGCCGACGACGTCCGGCTGTGGGTGTGTCTACGCGAGGTGACGGTGCACGCAGTGCTGGGACGGCCGCACGTGCGCCGGCGCATCACCGAGCTCGTGACCGAAGTCGTCCGCGGCATGGCGGGCGACGCCGCCGGGATGATCGAACAACTGCAGCGGATGGACTTGAACGATCCCTCCTCGCTCGAGGACGTGCTCGGCGATCCGTCCGTGCTGCTCGGCGCCGAGCCCAGCCCCGAACGGCGCCGTGCTTCGGAGGACCTCGGCGCGGTCACGAGCGCCCTGCTCGGCTACGTCGAGCACGTGCTCGACCGGACCGCCACCCGGCTGCTCGGAGGACGTGGGGCCTTGGCCGAAGCCTGGCGCCGGCGACAGGTGGACCGAGACACCACGGCCCGGACGGCCGAGCTGCTGTTCGGACTCGACCTCGGTCCGGCCGAGGTGGACCGGGGCACGGCTTTCGTATCCGGCGTGCTGTCGCGCGCCGGCGAAGACGGCCTTTCCAAGCTCTGGTCGCAGGTCGCCACCCTGCCCACCCCGGCCGAGGTCGAGGCCCCGGGCCTGTGGTTGGAGCGCATCAGCTTCGAAGACCCGCCTGGTCCTTCCTGAGCGCTCGTTCGGTCGCTGCCGCCGCTCAGGGGGCGGGGGCGGGTGTGAGCTCCTCTTCTTCCTCGGGGACGCCCAGGTCCCACTCGAGCTCGAGCAGCTCACGCTCGGCGTCGCGCACCACCCGCTCACGGTTCCGCCGGAACTGGGGATCGTGGGGGGGGAGCAAGGTCAGGCGAGCGATGGTTCGGTCACGAAAGGGCTCGATCACGTCGGCCTCGCCCCAAGTCGACTGGACCTCCCAGTGAGGCGCCACCGGACCCAGGTAGACCACACGGACGTGACCGCGCGGGGGGAGCTCCTCGGCGGGCATCTCCAGATCGGTCACACCCGAGATCCTATCTGGAGCGCTCTCCAGCCCATTTGACGCAATCTCCCGGACCGTCTGTGGAGTACCTGTGAAGTGGGACAACACTCGGCGCAACAGGCCGAATTTGAAAGGGCCGCTGATACCATGACCGACATGGAGGCGGAGTGGATGGAGCGAGGAAGGTGCCGGCACATGGACCCGGCGATCTTCTTTCCGAGCGACGGCATCGGCGTGCAAGCCGCCCAGCGCATCTGCGCCGACTGCCCCGTCAAGTCCCCGTGCCTCGAGTACGCCCTCTCCAATCGGGTGGACCACGGCGTATGGGGCGGCACGTCGGAGCGCGAACGGCGGCGTATCCTCCGCCAGCGCCGCCTGGCGCGCGTGCAGCTGAGCCGCAACTAGACGCCGGGCGACTCAGGCGGGCACGACCGGGTGCTCGAGTGTGTCGTCAACGTGAGCGAGGGGGCTGATCGGCGCCTGCTCGACGCTCTGGCAACGAAGGCCGGACCGTCGTTGCTCGACCTCCACGCCGATCCCGACCACAACCGCAGCGTCTTCACCCTGGCGGGCCCCTCCGTGGAGGCGGCGGTTCAGGCCTTGGCCACCTTCGCCACCGAGTGCATCGACCTGCGCAGCCATGGCGGCGTTCACCCCCGCCTCGGGGCGCTTGACGTGGTGCCGTTCGTTCCCCTCGCCGGCGACGGCGCCCCCGCCCGCCCGGACGACGACCTCTCCGAGGCACTGTCGGCGCGCCGGCGCTTCGCGCAGTGGGCTGCCGCCGAGCTCGGCCTGCCCTGTTTCTTGTACGGGCCCGAGCGCAGCCTTCCCGAGGTGCGCCGCCACGCCTTCGTGGACCTGGTCCCTGACACGGGGCCACCCCATCCCCATCCGAGCGCCGGCGCCTGTGCGGTAGGGGCACGACCTGCGCTCGTGGCCTACAACCTCTGGCTCGACACGAAGGACATCTCGAGGGCGCGGGCGGTGGCCGCCGCTGTGCGCCGTCCCGAGGTGCGCACCCTGGGGCTGGCCGTGTCGGAGGGCACGCAGGTGTCGTGCAACCTGCTCGACCCCTGGACGACCGGGCCCGCTCAGGTCTATGACGCTGTCGCCGGCCACGCCGCCGACGTGGGCATGCGGATCAGCCGGGCCGAGCTGGTCGGGCTGGCCCCCCGCGCTGTGGTGGAGGACGTGCCGCCCGAGCGGCTTGCCGTCCTCGACCTGTCCTTTGACCGCACCGTCGAGGCGCGGCTGGCTGCGTCAGGAGGCTGAGGCGGCCGCTGCCGCCGCCCGGCGGCTCATGGCCCTGGCCCGGCGCAGACGCCGGCGCTCACGTTCGGACAGTCCCCCCCAAATGCCGAACTTCTCGCCGTTGGCCAGGGCGTACTCCAGGCAGTCCTCCCGGACCACGCACCCCCGGCACACCTCCTTCGCCTCTCGCGTGGAAGCCCCACGCTCGGGGAAGAAGAGGTCAGGGTCGACCCCCATGCAGTTCGCCCTGGATTGCCAGTCTCGTTCCTGGCGGCCGTACAGCAGTGAAACGGCGTCCACCGGCACGCCCTCCCCTCGCCACCTAGTGGCATATGTGTAACTACAGCGTTGTCATCATCTACCCCCGATGTGCACCGCTGCAAGGGGAAATCTGGTTTCGCGCCACAAAGCGTGAACTACAAGCCATCACCCTCTGAGATTGGTGAAGGAAGGATTGCCATCCCGAGCCACCGCCGGCCGGGACGACCGGGACCCCTCAGGCGCCGCGGCGGCCGCTCGAGCGGGTGGTGCGGCGGTGCTCGAGGAAGTCGACGAGCACGTAGTCGCCCAGGGTCTCGGGCGTGGTGAAGAAGGCCCGGCCCCGATTGAGCTTCGTCATCTGCTCGACGAACCCCTGCAGCGAGCGGTTGGCGTCGAGCATGAAGGTGTTGATGGTGATGCCGGCCTTGGTGCAGCGCAGCACCTCACCCAGGGTCGCCCGCACCGTCTCCGGCACCGGCGGATAGTTGAAGAAGACGTCGAACTCGCCGGATCCCGGGGTGCGCACCAAATGGGCGGTGGGCTCGCCGTCGGTGATCATGATGATCTGCTTGGAGCCGGCCCGATGCGCCAGCATCCGCCTGGCCAGCATGAGCCCGTGCTGCATGTTGGTGCCGTACACGAAGTCCCACGACACCTCGGGCAGCTCTTCGGCCTTGATCTCGCGCGCCACCTCCGAGAAGCCCACCAACCCGAGGAAGTCGCGGGGGAACTGCGAGGAGATGAGGGTGTGCAGTGCCATGGCCACCTTCTTGGCGGCCAGGAAGTTGTCGCGCATGGGCATGGACAGCGACAGGTCGACCATGAGCACAGTGGACGCCCGGGTGAGGTGCTCTGTGCGGGAGATCTCGAAATCGTCCGGTGACAGCTGCACCGGTGTGCCGGCCCCGGCTCGGCGCACGGCGTTGTGCACGGTCTGCTGGATGTCGAGCGAGAAGGGATCACCGAACTCGTACGGCTTGGTCTGCCCTTCGGGCTCGTGCCCGGTGCCGATGCGCGTGTTGCGATGCGCACCGAGGCGGTCCTTGGCCAACTTGGAGAACAGATCGGACAGGGCCCGCTGGCCGATGCGCCGGATACCCCGGGCGGTGAGCTCGTAGCGTCCTTCTCGCTGTTCGATGAGCCCGGCCTCCTCGAGCTCCTTGGCGAGACGGGCCAAGCGGTCGAGGGAACGGGCGCCGTCTTCGCCCAGGTACTTCTCGACCTGCTCGAGGTCGACCTCGGCCAGGGCACCGGGCGAGGTGGCCGAGCGAAGGAACTGCTCGAGTTGGTCCATCTCGCCCAGCCGGCGTGCGGCGGCGGCGGCGTCGGCCAGGCCCATGGGATCGTTGCCGCTGAAGCGATAGCGCCTCCCCCACCCTGCCTCGGGCACGGCCCGTCGCAGGTTCTCCGAGAGGCGCTCCACCTGCCAACGCAGGTCCATGTCCTCGAAGAGCGATTCGGCCAGCGCCTGCAGCTGGGCGCGCTGCTCGGGCGACAGCGAGTCGAGGGCGGCCTGCACGGCGGCCATCTGGGCCGCGAACTGCTCGAGCAGCTCGTCGAGCGACTGGGGGTTGCCGGGGAAGAAGTCGCCGAAGTTCTCCATGAACTGCTCGAAGCTCGGGTCGAGCTCCTCACCCGCATCGCGCTGCTCGATCATGCGGTTCAAGGCGTCGAGCATCTGGCGCACCCGCTCGAGCTGCGCCGGGTCGGGATTGGCCATCGACTCCGCCATCTGGTCGAACCAGCTCCGGGCCACCTCCTGGCGCAGGCGCTCCAGCAGCTCCTCGAAGTGTTCGCGTGCCGCCGAGGACGTGAACTCGTAGTTCTGGAGCCCCCGCACCTTGGAGGCCAGGTCCTCGGGGAGCAGGTCCAGCTGCATAGAGCGCTCCGACACCACTTCGCCGGTGACCTGCTGACGCCGCTCGTCGCCGGACTGGCGGGCGTCGCGGGCCAGGTCCTCGAGTCCCCGGCGCTCCTCGGCGACCACCTCGTTGAGCTCCTGGGCGATCTCGTGGAAGGCACCCCCCAGGTCGCCGCTCTCGAGCTCCTCCTGACGGCGCTGGCGCAGCCGCTCCATGAGCTGGCGCAATCCCTGCACCTGTTCCCCGTCGGGTCGCTGGAAGCCGGAATTGAGCAGACGCCTCAGCGCCGCATCGGGGTCGCCGTGGTAGAGCAGGTCGTCGGCCAGGTCGGAGAACAGGTCGTCGATCTCGTCGACCGTGGAGCGCTGGGAGCCGTCCCAGCGGCGGTAGCTCCAGCGGTGGATCATCGCTCGGTCGTCACCCCCGGCCCCGGTAGGTGGCCCGCCCGCCGGCGGCCTCCTTGTTGAGGCGCTTGGTGAGGTGCAGGCCCTCGAGCACGAACTCCGCCGCCGAGGCCATCACCCCCGGCGATTCACCCCCGGCCAAGGCCAGCACCGGACCCTCCAGCGCCGGCAGCTGGCCCAGCAGCTCGGCGTAGGCGGAGGCGGGAAGGTCGTCACCGGCGTGCACCACCCGGCTGTCGTCGAAGGCGGCGACCACGGGCCCCAGCTGCTCGGTGGGGACGCGACGACGGAACACCGCCAGGACGGCGGCGGAGACGAGCCCCTGCAGGATGCGCTCCTCGCGTCCCTCCTCGAGCGCCTCGATCTCGATCTTGCCCTGCGTCGAGGTGACGATGGCGGCCAGGTCGCTCACGCGCGGGACCGCCTCGGGCTCGTGCAGGCGAAGGGCCCGGCGCACGGCGTTGGCGGCAAGCGTCTCGTAGTTGGAGATGCTGAGGCGCACCGACACGCCGGAGTGCTGGTTCACGTGCGGGCTCTGGCGCGCCAGCTGCGACATTTCGGCGACCACCTCGGCCATGAAGGCGGGGATCTCGAGACGGGGGCCGCCGGGGACCGAATCCGGCGCGTGGGCTTCCTGGTGGACGATGGCGAGCTCGGTGTCGGTGTCGGTCGGGTAGTGGGTGCGGATCTGGGCGCCGAAGCGGTCCTTCAAGGGGGTGATGATGCGGCCCCGATTGGTGTAGTCCTCCGGGTTGGCGGTGGCCACGAGGAGGACGTCCAGCGGCAGCCGCACCGTGAAACCGCGGATCTGCACGTCCCGCTCCTCGAGCACATTGAGGAGCCCCACCTGGATGCGCTCGGCCAGGTCGGGCAGCTCGTTCACGGCGAAGATGCCCCGGTTGGCTCGAGGCACGAGCCCGAAGTGCAAGG
>Ga0307479_10000426_pt1 | contig 37878 bp, 27 predicted proteins | sample atmos_gasesECM4C_FD_203743 | JGI IMG/M metagenome (GOLD analysis project Ga0307479, IMG submission 203743) | Hardwood forest soil microbial communities from Morgan-Monroe State Forest, Indiana, United States - atmos_gasesECM4C_515 | ecosystem: Environmental > Terrestrial > Soil > Temperate...
CCGATCCGGCGCGTGCGCCGCATCTGGCCGCGTTGATCGAGCTGGCGCGCCAGCACGGAGTCGACAGCCTGGGGCCGCGCCTGCTGCGCGGCGACGAGCGCGCGGTGCGCGGTGCGCTGTCGATGGACCTGGCTCTGGCGCCGTCGGCGGTGCGTGCCGAGGTGCCGATGTGGCTGTTCCAGAAGGTGACGGTCCAGTATCACGACGCCGAAGCGCTGCTGGAGGCGTTGACGCGGCCTGCGCCGCTCGATCTGCGCGTGAACACGATCAAGGCAGAACGCGAACGGGTGCTGGCCGAATTCGGGTCGGCCGCGCGCGGCAACGGCGTCGGCGCGGTCCCCACCCGCTACAGCCCGGACGGCATCCGGCTGCGCGACAAACCGGCCCTGACACGCTGGCCGATGTACAAGCAGGGCCTGGTCGAAGTGCAGGACGAAGGCAGCCAGTTGATCGCGCGGCTGGCCGCGCCACGCCGCGGCATGATGGTGGTCGATCTGTGCGCCGGGGCCGGAGGCAAGACGCTGGCCCTGGGCAGCCTGATGAGGTCGACCGGCCGCATCTACGCGTTCGACGTGAACGCCAAGCGGCTGGCGGGCCTGGGCCCGCGCCTGGCGCGCAGCGGGCTGTCCAACGTGCACCCGGTGGCGATCCGCTCGGCCGCCGACGCGCGCGTCAAGCGGCTGGCGGGCAAGATCGACCGCGTGCTGGTGGATGCGCCGTGCAGCGGCAGCGGCACGCTGCGGCGCAATCCCGACCTGAAATGGCGGTTTGACGAGACCGAGCTGGAGCGGCTGACCGGCGTGCAATCGGAGGTCCTGAGGGCCGCGGCCAAGCTGGTCAAGCCCGGCGGGCGCCTGGTGTACGCCACGTGCTCGGTGCTGTCGGTCGAGAACCAGGACGTGGTGGCCGCGTTTCTGGCCGAGCATCCCCGCTTCGCGCTGCGACCGGCGGCCGAGATCCTGCGCGATCAAGGCATCCGGATCGACGATGCGGACCGCTTCGCGCCCTCGCTCGTGATGCTGCCGCACCTGCACGACACCGACGGATTCTTTGCCGCGGTGCTGGAGCACAGCGGATGAGCGGCTCGCCGCTGCGCGAGCTGCTGGACGCGCTGGCCGAACGGCTGGCGCGGCCGCGCCACGAGTGGGAGCTGGCGGTGATCGTGCTGTCGATCGGCGCGGCCTGGGTGCTTGCGCGGACCGTGCAGGCCCGCGTCGGGGCACGCCTGCAGGCGGCCGCGCTCGCCAAGGCTCCGCTGGACGTGCTGCAGTTCTCGATCGAGGGCGTGCGCAGGCTGGCGTTTCCGGGCACGGCCTGGCTGCTGCTGTGGGCCGGAGAGCTGGCGCTGCGCACCGCCGGCGTGATCGGCAGCGCGGCCGATGCGCGGCTGCTGCGCCTGGCGGTGGCGCTGGTGAGCGCGCTCGCGCTGGTGCGTCTGCTGGTGTACGCGATGCGGCGCGCGCTGGTGAGCGTGGCGCTGATCGCCGTTTTCGAGCGGGCCATTGCGCTGACCGCCTGGGGCGTGACCGCGCTGTACGTGACGGGCGTGCTGGCCGACGTGACCGACTGGCTGCAGGCCACGCGCTTTCCGATGGGCAAGACGAGCGTGTCGCTGTGGGCCGTGCTCACCTCGGTGGCCGCCACGCTGGTGTGCCTGCTGGCGTCGATGTGGATCAGCTCGCTGGTCGAGGCGCGCCTGTCGGCGACGCCGGGCCTGGATCGCAACGTCCGGGTGGTCCTGGGCCGCGTCGTGCGCGCGGTGCTGATCCTGATCGCGCTGCTGTCCGCCTTGGCCATCTCGGGCATCGACCTGACCGTCTTTTCGGTGTTCGGCGGAGCGCTGGGCGTCGGCCTCGGGCTCGGATTTCAGCGCATCGCCAGCAACTACGTCAGCGGCTTCATCCTGCTGCTGGACCGCAGCCTGAGGATCGGCGACATGATCACGGTGGCCGGCCCGGTCGAGCGCTACACCGGTACGGTCACGAAAATCACCACCCGCTACACGCTGCTGCAGGCGCTGGACGGCACCGAGACCGTGGTTCCCAACGAGATGCTGGTGTCCACTCCGGTGGTGAACCATTCGCTGACGGACCCGCGCGTGCGCCTGGCGGTGCGCATCCCGATCGCGTACGAATCCGATCTGGAGCTGGCGCTGCGCCTGGGCGAAGAAGCCGCCCGCTCCACCAGGCGCGTTCTGGCCGATCCGAGCCCGGCCTCGCTGCTGGTCGAATTCGGCGCCGACGGCCTGCTGCTCGAAATCGGCTTCTGGATCGAGGATCCGGCGCAGGGGCGGCTGAACGTTCAGTCGGCGGTGGCGCGGGCCGTCTACCAGCGATACAGCGCCAGCGGCATCGCGGTCCCGTATCCGCGTCGCGACGTGCGCATCGTGTCGGGGATGCCTGCCGGCGATCGCTGCTGATGCCCGGAAAAAGGGCCCAATCGGGGCCAAATCGCTCCGCTGGCAGACTCAGATCGGAGCACCCCTGGCAGGTACAATGTGAGTCACCGGAGCAAGCGCCGCAAGGAGTCCTGAACAGGCGCAGCGTGGCGCCGTGCGAGGCAGTTTGCGCGCGGTCGACCAGAACATGTACTGGAAATCGCATTTTCGGGGCGCGTGCGCGGCACGGCGGCTGCCGAATTTTTCTGGAGATTGAATGCAGCTGCTTGGTTTCCTGGACGGAGGGCTGCTCCGCCTGAACTGGTTCGAACTGATTCTGGTCACGCTGGCGATGACGCACCTGACGATCGCCTCGGTGACGATCTTCCTGCACCGCTGCCAGGCGCACCGGGCGCTGGATCTGCACCCGATCGCCAGCCACGTGTTCCGTCTGTGGCTGTGGCTCACCACCGGCATGCAGACGCGCGACTGGGTGGCCATCCATCGCAAACACCACGCCAAGTGCGAAACCTCCGAGGACCCGCACAGCCCGCAGGTCAAGGGGCTGCGCGCCGTGCTGTGGGGCGGCGCGGAGCTGTACATCGCCGAAAAATCCAATATGGAGACGATCGGTCGCTACGGCCACGGAACGCCCAATGACTGGCTGGAGCGCCATGTGTATGCGCGCTGGACCTGGCAGGGCTGCGGCGTGATGCTGGTGGCCGACGTGGCGCTGTTCGGTGCGGCGGGCCTGGCAGTGTGGGGTGTGCAGATGCTCTGGATCCCGTTTTTCGCGGCGGGCGTCATCAACGGCATCGGCCATTTCTGGGGTTACCGCAACTTCGACCATCCGGACGCCAGCACCAACATCGTTCCGTGGGCCGTGCTGATCGGCGGCGAGGAGCTGCACAACAACCACCACACGTACCCGACCTCGGCCAAGATGTCGACTCAGTGGTACGAGGTCGACCTGGGCTGGGCGTACATCCGGGTGCTGCAGTGGCTGGGGCTGGCCAAGGTGCTGCGAACGGCGCCGGTGCCGCGCGTGTCCGGTGCGCGCCCCGCGATCGACCTGGACATGCTGCAGGCGGTCGTGTCCAATCGGTACGACCTGCTGGCGCGCTACGCGCGCGCCACCCGCAAGGCGTTTCACGACGAACTCACCCGGCTGCGGCTGTCGGCGCCGGAACATGCCCGATTCGCGCGCCTGAAAAAATGGGTGGCGCGCCGCTCATCGGCGATGCCGGCCGTCCACCAGCAGACGCTGGCCGAATTGATGGGCCGCAGCGGCGTGCTCAGGACGATGATCGAGATGCGCGACGAGCTCACGGCGATCTGGCAGCACGCCACGGCCTCGCGCGACGAGATGCTCGCCCGCCTGCAGCGCTGGATCGTGCGCGCCGAAACCAGCGGAATTCAGGCCTTGCAGGAGGCCGCGTCGCGGATGCGCAGCTATACGCCGTCGGCCGTCTGAAACCCTCACCCGGCGTGCCCCTGCCGAAGCCTCAGGCACTTGCCGCGACCGATCGCCCCTCGCCCGCGCAGCGGGAGAGGGGAGGGGGTGAGGGTGGTGAAAGAGCGAAGCTCGTTTACTTGAGCTTCACTTCCTTGTACGCGACGTGCTTGCGTGCAACCGGATCGAACTTCATCAGTTCCAGCTTCTCCGGCGTGGTGCGTTTGTTCTTGCTGGTGGTGTAGAAGTGTCCGGTGCCGGCGCTCGATTCCAGCTTGATCTTTTCGCGGGCTCCCTTGGCCATCGTCCTTCTCCGTGTCTATCGAATCAGACGGTGCCCTTGGCGCCGTTTTTGCCAACCCGCTCCGCCAGCACCGCCTCGATGCCGTCGCGGTCGATGATCCGCAGCGCGGCATTGGTCACGCGCAGCCGCACCCAGCGCTTTTCTTCCTCGAGCCAGAAACGCCGGTACTGCAGGTTCGGAAGGAACCGGCGCTTGGTCTTGTTGTTCGCATGCGATACGTGGTGCCCGACCATCGGCCGCTTGCCGGTCACCTGACAGACCCGAGCCATTGCCTCGCCCCTGAAGGAAAATTTGCGAAAGTCAGCCCGCGATTCTATCCGAAACGCGGCCGGCCACCTACACTGCCGACGGCGTCGATCCGCAGGATCGGGACTGTCCCCGACGCACTGAACCGCCCGTGGTCACAGCAGGCCCAGTTCCGCGAACGACACGCTTTCGGCGGCGGCCACGATGATGTGGTCGAGCACCTGCACGTCGATCAGCTTGAGCGCGTTTTGCAGCTCGCGCGTGAGGACCTGGTCGGCCCGGCTCGGCTCGGCGATTCCGGAGGGATGATTGTGCGACAGGATCACCGAAGCGCAATTCAGGGTCAGCGCCCGCCGCACCACCTCGCGCGGGTACACGCTGGTCTGGGTCAGCGTGCCCCGGAACAGCTCCTCGCACGCGATCAGCCGCTGCTGCGCGTCCAGGAACAGGACCGTGAAGACTTCGTGGCCGATGCGCCCGAAGCTCAGCCGCAGGAAATCGCGCACTCGGGCCGGCGCGTTCAGCACCGGACCGCGCTCCAGGTCCTGGCGCAGCAGCCGCTTGGCGATTTCCAGCGCTGCTTGCGCGCGCGCGTGCGGGCGCGGCCCCAGGCCGGCGATCGCGGCCAGCTGGGAACGGGACGCATGCAGCACCCCCGCCAGCCCTCCGAGCCTGGACAGTGCCAGTCGGGCCGGCTCCAGGGCCGGGGCGGCCCCCGAGGCGCTTCCCAGCAGCAGCGCCAGCAGCTCGGCGTCGCTCAGCGCCTGGGCTCCCTGGGCCAGCAGGCGCCGGGCCGGGCGCTCCGAGGCCGGCCAGTTTCGCCCTGCGGGGTCATCCGACGCCACGACACACTCCTCGATAAAATGATCGCGTTGCAAGTCGAACTCATGTGGGACGTTGCGGCAAGGCTGTCGGCGGGAGTCGGCCGCGCTGGCGCGGCGCGGACGATGGTGGATCGGAGGCGCGTGAAATGATCGAAATTCTGCTGGCTCAGCCACGCGGCTTCTGCGCCGGCGTGGACCGGGCGATCGAGATCGTCGAACGCGCGCTGGAACGGCACGGCGCGCCGATCTACGTGCGCCACGAGATCGTCCACAACACCCATGTGGTCGCGCAGCTGCGGGCCAAGGGCGCGATCTTTGTCGAGGAACTGGACGAGGTTCCGATCGGCGCCACGCTGGTGTTTTCGGCGCACGGGGTCTCGCGCGCAGTGCGGGAGGCGGCCCGCCGGCGCGGCTTGAACGTGTTCGACGCCACCTGTCCGCTGGTCACCAAGGTGCACGTCGAAGTGGCCAAGATGCGGGCGCAAGGGCGCGAGATCGTAATGATCGGACACGCGGGCCATCCGGAAGTGGAGGGCACGATGGGTCAGGCCGACGGCGGCATCTACCTGGTCGGCGCGCCCGAAGACGTGGACCAGCTGCAGGTGCGCGACCCGGAGCGTCTGGCCTACGTGACGCAGACCACGCTGTCGGTCGACGATGCGGCGCAGGTGGTGCTGGCATTGAAGCGGCGCTTCCCATTGATCGCCGAACCGAAGAAGGCCGACATTTGTTATGCCACCCAGAACCGCCAGGATGCGGTCAAGGTGCTGGCTGCGCAGGTCGACCTGGTGATCGTGGTGGGAAGCCGCAACAGCTCCAATTCGAACCGGCTGCGCGAGGTGGCCGAGCGTTTCGGCGTATCGGCCCACCTGGTGGAAGACGCCACCGGCGTCGATCCCCAGTGGCTGGTCGGCCACCCGCGGATCGGGCTGACGGCCGGTGCCTCGGCGCCGGAGCTGCTGGTACAGCAGGTGGTCGAGCGGCTGCGGCAGATCGGCGCGCGCTCGGTGCGCTCGCTCGAAGGCGTGATCGAAGAGGTCGTGTTTCCGCTGCCGAAGGGGCTGGGCGGGCCCCCCGGTGCCGAGGGCGAGGCCCATTACGCGGTCGCCGATGGCTCGACCTGATGCCGGGGCCGTGCCCGATCGGCAGGTCGACCCGCAGATCGACCAGTTCATCGATGCGATCTGGCTGGAAGACGGCCTTGCGGCCAATTCGCTGGCGGCGTATCGGCGCGACCTGCTGGATCTGGCCGGGTGGCTGAAGCCGCGCCGGCTGCTTGAGGCCGACGAACACCTGCTGACGGCATACCTGGCCGCGCGCCACGCCAGCACACGCGCATCGACCGCGAACCGGCGCCTGGCCAGTTTGCGGCGCTTTTACCGCTGGGCGCTGCGCGACGGGGCGATCGCGGCCGACCCGACGCTGCGCCTGGTGGGCGTGCGGCGGCCGGCCCGCTTTCCAAAGTCGATCAGCGAAGCGCAGGTCGAAGCGCTGCTGGCGGCGCCGCTGGGAGATTCGCCGCATGCTGTGCGCGATCGCGCGATGTTGGAGACACTGTATGCGACCGGGCTGCGCGTGTCCGAGCTGATCGGGCTGAAAATGGTCGAGCTGTCGCTCACCGATGGCCTGGTGCGCGTGGTCGGAAAGGGCTCCAAGGAGCGCGTGGTGCCGATCGGCGAGGTTGCGCGTGCAGCGCTGGGGCGCTACCTGAAGACCGGCCGCCCGGCGCTGCTGGCGGGGCGCACGTGCGATGCGGTGTTCGCCACCGGGCGCGGGGCCGCGATGAGCCGGCAGATGTTCTGGAAGCTGATACGACGCTACGCGCGCCAGGCCGACATCGTGGCGCCGCTGTCGCCGCACGGGCTGCGGCATGCCTTTGCGACGCATCTGCTGAACCATGGCGCCGATCTGCGCGTGGTGCAGCTGCTGCTCGGCCACGCCGATATTTCGACCACCCAGATTTACACGCATGTGGCGCAGCAGCGGCTCAAGGAGTTACATGCCCGCCACCATCCGCGCGGCTGACCCGCCGCCGCGCGCACAGCGCGCGCAGGCGGGCGGCAAACGGCCGCGATGAGCGCGCTGGCCGTCGCCATCAGCTACCTGCTGGGCTCGGTGCCCTTCGCGGTGGTGGTGAGCCGTGCGCTGCGACTGGCCGATCCGCGCACCTACGGATCGGGCAACCCGGGGGCCACCAACGTGCTGCGCGGCGCAGGCCGCGCCGCCGCGGCGCTGACGCTGATCGGGGACGTCGGCAAGGGCGCGTTGGCGGTCTGGCTGGGGCGTCAGGTCGGCGCGGGCGACGCGGCGATCGTGTGCGGCGCGGCCGCGTTCGTCGGACACGTGTTTCCGGTCTTCCTGCGGTTCCGGGGCGGCAAGGGTGTTGCGACCTTCTTCGGCGTGCTGCTCGCCTTCGAGCCGTGGCTCGGGCTGGCCTGCTGCGGGCTGTGGCTGGCGGTGGCGCTGGCGAGCCGCTACTCCTCGCTCGCCTCGCTCACCGCGGCCGTCGGCGCGCCGGTGCTGTTGGGCATCACGGGCGGGCCGCCGGAGTCGCTCGAGATGGTGCTGGCGATGAGCGCGCTGCTGATATGGCGGCACCGCTCCAATATCGCCAAGCTGCGTGCCGGCACCGAGGGGCGGATCGGCGCGCCGGATCGGCGCGGCTAGCCGCTGGCGGCGCCGATCAGCTCCAGCGGCCAGCGCGGACGCACCTCGATCGCGGCCATGGAGCCCGGGCGGACGCCGCGCTGCAGCGCGGCCCAGCCGGCCAGCGCGATCATGGCCCCGTTGTCGGTGCACAGCTCGACGGGCGGAAAGTAGACCTCGGCGCCGATGCGCGCCGCATCGGTTTGCAGCCGGGCACGCAACTGACTGTTGGCGCTGACCCCGCCGCTGACGACCAGCCTGGACCAGCCGCACTGCCGCAGCGCCTGCACCGATTTGGCCGCCAGAACGTCGACCGCCGCGTCCACGAACGCCAGCGCGATGTCCGCACGCACCTGGTCGCACAGGTTGGTGGCGCGCCGCACCGCGGTCAGCACGGCGGTCTTCAGGCCGCTGAAGCTGAAATCCAGATCGCCGCTGTGGATCATCGGGCGCGGCAGCTGGATACTGCCCGGTGTGCCGAACTGCGCCAGGCGCGACAGCGCGGCGCCCCCGGGATAGCCCAGCCCGAGCAGCTGGGCCGACTTGTCGAACGCTTCTCCGACCGCGTCGTCCAGTGTCTCGCCCAGCAGGCGGTAGCTTCCGATCCGGTCCACCTGCAGCAGCTGCGTGTGCCCGCCCGACACCAGCAGCGCGACGAACGGAAACTCGGGCGCCGGTCGCGCCAGCAGCGGCGAAAGCAGGTGTCCCTCCAGGTGGTGCACGCCGACCACCGGTTTGCCCAGTGCGTAGCCCAGCGCGGACCCGATGCTGCATCCGACCAGCAGCGCGCCGATCAGTCCGGGCCCCGCCGTCACCGCGATAGCGTCCAGGTCGTGCCGGTCCAGGTTGGCGCGCGCCAGCACCTCCTCGATCAGCGGCAGCACGCGCCGGATGTGGTCGCGCGAAGCGAGCTCCGGCACCACGCCGCCATAATCGCGGTGCAGGTCGGCCTGGCTGTGCACCGCGTGCACGACCGCGCCGGTGGCGCTGTCGAACACGGCAATGCCGGTTTCATCGCACGATGTCTCGATTCCGAGGATCTTCACTGCGCCACCCAGTGTGCCTGCACGCTGCGCCCGCACGTCGGGCCGTTTCGTTTAAACTAGCAGGTTGCGAATTTTGCGCCGACCGGGAGCGTCGGGGACACATCTGGGGGAATCTTCGAGCAAATGCCGACCATCCGCGTCAAGGAGAACGAGCCATTCGAAGTCGCGTTGCGCCGTTTCAAGCGCACGATCGAGAAAAGCGGGCTGCTGACGGAACTGCGCGCCCGCGAGTTCTACGAGAAACCGACCGCCGAGCGCAAGCGCAAGAAATCGGCGGCCATCAAGCGCCACTTCAAGCGCCTGCGCAGCCAGATGCTGCCCAAGAAGCTGTACTGATCGCGCCCGGCTCGCGATGAGCCTGAAGGACCGCATCAACGAGGACATGAAGGCGGCCATGAAGGCCCGCCAGAGCGAGCGGCTGTCCGCCATCCGGCTGCTGATGGCCGCGATCAAGCAACGCGAAATCGACGAACGCATCGTGCTCGACGATGCCGCGGTGATCTCGGTGGTCGAACGGCTGATCAAGCAGCGGCGCGACTCGATCGAACAGTTCCAGGCGGCTGCACGCACCGACCTGGTCGACAAGGAAAGCGCCGAGCTGGAGCTTCTGAAGCAGTACCTTCCCCAGCCTGTGTCGGAGCCCGAGTTGGCCGCCGCCATCGAGGCCGCCATCGCCGAGGCCGGCGCGGCTTCAGGAAAAGGCGGCCCACAGGCGATGGGCAAGGTGATGGCCATCTTGAAGGCGCGCCTGGCCGGCCGGGCCGAAATGGGGCGCGTTTCGGCCCTGGTCAAGTCCAAGCTGAGCCCATAGCCGCCGGGCGGTCGAGCAGTAGTTTTCCGGCGGCTCGATGGCGATAATGCCGGCGTGATCGCGCAAGGATTCATCCAGGATCTGCTGGCGCGCGTCGACATCGTCGATGTCGTCGGGCGCGCGGTAGCGCTGAAAAAGGCCGGCCAGAACTACCTGGGCCTGTGCCCGTTCCACGGCGAAAAGACGCCCTCCTTCACGGTCAGTCCGTCCAAGCAGTTCTTCCACTGTTTCGGTTGTGGTGCACACGGCAGCGCCATCGGCTTCCTGATGGACCATCGCGGCCTGGGCTACATCGAAGCGGTCCAGGAACTGGCCCAGATCGTCGGCATGCAGGTTCCGCGCGACGAAGCGCGCGACGGCGCCAACGCCGGGCGGCGCCGTTCCCTGCTGGAGGCGAACGAGGTGGCGAGCGCGTTCTACCGTCGCCAGCTCAAGCACAGCCCGGCCGCGATCGAGTACCTGAAGGGGCGGGGACTGACGGGGGCGACCGCGGCGCGCTTCGCGCTCGGATATGCGCCGGAGGACTGGCAGGCGCTGAAGGCCGCCTTCGAGAGCTATGAAGACGCGCGCCTGGTCGAAGCCGGCCTGGTGATCGAAGGCGACGGCAAGCGCTACGACCGCTTCCGCGGCCGGATCATGTTTCCGATCCGGGACCGGCGCGGCTCATCGATCGGATTCGGCGCGCGGGTGCTGGACGACTCGCTGCCCAAGTACTTGAATTCGCCGGAAACGCCGCTGTTTCGCAAGGGCCAGGAACTGTATGGCCTGTTCGAAGCGGGCGAGGCGATACGCCGCAAGGGTCGTGTGCTGGTGTGCGAGGGCTACCTGGACGTGATCCAGCTTGCGCAGGCCGGTTTCGAGGAATCGGTGGCGGCGCTGGGCACCGCGATTACCTCGCAGCACGTGGCCACGCTGCTGCGGTTGACCGATACGGTGGTTTTCGCGTTCGATGGCGACGCCGCCGGTCGCAACGCGGCGCGCCGGGCGCTGCACGCCGCGCTCGCGGTGATCCCCGACACCAAGCGGGTGAGCTTCGCGCTGCTTCCGCAGGGCGAGGACCCCGACAGCCTGATCCGCAACTTTGGCGCTGCGGTGTTCGAGACCGAAGTCGGCCGCGCGCTGTCGCTGTCGCAGTGGTTCCTGGCTTCGCTCAGCGAGGCCTTGGACACCTCGCAGCCGGAGGGGCGCGCCGCGGTGACCGCCGCGGCCCGCCCGCTGCTCGAATCGATGCCGGCCGGGGCCATGCGGATGCAGCTGGTGCGGGCGCTGGCCGAGCTCGTCGGCACGGCCGCCGGCGACCTGGAGGCGCTTTACGGCCTGACGCCGGTGCGCCGACTGCCCGAGGGCCGGGCGGTTGCGCGGGGGGGCGGCTCGCAGCGCCCGGTGGAAAGCCTGAAGTCGCAGATGTTGCGCCGGCTGCTGGCCTATCCGGAGCTGGCGCGCGAATTTGCGCCGGCGCTGGCCGATCTTCTGAGTCAGGCCAGCGACCCGGTGGACCAGCAGATCGCCGAAGTGCTGGCGGTGGCGAGCGCCAGCGTGCAATGCAGCTGTGCCGCGCTGATGGAGGCACTGGTCGACAGCGAATTCGCCGACCGCTATCGCGCGCTGCGTGCGCGCGACCTGCAGCTCGATGACGATGTGGCCGCAGTTCGTGACGAAATCAGGGACGGAATGCTGGCGATCGAGGAAGCCCGGGTTCATTCGGAGCTGAACGCCCTGAACGCGATGGATCAGCGGGAGCTGTCGGAGAGCGTTCGCGAGCGCACCCGGGGGCTGGTGCGGCGCCTGTCCGAGCTCAAGCACCAGAGAAGTGCCCCGGGCCTCGCCAAGCCTTGATTTGCATGGTATTATCACAAGTTATTCCGCGTCAGCGCGGAACTTTGGGGGCCCCAGGCCCTCGCGCTGCGGGCACGCCGGCTTGGCGCAAGCTCCGCAGACGGCTCAGGCGTTCGCCACGCTTCGGCGATTTGAATTTGTTGAAGTTCGCCTGCATGTTAGGTGTGATCGGCTCGCCTGTAGGCAGGCGGCCGCCAGCCCCGGACGTCAGGCGATCGGGCCGGAGCTCCCGGATACCCGGCGATTGCGTTCGAGATTCTGATTCTGTGCGTGTTGACTTCGGCGCCGGTCGGCGGCGCGGCTGGGTCCACGGCGATTGCTAATTGCGAGGCAGGTGCTAAATGACTCAAAAAAAGGCTCCCATGCAAATGAAAAGGGCGTCTGAGGAAAAGTCGTCTTCGGCGGTCGGCAAAGCCGGCGCCAAGCACAAAAAGATCGAATTGAAGGCCCATGTCGGAAAGCCGCACGTCGGCAAGGTCGAGCCGAAGAAGGCAACCGCGACGGTGAAGGCGCCGGCCCACCCGGCTGCCGAAAGCGCCGCGCTGCACGCCAAAGGCCGTGCCAAGGCCGCCGAGGCGGAGCGTTCCAGGCTCTCCGGCGAGGGCGGCGATGGCGTTCCGGAGGCGCGCGACGACGCGGTCGATCCGGGCGTGCAGGTCGCCGACCGGATGAATCCGAAGCAGCGCGCCAAGGACCGCCGGGCCAAGGAAAGGGCCCTGAAGGAGGCGCTGGAACGCAGCTACCAGGGCTCGCAGGAAGACCTGGAAGCGCGCCGCAACAAGCTCAAGGCGCTGATCAAGCTCGGCAAGGAGCGCGGCTTTCTGACGTACGCGGAGATCAACGACCACCTGCCGGACAACCTGGTGGACGCCGAAGCGATCGATTCGATCATCAGCACCTTCGGCGACATGGGGATCCAGGTGTTCGACCAGGCGCCGGATGCCGAAACGCTGCTGATGAACGAGAACGTTCCGGCCGCGAGCACCGACGACGACGCCGAGGAAGAAGCCGAGGCGGCGCTGTCGACCGTCGATGCCGAGTTCGGACGCACCACCGATCCGGTGCGGATGTACATGCGCGAGATGGGCTCGGTCGAGCTGCTCACGCGCGAGGGCGAAATCGAGATCGCCAAGCGCATCGAGGACGGCCTGAAGCACATGGTGATGGCCATTTCGGCCTGCCCGACCACGATCTCGGACATCCTGGCTCACGCCGACCGCATCCGCGGCACCCAGCTGCCGATCGACGAAGTGGTCGACGGCCTGGTCGATCCGAACGCCGAGGAGTTCCCCGCGCAGGCCGGAACCGAGGCCGAGGAGGAAGACGAGGGCGAGGAAAGCACCGACATCGGTGCCAGCGGCATGACGGCCGCCCAGCTCGATGACCTGAAGGCGCGGGCGCTGGAGCGCTTCGACCACGTCACCAAGCTGTTCGAGAAGATGCGCGTCGCCTTCGAGAAGGAAGGCTACAAGTCGCGCGGCTACGTGCGGGCGCAGGAGCAGATCCAGGAAGAGCTGATGTCGCTGCGCTTCACGGCCAAGATGGTCGAGCGGCTGTGCGACTCGCTGCGCGGACAGGTCGAGGAGGTGCGCAGCCTGGAAAAGCAGATCTACGAGATCATGGTCAACAAGTGCGGCATGCCCAGGCCCCACTTTCTGAAGCATTTCCCGGGCGCGGAGACCAACACGCGCTGGGCCACGCGCGAGTCCGAGGGCGAGCACCCGTACTCCGAGATGCTGACGCGCAATCTGCCGGCGGTGCACGAGCTGCAGGGCAAGCTGTCGGATCTGCAAAAGCGCGTGGTGCTGCCGCTGAAGGACCTGCGCGAGGTGTACAAGCAGATGGCCACCGGCGAAGCCAAGGCGCGCAAGGCCAAGCGTGAGATGACCGAGGCCAACCTGCGGCTGGTGATCTCGATCGCCAAGAAGTACACGAACCGCGGGCTGCAGTTCCTGGACCTGATCCAGGAAGGCAACATCGGGCTGATGAAGGCCGTGGACAAGTTCGAGTACCGGCGCGGCTACAAGTTCTCCACCTACGCCACCTGGTGGATCCGGCAGGCCATCACGCGCTCGATCGCCGACCAGGCCCGCACCATCCGCATCCCGGTGCACATGATCGAAACGATCAACAAGATGAACCGCATCAGTCGCCAGATCCTGCAGGAAACCGGCCAGGAGCCGGATCCGACCACGCTGGCGGTCAAGATGGAGATGCCCGAAGACAAGATCCGCAAGATCCTGAAGATCGCCAAAGAGCCGATCTCGATGGAAACACCCATCGGCGACGACGACGACTCGCACCTGGGCGATTTCATCGAGGACACCACCACGGTGGCGCCGGTCGATGCGGCCCAGTACTCGAGCCTGGCCGACGTCACGCGCGAGGTGCTCGATTCGCTCACACCGCGCGAGGCCAAGGTGCTGCGGATGCGCTTCGGCATCGAGATGAGCACCGACCACACGCTGGAGGAGGTCGGCAAGCAGTTCGACGTCACGCGCGAGCGCATACGCCAGATCGAAGCCAAGGCGCTGCGCAAGCTGCGCCACCCGAGCCGCTCGGACAAACTCAAGAGCTTCCTCGAATAAACATCGAGCGCCTGCCCGAGCGGGCACACCGTATCGCCCTTCGCCCGCGCAGCGGGAGAGGGCAGGGGGTGAGGGCACAGGGCCTCTAGCTCATGCTTGGTTAGAGCAGCGGACTCATAATCCGTTGGTGCCTGGTTCGACTCCAGGGAGGCCCACCAATATCCACGGGAATTTAGGTAGGAGCGAACACTAACAATTGAACAAAGGCCTGGAGCCAATGCCACTTCTTTGCCACTCTTAGACAAGTAATGCCGGCCGAAGGCGCAGGGGGACAAGCATCCCTTGGGGACGCCAGTGTCGGTCGCCTAACGCCTTGATGCATAATAAATATTAGAAAGGGGTCAGAGTAAATTACCCGCACGATTACCGCTTGACTCGGCCCCAGCCGGCGCCGGCCTCACGCTGGTGCGACGAAGGGATGTTGATGGGCGAGTTTGAATCGCCGACATATTTCCTCGACTTAAAGGACGGCCTTACTCGCGCCCGTATCCACGGCGCTGAGGTCGGGAAGCCGATAAAGGTCCGGGTCCGACAGGAACAGCAGCCGACAGCGCCGGCCATCACTGCGGAAGGGGTGCGCAGCGCGGATGGGTTGTTCACAGTGACCGTCACGAGTGAGCGCGGAACGCAGTCGCACGACTGGACGTGGGGCAACCTGATGGCTGCGATTGCTTCCGAGCACGAGCAGGCCAGGAAGCAGCGGCGATAAAAGGATCACCGCCTCTCAGCGATCCGCCAATCTCGTTTCACGATCTACCCGATACCTACGCCTCGCTGCTTGCGCAGGCTGGCGCGGACCTACTCACCATCTCGAAACTGCTCGGTCATTCGGACACGCGGATCACCGGGCGGCACTATCCACATCTGTGCGACAAGACCCTGGCGAACGCTGTCGAGAAGCTCCTACCGGATTTCGGGTTTCAGCGCACGAAGGTCGATCATCAGTTAGAGCCCCCTTGGGCGTTAGCCCGTCGAACCTGCCGGTGATGGGTCAGCGCTTCGCGCAGATCAAGCGCCATCAGAATCGCCGGCACCAAAAGCCATGCGTAGGTCAACCTGACTGAGCACGTCTCGGAAGGAGTGCCCAAGCAGTGGAGTGAAAGCGCCCATTCGCTTCTCAAAGGCGCGGTGTAGGCTCACTCGCGTACGAATGGTTGGGTTCCTATGCGCGAACGCCACCTTCTCGGCAGAGTCGAACCCGCGGCGCATCGCAATGGCAAAGATCTCGAGTACGGCTGGGTTCTCAGACTGACGGCCCACCGCAGCCAATCTCAATTTTGCCAGTTCTGCCAAGGCGGCCGCGATCATCGAGAAGCGACGGTTGGCGAGCTTCAGGGTTAAATCGCGAGCTCGCTTGCAAGTACTCGCGATTCCAGGGGGACCTCCGAGCGCGATTTCAATTTCGTCGAATGGCCTTCCCTCAACCCACGCCCTAAGACCGGCCTTTAGACGAGCGAATTCCTCGGGCGCTGTTGGCCCACCGGCTTTTTTGCCCCGCGTAATAGTGTTGATCACATCAGCGTCATTCATAAGCAGGGCTACGAAAGCATCTGGATCAGTCGACAAAAAATCAACCAACCAGTCGCACCAGCCAGCTATGGTCGACGGTAGGTTGTCCAGTTCCCGTTCCAATCGTGCGCTGACAGCCTGAAGGGCAGCGGCAGACATGCCGGTGAATGCAGAGATCCGGATGGCGTCAGCGTCGAAACTTTCGACTTCGGCGGCCAGCGCAAGTTGCAACACGACCACCTTCTCGGCAAAGACCTCTTCATCGTGCCTCGCCCGCGCCTGAAACGCGGCCAGTGATCGTTGCACCAAGGAAACAGCGACGTCGTTCGCTACTTCAGCGGGTTCACCGGCACGGATGCGGCTCATGAAATAGCGGACATCTGGCTCAGCGTGCGCACCGGCCTGAATCCGGTCAAGAAGGTCAGCAAGAGGATCGTCGATCCTTACGCATTGGTCATTGGGGGGAAGGATCGACCGTAGCTTTTCAAGTGATTGAGCCGATGCCAGTCCCAATGCACTAAAGCCAACTACTGGCTCTGGAATCAAGAGCACCAAGCCATTGGCCAAATGGCCAGCTCGGCCCGCGCGGCCGGCGGCATTAAGCAATTCATGCTGCTTGAGATCAGTTCTCCCTTTGGCGTCACTCCGCACGTCGCCTGCAAGAATCGCCATCTGCGCTGGCAGATTCATGCCCTGTGCCAGTGTCGGGGTGGCGACGATCACCTTGGCACCGTCAGACCGCTGAAAGAGCGATTCCGCTAATCGGCGTTCTGCGGGAAGCATGTCCCCATTGTGAGGCAAAGCACCGGCGGTCGGCTCTATCAGAGAGAGACCCATCGGACCGAGTTCGGTTTCGGTGGCGCTTCGGAGCACCAGCTCAGTCTGAGTCAGATCACCGTTTCGTGGCAAGTTGCTCGCCATAGACTTTGCCGTCGAGCAGGCATGATCTGCCTGTTGGACGAAGACGATCGTCTTCAGCCCACGAACCGCTGAGCGTTCTGCAATCGCAGCCGCGACCTTGTTTGCATTGGCGGTTGGCCCCAACTTGCCGACAGAGATCGTGACGGGCTCTGTCGATAAGCGAACAAGGCTCGTGTCACGCCGCGCAGCCGGGTTCCAGTTGTTCTGTAGACCGAACAGCCCGTGCGCGGTGGCCGCTATCGGCGGCTTAGGCAACGGCAGTCCACGACGCTTCGCGCGGGCGTAAGCGATGATGGGATCCAGTTCCGCTTGTGGATACACGACGACCCCACGCGCTTGACGGCTTGGCTTCCATGGATCAAAGAAATAACTCGCTGGCCGACCGGTGAGCTGAGTTAGCCATGCCGCCATTTCCTCACCGTTGGTCAACATAGCCGACAGCAAAAGCAGATCAGCCTGTGGTGCACGTTTTACTGAATGGAGCAGGCAAAGCATCGCATCGACGCTGCGTGTTCCGCCACCGAGGTGGCTCAGAATATGGCACTCGTCAAAAATAATCAGCCCAACCTCAGATACATCCGCATCGGCAAAACTTAACAGCGCGAGCATCCGCTCCGGCGTCATCACCTCGATTTTGCTGAGCTCCGGGCCAGTGGCGAGAACCGTTAAGTCTCCATCGGTCGACACCGCAATGTCGCCCAGATCAGCCGGAAAGCTTCGAGCAAGGTCGTCCCGGAGTTGATCCACGAGTGCGAGCGTTGGCACGAGGAAGACTACTTTTCGCCCTCCTGCAAGGGTTGCGGCGATCTTGAGCTCGGACACCGTTGTCTTTCCGGCTCCCGTTGGCAGGACCATGACCGCCGACCGCCCAAACTCAAGTAGGCCGCCCTGTATCGCTGGCTTGTGATTGGGCCAAACGAGCGGCTTAGTCCGAGCTCGATTTCGAATCCATGGACGCCAGACCTCCGCATTAGCCCCGGCGGGCGTCGGCAAGGTCGCCAGACCTGAACCTGTCATCCAATCTGCAACGAGACGTAGCAACCTTGCCAAGTGGCGCGGGCCGGTGAACGACGTGACGAGGATGGCACCTTCGCCGGGAATGTCGAGGTCAGCCAACGACAAGCGTTCGACCTGGGCGAATGCCTCTTGCGGACGTTCAAACCGTCGGAAGGCTGACTCGGGCGCCGGTTCATCAAGGACTTCGGCGACCAGCTGCACCAAACCTGACCAACAAAGTCCGTAAAGTGCTTGTGTCGCCTGGGTCTCCAAGCCCGCGGCCGAGTTCGAGCGCACCTCGGCAAGGCGCACGGAACGCCGAAGTATGTCTTCAAAGCGCTCGTCACTCAGATCGGATATGGTTTCAATTAGCGCTGTCAGTAGAAGATTGTCGGCCTCTAACCCTTTGAGGCGCCGCCCAGCCTCCCTGGCATCGGGACTCTGCCCGGCGATCAGGAATAGGAGGGGTGCCGCGATGAGTGGGTGGATCGCCGCTGTGCCGAGCAGTTCCCTGGTAGTTACGTTCTCAGTCGGTCCGACCTGCCCGACGATCTGATACGTCGTCGCCGCGACGAAAGCCGCAGCGCGTCTTTCGTCGGGCACTTGTGCCAAGTCAGTGACTGCTTCGTATACGGTAGCGATGCGAAGAAGACGCTCGAGGTTCAGCTGGCGCGAGGCATCGGCGTCCGGTGCACCCAATCGCAGCCGAAGCGCGACAAGTTCAACGTAAGCCTTTGTTAGATCTTGCGGTAAGTTCTCGGGCTCGATGCCTTCGACCGCAGGAGCCGCTCGAATGAGGGCTGCCGTACCCGCATCAAACATCGAATCGCTCAATGTTGGCCCACACCATGGCGCCAAACATCGCGAACCATCCGCGAATATTCTCGAGAGGGAATGTGTCGCCGGACCTCGAAGCCATCGCGAGGCCCAAAGTTTCGTACCCGTCGAACAGCCTCACGCATTCGACCGCGGAATAGTTCTGAGGACTAACGGTCATCGCGGCGCGAAACGCCAGAGGCCTCTCCAGAACGATTCGTCCGATCGCCCGCCGACTCTCGACATCCGTCAGACCAAACCGGTCAAGTAGCCCAATCGCAACCTGAGTCAGTTCATCGTCGCGTACGCCAGCGATCCAATCCTTAAAGGCAGGCAGCACCTCGTCTCGGAACTTACTGCGAGCATTGTCCGAGCATTTCTGTTCATAGATTGTGACATCGACCAATGTGCGTTGCACCGAATCGAATGCGACCTTTACGGCATCAGCGCCTTGCTGCGTCGCTCTTCGATGCGGGTCTGAAAGTACTTCGGCAGGGCCTGCGCGCATCCGCGCGACGATCCAGCATATTGTCTCGAACAGCAAACCGTCGCGGTGCCAGGCGTCAGCGCGCGCATCAAGGACGAGATCTCGCCTGAGCCTCGCCTTCAGTGCTTCCGAAGCAACGATCGGTCCCAGCTCTGCACCATTAATGATGTCACCGACCTGGCGAGCACGACCGACCATAACAAGCGCCGTTAACCTCGCGAGGGCCTCGAGGTCTTTGACAAACCATTGATGGCCACCGCACCGCGGGGCCGCAGGATGATCTATAACATTAAGCGGCATCGAACTACTTGCCTCGCCGGTCGAATGTCACTCAGCTCAGACCACAACGGTCGCAATTCGCACTGCACCGAAATCACCGAGAGGGCCGTTGGGCGGCCTCAGCTTGTTCTCGGCGAGATCGACTCCTGCCCCGACGTGCATCTAACTTTCCTCGAACCCATGACTCGTGAATTTCAGAGTACGACTGTTCTCGGTGACAGTTCGCACGACATGGTCCGGTGCCCCGGATGGAATGTCGGCCTCAATCTCAAGCGTCACCCTGACATTCGCGCCCACAAGCCCGGAGAGATGAGCGATCACCTCCTCGGCAATGCGGCTGGCGTCGCGGCCCACGCGGGCGGTGTCCAGCGTCACGGAGCCGTGGAAGCGCCGCGGCAGAGTGGCAGGTTGCGGCTCCTTTATGGTTGTTCCATTTTCGCCCGCTTTGCCCGCGGAAACCCCCGGTGGCGCTGGTGGCGAGACTTCTGTGTCCATCTGTCGCCGAGCGACATCCGGCTTGACAAGTAACGCAGCGCTCTCAGGCGACACGCTGACCATTTGCCCGCCACGCAGGCCGCGATACCGGCCTGCGGCCTCGTCGAAACTCTCCGCATACGCGAACGTGTCCGACCGCCAGGTGAGCAGCGCGATGCCGTCGCAGATCGACTTGACCAGCACCTCCGGACCGGCCAGTCGTGGCAGATAGAGATAGCGCGCAAAATCTTCGACCAATTGCTTCACGGCGACGTGGTCGCCGCGCCACAGCACCTTATCAAGATGCGCCCGCAAGACCGTCGAGCCGAGCGACATCACCAGCGACTCATCGTTTCGGATTCTCTTGCTCGCGCGCACCGCGAGCGCCTCGTTACCGGAAAGCCTGATGGCTTGCCACGTGATCGCCGCTTGCGGGTTCGCCTGCTCCGGCACGATCAGCCACTGGTAGGTCTCTGGCAGCCGACCCGTCACCGCGCTATCTGCCGCCTGCTTCTGGGTTTCAGCCTGCCGCACCTGGTGCGGATCGAGGTTGAGTGTCTCCTTCTCGAGCAGGATCGACTTCCACGCCAAGAACCGTCGTACCGCCTCGTCGAGGTCCTGCAAGCGAACCTTGTCGGCGGCAAGAAAGACCAGCGTGTTGCGGTAGAGGCGCGGCGTGTTGCCGCGCGACTCGAAGATCGCCCGGGCGGCTGTTTCGGCTGCGCTGCCGGGCTCCTTCGTGTATGAATGTTCCGCGGGCAGCACGACTAATCGCGCGTCGAGGTCGTCCGGCACGTCGGCGCCCGAGCGCGGCAGCGGGTGGACGCGCGAGAAGTCACCAGTCTTGCGTAGGTCGACCCGCAGCCGCTCATCCAGCTCCTGCGCCACCTTGTCTGACTCCCGTTTGAGCTGCTCGGCGCGGTCCTCGGCGAGCTTCGTGACAGTGGGCTGCGTCCCGTACCAGAACCGCGGCCCGTCCTGGTAGAGATACGTCGCCGCTGCCGCCAGCCGTCGCAGCGCGTCGCCGAACACCGCAGGCGACTCGCCCGGCATCACGCATCCCAGCTTGATCCGCCGATCCTCGAGGCCGCGATGCGCCGCCGTCGTCGTCGGCGCCGAACCGAGGTAAATGGTGCGCGCGACCCGCCGCGTCGCATGCAGCTTGCCGAGGGTGGGCTGCTCCCCGTCAATCTTGAGCGGCAGTGAACTGGGCCCGTCCACGTCCTTCTCGATTATCGGGGCCCAGTTGTCCGAGAGGTAGCGCGTAAGCTCCGACTGAACTCGGGTGTCGTCGATTGGCACTGTAGACGGCAGGATCAGCGGGTTGCGATCCCCCTTTTCCCACAGGCTGTGGATCACCGCCGCCATCAGACGCAGAACACCGCGCGTGCGCTGAAACTTCAGCAGTGTGGACCAGTCGGTATACAGCCGGTCGAAAATCTCGGGGTGGATCGGGTACGCAGCCTGGATGCGCTTCTCGTAGTCGGCGCTCTTGCACTCGGGCGGAAACTCGGCACTCTGCGCGTGATAGAGATCGGCGAAGGCGCGCGCGGTCACGTCCCGCTGCTTGAAGGCGTCTGTGCCGGCGAGCGCCTCGAACAGCCGCCGCCGCACGATCTCGAAGCCTTCCTCAGCGGTCGCCGGCCGCCACGACGACTCCACTCGTCCGATCACGTTGCGTAGCCGATCGAGCGCCTCGCGCCCGCGGATACCACCCACCTCCGCGTCATCGGCTTGCGTGTGCGGCGATCCCTGGGTGTCCGAGGCCGGCAGCGAGATCACGAGCAGGCACCTGCCCGCGAGTTTGGCGGACTCGGTCAACGCCTGGGCGAAGGTGAACTGCGTCTCAAAGCCGCCGGCCGGCAGGTCGCTCTGATCGTGAAGCTGGCGCGCGTAGGCCACCCACTCGTCGATCAGGATCAGGCACGGCCCGTACTCATTGAACAGTTCGCGCAGCACGTCGCCCGGGTTGGTGGCCTTCTCGTCGTCGGCCTTGACGCGCGCGAAGGCCTTCTTCCCACCAAGCTGCCAGGCCAGCTCGCCCCACAGCGTGCGCACCACCGTGCCGTCCGGCTTGCTGACGGGGTTGCCGGGTGAGATCTTGTTCCCCACCAGCACCACACGCTTCGCCCTAGGCAGGCTCTTCACGCCCGCTTCGGCCAGTACGGCGTCCACGCCCACCAGCTCAGCCGGGTTCGCACCGGAGAACAGGTGGTAGAGTGCCAGCATCGAGTGGGTCTTGCCGCCGCCGAAGTTGGTCTGGAGCTGCACCACCGGGTCGCCACCCTTCCCCGAGATTCGCTGCACACCTCCCACGAGCAGGCGCTTGAGACTCTCGGTTAGGTAGGTGCGGCGGAAGAACTCCTGCGGCTTCTTGTACTCGTCCGAGCCTTCGCCGAGGTGCACCTGCCAGAGGTCGGCTGCGAACTCCGCCTGCTGATAGCGCCCGCTCGCCACGTCGGCGTGGGGTGTCACGATCTCGCGCCAAGGCTTTAGAGCGCCGGTCGCGGCGGCCTCGATCAGCGAGCCGCCGGCCTTGCGTTTCTCGCTGCGCACCTGCTCGTCGAACGTGAGCCGCCGCAGTTCCAACTTCATTTTGTTGACCTCGTCCGCCTGTGGGGCTGAGACCGCAGTGAGCAGGCGCGCCATCGAGTCGAGCGCCCGATCGGTGTCGTCGCTCGAAAATGGCTCCTGATGCGCCCACTTGTTGCGGCAGTCGCGCAGCTCCTGTACGAGCGAGCGCTCGGCGCGCCCTAGCGTTTTGCCGAAGACGTCGTTCCACGCCTCCCACATCAGCTTGAGCAGTGCCGCCGCATCCCACTCGGCGACCGACTTCTTCCCAACCGTGCGATCGTCGCCGATGTAGCGGCGTGCCGCCTCGGCAGCCTGCGCCTGGTGCTGGCTCTTGAACTCGCGCTCGACGAAGGGCGTAAGCCCCGCCCGGAGTAGCTCCATCGCCTTGCCAACGCGATCCTGGTTGGTGATGGCCATTGCTTACTCCTCGGTCTCTCCGAACAGTGCCGCCTGCTCGACTGTGGGTTTGCCGCCCTCGTGGGCAAGTCGGACGATCTCGGGCCAGCTCTGGACGAGGCCGTTGTAGGCCAGTGCCTCGGCCGCACGCTTCTTACGCTCACATAGGGTGTAGAGTCGATAGGCGAGTTCGCGAGCAAGCTCGGCCTTGACGCCGAGCTTGGCGACGAGGCCAGCCGCTGCGCCCTCGCCGCCGCTCGCGAGCACGCGGATCAACTGGTGGACGATCTCCCACGCGGTGAGGCGCGGATCGCTGGTCGGGTCCCAGTCGGCGGGCAGTTCCTCCGGTCGGAACAGCCGCACCTTGCCCCGCTTCGATTCTAGGATGCGGGCTGCGACCATGCCGGCGACGCTCGTGTTCTTTGACTTGGACAGTTGCTCGGCAACGCCGTATTCCCCCTCGGCGAAGCCCGACTGCTCGAACCAGGTCAGTGCCCAGCGGCTGTCGGCGTCGAAGTCACCCTCCTGCTCGGCAAGCGCCTCGTCGAGGGTCTGGTTGATGAGCGCCAGTGCCTCGCGCACCGCGACCGGCTTGCCCTCGGCGTCAAGCACCTTGGCGTAGCGGGTGTAGACCGCCATGCCCGGGCCGATGGCAGCCTGCGCGAGGTCTACGGGCGCGATGTTGCCTCGTTGAAGGTTGGCAAGTGCGACCGGCAGCTCGGCCTTGAGAGCGGCGGCGAACTCGCGGCGCGTAGCGGTGGGCGCGGACGCCGCGCGCGGGCGGCAAACAAGGACGATGCTGGAGGCAAGTGCGTTGGAGTCAATTCCTCGCGTGCGATTGCCAAGCTCAGTGCGCATCGGCCATGTGCCGGTGATCGCAAGTCCGGCGCGGATTGCTGCATCCAGGAAAGTTTCCCAGCCAGTGCTGGCCGAACCATCAGCGTTATCGGCCTCAGATTGCTTGAAGGCATAGTAGATGGTGACAGGAAAAGCCGGATGCGTCTGCTGTGCTAGACGATGCATTGCCTGTGTCATCCCATTAAGGAAGAACGCTTCGGCGTTTGTCTTGCCGTTGTGGCGATATGCAGTAGCAACCAATTCTTCCGTCTTAGGAACGGCGAGCGTACTAAAGAGCTCGGGAAATACAGGTCGCAAGGTGCGGCGTAGCCACACATAGAAGAAATCAGACAGGTCCGCATAAGGAACGTTGTCGTAGTATGGCGGATCGGTGCAAACAACTGCGTTTGGTGCGATAACTTGTCGACTTGCATCCGCTTGGCTTGCAACGCCCTGCAGGCCGTTTGGCAGCAATGCGATGGACCTCGCAATCCAGTCAATGGAAACGAGAAAACTTCCAGACGATGCGGAGAAAGGGTTTCCCTCCGCGTAGTCCCATGTCATTGGAATTGCTTGGCGCGCGAACACATGACCAACGCCCAAGTTTTTCGGGTCGGATCGCCAAGTACAGATGTTCGACCAGTAGTCGGCAGACTTACTCGTTCCCAACGAAAGATATATCGCGATTGCCTCGGCGTAAGCAAAAGCCCCGGAGCCTCGTTCGCGCAACGGTCGATTGTCGTCACTCATTGCGGATGTTAGGGCGTCTAGCTGAACAATCTCGCGCGCTTCCTGCACAAGGTCAGAAAACGTTGTTAGCGCAACGAGTTGGCGAGGCGTGAAGAGGTCGCTCCACGTGGCCAAGCCATATAAGGTTGAGGTGAATGCTCGGGCGTCTTCGACGAGAGTGCCTTCTGGTTTCCACTTTGGCGCAGCTTCGCGAGCTATTGCCTCATGTTCGGGTGTAGGCGATAGATAGACTCGACTGCGGTCCCCCTCAGCCACAATGGCCATGAGCCGCGCGCTCATGCGACCACTCTGACCCTCCACCTTAATATAATCACCAGAAATTGGTGTACCGGACATCAGGCACTTGAAGTTGGCGCCACGTGCGAGCTTTGTTCCGTTCTGCGCTCCAAATACGTCCTTTGGTTTTCCCGCTTTCACTGTAAAGCGGTAATCCCCGCTTTCGATCACTGGCTCAACGTAGATCTCTCTTCCCACCTTAGTCGAAAGCATGAAGGTCGAGGCAAGCGGCACATCCACTTTGGCATAGGCTGGGTTCGGACTTTTCACCGTGCGAGCCCACAACCAAGCAATTACGGTTAGTTTCTTGCCGACGTACGGCTTCAGGTCTGGCCGCACTTTTGCCAAGTCGGCCGTGACTTCAGCTTTTGGATAGAGGTGCCCAGCGCGATTCTCGGCTTGGTCCCGCATCCACTGACCGTAATAGCGTACGTCTTCCGCGAGCCCATTTGTGCCGCTCCAACTCTTACGCATCTGCACTTTTTGGCGTTGTGCCTCGGGATTCACCGGCGGCTTGCCCGCGAACTTTGCCGGGATCTCGATCATCGCCTTGTTAATCAGCACCGCCACTGGGTTCACGTCGCTCGCGTAGCTCTCGAGCCCCAGCCGTTGGGCCTCTAGCGGCAGGGCTCCGCCACCGGCGAACGGGTCGTGGAAGGCGGGCAGCTTCTTGCGGTCGAATAGCTCTTTCGCCCGCGGATGGTCGACGTTCTCGGCGCAGGCGCGCCGCCAGCTCGACCAGATCTCGTCGCGTGCCGCCTGCAGCGCGGTCCCATTGGTGGTGTTCTCCCAGAGCACCAGGTCCTCGATGATGCGGAAGAGCCGCTGGCGCTCCTGGTCTGCCAGCATCTCGTCGAGCGTGGGGGCGGGGCCCGGCTCTGGCACAGACAGGTTCGTCCCTTCTGCCTTGTTGGCGAGGGCGCGGGCCTCCTCCCACAGCTTCAGGCGGGTCTTGAGTGCGGTCTCGGCCTTGCGCTTGAGCCGCGGGTCCGCGCGGAGTGTATCCACGTATGCGGACGGGTCGTCCACCATCTGCGCAAAGATCACCGCCCGCGCCGCGGCTAGCGGTCGCCGCGCCCACCAGAGATGCAGGGTGCTTGGGTGACCGTGGCGGATGGATTTCTCCCGCGCCGATGCCTTGTTGATGGCCTCGAGTGGGAGGGCGACTTCGATGAGTTTCTTCTTCGGCGTCATGCGGGCGCTACTGCACGACCCAGCAAGTCGGCGAAGTCGTAGTTGACGCTGGTAACCCCAAAGTCAGGCTCGCGCTGAAACGGACGGCGCAGGTAGTAAACGCGATGTGTGTCACCATCCAGGAACTCCACCAACGCGAGGATGAAGTCCTCCGGCTTGTTGAGGCTGGTGAGGATCTCGTTCTTCGTCACGGTCACGGTGTCTGCCCCGCTAACACGCCCCTTGACCTCGATGAAGCGGAGGCGCCCCTTGTCCGCCCCGGAGGCGACGCGGCTCTCGATGTCGTAGCCGAGCCTCTCGAACTCGCGGTCGGTAGGCGTGAAGCCCAGGGAGCGCTCGACCTCCATCACGATAGCGCGGGCGCGCGTGGCGGAAGCCTGAGTGTCGACCGGACTCGCGGATGCCGCGAGCGTGCGCCCGGTCATTGCGGCAACAAGCCCGAGCGGCACGACGACGAGCCCGCCGAGGACAACAGGCGGCAGCGCGGAGATCTGTGCTTCGCGATCCAGCTCAGCGAGGCGGCGCTGGAGCCGCGCCTGCAGGTCGTCGGCGCGGCGCCTGGCCTCCTGCGAGTTGAGTCGCGCCCCGGCATTTCCCGCCCGCTCCTGTAGCTTTAGCTGCTCGGCGCGGTGATCCCAGTAGGTGATCTCCTTAGTCAAACGGTCCTTCACCGCGGCGCGAGTCTTTTCGATCCACGTGAGCCGCCGGCCGCGCACCTCGGAGATGTGCTCGGGGACCACGTGGGCGATGGCATGTCCCTGTGCCCGCTGCTCCAGCGCACGCGTGATCCATGCACACTCGGGGCGGACGAGCAGGTCGGCCACCGCGGGCTCGTTCTCGGCGAGCGGGCGGTAGTCGAGGTACGGCGCGTACTGCAGGTGGCGCGTGTGCCCCTCAGCGTCCATCTCGACGTAGAGCAACCGTCGCGAGATGGTGCGGCGATCGCCCGACGGCAGAAGACTCGCGTCCTGGATGGCGTGCTCGAGGGTGAAGAGCACGCGCGGGTCCGTACCGGAGTCGCGTTGATCGACCAGCACCGTGCCGCGTTTCAAGAGATCGCGGTGCCGCTCGAGCGTGACGTCGAGCGCAGCATCGAGCAGCGGGTGGCCCGGACAGACGAAAGCCGCGAGCGGCTGACCCTGCGGCGCGATCAGGTCCTTCTCGAAGGCGATGCGCTCGTAGCGCGACAGCACTGGATCGCCCGCTCCGATCTGGCGGTCGCGATTGCGCACCGGCGCCGGCACGTGCGTAACCTCGTAGCGGCGCGGCTCGCGTTGGCGGACGGTGCCACCCAAGCGCTTGAAGGCTTCGAGGAAAAACGACTCGATGTAGTGCGGCTGCAGGCGACGCGCCGCGGCGCGTTCCATCTCTTCGCGCACACGCGCCACGCGACTCGAGTCCATCGCGTCGTGGGCGAGCGCCCGCTCCTCGATCAGTCCTTCGAGGTGAGGTCGGTCTACACCGTGTTCGATGGCACGCGTGAGTCGCGCGCGCACATCAGGCTGGTCGCCATAGCGGATGGCCTCGATCAAGAGGTCGCGCAGCGGACGGCCCTCGAACTGGAGCTTGCCAAGCACGTCGAAGACCTGGCCGCCGAGCGCCTGGCGCGCCTCCTCGAGCTTCTCCAGCAGCCGACGGTAGACATCACCCTCGCGTGTCTCCTCAGCCACCAGGTTCCACAGGTGGCAGACCTCTGTCTGCCCGATGCGATGGATGCGGCCGAAGCGCTGCTCCAGGCGGTTCGGGTTCCACGGCAGGTCATAGTTCACCATCAGGTGCGCGCGCTGGAGGTTGATGCCCTCCCCGGCGGCGTCGGTGGCGAGCAGCACTTGCACTTCGGGATCGTGCAGAAAGCTCTCCTGCGCCTTGCGCCGCTCCTCGCGGCCCATGCCGCCGTGGATCAGGACGATCGACTGCGGGCGGCCGAGCAGCGAGCCGATCTGGCGCTCGAGGTAGCTGAGCGTGTCGCGATGTTCCGTAAACAGGACGAGCTTCTGGCGCGGCGAGGAGACAGGCTTCGGGATCGGGCCGGCGCCGTAGGGCACGATGGACTCCGCGGCACGACTGCCCAGGCCCGCTGGGGTGAAGATCTCGCCAAGCAGGTGCGAGAGTTCGCGCCACTTGGTGTCCTGGCCGCCACGCCGAACTTCGGCGGCCAGGGTTTCGAGGCGGCCGAGCGTGGCGATCTCCGCTTTCAGCTCTGTGACGGTCGCCGCCGCCGTGGCCTGATCGAGGATTTCTTCCTCCGCGGCCTCGACCTCGTTCTCAGGGGCTTCTTCGAGGTCCTCGACATCGTCGGCGTCCAGCACCGGGCCGGCGGATATGGGCGCGGGGACTGCGACGCCGCGCTGCAGGAGTTCCAACTCGCGCAGCCGCTTCTCCAGGCGCTCGCGCCGGCGGCGCAGCGACTGGTAGATCGCCTCCGGCGACGACGCGAGGCGCCGCTGCAGGATGGTAAGGGCGAAGCCGACCGTTCCCGCGCGCTTATCGTTCTGGAGCGCCTCGGCGCGGTTGAACTCCTCGCGCACGTAGTCGGTGACTTCCTTGTAGAGGCGCGCCTCGGCATCGGAGAGCTTGTAGGGGACGGTGTAGGCGATGCGCTCGGGAAAGAGCGGCGTGCCGTCGAACTTGAGGAGGTTCTCCTTGACCATGCGGCGCATCAGGTCGGAGACCTCGACCTGGTGCACACCGTCGCGGAACTTGCCCTCGAATCGGTCACTGTCGAGCAGCGCCAGAAAGAGCTGGAAATCCTCTTCCTTGCCGTTGTGCGGCGTGGCGGTCATTAGCAGGAAATGGCGCGTGAGGCCCGAAAGGAGCTGGCCGAGCCGGTAACGCTTCGTGTACTTGACCTCGCCGCCGAAGAACGTGGCGGACAGCTTGTGCGCCTCGTCGCAGACGATAAGGTCGTAGCGGCAATCCGGGGCGGTGAGCTTTTGCTGAACGTCCTCGTTGCGCGAGAGTTTGTCCAGGCGCGCGATGGCGAGATCGTTCTCGAGGAACCAGTTGCCGGTGCGGGCAGCCTCGAGCTTATCGTTGGTCAGGATCTCGAACGGAAGGTGGAACCGACGGTGCATCTCGTCCTGCCACTGCTCGGCGAGGCTGCCAGGGCAGACGATTAGGCAACGCTTCAGGTCACCGCGGGCAATCAGCTCCTTGATTAGGAGCCCCGCCATGATCGTCTTGCCCGCTCCCGGATCGTCGGCCAGGAGAAAGCGCAGCGGCTGGCGCGGCAGCATGGCTTCGTAGACGGCGGTGATCTGGTGCGGCAGTGGCTCGACGAGCGAGGTGTGCACCGCGAGCACAGGATCGAACAGGTGGGCAAGCCGAATACGGTGAGCCTCGGAGACGAGACGGAAGACCGCACCGTCGCCATCAAAACTCCAGGGACGGCCTTGCTCCACGATTTCTAGCCGAGGCTCATCGTGGCGGTAGAGAAGTTCGTTCGCAACCTTGCCGAACGGCGTTTTGTAGGTCAATTCCAGCGCTTCGGAACCGAACCACTGAACGCTGACCACCGTCACGAAAGCGTCCGGGATGATCCCCCGAAGCGCGGCGTCATTCTGAATTTCCTCGAGTTTCATCCGAGAGCCTCAGTTGTGCTGAGCGAGTTCACCCAGCAGGGCCGGGCGCGTCGTGAAAAGCAAAGGTGGGAAGCGTGATCAGATACCGCTTGCGGCCAGCACTCGATAGGCTGTAGCTCTGGAGACACCCAACAGGCTGGCAATCTCAGGTACCGACACGCCTTCGCCTGCGAGTCTCGCCAGATGGGCCCTCTGCTGGTCATTCAGGCTGGGACGGCGACCGAACCGCACACCCCGCCTTTTCGCGGCCGCGCGGCCTGCTGCCGTGCGCTCGGCGATTAGGCTGCGCTCGAACTGCGCAAGGGCCCCCATCAAGTGAAACACCAGCGTGCCTTGTGGCGTGGTGGTGTCGATGGCTTCTGAGAGCGAGCAGAACCCAACTCCCCGCGCCCCCAATTGCTCAGCAAGCTCCAGGAGGTGAGAGAGGGACCGGCCCAACCGGTCGAGCTTCCAGACCACCAGAACATCGCCCGTTCGCAGCGACTTCAGGCACCGATCCAGCTGCGGCCTCTTGGTGACCGCGCCCGATACGCCCCGATCCTGGTAGACCCGCTCGCAACCGGCGGCCTTGAGCGCGTCGACCTGCAAGGTGGTCGCCTGGTCATCGGTGCTGACTCTTGCGTAGCCGACTTTCATACCCCTGTCCTCTTGGAAGCAGGGCGGCATTGTGAGATAGATTTTTGAGATCGTCCAATCTTTGATTCACAACGACTTTTTCACTGTCTCATAATTTAGGACTTCTGAGACACGATCATTGCTCTGCTCCTACCATTCATGGTCCCCGGGACTACCGGGTGGAAGTGAGCGCTGAGGGTGATGGACCTGATCGGCGCGCCGTGGGCGAGGTGGTTGCTACACTCGACCTAGATAACGTAGAGAAATCCTGCGATTAGCGGCCTCGATACTGCGCTGGGCGGGGCGGCGACGACGGCCCAATCATGGCAACCGCAGACCAACTGAAAGCATTGCTCCGATCCCATCTGGAGGGGGACGATCGCCACTTTTATGCCGTGGCGATGCAGTTGGCTGCGCACGAGGCTAAGCAGGGACATGGGCGCCTTGCCGAGGAGCTTCGCGAGCTGATCGATGCGGCCAAGGCACGTCGGGCCATGACCGACTCGCCGATCCCAATCGCGCGGCCAAAAGGCGAGTTGGCTGGCCTGCTCACCGTCTCCTATCCAAGCTGCCGCTTAGCCGACATGGTGCTCTCCGCGGAGGTTGCCCAGAGCCTACGCCGGGTGCTGAAGGAGCAGCGTCACATAAGCGAACTGCGCAGCCACGGCCTGCACCCGCGGCGCAAGCTGCTGCTAGTCGGTCCGTCGGGCACAGGCAAGACGATGACGGCCGCCGCCATGGCTGGCGAGTTGGGCATTCCCCTCTTTGTCGTTCGACTCGACTCGCTCATCACCAAGTTCATGGGTGAGACAGCCGCGAAGCTACGGCAAGTCTTCGATGCACTGCAGACAACGCGAGGTGTGTACTTTTTCGACGAGTTCGATGCGATCGGTAGCCATCGAGGTATGGCCAACGAGGTCGGCGAGGTTCGCCGGATTCTCAACAGCTTCCTGCTAATGATCGAGCAGGACGATTCGAGCAGCGTAATCGTCGCGGCAACGAATCAACCGACGATCCTTGACCAGGCGCTATTCCGCCGATTCGATGACGTTATCGAGTACCACGCGCCGACACGCGACGAAATCCGGGAACTGCTGCGTGTTCGACTGGGCAAGTATCAGCGCACTATCAAAGCATGGGATGAATTGGTGGGGGCGGGCGACGGACTCAGTCATGCGGAGATTTCACGGGCGATCGACGACGCGATTAAGGACGCAGTCATGGCGGACCAGGATACGGTTGCGCCGCAAGCGTTGCTTGAACAGCTCGGCCGGCGTCAGGTGATGAAGCAGCGCGGGGCAGCGCGTCTCGAAGACTAACGACGCTGCGGCATGCCTCAACAACCGCTGCGACCGCATTTCCTCCTTCAAGGTACCAGCACCACCGAGCCCTTCACGTCGCCGTCCACAGGTCGAGCGCGTTCGCCTGCGGTGCCGGCGCAACCAAGGATGGAACATGCAGATCAGCTGCGGGCCGAGCTAGGCCAGGTGGCCGCGACGCAGCAAATCCGCGTGGCTGAGCAGCGGCAGGCCAACGTGCAGACGGCCGTCGGGGTTCAGGTCGAGTTCGAGAGCATGCATGGGGTCGCCCTCGCGGCCGAGGGTCTCGCACGCGATCGCAGTGGGATACAGCTGATGAACGTGCGCTCTTCCGGCGACCAGGTGGTGGCAACAGTGTTCGTGCCGGAAGGAAAGCTGGTTCACTTCGAACGACTGCTTGAGGACTATGTCGCTCAGCGCAAGGACTCGCTCGGCCGCCCCCGCGACCATCAGCGCTTGATCGATGCTATCCGCGCCGTGCGCGTCGCAACTTTTGAGTCAATCTGGACCGACGACGCGGCTATGCTGCCGCCAAACGAGGCGCAGGCGATATGGTGGGAGGCTTGGGTGCCCGCTGGCGACCACCGCCAACAGGCGATCGACGACCTCCGGCGTTTGGCCGAGCTCGCAGGCATGCAGAGCCGCGAGCGCGCGCTGCATTTCGCGGAGCGATCTGTCGTCTTGCTGCATTGTTCAAAGGCGCACCTTCTTCAGGCGCCACTCGTTTTGAATGCGATCGCCGAGCTGCGGCGCGCGAAGGACACCGCCGACTTCTTCGACGCCTTGCCGGTCAATGAACAAGCGCAATGGGCGGACGATTTGCTCGAACGTCTCTTGGTGGGCGCTGTCGAGGAAGCCGACGGTCCGCACGTCACTTTGCTCGATACCGGCGTCAACAACGCGCATCCGTTGTTAGCGCCCCTGGTCGCCAACGCCGATCTCCATACGATTCAGCCCGCTTGGCAGGTCGACGACCGCAATGGCCATGGCACCGAACTCGCCGGCTTGGCACTGCTCGGCGACCTGACCCCATCTCTTGCCGACAACAGCCCATTGGCCGTTGACCACCGCCTCGAATCGGTGAAGATCTTGCGGCAGCCAGGCGGGAACCAGGGTGAGTTGTACGGCGACCTGACGATCGAGGCAGTTTCGCGCGTCGAGATCGCTGCGCCCGAGCGGCGCCGCGTGTTCAGCATGTCCATCACGGCAAGCGAAGGACATGATCGGGGTCGCCCCTCGTCTTGGTCCGCCGCGATTGATCGTTTGGCATCTGACTACGACGGTGAGGGGGCTTCACCGCGGTTATTTCTGGTGTCGGCCGGCAACACGCGTGATAGCGACGCTTGGGCCGCCTACCCGGCTAGCCTCACAACCAATCCCGCGCAGGATCCGGCGCAGGCTTGGAATGCCGTCTCCGTCGGTGCGTACACGCAGCTGACCCATATCTCAGAAGACGATGCGCAGGGGTTCGCACCAATCGCCTCGGTCGACGCATTGAGTCCATTTACGACGACTTCCGCGACATGGTCTCCGAACTGGCCGTTTAAGCCCGACATCGTAATGGAGGGCGGCAACGCAGCGATCGATGGTGTCGGGTTTGCCTGCACAATGCCCAGTCTGTCGCTGCTCACGACGAATCGAGAGCCGGTTGTGCGGCTTTTCACTACCTCACGCGCCACGAGCGCGGCGACGGCATTGGCATCGAAGCTCGCTGCCGAGATCCGGGCAATCTACCCGAGTCTTTGGCCAGAGACGGTCCGGGCGCTCCTCGTCCACTCGGCCCGGTGGACGCCGCAGATGCTGGCCGAACACCTGGGTCCAAACAGGACCCGTGAAACGCTGACGAACTTGCTTCGACACTGCGGCTACGGTGTGCCCAATGCCGCACGCGCGTTGGACAGCGCGGCGAACTCGCTCACGCTGATCGTCCAGGATAAGCTTCAACCGTACGAGCGGACCGACAAGGGCGTCAAGACCCGGGATATGCACCTTCATCAATTGCCTTGGCCGCTCGAGGTACTTCAGGGTTTGGGGGAGGCGCCGGTCAGGCTGCGCGTCACGCTCTCGTACTTCATTGAGCCAAATCCTGGCGAACGAGGCGTCTCCAACAAGTACGCCTATCAGTCCCACGCTTTGCGTTTCGCGGTGCGGCGGCAGCTGGAGAACGAGGCTGCGTTCAGGGCGCGGATCAACGCCCGCGCGCACGACGAGGAAGAGGGGCTTCCAGCTCAAGGTGCCGGTGATCCGAACTGGTTCATCGGTGAGCGACTCCGCCGCCGTGGCTCGTTGTTGTCCGACACTTGGAGCGGAACGGCCGCGGAGCTGGCTCAGCGCGGGCAGATCGCGGTCTATCCCGCAATGGGATGGTGGCGCAACCGGCCCGCACTGGCCCGCGCCGAGAGAGCTGCTCGTTATTCGTTACTCGTGTCGATCGAAGCCCCGGAGGTCGAGGTTGACATCTACAACGCGGTTAGCCTGAAGGTTGCGCAAGCGCAGCCGGTAGAGATCCAGCTGTAAAGTCAGTCGGTCACTGCCGCCGGGACCGCGGCCCGGCCAGGCCCGTTTCCCACCCACGAAATCGGCACCGCTTTGCGCGTGTGAGAGGCGGTTTGGCGTGCGCCGCGCAAGGGAACAGGTACTGAGAACTGCGGGACCGGATGGGGTGCCCCGTAGCAGCGAAGCCGCGAAGAGCCGCACATAACTCCGCCTCTCAATTGCAAGCGAGGACTGTACCGTGTTGGTGACCGCGTCCGCTGAGGCGAGACTCCTGGTGCGCGCCGCTCGCCGCCTCAGTGTCTGCCACTAGGCGGTTTGACGTGGGCAAACGCCAACACTGCTCATGGGCCATAAGCTGCAGACTGCCAGCCTCCTCTTCTACAGACCCGCCTGCGCCAGGAGGTCAGAGGCGTCCATGCCCAGAGCGCCAGCAATTTTGACGAGGTTCAGCACAGTCACGTTCGACTCTCCCCGCTCGATCCCACCCATGTAGCTGCGATCGATTTCGACGCGAAGGGCAAGTTCCTCCTGCGAAAAGCCGCACGCGATTCGCACGCGCTTGATGGCTTCGCCAAGGGCGATAAGGGCGCTCTGCCCCCGATTGCGTCGGGAATAAGTCGGCACCCGTTGATGGTTGCCTCTTGACGGATAAAAAACCACGGGATATATCCTTCTATCGATCTTTCCGTGGAGACAGCCGTGGGCGTCTCGTGTGCTAGCTGCAAGTCCTTGGATTTGAGGAAGCTGAAACGCAATTCCTTCCTGAAAGAGCCAGGGTACGTGTGCAATTCGTGCGGCCTGAAGATGCGCGGCGTTGATACGAAGGACACGCTTTATATGTACATTGGGCTCGGTCTGCTGTTTGCCGTTGTCGGATTTTTCTCCGGATGGGATGGACTCATCATCGGACTCATTGCGTCAGCCTACGGGGCCTTCAAGCTGAGGGAGCCTGAACCAGGCATTGGGCAAGATTCCTGATCTCCAAGTAAACACTGATTTGACCCACCTTAGTTGACGTTCGGGAAAACCCTCGCGTCTAACATGTTGGTGACTTCCGCTTGACGCGGCGTCTCTCGGATTGCTTTGAAGGGGAGTGGCTATGTACTCGAAATTTTCAGCCTCGGTACTTCTCGCGATCTTGTCCCAGTGCGCCCACGCACAGTACTACTACGTGGTACCTGTCGATCCGTATCGGTCTCCCGGTAGCGCCATAGTGGAGGGCATCGAGCGTGGCCAGAGGATGATGCAGCGAGCGCAGGAGGAGCAGGATCGGCGTGAACAGATGCGGCTCGATCGGGAATTACGGCAGGCCGAGCTGCAACAGATGCGCGACATGGAGCAGCAGCAACGAGATCTCGAGGAGCAGCGCGCCCGACTCGAGCAACTTCGCGCGGATACCGAATCGCAACGAGCTGCGGCCCGGGAGCAGCAGAGTGCCAGGGCGCGCGGTGTTCCGATTCGCGATGATCCCGAGGGGCAGAAATGGTGCGGTGAGCAGGCAGGGGTCGTGTCTGGCGACGGCAAGCACTGCTTCCTGCCTGAAAAGCAGAAGAGCGGTATCGCGCTCGAAGGCAGCCGTCTATCGGCCGCCAACGTCCTTGAAATACAGGACGACGCGGCGTCGCGTGATTGGTGCGTGAGGATTCGAGAGGGATCTGTTTCGCCGGACGGTCGGCACTGCCTGATTCCCTGACGAGCTGCCGGGCGCTGCGCACTTGAAGATGGGGAGAGCGATTCTCGCGGTGATCGCTGGCGCTCTCGTAGGCCAGCTCGCTCAGGTACCGCTTGCACTTCTTCTCGACCTGATTTACCGGGGTGACGTGACCGCGGGTCGTTGGCCCCTCAATTCGGCAAATGTCATCCTGGTGAGCCTTGTCGGATTGCTGACCGGCCTTTCCGCGGGATGGATCGCTGGAAAGCGAGGAAAGCTGGTCGCCGCTGTTGCGCAGTTCCTTCCTCTGTTCGCGTTCGTCACGTTCGAGATGGTGAGGAATGTTGACCTAACGACGTACGTGGCGCAGCAGTACGAAACCAAGCCGGCGCTCTGGACCTGGATCGGGCTGATCCCAGCCATCATCGGCGGGCACTACGGAGCTTCCAAGGGCAGGCAGATGCTTTCCTTCCTGGCTGGTGGCCTTGCCGGCTCGGTGATGGTTCTGTCTTCGATTAGCGGCCTTGCGCTTCACGGATACACCTGCATCGTGGCGTACGAGGCTTCGGGCTTGGGCGCGGCTGTCCTGACATTCATGTTGCCGCCAGCGTCGGAGGTGTACTGGTTCGTTCGCATTTGGGACGAGAACGGGGTGTTCTGGAATAGCTACTCGTTGGCGGTCGCAGCCTGGGTGGCGCTACTCGCTGTCGGTGGTGGCTTGTACATGGCAGTTGCACTCACGGCTTCGAGAAAAAGCACTGCGATGGCCGCCACATCGACTCCGTCGGTCGGTGGCGTTCCCGATCGGGAGGACCCGGTGGAGACGGTGAACAACCCGGGCCTGAGGGGCGCGCACCGGGGCAACCAGCCACCCGAACCGTCGATCCGCTCGTCGTCGTCGGTCCCATCGGTCACGTCGGAGTCGAAGGGATCACGAAGCGCCGAAAGTTTTCTACCTCGGCAGTTGCCACCTGACCCGCCGTCTGGCATGCCGGAGGTCCCGCTGCCGCAGCCCGCGCATCCTACAGGACAGCGTACGGTAGCTCCGAAGGAAGCGCCAACCGTGAAGCGGAAGCCGACGGCCATGCAGCTTCTCGAGTCAGCCCGGGCGATGTCACCGGAACAGGTGGCGCGGCTGAAAAATCCTCGCTACCTTGCCTCCATTCGCGTGCCGCCGCGATACAGGGACGGGTATCCGAAGCCGCCAGCGGAGGCAACCGACAGGGAATCAACCGAGGAAGATCCGCCCGGAAGGCCGGACCGCGCGAAAGGTGAATAATCGTGCCTCACGGCATTATCGGCGAGCACGATGTACGACAGACTGGTCCCGCGCGAACTGTTCGAGTCCGAAGGTTTCGTCGACCTGCCAAGCGATACGCATCGATTGCTGTTCCTGGCGCTGTTCGGCCGTGCTGATGACTTCGGCAACCAGGAAGGGGATCGACGCGAACTCTTGCGCTGGGCGATCTACTTCACCCAGATCAAGACCCCTGACGCCTTGGCCGCGGCGCTAGCCGCACTCGAGGGCGCCGGCCTGGTGCGCGCCTACGAGGCCGACGGCAAGCCGTACCTGAACCTGCCCGGCTTCAAGAACCGGCGAACCTACGCCCGCCGAACCTGCCCGCCCTCGCCGTGGTGTGACAAAAATGCTCCAACCGGACCCTTGAAGGCCGGACACAGGCAGCGCGCCCGCTCTGTACTTCCGGTCGCTTCGTCCGTGGCAAAAATGTCCGACACAATTGTCCCAGCCCCTAAATCTGAATCAGATCTGACGCAGGAGGTAGGAGAGGAAAAGAGAGGGGTGAGAGGACCGATCAATCCGTCGCGTCCCACGGGCTTGACGCTCCCTGACACCCGCGCCGAGCCGATCAACGGTGCGGCGGCGGCAAAACCTGATTCAGAGTTGGCGCGAGGAGAAGCGAGGAGGGACGAGGGCGTGCGATGGAATCCGCCACTGCCGACACCGTCCCGATTGCCGAAGGACTGGGTGCTGCCGAACGCGTGGGCCCGATGGGCGGTCGGATTCTGGGCGAATCAGCGGCAGCCGCTGTCAATTGCTCAGGTTCGCGGGCTCGCTGACCAGTTCCGCGACTACTGGCACGCCAAATCGGGCAAGGCTGGCTGCCAGCTCGACTGGTTCGCTTCCTGGCGCAGCTGGGTCTACAACCACGGAGTGCGCGAGCTCGGCGGCTAGGTCGCACGCTGATACGACGCCCACACGACAAGCAGTCCGCGACATTTCATCGCCCCCAAGCAAGCGCATCGTCGACAGTGCTCTGATCGCAGCCGCGGATGACTCCCGGCATGCAGCCCACCACGATCGGCGAACCTGGCGCGATGTAGCCCGGCCGGAGGGAAGATTTGATCGCTGGATGGTTGTCGGACACCCACCAAACTGTCCACATCACACGCTCGCTTGCGGCACGGCCAAGGGTGTGACATCGGGCGACGCGCCTCGCACACAGAGCTGGGTCAGAGCATGGACACGAGTGCGCGTCGAAGTTGACGTAACTACGTATATGCGCAGCCGAAGATTCTTGACCAGGAGAAACGATAGACAACGCCGCCACGACGGC